>JABAOC010001417.1_pt4 | contig 27670 bp, 24 predicted proteins | sample 7062161 | NCBI WGS metagenome assembly JABAOC01 (sample SAMN14538625, study PRJNA623070) | marine sediment metagenome | biome: marine biome [ENVO:00000428]; feature: marine pelagic biome [ENVO:01000023]; material: deep marine sediment [ENVO:00002113] | place: India: Gulf of Khambhat ... | reverse complement strand
GCGGACTTGCTCTCGGACATTACGAACTCACGTTCTGTAACACGAAGGATAAAGGTTCCTTCGTTGTCGGGGTCCGGGAACACGCCTACGTCGAGGGTCGGGTCCTGCTCGGCTCGGCGCTTACGCTCTGCCATGGCTTCGCCACGATCCTTAAACTTCGCTTCATGTGTTACCTTCTCGGCGAACACAACGTAGTCGCCGTAGCGCATCAGCGGGAAGTAGTCGCCAATACCCTGTACGCGCATCGACGCCATCCGGACGACTTCCGAGATGAGCCCGTCCAGCTGCTCCTCGGTGAAGTGGGGTTCGAGTGCAGCCCGCACCGCGCCCTCGGTCTTCAGCTTGTCGATCACCTCGGGGGTGAACTGCTTCCGGAACTCGCTGCGGGTGAGCGGTGCGCCCTTGCCCTTCGTGAGGATACCGCGCAGGGAGGCAGAGAGGAGTAGCTTGGCTTCGTCGTCCGCTGCCTTACGGTAGTAGTTGGCGACGTCGTCATAGAGCTTCCTCGCTTCGTCAGACATGGCGAGGTAACGCTGGCGCAGCTCGTTATACTTCGCCTGCTTCTCCTCGCTGAGTTCTGCCAGCTGCACAGCGTTGAGTTTGGTTGCCGGGGAGATCCGGTACATCGTTGCCTCGGTACCGATGCGGCTGACCTCTTGCGCCTCGGCTGGCTTCGACTGCTCCAGTCCGGTCCACCGGCTCGACAGTTTCTTCGGCACCGCCATAAGCTGAGCGACGCTCGCGTTACGTGCGCCCCACGCTTCCATGTAATCACGGAAGGGGTTGCCGTCTCCTGTCTCGAAGTACTTCTCATACATGTCACGCAGCTGACGGAACGAGATGACGTTGCGAGCTGCTCGCCTGACCCGGTCGAAGATGTCGCCCGACTTCTGGACGTTCGACTGAACCTTCTCTAACACGCCGTCGATCACAGTGTCGCCAGTGTAGTTGAGCGTAAGGTTGTCTCCACCCAGCCCTGTGTCGTCAAAGAGGACGTCCTCGGTAAGCATGATCGCATCGAAGATGTTGCCCGGTGCCTGTTGGGGCAGCTTGAGCAACCGGCTGACGAGGTTACGGATGACATCCCACAACGAGGTCCGACCCGTGCCGGGGATGTTTACAGGAGCCTGTTTGAGGAAGGTCTGGAACTCGATGTCAGAGAACGCCTCCGCGATGAACTCGTGGACGGCTTTGTCTGCCTTGGAGCCAGTGATGTTCTTCAGGCCATACGGGAGCTTCCCTCGGCCCTGCTGAATCCAAAGCTGCTGCGCCCGAGAGCGGAGCATGTTGAGGTACTTCCGCAGCGCCGGGTTCCTGTTGATCTGCTGGTGCGTGACAGCATGGACCAGTTCATGTGTGAGGGTGTGTATAACACGCGCACCAAGAATCGGGTCGCCCTTCATGTTGTGCAGCTGGAGTGCTTCGTAGTTCAGCTGTACCATGGACTGACCGTTCGGGCGGTAGTTGTACTGGCCCAGCTGCTCGAAGTCGAACTGGCCTTCCCGCCCATACCTGACTCCGACACCGTCGAGGTCGTAGCTGGCGAGGCGGCTCAGCAAGCCGTGGTAGAAGCTGCCCTCGGGGACCTTGCTCAGGAGAGCCTCGATCACCTCGTTGGCATCCATCGTCCCGCCATCCATGATGACGTCACCAACAAGGGCGGCGGCTGCCCGGTAGTCGGCATCGTGCTGTGTCGGCTTCGACGCTTCTTGGAACAGCTCGACCGCTTGGTCGTCGAGGAACGAAGCCAGCTCGTCGGACATCGCCTGATCCTTCCGGGCTTTCCGTACCTCGGCCAGCATGTTCTTCGGGATGGCGATCCGGCGCAGCTTGTTGATGTGTTCCTTCGCCTCGGCCTTCGTCATCTTCCGCGCCTTCAGGCGGGCGGTTACGAGCCGGTACCGTTTCGTCTTACCGTTCGGCAGGACGATCTCGCCCATGTCCGGAGAGATATCCCTCCAGACACCGAGCTTCTTCAGGCTGCGAATGAACCGTGCCTCCTGACGGTAGTAACCGTTCAGGGTGGTGTTCGATTTGATCTTCCGCTGGAACGTCTCGATCACACCGTTGACTGCATCAATGGTGAGCAGGCCAAGACGCTGGACTCGGGAGACGGGGTGCGGGGCCTTGCGGCCTTTCTTCCTCGCTTCGAGGTTGGCGATGGCTTGGGCGACCTCTTGGTCCTCCTCCATCGGCACCTGTTTGGCGAAGTGTTCTTTCGGCGAGGTGGCCTTGCGTTCCTGTGCCTCTAGCCGTACACGCTCTTGGAACTGCTCCTCGGACTCGCCCTTGCGACGCTCGGGGGCTTGGCGCTTCTCCTGCTGCCTGCGAGCTTCTAAACGCGCTAGCCGCTGGCCTTCACCGCCTTCCCGCTCCTTGTCGAAGCCCCGCTCTTTATAACGGGCACCGAGATACTCCTCGGTTGCCTCGAAGCCGGTGATGTCTCCCTGCTCGTTGAACTGGAAGCCCAAGTATTCGAGCAGCTCCTTCAGGCCGGGGTAGACTTCTTCGGCCCGGTTGACTTCAAACTCGTGAATGCCACGCTGCAAGTTGGTGCCAGCCTCGCCCCACGTATCGACCCAATTCCTCCGGAACGTGGCCATGGCGTACATGACTTCCGCGATCTCACTCTCGGAAGGTAGGTATGCCTGCTCCGCTCTGCCTTCGAGGGCAGCGAGGCGGGACTGCTGCATCTTCTTAACTACCGGCCCGACCATCGAGTTCCACAACTGGTCGTTCCGCAGGAAATCATTCAGGCGTCTGAGAGTCTTGGCAGCGACGATCTTGTTCAGGCTCTCGCGAGTTGCCTTCGCCCGCTTCTCCTTCACACGCATGGAAGCGAGGCTACCGAACTTCAGGTCGGCCAACTGATCGAACTCGTTCTGCCGTGCCAGCTTCGCCCACTCATCTATGAAGGCGTCGAGCTGAACCTCGCTCGCCGTGTTGAGCATCTCGGTGATGCCTTCGGCCAGCTTGATCGCTTGGTCGGTGTCGAGCTTCGACTTATGTACCGAACGACCGAAGTCGGCCAACTGGTCGAGGTAGTTACGAGCAAACAGGAAGTCGGACTTCTCCTTCTTAGTCATGTCTTCCTTCGTGACCGCCTTCAGTTTTTTGGCATACCGCTTGGCTCGGATGACGGCAAGGTTGAGAAGGCGACGCGCTTCTTTCGCCCGTGCCAGCCGCTCGGCCCGCTTCGGCTTTGACTCATCGAGCTTGACGTTCTCGGCTGTCAGTGCCTGCGTACTGAATTTCCGACCCTTCTCCGCTCTCTTGAGTCGGTCTTGGTAACTCTGTTCGGACTCGCCTTCCTTCCGCTTGATACCAGTCTTCGTCGACTTGCGAACTGTCGACGCCTTGACGCTCTTTTGCGAAGTGTCCATGCGGCGGCGGTGTTCGGACTCGCGACGGATGAACTTCAACATCGCGCCGGGGGTCTGGACTTCCTCCCGCTCTACCCGCGCCGTTCTCGGGACTTCAGGGAGGTCTTCCTCCTTCACCGCAGGAGCTTTGTATTCACCTTCTTCAGTAACCTGCTCGGTCATCTCGACCTTGCCAGTCAGCTCCCTCGTCTCCGTCAGCTCGCGATCTTTCTTAATGACCTCGGGCTCGCCCTTGATCTCCCGCTCCCGCCCTTCACGGAACGTGGCAGCTCGCTCGAACGCTTCCTCCAGCGCACGAGTCCGTACCGGCTCCACCTTGACAGTGCGTTTCGGGTACCGCTTCTTGATCTCCGCTTCGCGGTCATAGGCTTCCTGTGCTGTCGAGTAATTCTCGACAACCGGCTTGCCCTTCGGCGTCCGGTGGGTGACGGTGTAGTCGGCGAGGTCGTCGATCTCGTCTCGGGTCATTGCCTCAAAGTCGCCGAGGTAATCCCGCGCCTGCTGCTTGCCGGGACGGGCGGCGGCACTGACGGCGATGGTCGGCTCGCGACCCTCCTCCTCGGCTGCTTCCAGTTCAGCTATCTGCTCATCTTCCTTCGAGGGTCGGAGGTCTTCGCGGACTTCCTTGGCCTTCGCCGGGTTGACTTTTGCAATGGCTTTACGGGTGACGTCTGACTTACCGGGCAGTAGCTTGGGCTTCGCGGTCTGGCGAATCTTGCCAAGCTCCTGCAAGAGTTCAGAGCGACGCTTCTTCAGGTCTTTGTAAGCCTTCGAGGACTTCTTGTCAGCCAGCATCTCCAGCTTCCCTTCGACCTCGACCAGCTCGGCCCATGCATCTGCATACGCCTGTCTGTACTCGTCTGCACGACTCTGTAACATCTGTTCCCGCGTTTCCCGCCGCTTGCCGGTCAGTCCCTTCGGCGGCTTGGTGGCCGGGAAGTCGTACCGCTCGGGCGGGTGGAATCCACCGATGCGCTGCTTGCCTTCCTCGACGGCTTGTTCGGCAGCACGGCCTTCCAGTATGTCGGTGGCCTGACCAACCGAGCGAACGCCCTCTACTGCGGCGAGGGGTTCAGCTCTCTCCTCGAACGGTACAGTGGCACGAATATCCTGTTGAACTTCTTCCTCAACGGTTTGTTCATACGCAGGCTCAATCGGCTTCGCTTCCCGCTGCTCAGCACGGGTGCGGACCTCGAACTCGGTCTCAGTTTCAGGTACGACTTCGATGTTGGCGTCTGGGAAGTCTTTCCGCAGGGCCTCGACAGCTGTCTTCGCACCGACTGGTGAGTTCTTGATCTCCTCATGAATTACGTTCCCCTCGTCGTCAAACATACGTACTACATGACGCCCGGTCTGCTTCGTCCTCCGTCCACGACGGGTAACGGTTTCCGGGGTCTCGTCGAAATCCATGCCGTACTGTCGTTCGTCTACAGCCCCTTGTTCTTGTCCAAACACCTGATCGAAAAGATCAGGCTGAATCTCATCGGGGGGCGGGGCGTCGAGGGGCTCTACTCCCTCATCTATTCCGCGAACCTGCTGCGGTCCTTCGGGGCCGGGAACTGTCGGGGACTCCAGCCGCCGACCACCGCGCTCCCGGATCGGGTATGTCATGGTCTGCTGCGGACCCTCGTCGGGGGCGACAGGCATACGCTGGTCGGGGAGCCACATCTCCCCCTGCTCGCGCATCGTATCCATGCCACGAATCTGGTCGTCCCGGAAATCGTCCGGCAGGGGATCAGGAGTCGGGGGACCGGGAATCTCCCGCTCAGTAGAAATACGTACACCTTCCTCGTCCGTCAGAGGGAGGTCCAGCTGCCCTCCGGGTCCCTCGCCTACGATGGGCGGGGGAGCGGGTGGCTCTGTCGGGTCTTCAACGGTCGGTTCCGGGGCAGGAGGCGGCGCGTCTGGCCGCGTACCAGCCAAACCTGCGAAGCCTGCACCGAGACCGCCACCTACGAGTGCCTCCTGTGCCATGGCTTCTGCGACGCCCTCAGAGAGCCCTCGGTCGGCGTCGTAGATGCGAGCCGAGTAGTTTTGTACCAGCTGTTCCACACCGCCCTGCGGTCCTTCCTGCAAGCCCTCGCCAACGAAGCCTCGGGCCATACGGCTACCGAGTGCTGCACCGGGCTTTTCAAACACCGGCTGGAGATAGCGACCGGCGACACCAGAGATGGCAGCGACGGTGGCACCAGCGACGACAGGGGCTACCCCGTGGACCTTCCGGATCAGTTCCTGCCGAGCTTCTTCTGGAGACAGCTGTTGGAGGAGCCGAGCAAACTCGGGGGATGCTTCTGCCAGCTGCTGATCGTCCAGCGCCATGATCTCGTTAGTCAGCTCGTTCGCCACGCCACCTGTCGACATGGCGGCTTCAGTGGCTCGCATGGACGTCAAAGCGGCGGCAGGTCGGCCAGCCCTCATGAACCAAGCGAAGGGTCCGAGGGTTGCCAAGGAAGTCGGTAGGGCGCTTGCCAGCTTGTAGGAGAAAGCCTCTGCTATGTCGAGGGGGTTCTGTCTCCAGATGGAGCGGTCGGGATCGAGGGTCAGTATGTCGGTGGCATACTGCTGCATGTCTTCCTCGTCGATCCCTGCAAGTATACTTTCGCGGACACCTTCAAGTCCAGATCGACCTGAGTAGAGGGTGTCTGCTACAATGCCATCCAAGAATTTGTTCTGCCGCGCTACGTACTCAGCAGCGCCAGTACCCAACTCCCCGACCTGAACCACGCCGCCAGCAATGTGGCGACCCATGTTCTCAATCCATCCTGAGTCATCTGTTTCAGGACCGCCCAACTCCCCAAGCGGGAAGACGTCGTCGATGGCTGTGTTCGGTGATGCGGTGGGGGCTTCGGCAAGCAAGTCATCTGCTGATGCCTCTGCGTCGAACCTCTGCGGCCTAAGCGGATCGAACGGGTCCGTCGGCCCGAACAGCTCGTCAAACCTATCCTTGAAGTTGCTCATTATTTAATCCCTAGTTGAGCCAGTTTCTCCTCCAGCGTCCCATCCCTGTACGCTGACATAACTCGGTTGATGACCGTGGGGTACGGGGTACCGGGGGCCATACGAACATAGATTTGACTCATGACGTCAGCAAGGTAATCCGCTGCCGCTTCGTCGTCAATCTTCATCAACTCATTCGATGCAAGGAACTCCTTGTAGGCACGGTCGTAGTCGGATTGCTTCAAGGGGTCTGCGCCACCCGCAGCTGCCGCCGCACGGTTCTTCTGTGCGCCGCTGCGGTAGTAATCCGCCTGAGCTGCCCGGAGGTCTATCTGCGACTGCTTGTCCGGCCTCGTTACCTCGAACCACTCCCGCTCCTTGAAGTACTGGTCGTCCATGTCCTTCTTCCATGTACGGAACGCACTCGGGTCTTTGAAGTTCTCGACCATGGCTCCCATGAACTCAGTGGTGATGGGGCGGGGTTCGCCTACAGGCTCGCCTGTTTCGTCATCGCGACCCATGGCAAACAAGACGGGGGAACCGTCGACCTTGCTTTTCGCCCAGCCGAACTCGACGTCAACGCCGTTCGGGAAATACTGGTAGGCAGCACGGCCAGCAAGCGCAGCGGCTTCCGGCTTACCTGCCATCATCAGGTAATGCGCCTGTTGGAGGTTGGACATGAAACCGTTGTGCTGCATTTCGTCAACCTTTGCGTTCGCTTCAACCCCGTCCATCCCACCGCGAATCTTCGCGAGGACGTAATTCTTTCGGAACTCATCCCAATCCTTGATGCCGACATGGGGGATGTCTTGCGGCTTCGCACCGCTCGAAGCGATCTCCTCCCAATCCCATTGCTGTCCGGGGTTGTCGGGGTGGCCGGGTACCATCTGGGCACCAGCACTGATAGCTTCTTTTGCGGTTGCCTCGGTCGGCTTCTCTGTCGGGATTGCCTCCGTAGCTGCGTCCGTAGCTGCATCGCCCGTCGACCCGCCTTCGGGCGTGGGGGGCTGCGTGGCTTCGCGAGTAGCGCGGCTCTTTTCCTCACCTTCAAAACCGAGGAAGCCGAGGATGCCTTCAACGAGGGGGGTGCTGGCGACGTCCTTCACGAAGCCAGCGGTGGTCTCCATGGCTCCGCTGACACTGGCCGTAGCTGCGTCACGCAGGGCAGCACCCTTCGCCCGTGCCCCCTTTGCCTGCTTGAAATCCTCTGCTGCGAGGTCAGAGATGTACCGGGCTGTGTGGGCAGCTTCAATGGTCTCCGGGAAGGTCTCGGCGGTACGCTGTAAAACGTCGCGACCGATGTCGCCCGCACTGACGTTCGTCGGGATAGCCTGCGGGCCAGCCTTCGTTCGCTTGACCGGGCCGATGCGGTAGTTGTCGCCGGAGCGACGCTTCTCGCGATTCGCAGCGGCTTCTTCCTCGGTGACATAGAGGTCGTCGCCGTAAGCACGGCGCATCCTTTCTTCCTCCGTCAAGTCCACGGCACCGCCGTCAGCGTAGCCGCGATTCTCCTCGATGGTACCCTCAATGAGTCGCTTCACTCCCTCCTGACTCATCTTGAGTCGCTCCTTATTAGAGTGGGGGAACGGCGTCTTCGCACCTGTGTTGGCCATGTCAATCAGGTTGCGGCCTTGGATGATCTTCCGGTTCTTCGTCGGCTTGCGCTTTGCCTGACCACCGTCAGCGAAGAAGTCACCCGGTACAGCTTGGTGGACGGGGATGGCCTGCTGTGTCTCGTCGACCAACGCCCCTTCCTGCTGAAGCGCAGGGTCTTGACCGCCCGACCCACCAAACGCGCTCTTGCCTTTGTCTATCAGCCAGTTCAGCGACCGCTTGAGGAACGGCTCCTCCCGCTCGGGAAGATCGCCGAGCTGGTCCGTGTCGCCACCAAAGGCGGCGTACTCATCCTCGGTCGAAGCGCGGGTCTCATCCATCTCCAACGTCTTGCGACGAAGAATGTCGTCGATGCGCCTGTTTCTCCGGCGCTCGTCACCGGCCTTCAGGCCACCGAGCAAGCCCGCAGCAAATCCACCTACAGCACTCTGACTCATGCGTTTGACCTCCTCTGTTCCTCAGCAGGTGTGTGGTATTTGTCCACCAGCCTGTCGAAGAACTCTGTGCCCTTCGCCCTGACTACGTCAGCGGGGATCACGTACTCGTCTTGAGACAGCATCGCCGGAATCTGGTCATCGACACCCGAGCCGTCACCCGGCCCGTAGGTGAGTCCATCCTCGTCGAAGATGTCGTCCGGCACCTCGCCGCCATCAGCGGCCATGCCAAGCCCAACCATCCCGCCGATGCCCTGCATCAAGCCAGCGGTCTGGGCCTGCTTCGCGTTGTAGGCACTGAGCTGGTTGCCGTAGCCCATGTTCTGAAGATTGCCTGACTGACCGTAGCCGGACAGAGCCTGCCCGCCCCAGCCCATCGCAGACTGGATCGCGCCAGCGCCTGTCTGGGTCGTCTGGGCACCACCGGCAACTGCCTGACTGCCAGCACCGACCGACTGGCCGTAGAAGCCAGCGGCGTTCGAGAGAGCGCCCCGACCCATGTTTATAACGTCTGAACGGAGAGCCCGACCAGTGTCCTCGACACGGCGGTTAGCGCCCGTCGCGGCAGCGGCCTGCGCCATCGCCTGCTGGGTCCGGATGCCGACATCCAGTGCAGCGTTGCGGACGATTGACGGGTCAGAGCCGTAGCCTTCAAGTCGCTGGAGTGCGTTGCGTCGCTGGGCGTCGAACTGAGTGTTGATGTCAGCGATGGCCGCGCCACGCTCCTGCATTCTCCGCTCAGGTGTATCGTATTCCTGAGCCTCCCGAGCAAACTCGTCCTCCATCGGACGGAAGACTTCCTCGTACCGCTTCCGGTCAGACTGTGCCTGACCGAACTGCTCCTGCATCGCAGGTAGCTGGATGTCTAATACCTGTTGCAGGACTTCACGATTCATCGTGTCCTGCTCTCGCGCCCATTCGAGTTGGGCCATCATGGTTTCCTGACTAATGCGGGCTACTTCCTCGCTGGCCTCGGCCATGGGTCCCATATCAGGCGGTGGCGGTGGATCGCTGCAACACATCTTATATCTCCAGTTCTTTCACGTAGTACACAGCTATCGGCTGGTAGCCTTCCTTCTCCAGCCACGGGCCGATATCTGTACCACCAGTGAAAACCTTGCTGGACATCCCTACCAGCTTACAATTCAACTGTTTCAGACAGTCCTCTGCGTAATGTAGCAGCTTGGGGGCCAATTTGCGACCCCTCAGTTCGGGGGCAAGGTAGAAGGCGAACTCCCTCGCTTGGTGGACTGTCTGGCAATGCAGGCCCCTGTAGATGTTAAACATCAGGTACCCGCCCAGCTTGCCCTTGTCTCTGACCGTGAAGATGCAGGTCATCCCCGCTTCCTCCATGGCACGATACTGCGCGATGTTCGGGTTGTATTCGTCTGAGAGGTAAGTTGCTTCGGTCTCTTGGTAGTGTTCGCCGATCAACGCCACGAGTTCCTCTCCTGACTCGGCGAAGCGTTCGACCCCTATCACGAGGTCGCCCTCAATGATGGGGTTGAATGAGTAGTAGTTCATTGAAATATCCAGTCCTTGAGAATCGTGAACAGGAAAGTGATAAGGCCGGTGAGTATGGAGAGTATGAATATGATCCCGGCCACGAACGCGCCACGCTTGTCGACCCAACTGTTGACCTTGCCGACTTCGGCGGCGGCGTCTTGTACGGCAGCTGTTAGACCTTGGAGATCGTCCCGGAGACGGACCTGACGATCCTCCAGTACAACGACTCTCTCGCGAACGTCCTGTACGTCTCCACGAATGTCCACAACTTCGCCCTCAACGCGTTTCAGTCTCGCTTCCATTCGTAACCTCTCCTACATCTCTGTCCCGAAGACCCGGCGCTGCGATGCGTGAAGCATTTTTGTGCCGGATGCCGTAAATGGCCAAGAAGATCGTGACAGTCAGCCCAACCGCCCAATAGGGCATCTGCGCTAGGTGTTGAAAGCCTACGAGTATGTGGTCCTGAACGCCGGGGATGAATGCCCCGACATAAGGGATGAGGAGTACCCCAAGCACAACCTCATCCTTGAAACCGCTGTTGGCGAGTTGTGCCATTTCCCAAGAATGCGTCATCTCCTGTCGAGCGACGGCGGCTTGGGTTTTGGCGACACGGATGGCGATCTTGCCTTCAAGGTCCTTCAGCTTCAGCTCCTGCTTCAGGCGCTGCCGCTCCTTGAAATACTCTCCGACCTGCTCAGCCGTGCCACCAGAGAGAAATTTGAGAATCGCTTTGACCATGCGGCAATTCTATCCTGACTCCAGCAGGTCGGCAAGTCTCATGACCCACTTTGCGGCACGGTTATTCCACCCACTTGCGAACTCAGCTTGGGAGGGGTCACGGGTCACGATGGCCCCATAGAACCGGGTCCGGTAGCCGCAGATGCGCAGGTACGTACAGGCGGGAGAAAAAAGATGAGTAGCTTCAAGGGTTTTGGGGCCGAGGACGCCATCCGGCTTCGCCCCCACCGCCTTCTGAAGCCACTTCGTCGCCCGCACCGGGCCGTGGTTGACCCCACAGTCGACGACCAGCGGAAGGAGGATGGGGGACAGGCGGTCGAACTTCGGGCCGATGACGTACCGGCTGCGGTAGAACGCCCGCGCATCAACTTCCTTCAGGGCACGGATGTCAGCTTCGGTGACGTCGTTATTGGGGAGAAAGTCCTGATAGGCTTTGAGGGTGATCCCCCACTTGGTCGGACCTCCCCGGTCATTAGGATGGTTGGTGTATTTGTCCCAACCTTCTGCCTTCATGATGTCCGTTATGACATCGTCGATTGTGTCGCTCACTTTTTCTTACTCACCTTTTTCTTTCTCGCCAGCGCCTTCTTCTTTTTCGCCAGCTCCTGCTGGACGGCCTCGGCGGTTGCTGTCTGCTGCGGTTCCTTAGTGGTGGATGGAACCAGCATGATCTCGCCCGCAGCGATTTTGCCGAGAATCTGACGGAGCATAAAAATGCCGTCGTTCATCTTGGCGGGGATGGCGATGTCCGATTCGGGGCCGAGCAAATCGAGGCCCGCACGGACAGCTTTTTCGAGTACTTCATTCGTGAGATTCATGGAACGTATCCTTATGGTTAGGAGGGGCTTTTATAACCCATGGAGTGTTAGGTGTCAACCACGATTGTCTTGACGGTGCCGTCGGCGAAGATGATCTTCAGGTCGCCGTCAGCGGAGTCAACGTAAAGGGCTGCATACCCGGTAATTGCGGAGGGTGCGGTGATGCCGTCGGTGATCGCTATGTACCCATCCATCTGGACGCCAGCTGACTGCCCCGTGAATTTGACGGCAGCTGTGTTGGTCTGAGCGATTTCAAAGTCGGTGCCGTCATGACCGAATCGGGCACTGTCAGACGCGCTTGCGTCCTTTATGTAGAAGTACGGCTGCGACGTACTTAGAGTCATCACAATCTGATCGACGTCAGCCGAGGATGTGAAGGCGAGGTCCTTGGCGTCGTTTTCGGACTGCAAGGAGAGGACCGTCGACGCACCAGTACTCTTTTGTTTGAATACCCACGGGTTGTCCATGTTGAGGTAGAGGTAATGCAGCCCGGTTACGCCAGCGCCGTCGCCGATACGAACTCCAGAGTTCGCAGTCTCGTTGAAGTTCGTAATATTCAAGCTGGTCGTATTGCCACCAAGGTCTATAGTGGCAACCGTACCGTCGTGATTTATTTCTATGTAGTCAACGTCGGTGGAATCGTAAACCCGGAATTTGAGGCCACCCGGCACCAGTACACCGACGTCGGGGTCAGCTATGAGGATGTCCGTGTCGAGCCCAGAGGTGTCCTGACTGTTAAGAATGATATGGCCTGCATGCACTTCGCTGTGTATCCGCAGGTTCGCAGATGCATTGAACCCGATGTCGGCTACAGCAGTACCGTCACCGCTCACAAAGTCGAGTACCGGGTCTTGGGTGCCGCCAGTGGCGGGGTCGTTCGTGAGTGTGCCCTTAACTTGTATTACCGAGGCACCAGTTGACTGCTCGAAGGTGGCAACGTCGGTGAACGTCGATACAGCAGCTACGGAGACAGTGCCGTTGAGTGTTACTGTGCTATTGAACGTGGCACCGCCGTCGAAGGCAGCGGTATCGTCGAACGTAACCGGCCCTGCGAGAGTGATCAAGGTCCCGACAAGTTCGGCTTCCCTTATTGCGTTGCCGAAGGTGATGAGCCCAGCAACGCCACCCCCGACGGGGGTCGCTTGGGTAGGGAAGGCGGCGTCGATGGGGGTGAAGTCACCGTGGTAGCGCTTTTCGACCGCGAGTGATCCGGATATCGTCGATCCACCCGTTGAAGTAATCGTTGGTACCGTTTGCCGAGTGCCCTATAGTCAAGGGGTTGGAGTTGCCGCTGAACGGAGACAACCCACTCGTGTCGGTGCCTTCCGATGTACCGTCGATCCACACCTCCAGCTGGTCTATAGAGTGATCCCATGTCATCGCAATGTGGTACCACACACCAACGCTGAGCGTCGTGGTGGACGTAACGGTGGCGTTCGGTCCACCGCTACGGTATACACCGGCAAAAATCTGACTCGATGTGTTGACGTTCATCAACCAGTTCGGCCAAACCGAGCCGCTAACGCCGCCCTTGTTAAAAATTACCTTATTGGCATCGGGGGCGGCGTTCAGTCGTATCCAACACTCGGCTGTGAAGTCTTCGTTGGCGTATAGTGCGAGGTCGGTGTGATTGGCAACGGAGGCGTAGTCGTTCGTACCGTCTAGCAAAAGGGAGGTCGTACCGAACTTCTTCTGGTTGCTGTCCAACTGCGCACCATTGGTGAGTGTAATGGCGAGGCTGTTCGGACCAGCGTCCGTTGTGGCTACCGCACCGTCCGAGCCGTCGAACGGAAGCAGCACACCGACGTCGGGATAGAACCCGTCACCATCTTCGGCAGCGCCGAAAGCCTCGGTCGGGGCGGCAAACGCTTCCGTGTACCGGGCGTGCCCCTTGGTGATGCGGACGCTGTCAATCCACCCGTTGAAGTAATTGGCACCGCCGCTGTTACTATTGGAGCCGAGAGCAAGCGGGGCGGTGGCGGAGTAGAAGATGTCACTCGGTAACGACGCCGACCCTATCTGGACACCGTCGACAAAAGTCTTGCAGCTGGTACCTGACCGCGCTACTGCAATATGGTACCACTGGTCTGCGACCGGGTTGAACGACCCTTGGAATGAATCGTATGTACCGCTTGTCCCGTCCGTAGACCACGCGAATCTGAGCTGGTTGTTATTCAGGTCGAGCAACCAGCTACGGTTATTCGTCGCGTCATCGTAAAAACTTATCAAGCTCTGGGTGCCAGTGCCGGGGTCGACGGCCCATCTGAACCAGCCCTCGGCGGTGAAGTCGTCCGCACCCATGTCCCACTGATCGGAGTCCGGTACCGTGACGTAGTCCCCCGTACCGTCGAGAAGTAGCGAGGCGGTGCCGAACTTGAATTGTGCGGTGTCGAGCTGAGCGTTCCCGGCGAATGTAATCGTGCTACCGTATATCGAGTCGTCAGTGGCACTGGTGGCAGCATCGGCGCCGTCAAAGGCGCACATAAATGTTACTGCACGATAGTACGCCCCAGCCGCCGCCGCACCGGCAGTAGCTTCGATCACCGTATCGCTGCCGAGGGCGTAGACGGTCCCCGGCGCAAGATCGAAGGTTGTGAACCCGACTACGTCGAGCGTCCCCAACCCCACACTAGTGATCGCTGCGTCGGTGTCGTTCGTGCTTAGCTCGAACGAGTTCGACAAGCCCCACACAGTCACTGAGTCATCGACGTCGAGTGCGTCATTTATGTCGACCCCGGTTGTGGAGTTGACCGTGAGCGAGCCGGTGATGTTGAGCGAGGAGTCAGCGCCCGCCGTTAGGTCGAAGGCTCCGGTCGATTGCAGGTTGATGACCCCCGACGCGACTACGGCGAAGTCCGCGACTGTGTGGGTTTCGTCCCCGGCTTCCACGGCCATGTTCGCGTTGGGGTCGCCGACAGTGAACGCGGGTATGCCACCAGAGCCTTGGTACGGCTTCGTCGGGGCGGTAAAGTTGGAAGTGTACCGGGCAACATTCTTCGTGATGCGAATGTTGTCCATGTAGATTTCTTGGTTGCCAGATTCGGGGGCACCACTACGAGTGCTACACCCGATGGACATCTTCACGGTACTCGGGAGCGGCGTGAGGAAGGACTGCGGTTGGTTGTTCGTGCTGCCAATCTGGGTACCGTCAACAAATGCCCGGTAGTCGCCGGACGAGTCGCGGGTGACTGCCAGATGGTACCACTGACCAGTAACCATGCCGGTAGGGATCTGGTTGAGGCAGGTTGTTATCGACGTATTCTGGCCGGTGGGAGAGAATGAGAAATTCATCTGCTTCTGCGTGTCGATGTTCCACCGCCAGTGCATCGCACCAGTGGCCTCGTCGAAATTGTCTAGCAGGTCTACATCGCTGGCGAACGTGTTGAGGTAGATGTGCATCTCAAGGGTGAATGGGTCAGCCCTGAAGTCGAAGTTACTACCGAGCAGATCGAGTGTTTTGTTGATGTACCAGCCAGCTCGCGGGAGGCCAGCATCGTCCTTAGACCAGAGACTATATGTACCGAACTTGACGGGGTCGGGGGCGTTGGCGATGTATCCCCACGTATCCGGGGCGGAAGCGTTATTGTACCATTCGACGACGAGGTCTTGCCCTACGGCGTCGGTGCCGATGTCTGCTACGATTGACTGCACACCAGCTGCCGTCGCCGTCTCCCCTGACACGAGCAGAACAACATCCCCGAGATTCGGATCGGGGTCGGGGGTTTCTCCGGACAGATAGCTGTCGGCGACTTCGAGGTACGTCGTGTTGTTCCACTCCACGCCCATACCGGACGCAAGGTTGACCGCCGTGAGGCCGGTGAGGTTCAGGTCGGTGAGGCCGGTTGCGTCGAGGTTGGCGTCTGTACCGATACCATCGAGGTCGAGCTTCAGTTGGACCGAGCCAGTCTCAAGCTGGATGCCTGCTCCGAATTTAATGAGCCCAGAGGTGGCGGGGGAAGTTCCGTCACGGTGAATGTAAATGCCGTCATCGTCTGGCACGACGACGATCTTCGTGGTCTGGTCGACGTTGATGACGCCAAGTTCTTCCAGCTCACCCAAGCGAACGAAGCTGTCGTCAGTGTTAGAGGTTCGACGCTCGTGGATGCTAACTGCTTCGCGCAACGCCTCCAAAACGAGGGTGTGGTTTGCAACGTCCCCCGACACTGTAGGGATACTCGGGTACCCCTTGTTCGGCCCGACTTTGAACGGCGCGGCCATGTGCTACACCTGCTTCAAGGCTCTCGGCGTCGTGCCGATCTGCACAGAGTACAGGTCGGTGTTGCCGATGAGGTTGAATTGCCACAGGTCCGTTTTGTAGCCGGTCGGCAGTCGGAAGATTCGTTCGTCAGTAATCACCTTGTCAAAGACAACCTCGTTCCCGCCCTTGATCTTTACCTGAAAGCGGATCGCGGAGTTCTGGAAAGACATGATCGCAATCGGATACATCAGAGAGCCGCCGAGGGGTTGGCGCGTCTCTGCCTCGGTCCAGTTCGCGACCAGTCCCGCAGCCTGAGCAGGGACACCGCCGAGAGGACCGCCGTTAAGCGTACTCAGTCCTCGCTGTGCGTAGAACGTGGTGGCCGGGTCCGGGCCGGACGGGGCAGCTGCGAACAGGGCCGTGTTGTAGGGGCCGTAGTATGCCTGAATATCGTCGGTTACATCCTCGGTAGCTGTCTTGAACATAATGCGAGCCGCACCGAAGTTTACTGGTTCAGGTGTTTGGTAAATCTTGGATTGCCACACCCACTGGAGCCGCTCGGCCCCTTCCGGGTCCCAATTCCATACACGATCCTGACCAAGTACGAGGACATCGCCGGAGTACCTGTCGGTCTCGATACCCTCGATCTCGTTGAAGCCCTCCAGCTCTACGAACTTGGTCTCGGGCTCCGTCGGGTTGAAGATGAACCCGGTGGAGCCGGTGTTGAATGCGATGTACTGGAGTCCCAGCTGGGCGGCGAAGAACGAGGCTGGATTGTATGCCTCCCACTCCTCTTTGGTAAGTATGTCCTGAGAGATCACCCGAGCGCCGGATGCATCTGCAAGGACGAGTCCGTTGATCGAGGGGTAGTAGGCACCGGCAGTTGTGGCGACCATCCCGCGACGGGACAGACACGGCTCAACCGCGTCAAGTTTTCGTGTCGTGAACGACGCCGGGTGGTTGCCCTGCCCGAAGTACGGTTGTGACTGTGTTCCAATCACAAGTGTGGAACCCCAGACAACCAGTCCCACGATAGGGTACTCGGTCGCCATCTCGTATTCCGGGGGCCATGCATGGGGGCGGTACGGGTCCGAGAACAAGAGACGACGACCGGCCCATCCAACCATGTAGCCGTTCGGCATCACGACCGCGCCCTCAAGGTCAACCGGGGGCTCGGCGAAGCTGGTCGATTCCAGTAGGTTGTTAGAGGCGACTACGTCAGTCACGACGGCGTCGGAGAACGTGGCGGTACCAAACGCTATCTCGCCGACGTAATAGAAGTTCGAGCTGTTGCCGCCCGAGACCGTCCGGTAAATCTTCGTCGTAGTGATGTCCCGGTTGGCTTCGTCTGGAACAGATGTATCAATACCCGACAGCTCCCACGTTCCGGCGTTGCCCGTGCCGAGCGTCGGCGGGGACGGAGCAGACTCCTCCCCCATCGAAGTGACGAACGTGTATACGTATGCACGGGTCTCCGCGTCGCCAGCAGGGGGGAGCAACGTGGGGGCACCCGTGGGCGTGGGGACGCCGAGGTACAGCGGCGGCTGACTCTCAGCAATCCGCTCGAACGTCGTGTATTTAGGACGCCCATCACCGAAGATGTAGTAGCGGTCGTAGAGGTCGTTGACCAGCGGCGACCGAAGGATGTCGACGTCCTGACTATCGAAGGCCAGCCAGTCATCTTGGTAGACTCCGTCGGGGTCACGAATGCGTAGCACTCGGCGCACCGGGCTTACACCAGAACCAGTGAGGTCGGCCTCCTCGCGCATTGCACGGAAGCCGCGAATCTCTCCATTCAGGAGTTTGGTGTTACCGGCATCGGTCGAAGCCATAGGCGGCAGGAGGCGATCCGACGAACGCGGGATCATCCCTTGGAATTTTTCCAGTTTAATCGCGCCCATGCTCGCTCCTAGCTAAGATTAGTCCAAATCAGCGTCACCTGTATACTAACCGACCCTGTCCTCCCCGTCACTGTATCGGTTACGTCACACCTCCAGCCTTCGGTGTTGTCGGCATAATGGTCGCACCGGACACCGGACCAGTAGGGGTTCGCTGTCCCCGGCAGGTTAATGGTGAAGTCCACGCCTTCCGCATCCGACGTCTTGACCCAATTATAGGTGTAGCTGCCGGAGCCATTCGAGACCGTCACCAGAGGCGGGTCCCCGCCTGAGTCGACGGGGCCGCAGGCTGTGAAATTCGATGCCGCGCCGTTCACATTGTTGGCCGAGACGATCNNAGCTCGTCATTGTTCGGGAGCATCCCTCCAACGAACGGGAACATCAGGCAAACGCCAGACCGAAGAAGCCGTACCAAGTCGTACCGCCGTCATCGGTCCACAAGTCAACGAAGTCGACGTCACCTGCGCCTGAGCTAAGCGTGGGCGCATTACTGTCCGGCCACTTGACGCTGGCAGGCCATGTGATCGTCTGGCCTCCTGAGCCCTGTGTGATCCTGAGCCGCAGCACACCGACCGTACCCGAGGCAGGTGGGTTGCTGAGAACCAGCGAGCTGATGTCCGTGCTGAGCGCCAGCTTCACGTATGAGCCAAGCTCGTAGTCAATCGTCGTGGTCGCGGTTGCAGTCTTGGACTGGCTCTTGACAGAGAAGTCCAAGAAGTCGCAACGAGACAGCTCGTTGTCGTTGAGGATCAGGTTCGCAGCCATCCTGAGAGGGGCACCGCTCCAGTTCACCTCGGCTGTACCACCGAACACGAAGTTGAAGTCCGTGTCGTCGTGGTTCATCCGGAGCCGGTCGCCAGCCACCGTACCCTGAATGTCGAGGTACGCCGTGCCGACGATCTCAACGCCCACGGTGGCGCTGTCGAACGTGATGACGCCAGCGGTGTCCAGATACTGCATCAGGTCATCTGTATCGACGAGGATGTCATCGCCGCCAGCGGTGGCACGGCTAACGCCGTCCGAGGGCACGAGAATCTGGTTGCCGGTGACGCCGGTCGCGCCCCGGTATACGCCATTCGCACACTCGCCGCCCTGAATGGATGTCAGTGAGCCAGTGAGGACTGCATCCTGCGCCTCGTTGCCATTGAAGTCCAAGTCGCCGGTGAGTGTGTCGCCATTCGCCTGTACCAACTCATCCATCTGTCCTGCGGTAAGGCGCATGTCCACCCGCGTTACATTCAGCGTGAATGCCTGAGCGGTCGTGCCCTCCTGTCCCCTAACAACTGTTAGGATGTCGGTGGAGCGGGCGGTGCATTTGCAAATCTCGACGTCGCCGTTGTCGTCGACCAGCGTAATCATGAAGTACTGGTCCACGCCGGGGTTGGGGAACAGTTGGCCGTAGCCGGTGGCAACCTGAATGCTCGTGTCGCTCGCGCCTATGGTGGCCGCGAGCAGCGCACTGGCGTTGTTCGAGAATAATACGTTAGACACTGGTGGACCCTCCTGTTCTCCGGTTGCGAGCCATCGGGCTCCAGCCAGTCTGCGGGTATGCCCATGACGGGCTGTTATTATAGCCCTTTCTCCGCTGGGCTGAGAAGTACCCTATCTGCCGGAGAAAGTTGTGGCGCAGCTGTCCGGCCATCACAGGGTTGGTGTACGGCTTGTTCGGCTGCGCAAACATCCGGGCCTTGAAGCCCATCATGATCGCGTCGTAGTACTTCGTGAGGAAGTTACGCGGCAGGTTTTGTGCCGTGGCGTCGGAGTAGTCGAACGCCGGGATCAGGGCGACCTCGGCGATCAGGAGCTTGCCCCGGTCCTCATCCTGTAACGGGTGTATCTTGACTTCGTCCGGTGGATCGGTGACGTACCAGCCCCACGGCGAGGAGGCGGTGGTAATCTTGGTGGGGGTTCCATTCAGCGGTGTGAGGTACTGGTAGCCGCTGGTGTCGTCTCCGTACAGGAGTCCCAAGATGCCGATGACCTCGCTGCGGAGGTCGCCGTCGTCGATCCGGACGACGTTGTCGCCGATAGGCACAGCGATGTCGGTGATCCGCGTCGTCCAGACGAAGGACTTTTCGCAGAACTCCCGCAACGCCATCGTAAGCTCTCGGAGGAGGACTGAACGGACAGCGCCGGGGAAGTCCCCCAGCGAGTCTTTCAGAAACTCATCGTGGCTGACTGTGTACTGGACTGGCATGTCACACTCCCAATAGGTTCGTCTTGAAGTCGTTCAGCAGCAGCGCTGCCCGACCATCCTCAGTGTACTCGTCGTCGGTGATTTCTGCCACGCCTACGACGAGGTGAACGAGGGGGGTGAAAAACTGCATCTCCAGCCCGAACGGATCGGTCCAATCCGTTTGGCCCGCGCCGGGAGAACTCTCGACCAGCTCGGGGACATTCAGGCTGTTTTCGGAAAATAGGTCGTAGCAGGCATCGGGGCGATGCTTGGCTACCAGTTGGAGGCCGCGATTGTATATCGCGATGAGGACCGTGTTGGACCAGCGGTAATCGCTGGAGTCGGTGTCCTGCAAGAGGACTCGTGCTTCTGTGACTACGTCTTCATAAGTCTTGGCCATCGGTCGTCTCCTCGGGAAAAGCCCCCGGCTGCATTATACAACCGGGGGCCGGGTTACGCTATCCCGAGGGATCAGCCCTTGCTGATGAACCCGTTACCAATCGCGACGCCGTTCACGACCTTGTAGCCGTAGACCTGAAGGCCACGGAGCAGGTTCGAGAACGAACGCTCGGAGCGGATCGTTTCCAGCTTCGTGAACTGAGCGGCAAAGCTGAATGCAGCCTTGGTGCCGAACAGAACCGGGTACGCCGTGGCGTAGCCACTCGGAGGAGCCAGCACGTTCGAGACGTACAGCGTGAAGCGGTCGATCATGCCGAGGCGACCGTTACGGAGGATGGACGTACCATCACCAGACAGCGACGCGTCCTTGAGGTCCGACTTCTTGATGAGGCTGGCGACCCATGCCGGGATGACCATCCAACGGCCACTTTCCGGAATGTTCTGCTCGTCGAGGACCTGACCGCAGTTGACGATGTAGTCAACGATGGCCATGTCGTTCGAGTTGTCGTTACCTACACCAGTGCCCTGCTCGACCTTCGCGACGAAGGTCGGCGAGCCATCCGTGCCCAGACGAATGTCAGCCGAGATCAGGCCAGCCGAGTTACCGACGTTTGCGGCGTCGATGTCAGCGTTGTTGACCAGACCCGTGGTAGCGTCATTCAGAACGTCCTCATCGACGGCGATCTTCATCTGCTCGGCAGCGTCTTCTGCCCAGATCGAAAGCTGGTCGATGTCAGCCTGAACTTCCATTACGTCGTCGAGAGCAAGGTTGAAGTACTTACCCTTGTCGATGGTCATGGTCTGCTTCGGCTCAGACGGACGCTGAACGACGAGGTCCATGTTGGCTTCGTAGTCAGCGATGGTGATGGTCGGACGCGAGCGAATCTGAACCTTGTCACCGTAGTTCTTGATTTCGCCTTCGTAGTCCGTGTTGGCAATGGCCCCAAGAACGGTCGCCTTGTAGAACTTCTCTACAAGTTTGCCCGACCATACTTCGGGAATGAATGTTCCACTGTAGGCGGTCGCGGGGCTCGATCCGCTCCACGGGGAACCTGATACTGGATAAGTCATGAGTGTTACTCCTTCAAAACAAATTAACGGTTAGAGTCGAATCCTTCCATCGAGCTGTGCTGCAAAGAGGTCACGTTCGAGGTCTACGAGCTGCTGGGGCAAGTCCCTTTCGGGGAAAGCCTTGACGAACTCATTCTTCTCTCGCGTAAACTCCTCTATAGCCTGCTTCGTCCAGATTCGTTTTCCGCTTTCGCTTTGAGCGCCAGTCGACCCGGTTTTAGGCGATCCGGGAGCCACCAATTCTTCGAGGGGTTGTTCCGGCTCCTGCTCAGGGGTTTCCTGTTCAGGTGTTTCCGGAGCCTCCTCCGAAGGCTGGTCTTCAGGAGTAACGACGGCGTTTTCCTGTTGAAAGCCTACGAACAACTCGATAGTAGCATCAGCGTCATTCGTTTGTAAAGCGTCTGCTAACAGCTGTTCCCTAGGCTTGCTGGTGTAGGGGTCGATCTGTGACAGCCACTTCAAGAACTCGGGGTCCTCATTCTGCTTCAGCCAGTCTGGTACAGCTTCGTCAAGGGCGGCGAGCAGCTTGTCGCGAGCTTCGTCGAACTCGGCTGTCCCCTGATCCGCTTCCGGTTCCGGCTCCGGCTGGTTCGGGACCATCTCCTTCGCCCGCTGGGTGGCCAGACGGTCGACGAGGTTGATGAGGTCCTCCCCGTACAAATCCCGCTCCTCGTCCGTAATGTCGAGGCTGGCGGGCTGGGGCAGTTTCGGCGGGGCGGTCTTGGCTCGGGCGAGCTGGGTCCGGAGTTCGTTGATCTCCTTGTCCTTCGTCCGGATCATCCGATAGAGCCGGGGGACCTCTTTGTTGTACTTGCCCTGAAGGACGTTGAACTTGTGTTCAAAGCCCTCCGGCTGGGGTGCCGGTTCAGCAGGGGCTGGGGCAGGTTCGGCAGGGGGTTCCGGTTCCGGCGCAGCCGCTTCTTTTCCCTCGGCTGGTACCTCTTGCGTACCTTCCGGTGGATCATCCGGATACACCTCTTTGTAGATGGCGTCGGCTTGGTCTATCGCAGCCTGTACGCCACTCGGTAGGCTCACCTCATGGTGAGATCGGTCATCAAGTACTTCACGTTTGCCGGGCATGTCAATCTCCTCGTAGACATTTACTTATACTTTTCGAGGAGCTGCGCCGCATTGTCGTTGGTTTTGAGGATGTCGCGGAGGCAACGGGATTCACCCTGTATACGGTGAAACTTCTCGTCGTCCGTGTGGTCCTCTAATCCATCACGAGCTGTCTTGCGGTTCGACCGCAGCCACTCAAGGATTACCTTAAAGTCATCCGAGACTCTAAGGTTTACACATGCTTGAAGTACTTCTTTGGGTGCTGATTTCAAAAGAATAGTCCGAAGCGGTCCAGTTGCTCCTTGACGTCATCGTATCCCGAGTCATCGACTTCCGCGCCTTTCCCGGTTACGTGAGCGTTCCCTCGCTCTCTCGCCTCGACCGAAGCCGAGTTGATCTTGCAGTCCTTTACTCCGTCAAGGTGCTTCAGCCGCTTGGACATCACCACCCTGCTCTTAGCTTTCGGAACGCGCATGTCAGTAGCTCGACTTGCCACCAGCAACGTGACGCTTGCCACCGCCGTTGGCCGACACACCGGAGGTCTTCTCCGGCGAGTTGTCGCTGTTGCCCTTGGTCTTGCCAAGGAACTTGCCGCTAGGCGTACCCTTACCAGACGCGCCAAGCGACTTCTGGTCAAACTCTTTCGAGCGGGCATCCGGCAGGAACTTACCGCTGGGCGTACCCTTGCCAGAATCACCGGCTGAGACCTGCTGGTACTCGCTACCCGGCTGCGTTGTCAATTTACCCCAATGTTTCATCTCAGTTCTCCAACGTGTGTGAGAGGGTTACAAATCGGATCATACAGGTAGGGCTGGGTCCATTCAACCCTTCTCCTCGTCTTTCTTGGGGTAAGTGCCCCGTGCGCCGGGAGTCATCGGGCCACCCGGTTCTCCCTTCGCTTCAATCTTTTTGGGCTTGCCGCCCCTCTTTGGCTTGGGCAGCGGGTTCTTCTTGACGAGCCCACCGTCGGCGTATGAATCAACGTGCGTCGTAACCTGACCGCCGTTGCCGTACTTGTGCTTCTTACCACATCCCATGGTCTTATCCTCCTGCTCTCATTCCGGGTCTACCAGTCGGGCCAGTGAAGTCTCCCTCCACTTCCTCTCTCACAGCTTCCGGTCCAGCCCGCTCATCCTTGGGGCCGGGGGTCTGGTTTGGATCACCTCCTTGTTCAGGCGGTACGGCACCCGGTTGCTGCGGCTGTGCCTGCCCTGCCTGCATCTGCTGATTAGCCATCGCTTTGGCGCGGACTTCGTCATCGTCGGGGATCACCCGCTCGTGTTCGAGTCCAAGATTCTGGGCCACCGAGCGGAGAACATTCGCCCGTCCTTCCGGCCCAAGGATTGCCATGTCAACCGGGTTGGCGGTCAGCTGGAGGAACTCAAGCTGGCGCATCCGATCTTGCTCGCGCTTGACTGCATGGTTGACGCCCTTGACCACGATCAGCTCGTCGCCTTTGAAGGTACCGGGCTTGGTCAGCATCACCATGTCAAACAGTTCGTGGAGCAGCGGTCTCGTGATGTCGCGGTCGATGGAGGCAGCGACATTCTGGAGGGTCTTGCTGGCGTTGCCCATGAGCATGGCCAGCCCCGATGCTGTACGACCCGCGCCACCGACCTTCTCGTTGCCAGTCATGTAGCGGGGGATTGCAGAAATCTCGTCGCCCATCATGTTCCACTTCTCGTAGATTTGGATCAGCGGAGCGACATTCATATCCGGCTGGAAGAAGTCCACCGGCTTGTTACCCGACGAAGCAAGCGACGGGTCGTAGGATACGTGCCCAACGCTTCCACGGGTACAGCTCGTCATCGTCGTGGGGGTCAATGACCTCGGTGTTGACGACGACCTGCGGGCCGGAGGCGATGCTGGCGTTGTTGACCAGCGACCGGGCGGCAGCGTTGCAGATTGTTTGGACGTCGACGAGTAGGTCCGGGAGGCCGAGGCCGATCAGTGCGCCGGGAACCTGCTCGAAGGATGTAACGTAGTAAGGGGCTCGGTCGTTGAGGGTCTTGTTGATTTGGACCTTGATGACCCACCTGTCGATCATCCAAGCCGTTACGAAGAACTCATCGGTCGGACTCGGAACTTTGGCTTCGTCCATACCCCAATCGAGGAGTAGGCGACCGGAGACGTACCCGGTGAACTCGGCGGTGTCGATCAGCGAGGATGACGTCCGGCTCCACCGCGCCCGGTCCTCCATATAGGCCCGCTCGGTGTCGACGGTATCCCACCACTCGTGGAAGCCGTCCATATACGATGCCTCAAGGACAGCGTCGATGGCTTCGTTGTTGTAGCCCGGTAGGTTCTTGCAGGCAGCAAGCTCGGCTCGGGTGAGCTGAATACGCTCAACGAAGTCGGCTTGTTTCACCGTGCTTGCGCCGGGGGACCAGTACAGGTCGAACGGGCTGACACGATTGTAAAACATCTTCGGGACCGACTGGCGCTGCGGCTGACCATTCACCCACTTGGTCTGCTCATGCCTGCGCACGACCGGGCCTTTAATACAGGCGAAGGGGAAGATCGGAAGGTCGATGAGGAACTCCGCGAACGCTTCGTAGAAGCCACCTTCAACTAATATGTCATCAAGTTTCTTTGCAGCGTCGTCGGCTTCCTTCACGGCGACCTTCCGAGCAGTTCGGGCCACTTCCTTACGCAGCATCTCAACTCGGTCAGCAACCATCTGCTCGTCGACCGGCTGGCCAGAAGCCATCAGGGTACCGACCTCCGTGTTGACGAGCTGCTGGATCGCGCTCTCGATCTCGATGGGGGTCTGGGGGTCCGGCGTAGGGTCGATGTCCCATGGACGCTCAGCACCGAGGTACACATCACGCAACAGGGCGGTCGCGGCACGGCACTTGGTCGCGGTCACGCGGGCGTACACATCCGAGCCGCCGAACTGGTTGATGAGCTGAAGAACTTTGGGGGAGTACTCTCCCTTGTAGGTACGCAGGGCCTCCAACAGGCGTTCAGAGATGCCCTCGGCGTTGCGGAAGTTGCGCATGTCCGTCATCCGGCCACGGATGTACGAGGCCAGCTGGGTCTCTACGGCCTTCTGAGCCAGCTCCTCTGCGCTCGCTTCGGCCTCCCGCTGGATGCGTTGCTGTTCGTCGAGTTGGGAGTTCGACATGATCCGGACGAGCCCCTGCCCGTTAGGGCTGACGGGCATCCCGGTTGGGATCGCTTGAGATGAGGTAGCCATAATCGGATTTTGCGGTTATCCTACGCCTGTTGTCAAATGGAGTTTAACTAATGCCCAAGGATGTTGCAATACGTGACACGGAGCTGGATTTCGTCCACTTGTCCCCCCTCATCTGTATGGAATTGGCCTCCGGCCTTTCCACGGTCGACGGGGTTTGCGCCAAATACGACATTTCACCAGAACAGTGGCTGCGGCTGAAGGACAACCCGACCTTCACGAGCATGATGCGGGAGATGACCACCGCGTTCGCAGGAGACCTCAACGCCGGTAAGCGAGTGGTGAAGAAGGCCGAGATTCTCCTCGAAGAAGCCCTGCCGATCATGCACAGGCTGATGAAGTCGCCGGACGCCTCTACAGGTACAGTTGTCGACATCGTCAAACAGCTGAAGGAGATCGCTGGGATCGGCGGTCGTTACGGCGGTCAGGGGAGCGGAAACGTCGGCCCCGGCTTCAACGTGCAAATCGAGATTCACGGCACGGATAAGAAGGGCGTCACCATCCAAGGAAATTAGGTCCAGCCCTTCTTGTGGGGGGCTGGCTTCCGGACCTTGGGAGCCATCTTTGCCAGCACCTTCCCGAGGTAGTTGGCGTTCGTACTCATACACATGTACTGGAGACAGTCGGCGAGGTCCGACCACGGGTGAGTCTTCTCGGGCTTGTCTTCCAGAACGCCGGTCTGCTTACGCCTGTACCGATACCAGAACTTCATGGCAGCGATAAGCTGGGGACAGTTGTCGGAGATGATGAGCATCGGCCCACCGTCCACCTGATGCAGTAACATCTGTTCCACAGCCATGAGGCGGGCCGCGATGTTGTTCGTGGGGGCAGCGTAAACGTCAAAGCCGAGCTTCTGTAGAACCATGTACGGAGTGACCTCGTCGACCTGCGTCCTGTCCCTTCCCTTCGGGTCGGCGACCATGAAGGATCGGTAGAAGGGGTACTTCTCGTACATCAGGGGTCGGAGCTTGCTCAGCGCAAACTGCTCGATACCCATGTCGTCGGAGGTAAGCTCGTCGTAGATGACCAGCCGCCCACGAGCGTCGATCTGGCCGACCAGCGATGCGGGGGTGCGACCAAAGTCCTGCCCGAGCATCAGCGGAGAGTGTTCGTTCGGCTCGCACAACTCCTCGTGGGGGACCACATGGAAACCGGGCTTGAACGAGGCGCGGAAGACGGCCTGCCCCGAGAGGCTCTTGCCGTACTTCGCGTGTACGTGGATGTCGACCCAATCCTCGTTATTGTTGTTCGCTAGGTTCTCGTAGTAGGTGGTGCCATCCGGCAGCACCGGGAGGTTCTCGACGTTCTCGGCTTCGTCGCTCAGGCCACCGGGCTGCTTATAGAACGACCACGCAGCCGGGAGTTCGACTTCCAGCTTCGTGTACCAAACGCTGTCCTCGTCCGGTGGGTTCGACTCTGCCACGATCCCGAACCAAGTGGGCTTCGCCACCGCCTTCGATGGGAAGCGGCCCAGACGACCGGAGAGGGCGTCGATCAGGCCGGGGTCGATCTCTCGGAACTCAGATACCCACGCGCCTGTCAGGTTGAGGGAAAGCAGCCTCTGTTGATCTTGTGGAGTGTCGAGAGGAATGAGCATCCAATCGCTCTCAACGCGAGTCCCATCAGGCAGCGGAAAACGAACCTGAATCGTCTGGTCGGTGACACGATAATTGATGATCGGATCGAGCCAAAGTTGGATGTCCGCCAGACACGTTTGACGTAACTGTTGAAGCGTGTTCCTGATGATGGCCATACGAGTCTGCCGGACTCCGTCCTTATTGGGAGCCTGTAACCGACTTCGTCTAAGTAACTCCATAAAACACCCGGCAGATTTGCCGGAGCCGACTGGACCCATAATGAGTCGCACGAACGAGCTGTCCAGCATGAAGTCGCCAACGGTGGGGGGTGTAATGAACCGCAAAGTTCCGGGATCAAAGTCTGGTTCAGGATCACCTGAACCCGGATCATCGTCCGACGGATAGAAGTCCTCATCCGAATGTAGAGGTTCTGGGATTTCATCTGTTTCAACGATAATACTCACGTACCCATCCTGCTCGTTCCTGAGCTGCTCTGTCCCAAGGCTGACAGTTGCCGGGGAAGAACACAATCCGTGCGTTCGGCGGCAGGCGATAGCCCCGGTGTTTTATTTGTGGATGCCAAGCATACACCCCATCGCAACTCGACGTCCATACAGGCTTGGCCGGAAGGCGGTAGCTGAACCATCCTTGGTCGCTGCCCAGCTT
>JABAOC010013099.1_pt2 | contig 27690 bp, 25 predicted proteins | sample 7062161 | NCBI WGS metagenome assembly JABAOC01 (sample SAMN14538625, study PRJNA623070) | marine sediment metagenome | biome: marine biome [ENVO:00000428]; feature: marine pelagic biome [ENVO:01000023]; material: deep marine sediment [ENVO:00002113] | place: India: Gulf of Khambhat ... | reverse complement strand
AGCCAGCCGAAGGCCGGCGCGGCAATCTTAACCTCTGGCCGCGCCGAGATTGCTTCGTCGGCGTACGCCTCCTGGCAAGGACATCCTCTTATCCCGACTCGCCACTTTCTTGTCATACACCTCTGTGGTACCGGCGGGCAAAGGCAGGGTGGGCCATTGACGGGCCGTCACGGTTGCACTATCCTGAGCGAACCATGAGGTACGGAGCCGCCAGGGGACTTGTTTGGATATGATGTGGCGCTATGGAGACAATCGATTTACGCAGCGATACGGTTACTCTTCCGTCCGATGAGATGCGGGAAGCCATTTATCGGGCCGAGCTCGGCGACGATGTGTTCGGTGAGGACCCGACGGTTAATCGGCTCGAACAAATGTCTGCCGAGCGGGTTGGCAAGGAGGCCGCTCTGTTGGTCCCGACCGGGACTATGGGGAACCTCGCCTCCATCCTGACGCATTGCCGACGCGGTGACGAAATCATCCTGGGCGACCACTGCCACACGTTTCTCTACGAGGCCGGCGGTATATCGGCACTGGGAGGCATCCATCCCCGACCGATTCCCAATCAGCCGGACGGCACGCTTCGTCTGGAGGACATCGAGGCCGCCATCCGCCCCGACAATGTCCATTTCCCGCGCACCCGCCTGATCTGCCTGGAGAACACGCACAATCGGTGCAACGGAGCGGCCCTTACGCCGGAATACACGGTCGTTGTGACGGAACTGGCCCGCCGCCACGGCCTTGTTGTTCACCTGGACGGGGCCCGCATCTTCAATGCAGCCGTCGCCTTGGGCGTAGATGTCCGGGTACTGACTCGTGACGTGGATTCGTTGAGCTTCTGTCTGTCAAAGGGCTTGGCGGCGCCGGTCGGCTCGCTGATCTGCGGCACCAGGGATTTCGTGGCCGAGGCCCGCCGCGCACGGAAAATTCTGGGCGGCGGCATGCGGCAGGCCGGCATCATCGCCGCCGCTGGCATCGTTGCGCTGGACAGTATGACCGACAGGATTCAGGTGGATCACGACAACGCCGCACGGCTGGCGGAGGGCATCGTTCAAATCAGCGGGCTCTCGATAGACCTTGCTCGCGTGCAGACGAACATCGTTTATTTCGAGGTGGCTCGGGAACGACTCGGCGCCGAGGAACTCGCGCGAAGACTCGCCGGCCAGGGGGTCAAGGTCCTGAGTGTCGGGCCGACCCGTCTTCGAGCGGTGACGCACTACGGCATCACGGCCGACGATATCGACCAGGCGCTCACGGCGCTGGCGACCGTCATGACATCTGCATAGCGAAAGGAGGAATCACATGAAGGCTCTTCGCTGGACGGGTATTCTCATGCTCGCGCTCGCAGCCGTGGCGCTCTTTGGCCCTCTTACCGATGCCGAGACCGCCGACCCAAGTGTGAAGCTGCCCGGCGCCCTGCCGGTCATCGATGCGGCCCGGTATCCGAGTATCCAGGCGGCAATAGACGCCCTGCCCGCCACGGGCGGAGCGGTCCGCCTGCCGCCGGGCACCTTTGAAATCAAAGAGCCATTGAGGGTCACGCTGTCCGATGTGCTGATCGAAGGCGCCGGAACAGCGACCCATATTAAAAATGTCGACACCGAGGGCAAGAGCGCCCTCATTCTCCAACATCCGGACGGGGCCGACAGCCGCAACGCGGAGTTATGGCGCATTCGACTGGCCAATTTTCGGCTGACCGGTAACGACAAGAGCGGCCACGGCATTGAGGCCCGGCGTATCAACGAAGTCTTCATCGAGGGCGTCACCGTGAGCCACCACGGTGGCGACGGTATCCACCTTTACTATTGCTACGAGGACCCTCGCATCTGCGATTCCCTTATCACCTATAACAAGAAGACCGGGCTGAACCTGGTCGGCTGCCACGACATCGTCGTCGCCTCCAATCAGTTCGAGGAGAACGAGGATGCCGTCCGCTGCGCCGACGGCTTCAACCTGTGTATGACCGGCAACAATCTCGACGACCATCTTGGCAACGGCGTCGTCATCGAGAACACGTACGGCTCGGTCGTCTCCGGCAACATGATCGAGGAATGCAACGGCACCGCCATTATCCTGGACCGTGACTGCTACGGCATTACCCTGAGCGCGAACGTAATCGCACACGAAATGGCGGGCGGCATCGACCTGCGCGACGCCCACGGGTGCACGGTCAGCGCGAACACGTTCACCATCGTCGCCCAAGACGCCGTTCGCATCGGCCCGAACAGCGGCCGGATTGCTGTTTGCGGCAACAACTTCTCCGACAGCTATATCGGCGACGGAAAGACCAAACGCGGACCTGACGACACGGCGGCGGGGGGCCTGACCCTCAACGGCACGGCGGACGTTGCCATCGTAGGCAATCTCTTCTCGTCCGTACGGCCGAAAGCGCTCGCCGTCGAGGGCCGGGAGAGCAAGCGAATCCTATTCTCAGGTAACCTGCTCGTTGATGCACTCGCCGATCAGAAAGATTTGCAGAAATCCATCGTCGAGCACAATCTATCCGAGTGAGTCGAGTCCGGTCGGCTCTTGTCTGTCAGCGGCTCTGATATACGATCCGTCCGGCCACAATGGTGGCGTGGACGGAAAGACCCTCGTCGAGGATCACGAGATCTGCGTCCTTGCCGGGCGTGACGGAGCCCTTCTTTTCTGATAGGTCGAGCACTCGCGCAGCGTTCTCAGTCACCGTCCTGATCGCCACAGGCAGCGGACACCGCGTGTATTGCATCAGCCGGACCAGCATATGGTTCAAGCCCAGCGTCGTGCCAATGAGCGTTCCATCCCTGTATCGCGCGGTCCCGTCCCGCGATTCGTACTGGAGGTTGTTATAAACGTACTGGCCGTCCGGCAGCCCCATGGCGTGCATGCCGTCCGTGATGGTGACGAAGCGGCCGGGGCCGACCGCGTGGAACGCAAGGCGTAGGACGGACGGATGGATATGGACGCCGTCCGTAATCACCTGGCAACTGATGTCCGGCCGCTCGAAGATGGCCGCCAGCGGCCCGGGGTCGCGATGAAGCAGGGACGGCATCGCATTGAAGAGATGGGTGACGTGCGTGATTCCGGCCTCAAAGCCGCGGATTGCCTCCTCATAGGTGGCCTTTGAATGGCCGAATGCCGCGACCGTGCCGCTGTCCACGAGGGTCTTGACGGTATCCGCGCTCTGCGGCAACTCGGGCGCTATGGTCATCATCTTGAGGGTACTGCCGAGCAGCTTCTGAATGTCTTTCAGCGCGCCGGGCGATGGTTCCGCTATGCAGTCCGGCTGGATCATGCCCCTTCTGGCAGGTGAGATGAACGGTCCCTCCAGATGGATGCCAAGCAGATGCGCCCCGCCGAGATCGCGACCGGTACACTCTGCGGCCACCTGCAAGTGGCGGTTCCTCTGGCCCGGCTTGTATACCGTCGTGGCCAGGAAGCTCGTCACGCCGAACCGGGCGCAGGTGTGGGACATCGTCTCAAGCGCCTGCGGCGTCGCGTCGAGCACATCGGCCCCGCCGGCACCTTGGATATGCACATCGATAAACCCCGGCGCCAAGAGCCGCCCGCCGGCGTCGAAAGTCCGGTCCGCGCGCGCCGACGAACCCCCGTCATCAATCCTTTCGATAACGTTCCCGCGAATCAGAACGGAGCGAAGCGGCTCGCCCACCGCGGCATCGTACAGTCGGCAGTTCGTGATAAGAAGCGAAGTCATCCTTCATCCATCCACGTGAAGATCGGTTCAGTATCGACCGCCGCAGGATACGAGACACAGCGGCAGAATGCAAGCATTCCCAGGCCCGACAGAGAGGCCGGCACTTTCGGTTGACCATGACGGGGCTTTACGCTATCGTACAGGCGCTGCTGGGCGGTGCCTTTCGGGGCCGTCCCAAATCAGTATGAGTGAACGGCTATAGCTTTGCGAAAGGGGAAGTGGCATCGTGCAGAATGGCATACCGATAGTCAAGGATGTCTATTGGGTCGGCGTGAACGACCGGCGCACGTCTCTTTTCGAGGCCATCTGGCCGATCCCGCGCGGGGTGTCCTACAACTCCTACCTCATTATAGATGACAAGGTCGTTCTCGTCGATGCGGTGAAGGACCAGTCGGTCCATGGATATCTTAAGAAGGTGAAGCACCTGCTCGGGGCCGGGCGGCCGATCGACTATCTGGTGGCCAACCACCTGGAACCCGATCACTCCGGCGCGGTGCCCGTCTTAAAGGAAGCCTTTCCCGCGCTGCAGGTCGTTGGCAACAAGAAAACAGCCGAATTCGTGAACGACCTCTACGGCATTCAGGATGTCCGCGTCGTTCAGGACGGTGAAGAACTCGACCTGGGCCGGCGTAAGCTCAAGTTCTTCCTCACCCCGATGGTCCACTGGCCCGAGACCATGGTGACCTATGAGGTCACGGACCGCATCCTGTTTTCCGGCGACGCTTTCGGCGGGTTCGGCGCGCTGGAGGGCGGCATCTTCGACGACGAGGTCGATGTCAGCTATTACGAGGATGAGATTCTGCGGTACTTTTCCAACATCGTCGGGAAGTACGCGCCGATGGTGCAGAAGGCCATTGAGAAGCTCAAAGGTCTGGACATCCGGATTGTCGCTTCCACGCACGGTCCCATCTGGCGGACCGACCCGAACCATATCATCCGTCTCTACGACCGCTGGAGCCGGCAGGAGACCCAGCCTGGAGTCGTGGTCGCGTTCGGCTCGATGTACGGCGCTACGGAGCGAATGGCCGAGGCGGTCGAACGCGGCATCGCCGACGGCGGCGTGAAAACGATTCGCACCCATAACCTCTCGGGCAGCCACGTGTCCTACGTGATCCGTGACATCTGGCGCTACAAGGGTCTGGTCCTGGGCAGTCCCACGTATGACGCGGGCCTCTTCCCCCTGATGGAGACACTGGTGAGACTGCTGGCCGGCAAGAGAGTCGCCAATCGCGTGGTCGGCCTGTTCGGCAGCTACGGCTGGAGCGGGGGGGCGGTCAAGGGCCTGAGGCAATTCGTGGAGGAAAACAAGCTGGAACTGGTCGAGCCGGTCGTGGAGGCCAAATTCACGGCGACGCCCGAGCAACTCGAACAATGTCATGAACTGGGCCGCGCCATGGCCCAGCGCATACGCCGGGACGTTCGGTAGGGCCGGTGGCGGCCCACGACGCCGGAAAGCCCCGACCCGAGAATACCTCTGGAGCACGATTTATGAGCGACAGGCAGAGAAGCTGGGAGAAACGGCTGGCCGCCCGGCCCGATGAGCTGACGGTGGACTATGTCGAGTCACTCTCATACGACACGCGTCTGTATAAGTATGATATTGTCGGCTCGATCGCCCATGCGGCCATGCTCGCCCAGCAGAAGCTCATCACGCAATCGGAGTTCCGCGCCATCGAGAAGGGGCTCGTGGAGATCAGCGAGGATATCGAAGCGGGCCGGTTCGAATTCGACAAGTCCTGCGAGGATATCCACATGGCCATCGAGGCCGCTCTGATCAAGAAGATCGGCGCGCCCGGCGAAAAGCTCCACACGGCGCGGAGCCGCAACGATCAGGTCGCCACCGACGTTCGGCTTTGGCTCCGTGACGAGATCGAGCTCCTGCAGGCCGGGATCGCCCAGCTTCAGAAGGCCCTCGTGCAGTTGGCCGCGAAACACACCGACGCCCTGATGCCGGCCTACACGCACCTGCAACGGGCCCAGCCCATCGTCATCGCGGCCTATCTGCTCAGTTTCGTGGAACAGCTCGAGCGCGACTTCGTGCGCCTGCGGAACTGCCGCACTTTACTGAATGCTTCCCCGCTCGGCGCCGGCGCGATTGCGGGCTCGACCTTGAGTATCGACAGGAAGAGCACGGCCCGGCAGCTTGGGTTTGCCGATATCATTTACAACAGCATCGATGCCGTCAGCGACCGGGACTTCTGTGCCGAGTTCATCTTCGACTGTGCTCTGACGGCGGCGCACTTGTCGCGTTTCGCCGAGGACTGGATCCTCTTCTCCTCGAATGAATTCGGTTTCATCCGCATCGACGACGCTTTCTGCACGTCTTCGAGCATGATGCCCCAGAAGCGCAACGCGGACGTGCTGGAGCTAATGCGGGCGAAGACGGGCGGTGTCTACGGCGCGCTCGTGGCGATGCTGACGATTCTCAAGGGCCAGCCTTCCGGTTACAATCGCGACCTGCAGGAGGACAAGATTCACGTGTTCGCCGCCGCCGACACGATGGAGAAGTCGCTGGAGATTGCCGCCGCCGTAGTGTCCCACACGACCTTCAGAACGAAGGAGATCGCCGCCGGTCTGGATGCCGGCTTCCTCGATGCTACGGCGCTCGCCGAATACCTTGTCGGCAAAGGGATACCCTTCCGTACGGCCCACGGTATCGTCGGCACGCTGGTCGCCCTTTGCGAGAAAGACGGCAGGCAGCTGGCGCAGCTCTCGCTGGAGGAGTTCCAGGCGCATTCACCTGTCATCGACCGCGATGTCTACGAATACCTGGGCGCCGCGAACGTGGTGAAGCGTTACGCGTCGGCGGGAGCGGCGGGGCCCGTGCAGGCCCGGCAACAACTCGCGTTCTGGAGAGAGCGCCTTAAAGAGTCATGAGCCCGACGGAAGACGAGATCACCGGCTGGTTCCGGCAGCAGAGCCGTTTGTCGCCTGCGAAATATCCGGTAGGCATCGGCGATGATATGGCCCAGATTGCGCTGGGACAGGGGGCCTCCGTGCTGATTACGACGGATATGCTGCTCGACGGCACGCACTTCGACCTCGCGACGGCCACCCTCGAACAGGTTGGCTACAAATCCATGGCGGCCAGCCTGAGCGATTGCGCCGCCATGGCGACGGTCCCGCTCGCCGCGGTCGTGGCCGTCGCGTTGCCTGCCGGTTTCAGCGAGCGACAACTGAAGGAACTGCACGCGGGAGTTACACTTGCCGCCGGCAAGTACGAGTGTCCTCTGGTAGGCGGTGACATCACGAGTTGGAAGAAGGGCGGGCCGCTTGCGGTATGCGTCGCCATGCTCAGCAAGCCGGGGGAGCGGCCGCCGGTCCGTCGCAACGGCGCCAAGGTCGGTGACGTGATATGCGTGACCGGTTCCTTGGGAGGCTCCGGCCTGCGCAAGCACCTCGAATTCGAGCCCCGGGTGCGGGAGGCCCTGAAGATCGTTCAGACCGCCGATCTGCACGCCATGATGGATATCAGCGACGGACTCAGCACGGACCTGAATCGTATCTGCGTTCAGAGCGGCGTCGGCGCTCTCATTGAGGCGTCGGCTCTGCCGATCTCCGAGGACGCAAACGCCCGGGCCGACCCACTCGATGCCGCTCTGAATGAGGGCGAGGACTTCGAGCTGCTGTTCACGCTGGCACCGGACCAGTGGGAGAAACTGCGCCGAGCCTGGAAGGATCCACTGCTCATCACGGCGGTCGGCCGGATTACTGACACCGGGCGTATGCAGATCAGGATGCCCGACGGGCGGGTTGCCGACCTGAAGCCCGGTGGTTATGAACACCTCGCGGACTGACTCATCTGGGTGTGGAGGTTTGGAAAATGAAAGAGCAGATAACAGCCGCCCCAGCGATCATAGCGACTGTGCTGGCGTGCGGTCTCGCCGCCGGCGGTGCGGAGAAGCTTGATCGCGGCCTGGTCGCGCTTCAGCGTGGGGACGGCTCGGTTTTTCTGAGCTGGCGCTTGTTCCGCGACGACCCGCAGGACGTCACGTTCAGGATTGCCCGCCGTGCTCCCGCGCCCGACGGCACAGCGCGGGTCTTCCTCACTTCGCAGGGGCATCGGCTCACGCATTTCGTCGATGAGGATCCGAACGAAGGAGCGTGTTTGTACGAGCTTTATGTTGGCGCCGCGGGTTCCAAGCCGGAAGCGGCGGTGCGCGTGACGCCGGTGAAGGCGCCGAAGCCGTACCTGAGTATCCGCCTGCATGGCGACTATGACTTCCAGAAGGTCGGCACCGGCGATCTGGATGGCGACGGCACGCTGGAGTATCTCATCAAGCAGCCCAATTTCAATACGGACCCGTACCAGCGTCCCGGCTATTGGAAACGAAGTACCACGACGTACAAGATCGAGGCCTACCGGCTCGACGGCACGATGATGTGGCGCCACGATATGGGCTGGTCCATTGAGGCGGGCATCTGGTACTCGCCCTGGGTCGTCTACGACGTCGATGGCGACGGCAGGGCGGAAGTGTACTGCAAGGCGGGGGAAGGCGACCCGCGCGACGAGAAGGGCCTGGTCCAGACGGGACCGGAATACCTCGTCAAGCTGGACGGCAAAACCGGCCGGATCGTGGCGCGGACCGATTGGCTGAGCCGCAACGGATTTCCCGAGTACAACTACTACTGCCGCAATTTCCTCGCCGTGGCCTGCCTGGACGGCAAGACGCCGTCCCTCATCATGCAGCGCGGAACGTACAATCTCATCAAGACAGAGGCCCTCGACAAGGACTTCAAGAGAATCTGGTACTGGGATTCGACGCGGGAGAAAGCGAAGTATGAGGGGCAGGGCTCGCACGGCCTTATCGCGGCTGACGTGGACGAGGACGGGCGGGACGAGCTGGTCATCGGCGGCGCCGTGCTCGATGACACCGGCCGGGGGCTCTGGAGCCTGGAGATGGGCCATCCGGATGTCTGCTACGTGGCCGATATCCAACCACAGAATCCGGGGCTCGAGATCTTCTACGGTTTCGAATCGGGCAGGAAGACCGACGGCATCTGCGTCGTTGACGCCAAAACCGGACGCAAGCTCTGGACCCACAAGGAGCAGACCTTCCACATTCACAACCAGGGCATGATCGGGGACCTGCTCGCTGAGCACCCCGGAATCGAGGTCTACGCCGGCGAGCAGAAGTTCCCCCGCCGCTGGCTCTACAGTGCCTCCGGCAAGCTCATTCAGTTTTTGGAGCAAGGGCCTTTGGCACCGCGCACGCTGTGGTGGGATGCCGATCCGCAGAAGGAGATCGTATTCGGCAATGCGATTCGCGACTGGGACGGCCCACCCCTGCAGACGGTCGAGGGACAGGTGATCGCGGTGATGGATTGCCTGGGCGACCACCGGGAAGAGCTGGTTACGTGTGTCAAGGGCGAGCTGCGCCTCTACTCGACCACGATTCCCGCTTCCGACCGGCGGCCGTGTCTTCTGCAGGACCGTCAGTATCGCATGGGTGTGGTCGCGCAGACCATGGGCTACTACAGCCCCGCGCAGCTCGGAAAGTGACAATCGACTGCATGGATACGACGGAAATCACGATTACGTCCAACTCGCCCGAAGAGACGATGCAATTCGGTCGCCGGATAGGGAGCCGGCTCAGGGGCGGCGAGGTCTTTGCGATTTGCGGACCTTTGGGCAGCGGCAAGACGCAACTGATTAAAGGGATCGCCGCCGGTGCGGGCGCGGGCGACCGCCGGCGCGTCACGAGCCCTACATTCGTTATCGTCAACCAGTATGCGGGCCGGCTCGATATCTACCACATCGACGCCTACCGGCTTGCTTCCCCCGCCGAATTCGAGAGGCTGGGCTTCGATGACCTGTGTTGTCCCGAATCGGTGGTCCTGATCGAATGGGCTGATAAAATCGAGTCTGCTCTGCGGGACGTCGGCTGTATTCGCATCGACCTGGCGCACGGGGGGCCGCACCGGCGAACCATCCGCATCCGAAACATGCCTGAGTACCTGGATACTGCGTGAGGGTTTGTCCGTTTCCCAAGGCCCTCAGACCGATTCCGCTGAGTTCTTCGCGGTACGTTATCAGGCCTTGGGCGGCAGCCGCGAGTGTCAGCTTGCCGCTGCCACCCGGAGACGCGAAATTCCCAATCGCTATCGGTATCAGATCCGGGGGATTGTTCCGTCACGTGGCAAGCGGGGTCCGAAATGCCCGGCCGGCTCGTGAATTCTCATTCGTGCGGAGGCGGCAAATCGCACGGCAGGGCGTCGAACGCGACATGTTTGCGGGCGTTCGACAGATTCCCTCCTATTTTCCCCCCCTTATTTTGCAGGCCGGTTGTTGTTTCATATATTTTGTTTGAACTGCACAGGGGGCCGCAGATAACGCCGTCCGGACCGTAGCCGGACGGCAACCTTTAGGGCCCCCGGATTCGTCGGGGATGCCTATTGCGGAAATACTGTGGCAAACCACAAATCGATTCATTTCCTGTCCTATGAGAGGAGACGCCACCCAAAAAGAAATTTCGGTCAGTCAAGTCACCTGTCGATTCGGTCGATAAGGTCCGTTGTAACGAACGAAACGAGCAACATAATTCAGGTTTTCAGCAACCCAAATTCCCAATTGAGGAGGAAACAGAAATGAAGGCAAAACGTGGCTTTACATTGGTCGAAATTCTGATCGTCGTGGTCATCCTGGGTATCCTGGCCGCGATCGTCATTCCGCAGTTCACCCAGGCCAGCACCGAGGCCAAGGAGAACAGCCTCCGCAGCGACCTGCAGTCGTTGCGGTCCCAGATCGAGCTGTACAAGTGCCAGCACAACGATACTCCGCCGTCGCTGAGCGGCTTCGCCGGCGAGATGGTTTACACGACCGACATCACCGGTGCCGTGAATACCAGTGCCACTCCGAAGCAGAGGGCGGGCATTTACCAGTTGGGTCCGTACCTGGAGAGAGTCCCGGAGAACCCGTTCACCGCGATCGACACGGTTGTCGACTGGGGCACCTCCAACACCACGACACTCTCCGGCTGGGAGTACAGGGAGACGACCGGCGAGATTCGTGCGGCGCTGGACACCATCGATGCGAACCATCAGACCTACTGATGGTGGAACTGTCAGTCAATCGTAGTTAGTGCGTCAATCGAGGCTGACCGTGCGAAGACGATTGTCGGAGCCGGTCAGCCTTTTTGATGCAATCGATATACGAGTGAGAATTGGGAGGGTTAGAAGAGATGAAGCGGGCAAGAGCCTTCACACTGGTTGAGATCCTGATCGTCGTTGTCCTGCTGGGCGTTCTGGCCGCGATTGTCATTCCCGCCCTCGCCGGCGGCACCATATCGGCCCGGCGGACCACGCTGGCGATGAACCTGAATCTGTTGCGGCGCTTCATCCCGGTCTATGCGAGCCACCACCTGGAGGCCGCGCCCGGCTATCCCAACGGCGACCGCAGCGCAAGCCCGACAGAACAGGCATTCTTCGACCAGGCCACGTTGTCCAGCAATCGGACAGGTCAAACGGCGCCCCGCGGGACCTTGGGCTTTCCGTTCGGCCCGTACCTGTCCAAGGTTCCCGAGAATCCGTTCAACAACCTGAACACGGTTGAGATGCTCGGGGACAATCAGGCGTTTCCCGGCGCCGGCGACGACAGTCATGGGTGGATCTACAAGGCGGCAACAGGTGAGATCCGGGCCGACAGCGCCGGCACGGACGATACCGGCACACCTTATTATGAGTACTGAGTCCTTCAGAAAGCCGAGCATGGCACCGTCGGGTTTCACCCTGCCCGAGGCGACGATAGCCCTGGTCATCCTGGGCATCGCCGCGGCGGGCGTGCTGGTTCCTTTCGGCGGGGGCGCCTCCGTCCAGGCCGAGGGCCTGCACCAGACGCTGGCGGCCAAGCTGGCCAACGACCTGCTCGAGCGAATCGTCAACACCCCGTTCGACCAGACCGTCGCCACCTGGGGCAGCTACACGGAGCCGCAGGGCCAGGTCACGGACGTGAGCGGCGTCGTTTTCGCGGACCCGCTCTATGCCGCTCTCAGCAGGGAAGCGAGTTGTGCCTACGTCTACGTGTACGAAGAAAGCGGGCCGCCACTGGCGCCCAACTTCATTCGTGCCTCCGTGCGCGTCTGCTATCAGGGCAGGGAAGTAGTGACGCTCGACCGTCTCATAACCAGGTGATGCGGAGGCAGGATAGCGCCGGCGGGGCCGGGGTCTGTACATGAGGAAGGGGCGGCGGGCTGAGCGCCCGTACGATGGGCGTCCCATGGTAGTGTGGAGTTCTGATGGGTGGAACCGGATTTGATACGGAAGAATCGACACATCGAGGCATTCACTCTGATCGAGTTGCTGGTCGGCTTGCTCGTGACCAGCATCCTTCTTTCTGCGGTGGCGACCCTGGCGTTCGCCCTGAGCAGCGCGAACACCGCCAGCGACGACACGGCGTTCAAACAGACCCAACTGCGTCACGCGACCCTGCGTATCTCAGACCTGATTCGAACGTGCCGGCTCATCTGTGCCGCCCCGGGCAACGACCTGGTTGTCTGGGCGGTGGATACGAATGATGTCGGTCACATCAATCTCAACGAGCTCGTCTATATCGAGAGAGGCGAAGCTCTGAACCGTCTGCGGCTGACCCGTTTGTTCTCCAGCGACAATCCCCGCAAAACCCTGGGCGAGCTGAGGCTGCCGACTACCAAGGCGGAGTTGGCGGCCGCCTACAGCGCGACGTATGCGTCCCTGATCCCCGACTGCAATAATCTGTGTTTCTATCTGGATCAGGCGCCTCCGGCCACCCGGCTCGTCGGCATCACGTTCGATCTGACGGAGAACCGGGTCGTTCGGCGCTACCAGATCACCACGGCCCTCCGGGCCTGGGCGGGTCATCTGGTCAACGACGTGAATGAGATTGTGGATTCCGACGATGATTAGCAACCACGGGAATAGACGCGCGGGTCGGAAATGCGTGACACGGTGAATTATCGATCATCCATCATCGCTGGTCGCCGGGGCATAGCCCTGTTGATGGTCCTGCTGATTGTGATGGCGATCGCCATCCTTTCGCTGGGTTTTCTTGCGCGCGCGGATGTCGAGTTGAGCTGTGGAGAGAACATGGCTCTGCGGATGCAGATGGACCAGTTGGCGGATTCGGCGCTGGAACATGCCAAGGGCCTGCTGCTGCATCCCCAGAACGCCACCTCGGACTATTGGCGAGGCGCGACGCTTCGGCAGTTGACCGAGACGAGCAAAGACTACTACGATGTGAATGTAGTACGGGACGCGACGGACTATTGCACGTACACGGTCACCTGTGAGGCCTATCGGCTGAAAGGCGCTCAGAAAGTGGGCGTAAGCCGGCTGTCGGCGGAGTTTCGGCTGGATCCGGTTATCGGGCTGTGGACCGGCTCAGACCTGGCGTTCCAGGCCACCTGGAGCGTTCAGGGGGACATCCGTGCGGCCGGCCGTGTGGTCAATCTGGGCCCTGCCGGCGCCGTGGCGGGCGACGTCTTTTCCACCGGGCTGACCGGCGGCGCCACCGGCGCGGCCAAGCCGCTCGCTGCACTGTCGTTGGCCTGGCCGCCCGTGACCTCGGGCTACCTCAATCCGGACCCGGCATATCTGTCACCATGTCCCATCTCCTGCGGGGGGACGCTGGCCGATACGACTCTTCAGCCCTCGCGCATCTGGTCGTACACGGGCGATCTCACGCTCGGCGACAATGTGACGATCGAGGGCATGCTGCTCGTTGACGGCAATGTCATCATCAGCGGCAGCGGCAGCGCGATAAACCCGGCGAAGAACCTGCCGGCCCTGTATGTCAGTAAAGACGTGATCTTCCGGGGCGCGAGCGACATGCAGATCAACGGTCTGGCCGTCGTGGATGGCAAGGTCCTCGTCGGGGCTGACAGTACGGGCGTCGCTGTCCTGGGCGGATTGTTTGCGAATGGGCAGGTGGCCGAAACCGCCGTCGATTCATCAGGCCGCGGAAACGATGCCGTCGTCTACAGCCGGCCCGTGTGGCGGCCCACGACCGGGGGCCGAATAGGCGGCGCCCTGGAATTCGATGGGCTGGATGACTATTTGCGGACCCCTGACAACTCGACGTCTCTTCAACTGACGGAGGCCTACACGCTGTCCGTCTGGATCAAGCCGGCCGCAACGCAGAAGGACTGGGCGGCAATCCTGTGCAAAACCGAGCCAAACGGGATGAGCCCGTCGAGCAACCACTGGAGCCTTCAGTTGGACGAGTATGGGGAAAAGCTCCTCGTATTCCATCCCGGCGCTTTCTGGGACACGGGCATACTGCTGGCCCAGATGAATGATGGGGCGTGGCACCATGTGGCCGTCGTGCGTCAGACGGACGGCACGATGGTCTCATATCTTGACAGCCTGGATGGCACACCTTATAAGACCATGGACGCCAACGACCCCTTCAAATCCAAGGCCCCCGGAAGCGGTGAAGGTCATCTGAATATCGGCGCCGACGGGACGGCCTCTCCGGATTTTGTCTACGCGGGTCTCATTGACGACGTCCGCGTATACGACCGTGCCCTGACACAAGGCGAGGTCAGGGACCTAGCCACTATGAACCATGTGACGGGGAATCTGATCGGGCATTGGAGGCTGGATGAAGCAGGTTCCGGCGTGACAATCACCGCCGAGCCGGCCCGGGCGGCCATCGTCGCCCTGTCGGCCGGCATGGAAGAGCATTGGGGCCAGGCCACGGACGGCTTTTTCAGAAGGATCAGCAGGGAACAGCCTTATTGATTGTATGGGACGTCAGGGTCGTCACGTGTGGAATGCAGCTTCTGGGCTGGCGCGCCACGAGCCGGGGAGGCCCCCGTGAGAGACCGGCGGCCCCAGAGAAGTGTCAAGATTGGATCGATATTGGTTAAGACGAGCCGCAAACAGACCGAAGATACGGGGGAGGTAAGATTGTAATGTACCGGAATGTGAAAATGAAATTGAGTTGGCCGGCATTCACGTTCATCGAGCTGCTGGTCGTAATTGCCATCCTGGCCATAGCCGCGGCGATCGTCGTGCCGATGACCGCGTCCGCGGGCAGTATGCAGCTTCGTGCCGCCGCCAACCTGGTGGCTGCCGACCTGGAGTATGCCAAGAGCATGGCCATCAGCCGGGGGCAAATGTACGCGGTGGTGTTCGATAAGACCGCCGAGACGTATCAGATCGAGGATCCGAATGGCGTGATTCCGCACCCCGTGAGAAAAGGCTTTCCCTATCGTGTGGACTTCCACAATGACAACCGGCTGAGCCAGGTGGATATCGCGGATGTCAACTTCGACACGGGCAGCCGGATCGTATTCGATTACTTGGGAAGCCCATACAACGGCAACAGCCCGCCTGGTCCCCTGAACAACGGCGTCGTCACGTTACAGGCCGGAGGCGTGACCAAGACCGTGCGTGTGGAGCCCGTCACAGGGTATGTCACTATCTCGAATTGAGCGGCGTAATATGTTGGTGTCGAATTGGATGACGATGAGTCAGAGGGTCCAGCCCATCGGTCTGGATCTGGGCCATAGTACCGTGAAGATGGTGCAGGTGGCTGCCGGCGGGGACGGTATGAGGGTGCTCGCGGCGCGGAGGAGCCCGGTGGACCCGATGCTCGACCCCGACAGTCCCGAGAGGCACAAGGCCGTTGTCCTGGCCATACGGCAACTGCTGGTGGAGAATGACTTCAAGGGGCGCAACGTCGTCTCGGCCTTGCCTGTCGATAAGATCAAGATCACGTCTCTTCGTCTGGCGGAAGTCGATAGCACCGATGCGGAGAAGGCCCTGCACCGGGAAGCGGCGGAGCGGTTCGGCCTGGACCCCGCGGCAGACGTCATCCACTACGTCCTTGCCGGCAACGTCCGCCAGGGCGATGAGTTGAAGAACGAATACATCCTGTTCGCCGTGGAGAACGCAACCATACGAAATCATATCGCACTGCTCGAAGAGGCGGGCGTCACGCCCGTGGGCATCGACGCCCCGCCCTGTGCATTGTTCCGCACCTTCGAAAGAACGATGCGGCGCCAGGAGGATAGAGAAAAAACCGTCATTTTTCTCGACGTCGGCTATCGGCATACGATCATTGTCTTCGGTCGCGCCGGCGAGATTTGTTTCGTGAAACATGTCCCCATCGGCACTGGCCACTTCGACGAGGAGATCGCCTCGACCCTGGAGATCACGGTTGCTGACGCGGAACGGCTTCGGCGCAAGCTGCACAGGGATGAGTCGATCGATGCCTCCACGCGCCGCCACGTGGTCGATGCGCTCAACACGATGGCCGAGCAACTGGCGGGTGAGATTTCGCTGTGTCTGCGGTACTATACGGTGACCTTTCGCGGCAAACGCGTGGAGCGGGCCATTATCGGCGGCGGCGGGGCTTACGAGCAGGTTCTTGTCGATGTTCTGCGGCGGCATTTATCCGTGGAGATCGAGATGGCCGAGCCACTGCGCGGCTTCGATCTCGGGCCGCTCAACCCCGGCGAGGATGGGCGCGACGGAGTGGCCGACCTGGCTCTGGCGGTCGGTTTGAGTCTGAAAGGATGTGACTCATCGGTTTCCGCTCAAGCCCGGTCTGCCCGGCAGCCGGAATCCGTACTGGAAGGGGAAACGCCGTGAAAGAATTCGACTTCCTTCCAGAATGGTATAAACGGGGCCAGCGTCGGCAGTCCCATATGCGGAAGCAGTACATTGCCCTCGTGGCCATCTTCCTCTCCATGATGGCGTTCAATGTGACGGCCACGCACCGGGCGAGCAGAGTGGCGGCGGAGCTGGTACACCTCGAGGGCCAGCGCGTGTACGCGGAGGGTGTCACTCACGAATTCAACCGTGTCATCAGACGACTCAACGAGCTGAAAACCAAGGCCGATCTCATCGGGCGGATTGACTCGAAAATCGATGTAGCCGCTGTTCTGGCCGAACTGAGCCATCTCATTGGCGAGCCCGTCGTGTTGAACCGGGTGGAATTCATCGCTGAGCCGCTTCACCAAGGGGAACAGAAGGAAGAGACAAAGACTCAGATGATCCGGGTGGTCGGCAGGACCACCAACACGGACGCGGGACCCGCACTCGGTGGCGTGAGGTTCCGGATTGTCCTGGCCGGTGTGGCAGCACACCCCGCGCACGTACCCGATCTGGTGTGCAAGCTGGATGAGTCGCCCTATTTCCAGCGGGTCTCCTTGTCGTTCTCCCGGGGCACCAGGATTCAGGTGGGCGCGGGAGCGTCGGGGGCGTCGCCGGCCGGCCGGCCGGCCGCCAAACCGGCTGAAATGCTGGATGTGACGGAATTCGAGATTGTCTGCTACCTGGCAAACTACGAGGAGGTCGGCACGTGATGAATACGACCGGGCCCAAATTGTCCCTATCGAAACAGCAGATCTGGGTGTGCGTGGTGGCCGGGCTGTTCGTGAGTGATTTCATCTGGTGCGGCTATCTTCCCGCACAGGACCGGTTGAAATCGTTGAAGCAGGCGTGGGCCCGGCAGCAGCGCATCATCATGATGGGTGCTGCTCAGGGCGCAGAACTGCCAGTCCTCACGCGTCGGCTGCGGGACACCGAGAACATTGTCGCGCTCTACGATGTTCGTGTGCCGCCGGAGGGAACGCTCGGCACTTTCCTGCAGCGGATGGCCGGTATCATGACTGGGCGTCGTCTGACGAATCAGGAGGTCGTACCGGGGAAGGCGTGGGAAACCGACGGCCTGACTTGCATTCCCGTTCAGGTGACCTGCGCGGGGACGCTCGCGGACGTGTTTAGCTTCTTCAACGACCTTCAAGCCCTGAACCGGTTGGTGCGCGTCGAGAAAGTGGCGCTGATCAACGATAGCGGACTGACAGGGCGGATTCACATGCGGATGGAAGGGGTGGTTTTCCACCAAACGTCGAAACAAAGCAAGGCGAGTGATTCGGCTCATGCGAAATTGGCGGGTGGCACAGACCATGGCGCGTAACGGAATAGCCAATATGCAATCGGCCGGCCGTGCGTTGAGCCGCCTGGCCCTGGACCGAAAGAGAACGGTTGTCGCTCTCGGATTGAGCGCGGCCATGGTCATCATGTGGGTCCGCGTTCTTCTGGGGCAGAAACCGGATTCGGCTGCCGCCGGGCCGGAGCCGACGCAGCAGGGGACCGCTCAGCGGGAACCCCCGGCGCTGGTGCGCTTTATCGAATTGCCCAAGCTGCCGGGACGGAATGATTCCATACACAGAGATTTCTTTGCCGCACAGAATCGGGCGTATTTTCAGCCAAACGGGGCCCGACGTGCCAGCACTGACGCAGAAGTACAAGTTGTCTCTTCAGGCCATGCCAGAGAAGTGATTCAGAGAGTTGCACAGAAATTGAAGCTGGAAGCGGTGCTGTGGAGTGAGGATCCCGCCAAAGACCCTCAGGTCTTCATCAATGACCGACTGCTGAGGGCCGGGGAGAAACTCACCGTAGGGGACGGCGCCGATTCCATCGAATTTGAAGTACTGCAAATCCGTGAAAGTTCGGTGCTGATAGGATCTGGCGGCACGCGACTGACGCTGAAGTTGGCGCAGTATTTTGATGTGAACAGATGACCCATTTGTCTTTGAACGATGCGGGTGCAAAACCCATTTAGAGTTTTGGAGTTTGGAAGAACAGGAGTAAGGCTATGTATCAGGACAAGAACATGACTAAAAGAATCTCCACATCGAGGGGCCGATGGCTCGTTGTCATCATGGTCCTGGGGCTCGGGGTCGGGTTTGTCTCGGCAGCCGAGTCCAACGTGCTGGCCGGCGACCCGGCTGCCGCAGAGAACGCTGTGACGATCGATCCGAATCAGGCCACCTTAGATCCGGCCAGCGGGATGATCAAGTTCATCGCGTTCCAGAAGGATAGCAACATCCGGGACGGCCTGCGCCTTCTTGCGGCTTTGTGCAAGAAGAATATCGTGCCCTCTTCGAGGGTCGATGGTCCCCTGACCGTCAGCAGGCTGTACAACGTCAGCTTCGAGCAGGCACTGACGTCGATCCTGGGGTACGGATTCAAGTACGAGGTCGATGGCGACTTCGTCCGGGTCTACACGACCGAGGAGTACAATCAGATCAAGCAGGATCCGCGTCGCATGATCGGCAGGTTGATCCCGGTCTACTATGTCAGGGCCGAAGAAGCACTCAAGCTGATTCAGCCCGTGTTGAGCACGGAGGCCAAGACCCAGACGAGCACGCCCGCGGAGAGTACGCTGGGGGGCTCGTCGGGCAGCGGTGGAGGGCTCACCTCCGGCGGCGGTGGGGACAATCTGGCCGGTCACGATTTGATCGTCCTCTTTGACTATCCCGAGAACATCGAGAAGGCGGAGAAGCTCATCCGTGACTTCGATGTCAAGCCGAAGCAGGTCCTTGTCGAGGCAACGGTCCTGGCGGCCCGTCTGACCGAGGATACGGAATTCGGGATTGACTGGAATCTGCTCAGTGGTGTGAATGTAACCGGTTTCCCCGCCAACATCGTCAATGGCCAGGGCACCTACATGGAGACCTTCGGCCTGGCAGGGAATCCTCTGACCCAGGTCGGACTGACCGCAGGTTTCTCCGCGGACAACGTGCAGGCGATTATCACGGCCCTGGAGACGGTCACGGATACGACCCTGCTGGCCAATCCCAAGATCCTGGCCGTCAACAAACAGGAAGGCTCCGTGTTGATCGGTAAGAAGCTCGGTTATCAGGACACGACGACGCAGAACCAGAGCGGATCGACGACGCAGTCCGTGAAGTTCCTCGAGACCGGTACGCAACTGGTGTTCCGGCCCTTTATCGGCAACGACGGATACATCCGGATGGACATCTATCCCAAAGACAGCGATGGCGTCGTCAAGGCAAACGGCATTCCGGATGAGACGACGACCGAGCTGCGGACGAATGTCATGGTGAAAGACGGCGAGACGGTCGTCATTGGCGGTCTGTTCCGCGACAGCATCACTACGAGCCGGGAGCAAGTGCCGTTGCTCGGGAACATACCGTTCGTGGGCGTCCTCTTTCGAGGCACGAAGGATACCGTCATACGGGAAGAGGTGATCGTCATGCTGACGCCGCACATCATCAGCGAGTCTGCCGAGACAGATCCGGAAGACCGAGCGGATGATATCCGCAGGAAGAGAGAGGCCGCCGGCGACAGCCTGCAGATCATCGACCGCGCCAGGATCGCGGAAGAGGCCTACGCGAACGCCGCCCGGGCCTATCTGGAAGGCGACCTCGAAGCCGCCATGTTCAATGTGAGACTGGCGCTCCAGATGCGGCCGACCTACCTGGAGGCCCTGCGTCTGCGCGAACGGATTGTGGCCGAGACGGATCCCGAGGAGCTCAAGCGGCTGGACAGTATCGTCAGGGAAAAGCTCGACCAGCAGGAAGCTGAGAACTGGCTGCGACGTTAAGTGATGTTTTCGGTGATGAGAAGACGGAACACCCGCCATCGTTGGATTCGGAGGAGTTGCGTTGAGAGGACAACGAAGCGCAATCTGGATCGCCGCGAGCTTTGCGGTCGCCGCCCTGGTGACCGCAGGGGCTGCGGGCCTGCCGGATTCTGTTGGCAGGGTGGGCAGATGCAATTGGCTTGCTGTTCTGCCCCTCATCACCTACTGTGTCGGGGCTATGGGCGTGATTGTCCTCGGCGTCGGTTATTGCCGATTGACCGGGGCGGTCACGTCCATGGCCGCACGGCTCGCCGCGGGGCAGCCTGTGACGCATGATGCCTCGGGCACGGGCGTACTGCGGACGTTGATCGATGCGGTCCGCGCTCATGTCGAGGCGTGCGACGACACGGTCCGAGAGTTCCAGGGCCAACTGAAGGGACTTGAGATTCGGTCCCAGCTCGCCGAGCGCGAAAAACGGCACGCGGAGGCCATTCTGTACAGCCTCCGGGACGCCGTTATCGCCGTGGACGGATCCGGCCGACTCCTGATGGCCAATGAGCCGGCAGAGAAGTTGTTCGGGTTCGATGCCGGGGACGGTCGGCACCAGCCACTCGCGAACGTGGTCGGTCGGACGCATGCGGAGTTCATCGAGCTCTTGCAGCAGAGCGGGCGAAACCGGACCGAAGCGACGCGGCGCGAGTTGCAGTTCGTCCAGGGAGATCGACACCTCACCTTCGATACGATCATTTCGTGTGTCGAAGAGGGTGCGAAGGTCTCCGGCATAGTGGCGGTGCTGCACGATGTCACCAAGGAGAAGGAAATCTCTCAGATGAAGAACGACTTCGTCGGCCACGTCTCCCATGAGCTCAAGACCCCGCTGGCGTCGATCACGGCGTACTCTGAGATGCTCGTGGACGGCGAGGCCGATGACGAAGAGACCCGAAAGGAATTCTACTCGATCATTCAGAACCAGGCCCAGCGTCTGAACCGTTTGATCGAAGACATTCTGAATGTTTCACGCATCGAATCCGGGCTGATCAAAGTCAACAAGGAACGGGCCAGTCTCACGATTCTGATCCAGGACCAGATGCGGATGATCCGCGGCTACGCAGAAGAGAAACAGATCACCGTCACGGGCTCTGATCCGATCGTATATGACCAGGTCTGCGTGGACAAGGACATGATTTCCCAGGTAATCATCAATTTATTGAGCAACGCCATCAAGTACACGCCGGTCGGCGGCGCCGTGACGGTAGGCACGGAGGTGGACGGGGTGGCGGGCGTGGTGCGCGTGACCGTGACCGACACCGGTGTGGGAATTCCCGCAGACGAGATCGGTCGCGTCTTCGACAAGTTCTACCGTGTCGCCGCGAATAACAAACAGGCAAAAGGGACGGGGCTTGGCCTAAACCTGGTCAAGCAGATAGTCGAAAAGGTACATGGCGGCCGAGTGTTTGTTGCCAGCGAGGTGGGTGTCGGCAGCACCTTCGGTTTTGAGTTGCCCCTGGCGACGGCCGAACAGGTCGCAACCGTTTAACAAGGACCGGTCGAAGCAACGCCACGGACGTGAGGTATTCGATATTCAGTTCCTGGAGAGGACGAGAATGACGGCCAGCAAAGTACTCATCGCCGACGACGAAATCCACATTATCCACGTGGTCGCCATAAAGCTCCGCAACAACGGTTATGAGGTCGTTGCGGCCAATAATGGTGCGGAGGCATACGACCTCGCGTGCCGCGAGAAGCCCGATATCATCGTGACGGACTACCAGATGCCTCTCATGACCGGGATAGAGCTCATCGAGAAACTTCGAGAGGACGAGCGGACTCGGGACATCCCGGTCATTCTGCTGACCGCCCGCAGTTTTGCCATCTCACAGGAATGGCAGGAGAGCCTCCACGTGGCGAACTGCCTGAGCAAGCCGTTCAGCCCTAAGGAACTGCTGAAGACGATTCAGGACATCCTGTATCAGCGTGAGCTTGCGCTGAAGGGTTAACGCCGCCTGCGGCAGAATAATCACCGGTGGTAGGAATGGGTGAACACGTGGAAACGGCTGTGCCGGACACAACGCCGCACTTGAACGCGCTACAACGACGCGAGCTGGAGAAGCTGGGAGAGCGAATCACTCGTTTCGGCGCCAATTTCGCCGTCGTGACTGCTGATAACCAGGTTGCCGTCCTGTCCAGCGCGGGGGCGTTCGAGAGCGATGTCCAGCAGTTGATCCATGCGGGGCGGTGCACGTGCACAAGGGCCATCGAACGGCGGCATGAGGGCGACGACGTTCCCGTCTGGCAGTTCGCCGATACCCACCTGCTCCTGGCCGTGCCTTTGAACATGCCGCCCGTGGCGGCCGGCTATCGCGCCCCTGTGGGTGCGATCGTCATCGATCTGGGAGATCCGTCGCAGGCCGATCCCGTTGCGGGGAAATCCACGAACATGCCCGCGGTCCGGGTGCCGATCGGCCGCACGGAGTACTTTGGCGAGATACTGCGCCTGCTGGCACGGAATTTTCAGACCGCCGTGAAGACCGAGGAGCAAATCGAGGTCGTCGGCATCGAGCTGGCCCGCGTTTATGAGGAACTGGTGCTGCTCCACAAGATCAGCACGAACATGCGCGTCACCGAATCCGACGCGAACTTCCTCCAGCTTGCCTGTGACAGCCTGACCGAAATTGTCCTCGTCGAGGGCATTGCCATTCTTCTGGAGAGAATCGTTGACGGCGACAGAAAACTGGTCGTGGCGGCGGGCTCCGGGCTGATCGATATCGACGACCGGATGGCCGCGATGTTGTACAGCCGGCTCGCCGATGAGATGAGCAGGGGCCGCGAAGCGCTGCTGGACAGCGAGGTGGACTCGCCCTTTCGGTTTGACTGGCCCGACAGCGTCAGGAATCTCATTGCCGTGCCCCTGTGCACGAAAGACACGAGCGAAGCGGCCGCCGTGCGCCGGGCCAGGAGCGGGATCGCCGTTATCGGGCTGATGGTCGCCGTCAATCGCATCGATAAACCTGACTTCGACAGCACGGATGTCAAGCTCTTCACCTCGGTCGCGAGCGGTTGCGCCGTTTTTATCGAGAACGGGAGACTCTTCAACGATTTGAAGGAGCTGTTTGTCGGCTCGCTTAAGGCCCTGACCAACAGTATCGACGCGAAGGACCAGTATACCCGCGGCCACTCCGAACGCGTGGCGTTAATCTCTCGTTGGATCGCGGAACGATACGCGGCGTGCGAAGGGCTGGAGCAAGAGCAAATCGACAGGGTCTACCTTGCGGGCCTGCTCCACGACGTCGGCAAAATCGGCATCGATGAGAGCGTCCTGCGCAAAAACGGCAAGCTCACGCCCGAAGAACGCGAGTGCATCCAGCGGCATCCGTCCATCGGGGCGAGCATCCTGCGTGGCATCAAGCAGATGCGTGATATCGTGCCGGGGGTTTTGTGCCATCACGAGCGGGTAGACGGCACCGGCTATCCCGAAGGCCTGCACGGCCCTGAGATTCCCGTCATCGGCAAAATCGTCGGACTGGCGGACAGCTTCGATGCCATGACGTCGAAGCGAACCTACCGGGAGGCCATGAGCGTGGAGCACGCACTGGATGAGGTCAGGAATGGGCTGGGCACGCAATTCGACGAGAAGATCGGCGCGATATTCCTCGGGAGCGACGTCTATCGTTTGTGGGACATGATCCAGGAAGGCGGCCTGCAAAGCTATGATACCGCTCACTTTGCCGATTATGGGACCGCTGCGATTGGGACGCTGTTGAGATGAGGATTCACCGGCAGGATTATAACGATGTGACGGTGATCGAGCTGCAGGGCGAGCTCGACGGAGAAGTTGCCGAGCCCCTGAAGAATGCGATTACGGAGATCATAGCTAACCAGAGGATGGGCCTTGTGGTCAACATGAGTGATATCAGTTTCGTCGACGGCCAGGGTTTGGAGTTGCTGCTCTGGGTGCGAGACTACTGCCGGCAGAACAAGACGCAACTGCGGCTGGCCGGCCTGGATGAGAATTGTAGGAAGATCTTGGAGATCACGCGGTTGCAGGACGAATTCGACTGTCACGCCGAGTTGGCGGAGGCGGTCAAGAGTTTTGCCTGACGGGGCGGGTGCGCCGAGGTAGGTATGGGGCAGATCTTGCTCGAGAACAAAGCACAGCTTGGCCAACTGCTGTTGGCCCACGGCGTGGTAACGCCGGAGCAGATCGAGCGCGCCCTTGCCGAGCAGAGGGAAAAAGGCCATCGCAAGCTTCTGGGCGAACTGCTCGTCGAGATGGGGTATTGCACCGAGAACCAGATCGCTTCGGCACTGGCGGAGGCCTATGGCGTACCCTATGCCCAGGTAAGTCCGAAAATCTGCGATCCCAGGGCCGTCGAGATTCTGCCCCGCGACTTCCTGGAGGCGCACATCGTGCTGCCGCTGTTCAAAGTGCACGACGTGCTTACGGTGGCGGTCAGCGAACCGACGAACGTCTTCCTCATCGACGAGATCGAACGGATCAGCGGGTGCCGGGCACAGGTGGTGTGCTCCACGGCCAAGGACATCAAAGCCACACTCCAGACCTATCTACCTGCGGCGAATGTCTTCGTAATCGACGATATTATCGACGAAGAAGGGCTCGAAGAGTTCACGCTGATCGAGAACATCGCGCAGGACATCAGCAACCTGGAAGAGGTGGCGGGGCAATCGCCGGTCGTCAAGCTGGTAAACTACGTTCTATACAATGCGGTCCGCGAGAACGCCAGCGATATCCACATCGAGCCGGACGACAAGAGGCTGCGCGTTCGCTACCGGGTCGACGGCAAGTTGTACGAGAAGATGCGACCGCCGCATCAAATGCATCCGGCCATCGTGTCCCGGATCAAGATCATGGCGGAACTGGACATCGCGCAGCGGCGACTCCCGCAAGACGGCGGCATCCACGTGCTCGTCGAGGGCCGGCCCATCGACCTCCGCGTCTCCATCATGCCGGGCAACTTCGGCGAGAAGGTGGTGGTTCGGGTCATCGACCCGCAGAAGATCCTCTACAACCTCGAATCGCTCGGATTCACGTATGACAGCCTCTTGCGTTTCCGGCAGGTCATCCAGGCGCCGAACGGGGTCGTCCTGGTGACCGGTCCCACGGGCTCGGGCAAGAATACCACGCTGTACGCGGCCCTGGCCGAGATCAACAACGAAGAGGTCAATATCTGCACCGTTGAGGACCCGGTTGAGTGCAACATGTCCGGCATAAACCAGTTTCAGGTCAATGCCGGCGTCGGTTTCATCTTTTCGACGGCGCTGCGGAGCCTGCTGAGGCAGGATCCCGACGTCATCATGGTAGGCGAGATTCGGGATGAGGCAACCGCCAACATTGCTGTCCAGGCGGCGCTGACCGGACATCTGGTGCTCTCCACGTTGCACACGAACGACGCACCGGGTGCGGTGACCCGGCTGCTGGACCTCGGAGTCGCCCCGTATCTGCTCAGTGCGTCCCTGCGCAGCGTCCTTGCCCAGCGGCTCGTGCGGCGCATCTGCTCGAACTGCAAGACCCAGTACGACCCTCCGGGCAGCATCAAGAGGATCGTGGACGCCGAAAACGGCAGGGTGGAAAAGTACTATCGGGGCGTCGGGTGCAAGAAGTGTCGAAACACCGGCTATGCCGGCCGAATTGCCATTCACGAACTCTTTGTCCCCGACGACGAGATTCTCGAAATGATCAACGAGCGCATCAGCACGAAGAAACTGCGGGCCAAGGCGCTCGAGAAGGGAATGATTCCCCTGCAGCACGATGGGATCGAGAAAGTGAGAGCAGGGATTGTCTCAATTGAGGAGGTCTTGCGAACGGCCGTGATTGATGGCCCGGCCGTTTGAAATCCGAAATAAACCATAGGGCGGCTCGACGGCATGAATACCTTACCGGCTCAGGCACAACAGAGGCAAACCAAGACCGCAGTCCATGAGGACACCGATTCCCGGCGGCACTTGGTCCATGTCTCTGAGGGCGGCACCATCTCGCAATCTGAGCATCTGCACACGGTACGCGTGAAGGCGGGCGATCTCATCCTCTTCACAACGCAGTTGGCAGTCATGCTGGACAGCGGCGTTATCCTCAGCGACGCCCTCGACGCCATCGCCGAGCAGGCCGGTGAGACCAGGTTCAAGGCGGTTATCCTGGATGTCTCTCGGCGCGTCAAGAGCGGCGACACGTTCTCGAAGGCGCTCTGTTCCTACCCGAACACGTTCAATTCCATGTTCGTCAGCATGGTCAGGGCCTCGGAAGCATCGGGCAAAATGGTCGACATGCTCACCGTGCTGACGGGGTACCTGAGCTTCGAGGCGGATACCCGCAAGCAGATCAAGAGCGCGCTGACGTATCCGATCATCATGGTCCTCATGGCCGTCGCGGCTACCGGTACGCTCATGTTTTTCGTACTGCCGCGGTTTATGCGGATCTACGCCGCCCGAGGCGCGTCGCTGCCGAAACTCACGCAGGTCGTCGTCGGTTTCAGCCGGATCCTGGGTAATCTCGAAATCATGACCGTCCTTGTAACCACCGCCGTTGTGGGCGGCGGCCTCCTCGGATACTGGTCCCGGACGGCCGGGGGCCGGCGTGTGCTGGACGCCGTCAAGATACGCACCCCCGTCATCGGGACCATGTTCATCGACATGGTCGTCACACGCAGCATGCGCATCATGGCCACGATGGTGAACACGGGCGTGCAACTGCTGGATGCCGTGCGTGTGATCCAGGGGGCCGTGGACAACTACCACTTCCAACGGTTGTGGAAGCAGGTGGACGAGAAGATTCAGGCTGGATATCAGTTGTCCGAGTCAATTCTGATCTCCGAGGGCTCGAATCTGATTGCGCCCGGCGTCATTCAGATGCTGCGGGCGGGCGAGAAAAGCGGCCAGCTCGGGGAAGTGTGCGACAAAGTCTCGGTCTTTTACGAGAAGAAATTGCAGACCTCAATCCGGAATGTCATGACGCTCATCGAGCCGCTCATGATCCTGGTTCTTGGTGTCATCATCGGCACGATCGCCATCGCGCTGCTGCTGCCGGTCTTCCGCATCTCCAGCGTCATTGCCCACTGACGGGAAGAAGGGAATGTTGGAATGACGGAATACTGGGGCGCGCCGGCTCTTCCTGCCTCATTCCATGATTCCCTCATTCCAGAGGAAGGTTCGCCGAGGCCACAATCCTGCGGCAGGTGCAGTGATTTCCCAAGTGGCACAGCGCCAGCCGGGTCGCGCGAAACCGGTGTGGGAGAGACAAATCGGATTTTACTTCGCCATATCCGATCGTAATATGTGGTGTGAAATGTTCGAAGCTCGCCTGGGCCGGATAACTGCGAATCCACTCCAATGTCGATTGCGTGACGACGTCATCACACACCATTTCTGTGGTGACACTATAGCTGAAGAACGGCTTCATCTCCTCCATGACCCGCTCGTGAAGCAATTGAAGCTCCGCAGTTCTTTCGATCTCGAGAAGTGACGTGATTTCGCCGCGGGAATTGGTCGGATTCCGCACGCCGGTGATGGCCAACCGGCCGACCGTTGCTTGCCGCGCGAGCCTTTCCAGCAACTCCTGGATCGCGCCCGCGTCGGCCTGGTCGACACAGCCCATGGCCAGAGAGATGTGCGGGAGACGGTCCTCTTTGCCGAGCACAATCTCCGAACGATGATTCCGGATGAGTTGTCT
>JABAOC010006854.1_pt3 | contig 27705 bp, 31 predicted proteins | sample 7062161 | NCBI WGS metagenome assembly JABAOC01 (sample SAMN14538625, study PRJNA623070) | marine sediment metagenome | biome: marine biome [ENVO:00000428]; feature: marine pelagic biome [ENVO:01000023]; material: deep marine sediment [ENVO:00002113] | place: India: Gulf of Khambhat ... | reverse complement strand
GAGCAAGCACGGAAATATTTACGATTCCCTCTCGAAAAATTGGAACTTCACAAACGTTCCCTGGGTTGCCGGGAGAGACTTCACAGCGCCTACCTGCGCCGTTTGCCACATAAGCCTGCTCGCCACAGAGGATGGGGAGGTTGTGGTGAAAAGGACACACCAGATGAGCGACAGGCTGCCCTGGCGTTTATTCGGCCTCGTCTACGCCCATCCTCACCCCGAATCTCCTGACACGACGATCATGAAAAACGCTCAGGGACTTCCTCTTCCGACAGAGCTGACGGGAGAGCCCGTATCCCGATTTTTGATCGATGAGGAGGAGATGGTCGAAAGGCGGAAGGAGATGGAAAAGGTATGCTCCCAGTGTCACAGTTACGAGTGGGTTGAGGGACACTTCGCGAAACTGGAAAATACGATAAAGACGACGAACGAAATGACCCTCACCGCGACGAAAGTTCTTCTCGAGGCATGGAAAAAGGGTGCGGCGCATGGACTCGGCAAAAATGACAGTATTTTTAACGAGGAAATTGAGAAGATGTGGGTCAGACAGTGGCTCTTTTATGCAAACTCGACCCGCTTTGCCGCTGCAATGGCGGGGGCCGACTACGGTGTGTTCGCGAATGGCCGCTGGTTTATGGCAGAGAATATTCAGATGATGAAAGACTGGCTCGAGTTCAAGCTAAAAAGCGAGTGACTAAAAACGGGGGGGATCCGGCCTGCCCCCTCAGTAAACTATTCGTCAATCTGCAGAGATCAGAATGATCAGCACCCCGCTTTTGAACTCGGGGCCGCCCACCATTACTATCGATCCCCTCTCCATCTTGAGAGCGGTTCTCACGACGCTGCTCCGCTCCCCTCCGATTTTGACGTCGAGCCTGACCGCTTCACCCGAAGAGTCCACGTGAACGATATCCATGCTCCTGTCACCGGGAATGGAAAACCGAGCCGCCTCTCCTTTTTTGACCTCCTTCCGCATCTTGGAAATGATCTCGAAGGAGGAGTAATTGAACAGCTTCAGGAGTTTTTCTTTGAGGCTGACGAGAGTGGGATCGACGAAAGCGCTTTCCGAGGAGGCGTGTACCACCTGAACGTCGAGGGAGACCGATTGATCACAGAAGGAGTAACGGGGAAACAGGAGCGTAGCGCCAAGAAAAACAAGAAAGACGACACTGGCGAAACGACTCATATCTCATTCCTTTCTATGATCCATATGACTTTCGGCGTATCTGCTCCCCTATCGACGATCATGACTGTTGCGTTTTCTGCCTCGATGCTCTCCACCGTTGCCGCAAATTTTATCTCAGGGCGTAATTTGTGCGTTTCCTTTGAAGGATAAACCAGAATGAGAATTAAAGCAACAACACCGACAAAAGCGGGGACGAGAAACTTTAAATTTTCGAAAAACCAGCTTTTCCTGCTCTCCTCAGCCTCTTGCATCGCTGCCTCCACTCTACCCAGAACCACATTTTCCGGGAGACGCTCCACTTCGCCCCTCACGTACTCTCTGAGAAGCTCCCCTATGCGGGCTGTCTCTTCCAGATACCTCTTGCAGTCCTCACAGGAACCCAGGTGATTCTGCACAGCGCCCGCTTCAGAGGGCTGAAGAATGCCTTCATGGAAAGGCTCTATTCTTTTACGGACATCACTGCAAATCATCGATTACCCCTTACATATTCCGACAGCAGTTCTCTGAGTTTCTCCTTGCCGTAATGGATTCGCGACATGACGGTACCTATCGAAATATCGAGAACATCGGCTATTTCCTGGTAGCTCATTCCTTCCACCTCCCGCAGAAGGATGACCGTTCGGTGATGCTCAGTTAAGGATTCTATCGCCTCATGCATAATATCCCTCAGCTCCCGCCTGCCGGCTGTCTCATCGGGCCTCTCGTAAAACTCGGAACTTCCCGTCGGAAATCCATCATCTGCCATCATCCAGGTCTCATCGAAGGCCGTCCCCGGATTTCTCGACACTTCCCTCTTTTTGTCTATGGCCTTGTTGATCAGGAGACGGTAGAACCATGTATAGAACTTCGCGTCAAAACGAAAATCCTTGAGGGCCGAATACGCTTTCACAAAAGATTCCTGAACCACATCGAGAGCGTCATCCCTGTTTCCTACTATCCCCACGGCTACCCCGTATGCGCGTCCCTGATATCTTCTCACGAGCTCGGAAAAGGCCTCCTTTTCCCCGTCGAGGGTCCGCCTTATCAGAGCATGATCGTCGCAGTCGGATATATTTTTCTTCCTACCTATCCATTTGACGCCTTGGCCCGAAAGTTATTCATGTCCTTCTCAGAGCTCACCCCATGAAAATCCAATCTTTACATCGACTTTCAACGGCACATCAAGGGTAATAACCCCCTCCATTACCCTTTTCAAGTGGGCCCCTACCTCTTCGACCACTTCAGATCGTACCTCCAGTATGAGTTCATCGTGAACCTGGAGGATGATGTGCGCATCGAGTTTTTCCTTTTCCAGCAAACGGGCAAGCGCTATCATCGACATCTTGATAATGTCGGCAGCCGTTCCCTGAACGGGAGCATTGACACCCATTCTCTCTGCTGCCTGGCGGAGAGTCTGATTCCTGCTATTTATGTCTCTCAGGTACCTTCTTCTCCCCAGAAGGGTTTCCACAAACTCCCTTTCCCTTGCCTTTTCCAGCGTGGTGTCTATAAACAGTCTAACACCCGGATATCTATCAAAATAATCATCGATATACTTTTTCGCCTCCGGTTGGGGTATCTTCAGCTCTTTTGAGAGGCCGAAAGGGGTCATACCGTAAAGTATTCCGAAGTTGACGATTTTAGCTCTTCTTCTCAGTTCGGGGGTCACCTCATCTTCCCCCACACCAAAAAGGGCCACGGCCGTCTCCCGGTGAACATCCCTGTCCTTTTCGAACACTTCGAGAAGCTTTTCATCTTTTGCCAGATGAGCCAGAATCCTGAGTTCTATCTGGCTGTAATCGGCACCCACGAAGGTAAATCCTTCATCGGGGACGAAAGCCTCCCGTATCTCCCTGCCGTAGTCCGTCCGTACCGGGATATTTTGAAGGTTGGGATTGCTGGAAGAGAGCCTCCCCGTGGCCGTCTGCATCTGGTTGAAACTTGTGTGGATCCTTCCCGTGCGATGATTCACCATCTGGGGCAAAACATCCACATATGTGGATTTCAGCTTCGACAGCATCCGGTGCCTGAGTATGAGGGCAGGGGCTTCGTGAATCGAACTCAGCTGTTCGAGAACCTCCATATCCGTTGAAAATCCCGTCTTCGTCCTCTTAAGCGGCGTAAGGCCGAGCTTGTCAAACAAAAGGAAGGATACCTGCTTCGGCGATGAGAGGTTTACCTCCCCCCCCGAATAGCGCGCAACTCGCTCTTCTATCTCCCCGAGTTCACCCGCGAGGCGGCCGGAAAGATTTTCCAGTTTGCCCTTTTCTAGCTTCACCCCCCTCATTTCCATTCCGTAGAGAACCCTGAGGAGGGGAAGCTCGAGTTCCTCGTACAATTTTATCAACCCCCCCTTCTCAAGCTCCGGGACCAGTGACCTCCAGAGGAGAAGGGTTGCTTCCGCCAGCGCAGCTGCGCTGTCCTCCTCCGTATCGAAACCAGCCTCCAATTCGGTACCCACGTACCGCCCGACCATCCGGGAGAGGGCCAGGGAGGATTCCTCGGGGTGGAGAAGGTATGAAGACAACATCGTGTCGCCGTAGGAAAGATCGAAGATACTCTCGAGAGCGGCGCAGCCACGGACGGCAGACTTGAGATCGTGGCCGACAAATCTCATGCCTCTATCGCCCAAATAATCGATAACGTGCTCGATGATCCCCACCGGTACGGCGTAGGTCTTTTCGCCGATCGACAGTCCCACGACTCCATCCTGATCCGATAGAACCGGCGCAAGCGCCGCCGGGGAATCCTTCGCTGCGGAAAAAGCCGCCCTCCCGGCCTCGAGGTCGGGAATGAAAGTGAAGGCCACAGGGCGCCTCGACCCGATCCCTTCCGGGACTCCCTCCCCTGTTTTTTCTTCCGCTGACTTCCTGGTCCTGAAGCCCAGTTTTTTGAGGGTACCGGTGAGGATCGACTCATCTACCTTTTTCGGGATGAAATCCTCCATCTGGAAAGGAAGGGGCACGTCATCTTTGATTTTTGCCAGCTCTCTCGAGATCCTTATTTTTTCCAGGTTTTCCCGCAGAAGCTCCCTTCTTTTGCCCTTGACGAAATCGAGGTTTTTCATCAAGTTTTCCACCGACCCGAACTCCTGCAACAAAGCAGCAGCCGTCTTGTTTCCGATCCCGGGAACTCCGGGAATGTTATCGCTTTGATCTCCGGAAAGAGCGAGAAGATCGACGATTTTTTCAGGTTCCACGCCGAATTTTTTTAGCACGTCGGGAGCTTTGACTAACTTGTCTTTCAGAGAATCGAACATCTGCACATTTTTCTCTACCAGCTGGCAGAGATCTTTGTCAGAAGAGACGATCACCACCTCGAGATCCAACTTCGCAGCTATCCTGGAAAGACTGCCGATCACGTCGTCGGCCTCGACCCCCTCGAGCTCCACACTCTTTATCCCAGAAATATCTATGATCTCCTTGATTATGGGAATTTGAGCAGCGATATCCTCGGGCATCTTCTGCCTCGTCTCCTTGTACCCTTCGTAGAGTTCCTCCCTGAAGGTGGGACCCGGCGCATCGAAAACGACACAGAGGTAACGGGGAGAAAACTTGTTTCGCACCTTTTGAAGGCTGCTCACGAAACCGTAAACCGCGCCCGTCGGGGTTCCGTCCGATGACGTTAGCCTCGGGAGAGCGTAAAATGCCCTGTAAAGGAGATTGCTGCCATCGACTATGAGGAATCTTTCTTTGCTGCTCATAGAAAACTTAAGTCTCTTCTTCGCCTGCCGACTCTTCGCTTTCCGCTTTTTCCTCGATCATTTCCGCGGCAGTCGATACGACTGCAGTCGATGCGACGGTATCGCCTATCCTCATCCCCTCGTCGTTATAGAGACAAAATGAAGCCTCGACGACAAGGACGCCCAAGCCGACCGTATAGGCAAGGAAATGCCCGATAGACGGGAAAAGGTAAAGAAAAAAAGGCAGTGCAACGGGGATGTTCCTGAGGATCGAGGAAAGGTAATCGAACGGTTCCCCGTCGAGACGAACCACCTTGAGACTGCTGAGCATCTTCCCGGGGCTTCTCCCCCCCACAAACCCGTCGGCAATGAGGATGAAAAAAATTGCGGCCACCACACCCGCCGCTCCCGGTATCTGCCATAGACACAGGGCAATAATCAGATCGATGCCCTTTCCTACGACTCTCGGAATAAACTCTGCCCTGACCCTGTCCTGATCAGGGACGGCCATACCAAACTTGAGCTTCATCAGTCCCCCTCCAGAAATTTTTCTCCCTTCGTAAAAAAGAGGAAAGCCATCGCAGGCCTCCTGGAGCCTTCCCTGGTCACGAAGTGGATGGAATCGAATGTAAAGTTTTGCACAGACCACTCGTTCAGGATCTTTTCTNNTTTAGGATCTTTTCTATCTCATGGTCCGTCACATCGGTCAATTCCACTACTTTGTATGGGCCCCCTTCCACGGTCATTTCCCCCCGAGGACTTTTGCCGCCACCTTTGCAAAATAGGTAATGATGAGGTCGGCGCCGGCCCTTTTAATTCCCGTTAAGACCTCCATGACGATCCTCTCCTCGTCGATCCAGCCCTTCATGGCCGCAGCCTTGACCACCGAGTACTCACCGCTCACGTTGTAGGCGGCAACAGGGACGTCAAACCGTTCCCTCACAAGGGAAATAACATCCAGATATGCCAGTGCCGGCTTGACCATCACGATATCGGCACCTTCTTCGATGTCGAGGGAAACCTCACGAATTGCCTCCCTCACATTCGGCGGATCCATCTGATATGAACGCCGGTCACCAAACTTGGGGGTCGACTCTGCCGCATCTCTGAAGGGGCCATAGAAGGCGGAAGCGTATTTCGCCGCGTATGACATTATGGGCGTGTTAATAAAACCTTCCTCATCGAGAGAGTCCCTGATCGCCATCACCCTGCCATCCATCATGTCCGATGGTGCGACAATATCTGCACCCGCTCTTGTGTGGGAGACGGCGCTCTTTGCCAGAAGCTCGAGGGTTGCATCATTATTGACACTGCCATCTGCATCGATAACGCCGCAATGGCCATGGTCGGTATATTCGCACATGCAAACATCTGTGATGACGATGAGGTCCGGCACCTCTTTTTTGATCTTTGCAACGGCTTGCTGAACGATGCCATCATCGCTGTAGGCGTCGCTTCCCAGGGAATCTTTTTTCCCGGGTATACCGAAAAGCAGGACCGCTGGAATACCATTGCTGTAAGCTTCCCCCGCCTCCAGAACAAGATGCTCGAGGCTCAATTGAAAAATACCGGGCATGGATGGAACTTCCTTCTTCACATTTTTCCCGTGTATTGCGAACAGGGGATAGATGAGGTCATTCACGGAAAGGGACGTTTCCCTGACCATCCCTCTCAATTTCTCTGTCCTCCTCAGCCGTCTCGGCCGGGCCTCGGGAAAATACATCGTTCATCCCTCCTCTTTCTTGGCGGTGCTGGCTATGTCAGCGGATATTGCGTCGAGCAGCCCCTCGATAACTGGGTATTCGGGCAAAACGGCAATCTGGAACCCCAGCTCCCGGACGCAGGCAGCGGTTGTATTCCCTATGACAGCGATTCTAACATTTTTGAAAAATGAATCAGAGGATTCTTTCCCGGCAATTTCAACAAAATTGCGAAAGCTCGATGGGCTTGTGAACGAGGCATAACCAACGGGAGTCTCCAGCACTTCCCGAATCACTTCCGCGCTGTACTTTGGAACAGCGGTCTCGTAGAGTATCGGGGCTAAGTACTGTAAGCCATTTTCCTCGAAGGCCTCTATCAACTCTCTTCTTCCCTCTCTTGCACGGGGGAAAAAGACCACATCTTCTTTTTTCAACGTTTCGACCAGGATCCTGCCGAGGGATTCACTGTTTGCCTCCTCGGGTACGATATGCACGGACACCCCTTTCGATTCGAGAAATCCGGCCGTTTTTCTTCCCACCGCACCGATTTTTTTCCTGGAGAGAACAGGCTGGAAGCTGTCTCCGAGGATTTTCATGAGAAATTTTGCGCTGCTTACGCTTGTTACGACAATCCAGCTCGATGATGATAAGTCATTCTTGAAGCTTTCAACCTGCCCGGCGGGAATTGCGAAGCGGGTTTNNTACGCTTGTTACGACAATCCAGCTCGATGATGATAAGTCATTCTTGAAGCTTTCAACCTGCCCGGCGGGAACCGCGAAGCGGGTTTCGATGGTGGGAAATATCAGCGGCTTCCCTCCCCGGAGAGTCACCATTTTGGCCATAAGCCGGGCCTGCTCTCTTTCCCTCGTGATGAGTATGGTGACGCCTGCCAGATCAGCCCCTTTGCTGCTTCCTATCTCACGCCTCCTTGTAGATCTTTTCAAGGATATCCCCGGCACCTCTTGAGAGAAGGTCTTGCGCCAGGTCCCGGCCCAATTTCACAGTTTCGGTCATCAATCCCGAAACCTCTCCCCTGATGACGCTTTTCCCGTCGGTGCTCGCCACGAACCCCGCGATGGTTATATTCTCGCCGTCAACGACGCCGTGGGCCCCTATCGGGACCTGACATCCTCCCTCGAGCCTTTCCAGGAACGCTCTCTCTCCTGAAACGACAGCGGCAGTTTGCCTGTGGTTCAAAAAAGCAATCAACTCCTGCGTCTTCGCGTCGCCCTCGCGCACCTCGATTCCCAGTGCTCCCTGCCCCACTGCCGGGATCATCAATGTGGGGTCAAGGTACTCCGTTATCCTGTCATCCCACCTCATCCTTTTCAACCCTGCAACAGCAAGGATGATGGCGTCAAACGCTCCCTCGGAAACCTTTCGAAGCCGGGTGTCGAGGTTACCCCTGAGACCCTCTATCCTCAAATCGGGACGGAGATTCAGAACCTGTGCCTGCCGGCGGAGGCTGCTGGTGCCTATGTGGGCCCCCTCGGGAAGATTGGCAAATTTTCTCCCCTCCGGCGATACGAGCGCATCGCGGGGGTCCTCCCTCTCGGTAGCAGCGGCTATTTTCAGCCCCTCTGGAATAACAGTCGGGACGTCTTTCATGCTGTGCACGGCCAGGTCGACCGTCCCATCGAGAAGAGCATCCTCGATCTCCTTGACAAACAGCGCCTTGCCTCCCACTTTTGCCAGGGGGACATCGAGGATCTTGTCTCCCGTCGTCTTGATCTTTACCAGCTCGACCGATACCCGGGGCGCGTTTTTTTCGATCCTATTCTTGATATGATTGGCCTGCCAGAGGGCGAGCATGCTTCCCCTCGTGCCCAGCTTGACTATCTCCTTCCTCATATCACCTTTCCACTTTGTCTCTTTCCTCGGATGGGGAAGCCTCTTCCTCCTCGTCCAGGCGAAAAATCTTTTTTATCGCCTCACCGGCATGCATCCCGTTATCGAGCTGTTCCCCCTTTTTCAGCACCGTTATGGGTTCGTGCAAGAATTTGTTCATGAGGGCGTTTGATAGAGCCTGGATGGTTTTCAGGGTCTTTTCATCGGCATTTTTCAGATTGGAAAGAGCTTTCTTAACCTCCCCATCTCTCAGGTAATCAAATTTCTTCCGGAGCTCAACGATGATCGGAGCGGAGAGGTAAGACTCGAACCACTTCTGGAACTGGTTGACTTCGAGAAGTACGATTTCCTCCGCTTTCTTCGCCTCAACCTGCCTCTCGCCGATATTCTCCTCGACGACGGACTGCAAATCATCTATGTCGTAGAGGTAGATGTTATCCACCTCGTTCGCCGAAGGGTCAATATCTCGCGGGTCTGCTATGTCGATGAGAAACATGGTCCTGTTTCGTCTTTGCTTTATCACCTCGGTGATGTCTGCCTTGGTTACGATGAAGCCGGGAGCTCCGGTGGCACTAATGACGATATCTGCGCGCTTCAAGTTCGCCTTGTACTCCTCGAACCTTATGGCATTCCCCTGAAACTCCTCTGCCAGCTTAACAGCCCTCTCGAAGGTCCGGTTCGTCACCATGATGCTCGTAACCCCCGAAGAAACAAGGTGCCTGCAGGCGAGCTCCGCCATTTCACCCGCTCCGATAACCATCACGGTTTTGTCATTGAGCTGGGAAAATATCTTCTTCGCGAGTTCCACGGCAGCGTAGCTCACCGAAACGGCGCTTGCCGCTATTTTCGTATCCGTTCGCACCCTCTTCGCGACAGAGAAGGTCTTCGGGAAGAGCTTGTTCAAAAACGGACCGGAGGCGTTGAACTTCAGGGAGAACTCGTAGGCATCCTTGACCTGGCCGAGAATCTGGGGCTCTCCCAGTACCATCGAGTCGAGGCTCGAGGCCACCCTGAAGATATGCCTCACCGCGTTGAGGCCCCGGTACGAATAGAGATATTTTTCGATCTCTTCTACGGTAGAGGAGTTGTGACGGGCCAGAAACTCCTTCATGTGGCGGTAACTTTCATAGGCATTATCGGAGACCGAATAGATCTCCACCCGGTTGCAGGTGGAGATGATAGCGCATTCCATCACTTCGGGATACTCGAGCATACCGGCCAGGGCAAACCCCATCCCCGATTCAGGAATCGCAAACTTCTCTCTGATCTCTATCGGTGCGGTTTTATGGTTCAATCCGACTAAAACGAGTCTCATTTCTGAATAACCCTACCTCGCTAAACTTGAGTAGGAATGAAGGCCGGGCAGAAGGAGATTTACGCCAAGGAACGTAAAAAGTATTGCCCCGAATCCTATGATTGCAAGAATAGCGGCTTTTCTTCCACGCCATCCGACTGTCAATCTGCCGTGGAGAAGGGCTGCGTAAAGGAGCCAGGTGATGAGTGACCACGTCTCCTTCGGGTCCCAGGACCAGTAAGACCCCCAGGCATACTCTGCCCAGATCGAACCGGTTATGATCCCCACCGTCAGGAAGGGGAACCCGAAGGTCAAGCATTTATGATTTATCTCGTCGAGCGTATCCAGAGGCGGCAATCTTCTCATGAGCGGACCCAGCTTCTTCTTTTTGAGCTGTTTTTCCTGCATCAGGTATATTATCCCCACAGCGAAGGCAACAGCGAAAATGGCATCTCCCACGAAAAGCAGGGTAACGTGGACGGGTAGCCAGTAGCTCTGCAGCGCAGGGGGTATCATCTGAATTTCGGCGGAAATGAACGCGGAAAAGAGAACAAAAATAAATGCTATAGGAGCTACGAAAGCGCCCAACACCTTCAATTTGTATTTCCTATCCACGATGAGAAATATGAGCATTATGGATAAGGCGAAGAAGGAGAGGGATTCGAAGAGGTTCGTTATCGGCGTGTAGCCTGCCTCGAAGTACCGGAAAACGAAACCGGCGAGGTGAATGCCACAACCAATTGTGAGAACGTACTTACCCCACCTGGCGGCTTTCTCCCGCATAAACGCGATGTAGTAGAGGTACAGGAGGCTGCCGGTAAGGTAGAAAATTGTGGCTATTCTCAGGAAATAAACGTTCACGACATCTTTATCCCGCTTTTTTTTACAATCATTTAATAATAAAACAGCACCGCCACACATTCAACTTCAAGATTTTACGGGATAATTCGATCCTGTACCACACTTTTAAACGGTTCCGTCGAACTTTCGTCTCGAGGGTCCCTCAGCGGCTTGGCAACCCAGTATCGGCGGTTGCTTTCAAACAGNNTCCATCGGCGGTTTGGCAACCCGGTATCGGGGGTTGCTTTCAAACAGAAGGCAATCGCGTTATCCCCTTGACACATCGACACGCCTCATTTAGTTTAATCTGGAGGATTGCCGATGAAGCGTTTTCGATTTTCGGTCCTGACTATATTTCTCCTTATTTTCTCAAGCTGCACGAAACCTTCGCCAACAAGCGAGGGGATCCTGTCGATTGCACTGAACGGGTCGCCAACGAACATCGACCCACGATATGCAACTGATGCATACAGCCATCAGGTAATCGAACTCTGCTACAACGGCCTTCTGAAAAAAGACGCAGACGGCAGACCAGTACCCGACCTCGCAGCAGATGTTACGATAGCATCGAAGGTTCGTTACGAAGTTCGCATAAAGGAAGGGGTTTTTTTCCATGACGGAAGCGAACTGACGTCCGATGACGTGATCTATACATTCTCCTTTCTGAAAGACCCAAATATGGGCTCTCCCTATCTGGAAACCTTCAGCAATATCGATAAGATGGAAAAAGCAGGCAAATACGGGCTCACCATATTGTTAAAAGAGCCATTCGCGCCTTTTTTCACGGCTCTCACCGTTCCCATCGTCAGATCGGGAACGGACAAAGGCGAGCTGAAAAACACGGAAAACGGGACTGGTCCTTTCAAAATGATCAGCTATTCCCCTGACGAATCGGGTGAATTCGTCCCCTTCGGCTCCTACTTCGAGGGACCGGCAAGGGTCAAGATGATTCGAATCAAAATTATTCCCGATGACAACGTGCGGTTCCTGGAACTCAAAAAAGGAGAAATAAATTTCGTCATCAACGGCGTTGACCCTGATCTCCTGGAGGAAGTTCGGAAAGACGAACGTCTTACCATCGATGAGGCAACGGGGAGCAATTTCTCCTACCTCGGCTTCAATTTGCATGACCCGATTCTCAAGAACAGGAAAGTCAGGGAAGCCATAGCCCACGGAATCAACAAAAAAGAGATAATCGATAACATTCTTCTCGGGCAAGCCGAGGAAGACAACACCCTCATTTCCCCCCTCTACTGGGCCCACGAAAGGAACGTGCGGACATACGAGTACGATCCGGAACGTTCAAAAAAGCTCCTCGATGAAGCGGGTTACATCGAACCGGCAGGAGAAAATAAGCCGCGATTTACCCTCACGTACAAAACGTCACAAAACGAACTGCGCAGAAGGATTGCACAGGTATTGCAGGGACAGCTCAGGAATATCGGCATACAGGTGAGGATTCTGTCCTTCGAATGGGGAACGTTTTTCAGCGATATCAAAAGCGGCAACTTCCAGATGTATTCCCTCACGTGGGTGGGAATCACGGATCCCGACATCTATTATTATGCGTTCCACTCAAACAGCACCCCCCCGAGAGGGGCCAACAGAAACAGATACGCGAACCCTTCCCTGGACGGGCTCCTCGAGAAAGGGAGAGTGGAAACTGACCTGGAGAAGAGGAAAATAATCTACGGAAAAATCCAGAGGATTATTTCCGAGGACATCCCCGTTTTGGGACTGTGGTTCAACAAAAACATACTGGTGCGGGACAAGAGGGTTCAGGGTTTTGTCCTCCGACCGGATGAATCCTTCCGGCCGCTCAAAGACGCCTGGATCAAGAGTTGATGGGTAAATACATACTGAAAAGGCTTCTCTCGCTCATACCCGTTGTGTTCGGCGTGGTCACAGCTGTTTTCCTCCTTGCCCATCTCATTCCCGGTGACCCCGTCGACATAATGCTCGGGGAAATGGCACAACCCGCACAGAAGGAGGAGTTGCGCAAATACCTCAAGCTCGACCTCCCCCTTCACGTGCAATACCTGGAGTACCTCAAAGGCCTGTCGTCGGGTGACATGGGCTCCTCGATAAGGAGCCAGAAGCCGGTCACCGATGAGATAATGACACGATTTCCGGCAACCCTGGAGCTCGCGATAGCGTCGATCATCGNNATCGTGGCGATCCTTATATCATTTCCCGCAGGAATACTATCGGCATTAAAGAAGGATACCTCTCTGGATCACGGGAGTCTGCTCTTTTCCCTGATCGGCCTCTCGATGCCCAACTTCTGGCTCGGTCCCCTTCTGATACTGATTTTCTCAATCAAACTCGATCTCCTTCCCGTCTCAGGGAGAGAGGGATTCTTCCACATCATCCTCCCCGCTCTTACAATGGGGCTGGGTATGGCTGCCATCCTGACAAGGCTCATCCGCTCTTCCATGCTCGACGAACTCACCCAGGATTATGTGAGAACGGCAGTGGCGAAGGGTGTCACCAAAAAAAGGGTGGTGCTCTTACACATCCTCAAAAACTCTATGATCCCGGTACTTACCGTTCTCGGCCTTCAGTTCGGCGCGCTTCTGGCAGGAAGCATAATAACGGAGACCATATTTTCCTGGCCGGGAATCGGAAGGCTCACCATAAATGCAATCAACAGCAGGGACTATCCCCTGGTGCAGGGATGTGTGCTCTTCATCGCTCTTTTCTATGTTCTGGTAAATCTCGTAACCGATCTCGTCTATGCCCTCTTTGATCCGAGGATTCGATATGAGTAGGTCAATCCATGGGAGAAAAAGCGTTCTTTTCCGTTTCGCCAGAAAAGGCGCCGTGCGCGCGGGAGTCGCCATATGTATAATCTTCATCCTGTCGGCCCTTCTGGCGCCGGTCATTGCGCCCCACGACCCCTTTGCACAGGACCTTTCGGGCAGCCTCACCCCACCCTCGCAAACACATCTTCTCGGTCAGGACAAGCTCGGAAGGGATATCCTGAGCCGCATCGTCTACGGAGCCCGCGTTTCCCTGACAGCCGGGATACTGGCCGTTTCTTTCTCTCTTCTTTGCGGAGTATTTCTCGGGTCCCTATCGGCTTACTATGGGGGCATGATAGACGGCATAGTCATGCGCGTTGCCGATATTTTCCTGGCATTTCCCGGAATACTGCTCGCAATCGGCATGACAGCTGCCCTCGGGCCAGGGCTCAAAAACGTCATCATAGCGCTATCGATAATCGGTTGGGTGGGATACGCGCGAATCGTGCGTGGACAGATACTCAAATTGCGAGAAGCCGAGTTCGCTGTTGCCGCGAAGGCCTGCGGCCTGCCCTCCATGAAAATCCTTATCGAGCACCTCTTACCCAATTCATTGTCGCCGATTATAATAGAAGCAACTTTCGGTGTTGCCCGGGTAATCGTTGCAGAAGCAAGCCTGAGTTTTCTCGGCCTCGGAGTGCAGGCTCCCTATCCAAGCTGGGGATCGATGATCAACGAGGGGAGATTTTACCTTTTCGTAGCCCCCCACCTGACGACCATTCCCGGTCTCGCGATCATGCTTTTGGTAATATCGATTAACTTCATCGGAGACGGCCTCCGTGACACTCTCGATATCAAGACAGAGGAGGGGATGATTCTCTGAAGATGTCAGGCCCGGTTCTCATAGGGGAAAGAATCGTTTTCTCCTTTCGGGGAAATACGCTCCCCCCTCACGTGGCAAAATGGCTCGCCGATGGTCTCTGCGGTGGAATCATATTTTTCCAAGATAACTTCGCGTCGACAAAACAGTTCAAAGGCCTCGTATCACAAATCGAAAAAGCATCTCTCATCCAGCCTCCCCTGCTGGTTATAGATCACGAGGGAGGAAGAGTACAGAGAATCGAAGGGCCCGGTCTGGACCTGCCCCCCGCCNNTGGGAGGGGAAAAAAGGGGAAATCAGGAATTCTTCTTCCGTCTCGGAAAAAGGGTGGGAAAGCATTTACGAAAGCTCGGGATAAACGTGAACGCCGCGCCGGTGCTGGACGTTCTGACGGAGCCATCAAACAAGGTTATCGGAGACAGGGCCCTGGGAACATCACCGGGGGAAGTGTCCCGTCTGGGAGTAGGGCTCGCGAAGGGGCTCCTTGCGGGGAAGATCTGTCCCATCGTCAAGCACTTCCCCGGTCACGGCATGACGAGGGAAGACTCCCACGAAACGCTTCCCATTGTAGAAATGGAAAAAAACGACCTCATGAATATCCACATCAAGCCATTTATCGAGGCGGTCAGAGAAGGCTTGCCAGCCGTAATGACCGCCCACATCCTTTACAGAAAGCTCGACGCAGACCTTCCGGCAACGCTATCGAAAATCATCGTGAAGGAATGGTTACGGAAAAAGATAGGATTTCGCGGCGTCGTCATTTCCGACGACCTTGCAATGAAGGCTGTATCCAGCCGGTTCAGCTTCGATGAAATTGCCCACCTTACGGCGAAGTCCTCGACCGATATTCTCATCCACTGTGGAGAGAGGGATTCCCAGGAAGGACTCCTCGATGCGCTTTTATCCTTCTATTCCCGTCGGAGTTTTAAGCGGTCGGGGCTTGAGGACATTCACGAGAGAATCGCGCGCTTCAGGAAATACCTCCTGGAGCTCACTGAACGGTAGTGGAATCTGCCCATCCTTCCCCATAGAGGTTGAGGTAATAGAGGTAGTTCATGAAAACCTTCCTCACGTACTTTCTCGTCTCCTCGTAACCGATGACTTCCTGGTAAAGGTAGGAATCGCCACCAGATTTTTTCCGCCACCTCCCCGCAGCGGCATCCCCCGCGTTATAGGCGGCCGTGGCAAGCACGATATCTCCCCCAAAGAGCCTGATCAGATGATCCAGATAGAATGTGGCAAAGGAAGAATTGGTTATGGGGTCGAAGAGCATCTCCATCGTAAAGTTTTGGATCCCCTTCTGCCGCGCGATCCATCGCCCCGTTTGGGGCATAATCTGGCCGAGCCCTATAGCCCCGGCAGGGGATACCACTCCGTAATCGAAAAGAGACTCCTGCCTGAGTATGGAATGGAGGAAAAAAGGGTTCAAAGCTCCCCCTCCGGCACCGTTTATGACCAGCGAGATCGCCGGGTACTGCAGGTAGTATGGTGAGTCAAGATAATGAATGCCGTTGAGGCCACGAACGGAACTTTGCATATTTGACAGCTCTATCCCCCTTCTGAAATTCCCCCCCAGGTAGGCAGACACCGCCGGATGAACAGTCCTTCCGTCCCCCGCCGGGATGAAGCCGTCCGGGTTCGCCTTCGATAGTTCCTCGAGAGAGAAGGCGTAGAGGCCAAGCCGCTGAAACATCAGGGCCCTCTCCAACCGTCTGTTTTCGGCCGTGTCACTTTTCCTGCGCTGAATGAATCTTTCAAGAAAAACCTCCGAGGTGATCTCTTTGAACGGCACATTGCCGATGGCATTCCAGCCACCGAATTTTCCAAGCTTGCGAAGGGAGAGGAAATAATATATCCCTCCCTTTTTCTCCGACAGAATCCTTTGAAAGATCGACTCGGCACGTTTTGTCTCTCCCTTTTTTTCAAGGGTGTATGCCTTCAAGAAGAGGTTTCTGAAAACGTGCTCTTCATCGGGAAACCTCTCGAGGTTTTCGGAGAAAACCCGCTCGGCCTCGTCATATGCTCCCCCGAGAAACTTGACCAGACCCATCCTGAAGGCCGCTTCGTGGTCTGCGTCACTTCCGCCCGGTTTTGAGGCAATCCGGTAATAGGTGAAGGCATCCTCGAGGCGCCCGTTCTCCTCGCTGATCCTTCCGAGATTGTATGCGGCTTTGTATGCGGCCTCGGTCCTGCCAAATTCCTTCAGGACCCCGGAAAGCATCTTCTCGGCCTCATCCGTTTTGCCCCTGTACCAGTTGTATATACCGGCAAAAAACATCTTTTCCGCCGTGACAGCGCGCGGTTCTCCATCCACCCGGCTTGTTAGTATTTGTATCGCCTCGCTGTACCGGTTCATACGCCTCAGCGCATTCGCAAGAGCCAGGTCGAATGTGCCTCTTTCTCTCTTCCCCACCCTCCCGCGCCAGGATTCGAGCACCTTCTCAGCCTCCTGAAATTTTCCCTCTCCCGAAAGAGCTTTCCCCAGCATCAAGGCGAGCCTGCCAAAGTCCTTCCTCCCCTTTTCCCTGCCCTTTTTCNNCTTTTCCCTGCCCTTCTTCACGAGCATCGAAAGGGCAATCTTCTCGGCAAACATCGCCGGTTCCGTACCCGGGTAGCGGCTCACACACGCAACGAGGGATTCCACTCCCTCCAGCCCCTTCCCCTCGGCGAGAAGAATTTTGCCCCTTACATAGAAAAATCTGGATCCCTCCCGGTGGAAGAAGGGTTCCTTATGCGCTCCGTTGCCGAAAATTATTCTTGCCTCCTCGAATCGGCCCACCTTCATTAGTTGGTATGCGGCGTCGATGGTGAGATACCATCCCAGGAAACTTTCAGGGTGCTCCGATATCAGTTTTGTGCGTGTCTTCTCGCCCAGCTCGAATTCTCCCACTTCGTAGGCAGCGAGCCCCGAGAGGAAAAGCTCAAAATCCCTGAACCTGTCATGTATCTTCCCGTTCACGCTTTGGTTCAGGATGCCGGCGTAATCGCCCGCCCTGAGCTTACCCGCCTGGCCCCTCAGTTCCTCATAACCCACCATGTTACGGGAGGCCTCGCTACCATGAACACCGCTCTCGGCCAAGACGGCAGCCCTTCCCTGTGTGAATAAATGTGACAGGTGGGGAAGAGACAGAGACCACAAAATAGTCACCATCAAAATTTTTCTCCACGATTTTCCTGTAATCATATAAAATCCAAATAGTTATGTTTCTATCAGTCTCTACACATATCTTTGTATATCACGAATTGAATCCCGGCTTCATAGATATCCTCGCAGACTGCGGCGTTGATTCCATCGAGATATTCGCTTCGAATCCCCATTTTCCCTACAGGAACAGGAAATTTGTCGAAACATTTGCGAATCATTGCCGCCGGCACAAGATTACGATACAGTCCGTTCACTTCCCCCTCTACTTTCACATCGACGACATAGGGAAAAACAGGTGGCTCTCGCTCTCATCGGAAGACGAAGAGCTGAGGCTCGCAAGCATCGGGGAGACGCTGGCAGCATCGCAAATCCTGGATATGGTATCGGGGGGGATACTCGTTGTCCACCCTTCCATACCCGGTGGAGAGATCGGGGGAAAGAGAACATTTCTCTTTCTCGACAGTGTGAACCGCCTTCTCGATCAGCTCCCGGAGACGGTAAGGATCGCTATTGAAAACACAACCAGCGCCTCGGGAACAGCCTCTGCAACCATGGGGCTTGCCCAGAGTTTTCCTGCCGAAAGGGTCGGTGTATGCATTGACATCGGCCACGCGAACGTGGTCGAATCACCCGCCTTTGCTCTGGTGAGAACCAAAAGGCGGCTCATCAACGTTCACAGTTCCGACAACCTCGGTAAGAGCGATGAGCACCTTCCGCCCGGAGAAGGTTCGATAAACTGGAGCCGGATCGTGCGCACGCTGAAAGGGTTGCACTACAGGGGGCCCCTGACAATCGAGATACGGGATCCCTTGAAAGGGAAAAAAATGGATCTCACGCTTTTTCATACTATAATTTCGAAAAGCATGCGATTTTTGCACGGTCTGATCGATGGAGAATAACGTGAATGTTTCAGAACTCCAGGAACTGCTCCGCAAGGCCCTCAAAAACCCGGCCACGATCAAAGACGTTTTCAGGCTCAGGGGTGATGCTTCCACGAGAACGTACTACAGGGTTATCCTCGAAGGAGCTAGCAATCGTGGCTGTGGACCCATCTCGATGGTACTTATGCGGTACCCCAGCTCCCACGTCGTGGAGGGGGAGCTTGCCTTTCTCAACGTCCACAGATATTTGTCGATGGCGGGGATTTCGGTCCCCTGCATTTACCTTCACATTCCCGAGGCGAACCTGCTCTTGCTGGAAGACAGCGGCGACACAACCCTTGAGGATGTAGTGGGAATAAGCGGTTTTTCTGAAAAGACCAGAAGAATCTACGATGAGGCCATAGACCAGATCGTCGCAATACAGGTGAGGGGAACAAAGTGTCTCGATTCCGGGGCACTCGCAGCAAAGCACTCGTTCGATTTTGAAAAGCTCATGTGGGAGATGGATTTTTTCGCCCTCTGGGGACTTGAAAAGCTGGATGCAAAAAAGGCGGGAAAAGGCGTAAAAGCGAACTTTCTGAAACTCATCGAGCCCGTTATCAATGATCTCATCGGCCTTCCTCGTATGCTCGTCCACAGAGACTACCACAGCCGGAATATCATGGTGCAAGGCGACGGAAGCATCAGGATCATCGATTTTCAAGACGCTCGCATGGGAAACATGTATTACGATCCCGCCTCCCTGCTTTACGACTCCTACGTTGTATTGCCCCGAAAAGAGCGGCAAAGACTTTTCAGCAGGTACACGGAACAGGTAAAAGAAGAATCCTTTTCCACCTTCAGCTCAGGGGAAGAAAACGAGGAGAACCTCAACAGAATGGCTATCCAGAGGAACCTGAAGGCTCTCGGGACATTTTTCTACATGTTTCACGGCAGAAAAAATGACCGGTACCTTACCTACATCCCTCCCACGATACTTCATATCAAGGAGAATTCCCTTCTCCTGGAAAAATACCGGGAGTTATCCGATTTCATTTTGCCACTTTTGAGCGAGCTCGAAGATCAAATAAAGGGAAAAGGGGGAAGTTCCATTGAAGGGCATGATCCTCGGGGCGGGGCTGGGAACCAGGCTCCGGCCTCTGACATTTGAACTTCCTAAACCCGTTATACCCGTTCTCGGAAGACCGCTCATCTCTTACAACATGGAATTTCTCTGGAAACTGGGGACGAAAGAACTCGTCATAAACCTACACAGAATCCCCGGAATAATAAAAAATACGATCAGCCGGTGGGGCGGATTCAAGGGGAAGATCTCATACATAATCGAGCCAGACATACTCGGCACAGGAGGGGGCATTAAAAACGCCGGCGCCCACTTCCTGGGGGAAGAATTCTTTCTCATTGCCAACAGCGATACCATTCTCGATTTCGACCTGAAAAATGCCATACGGTTCCACAGAGCCAAAAAGGCAGTTGCAACGATGGTACTGTTTCCCTACCTGGACGAAAGATACACTCCTGTTTATCTCGACGAAAAGAACCGTCTCGTATCGATCGGGAAAAAACCGGACACATATACATTTCTCGGTTTCTACACCGGGGTGTCCCTTTTGTCCCCAGCTATAATCGACCTGCTCCCCGTTGGGAAATCGTGTATCATCGAGAACGCCATCATCCCGGCCAGGAGAAAGGGGCTCCCCGTTTGCGGCTACATGACGGAGGGACTGTTTTTCGAGTTCGGAACACCCTTTGATTATCTGTGGAACACGCTCCAGTTCATGGAATTACGAGGAGCGGGAGAGCCACCATACCCCGAAAAAATATCTGTCATCCCTCCTGCGTGTATCGCCCGTGGCGCAACGTTCGGCGAGAATGTTACCATTGGTCCCTTCGTCTCCATCGAAGCGGGAGCGATCATAGAAGAGGGGGCAACCCTTACGCACTCCATCGTATGGGAAAAGGGGAAGGTGGGAAAAGACGCCTTCATTGAGAACTCCATCGTCACGCCCACCAGGTTGGTGAAGTGCTCTCCAAAGGGAGAGAGCAAGCCTCTGTAACGTGCCGGATTTGCCGCTTCTCACCAAATCTATTCCACAACCGGCATCTTTGATCGAACGCAGGAAGTTTCATTTGTTTCAGTGAAGGGAAGGAAAACAGCTCGAAGGGTGTATCGATACATTTCGCCCACAGCAGGATTTTGATCCCGCATTTCCCTCTCGGGACCAAGTCGAATATTTTTTTCTTTCTTCTCAGGCCCGATGAAGATACCGCATGAGTCGCCGATAATTATCTCCCGGCGTAATCCTGCCCGGGATTGACTTGCCTCCCCCGGTAAATGGGGCAGTGTCCAAAAATATCCCTGCAAGGCAGCAGTATCCCAGGTAGGCAAAAGCATAGGATTCGACAAAGTCAGGGTCCACCCCGATTTCGTGAGAAGATGCAACATCACGGGCCGGTAAGAGGATCGACAGCACAGACATCATGCTGGTATTTCTCGCACCCCCCCCGGCCACGATTACCTTCGATAGATTCGAAATGCCCGATTCCTTCAAAAAACGGGCAACGCAGAGGCCGGTGTAGTGGGTGAGTGTGGCGATCACATCATTTTCTGATATGCTTCGCTTTTTCGAAAAGGAGAGTATCTTTTGCAAAAATCCCTCACCGTAGTTTTCCCTGCCCGTTGAGGCGGGCTTTTTCCTCGAGAGGAATTCGTCTCTCTCAACAATGAACCGCAAAAGGTCACCGGAAAACGATCCGCTCCCGGCGATCTTACCTCCCCTGTCGAACCTGCTCTTCCCTCCTGAGAAATAACGCACGGCACCATCAATGAGCATGTTACCGGGGCCGGTGTCCGAAGCCGTTACAACCTTCCCGGCATCAACAACCGTTATGTTTCCTATCCCACCTATGTTGAGAAACGCACAGGTGCCCTTCACCTTCTTCAGGAGATACGCGTGAAAAGGCGGCGCGAGGGGTGCTCCGGTCCCCCCGGCTGCTAAATCAGCGACGCGAAAATCCGATATAACGGTGAGGCCCGTAATCCGGGAGAGAACGGACGAATCCCCCGCCTGGAGAGTAAGGGAATATCGACCTCCTCCCACATTTTCTTTGTCCGGATAATGGGCGATCGTCTGTCCGTGATATGCAACTGCTAGATTCGAGGGCATCCTGTTCCCAAAATAATTTCTGAAAAACTCAAGCGATTTCCGGCCTACATAGCCCCCGTGAGTCAGGGCAAATTTCAGAAATTCCTTCTTGTCCATCGACTCTTTTTCCTGGAACCGGATGATCTTTTCAAAAAGGGATCTGGGAAAGGGATAGTATGCCGACGAAAGGGATTTCCAGGATAGTCGGGTTCCCCCGCTGAAGGACGAGAGGGAAAGGTCCACACCGTCCGCCGACGTTCCCGTCATGACACCGGCTATGAATATCTCCCTTTTCTTCACTTTTTCTCGATCCCTATAGGGTCGCCTCTCTTCAACGACAAGAGAGATGCCGCGTTTCCCTGTTTGAGGCTTATCTCTATCCTGTCAAAGCTTCCCGGGATGATTCCCAGAAAACCGCCTCGTACTTCCTCGTAGGTGCGGGCAAGCAGACCTACCATGCCCGACACAATAAACTCGCTGGCGCCCCCGGCGAAGGATTGAAATCTTGATGAAAGGATGCTCGTTACCACGTTGCCGAAGGGGTCAGTGTAAAGCACCCTACCTTCGATCTTCGTTCCCTGGATCTCATCTCCGGGAAGTTTAAGCTGCACCGGGCTGTCCGTTTCGTTTCCCAGCATATCCGGCGAAACACCCAGTGAAACATGAGCGGCGACGGGGGCGAAGACATCCCTCCCATGAAACGTCTCACAACCTGTGTCGTATGTGTATTTACCCCGCTTGATCCTGTACGCCGAAATCACACCGTCATCCCGGGCAGCGGGATACATCAGGCCGTTGTCGGGACCAATGAATACATACTTTTTAGTAACGATTATGAGTGGTTTGCGTTTGCCCCCTACTCCAGGATCGACAACCGAGAGAAACAGGGTGCCTTCGGGAAACCATCGGAAGGAAGCACTCAAAAACAGGGCACCAAGCAAAACGTCAAATGGAGGAACAGAATGGGTAAGGTCGACTACGGACGCATCCGGGTTTATCCTCTGAATCACGCCTTTCGCGATACCCGGATATATGGAGTCCGCCCCGAAATCGGACATGAAAGCGATGAGAGCACGCCGCCTAGCCATGAACATCTTCGATCAAAGCCGCAACGAGAAGGGGCACCATAATTTCGTGATGACCGACCAGGTAGACCCCTTTCCCCCCCTCCTCGGTGGGTCTTTTAACTACGTTCTCCCACACCCGGTAATGCCGGTTGAAGTCCATGGCTGCAGTCGTTATTTTCTTCAGGGGACGACCCAGGTTTCTTGCGATAGAAACAGCCTTGAGAAATACTTCCGGAAGTATCACCGCAGACCCCAGATTTACGTAGACCCCCTCTTCCATATCACCCACAACCTCGACAAACCGGTGAAAATCGCGAAGCGACCCGGCCCCGATGACCTCTCCGCTCGCTTCGGGATGCATATGGTTTATATCGCTCCCGATGGCCACATGTGCGGAAATCCCCACCTTGTTTTCCACACAGGAGGCGAGCACACTCGGCCCCTTGCCCGAGGGAAAGGCAACCCCGATCCTCGAAGCTACAGAAAGGGCCAACCCCTCCCCTTTCTCGACCCCTTCTTTCGTTGCTCCGTTGATAAACAGGGAAGTTTCCTCCGCCATGCCGAAGCTCCCGTCCCTTATCTGCTCACCAACATTCTCGGAAGTCATCCCCGCCATCGCCAGCTCCACATCGTGAATGAGAAAGGCTCCCGTTACAGCGACGTGGTCCACGAACTTCCCCTCGAGTAGCTGGATCATCAATGAGGAGAGGCCAACTTTGAGAACATGAGCACCCAGGCCGAAGATTACCTTTTTCCTGCCACCTTTCGCGGCCTTGATCCTTTCGACCAGGAAAAAAAAATCCTCACCCCCCAGAATAGGGGGGATCGTTCCGAGAAATTCTGCGAAAGAAGAGCCCCTCCTGTAGCATTCCGCAAGGTTCTTTACGCTCACCTTGCTCCTTCTCTCGTGAATCGAGTATCTTTTGAGTTTGGTCAGATCGAGCTTCATATCGCCCTTATCGCTTGAACTTTTCGAACAGCATCATATCTGTGAGGTGACAGAGTATGTGTCCTATCACGATATGGCCTTCCTGGATCCTGGGTGTGTAATCCGAAGGGACCGGGAGAGGAAGGTCGACGAGATCGATTAACTTCTGTCCTGACACTGACGTGAGACCTATCGTAAAAATATCCATCTTCCGTGCAGCCCGTACTCCCTTCAGCACATTTTGAGACGCGCCGCTCGTGGAGAGAGCAATCGCCACATCTCCCCTGGTTCCAAGAGCCTTTATCTGCTTCACGAAGACTTCGGCAAAACCGTAATCGTTGCCAATGGAGGTTATTATAGAGGTGTCGGTTGTGAGAGCGATTGCGGGAAGGGGCGGTCTTTCTATCATGAAGCGGTTTACAAACTCGGCAGCGATATGCTGGGAATCGGCAGCACTGCCTCCGTTGCCGAACAAGAGCACCTTATTCCCCCTCTGAAGAGCCTGCGAGATGGCCTCTGCCGCCTTCACGATGGGCTCCACGAGCTCATCTGCCATTTTCGCTATCAGATTCGCAGATTCTTTGAACTGTTTGAGGATGTGCCTTTTCATTTTCCCCCATCAAGGAAAGAATACGTTGAAAATATAACCGCCGGGTGACGGGGTCAAGGGAAAAATTCCTGAGAGGGATAGATTATTCGGTATCAGGCAGGGATAAAATCTCCCGTCACTTCATCATATGCTCAGGCATCTTCAAACGGCAACGCTCGTTCGGGAAATTGATTTGACATTCGAAAAGTTGTGTTTGAAAATAAAAAAGTTAGGATCTGGAGGTCTTCTCGTGGAAAAAATGATCGAAGAGGCGCTGAACACTGCGCGCGTGATAGCCGTTGTGGGACTCTCGAATAAAACTGACCGCCCCTCTTTCCAGGTTGCGAAATATCTTCAGGAAAAGGGGTATAAAATAGTTCCCGTCAATCCCACGGTGAGCGAGGTTCTGGGGCAGAGGTCATACCCCGACCTTGAAAGCGTGCCCGAAAAAGTCGATTTGGTGGACGTGTTCAGAAGGTCTGAAGAGGTTCTCCCCATTGCTGAACAGGCCGTGAAAATACATCCCATCTACTTTTGGATGCAGGAGGATGTGGAAAACGAAGATGCAAAAAAGTTACTCGAAGCCAATAATATAACAGTAATAATGAATAGGTGCATTAAAAAGGAACACCTCCGATTCATCGAGAAACTATAGCATTCAATGAGCATCAAAACCTAAAAAGAGACGGAGGGCACGATGGCTGGAAAAATCATGAACGTGGATGAGAGCAGCTTCAACGACCTGATCAAGAAAGATGAACCGGTAATTATAGATTTCTGGGCTCCATGGTGCGGTCCGTGCAAAGTAATCGCGCCCCTGCTCGAACAGGTTGCCGAGGAGATGGAGGGTCAGGCCTCTTTTGCCAAAGTAAACGTGGACGATCACCCCGAAATAGCAACCAAGTTCGGTATCAGGGGAATACCCACCCTCATCGTCTTCAGAGGCGGTGAAATAAAAGGGCAGCTCGTTGGCGCAAACCCGAAAGAGAATATCCTTCAACTGATCAAGAAGGCGATGTGAGACATATTCTCAAGGTTATTCAGACCTTATCTTTTCCCTATATCGTCTTTACACTTATGTCCCTTGGGTGCGCCCCTGACCCGCTCACGCGGGGGTCTGTGACACTCAGAAAAAATACGACGCCGTTAGGTTATACCCTTACAGGAAAGCCCCTCTTGATCGGGGATTTTTCCGGAAACCCCTTTATTCTCTACGTGAAGAGCCGGTGGTGTCCCCTCTGTAAGATGCTGGATTCAACCCTCGAAGAAAGCATATTGAAAGACGGGGGAAAAAGCGGGGTCAACATCCTCACCCTTGAACTCATAGACAGGAAAATCCTGGACAAATCGGGGGTGACGGTAATTTCCCCTGCCGAGAAAGGAGGGGGTGAATTCATTCCTGATCTGCCCCCGGGATTGGAGAACTCACCGCACTATGTGGGAAATTCGGGCCGAGTGAGAAAAGTTCTGAAGTTGAGAAGGATCCCGGCCCTGATCGGTTTTACCGGGAATGGGCAGGTGGCAGGTATCCTCTACGGGTACCAAAGCGACATGGCTGAGAAGATCGAAAACCTTCTTCAATTGGTAAAGAGCGAGGTTTTTGAAGTCAAAGGAACAAACGGGTTTTAGACTGATTGATAACGATACCAACGGCGAGCATGTTCGCTATCATAGAGGACCCCCCGTAGGACACGAAAGGCAGAGGGATCCCCACAACGGGAAAAATTCCCATGACCATGGCAAAGTTGATAATAATCTGCAGGGTAAAATAAATCCCTATCCCTGAAATCACGAAGGATGAATAACGGTCCTGCACCTGCATGGAAACATAGAACAAACGAAGGACAAAAACCAAAAAGAGTACAATCAATATCAGGGAGAGAATAAAACCCCATTCCTCGGCCAGTACGGAAAAAGCAAAGTCGGTGTGCTGCTCCGGCAGGAACCTGAGCTGCCCCTGAGTACCATTGAGAAAGCCCTTTCCCCAGAATCCCCCCGAGCCGATGGCAATTTTCGACTGGATTATGTGATAACCCGTGCCGAAGGGATCTTTTTCAGGACTCATGAAGCTGAGAACCCTCTCCTTCTGGTACTCTTTCATCATCATCCAGAGCAGGGGGACGGTGACGACGCCAAAAGCAACGAGCTTTATAATGCTCCTCCTACTGAGGCAAGCGACCAATGAAATTCCGATGAAGATGAGAAAATAGAGCCCCGCAGTGCCAAGATCAGGCTGATATGCAATCAGAACAAATGGTGTGAGGGTCAAAAAGAAAGGCAAAATAAGATCCTTGAGTTCGAGGCCCTTCACCGTAAAACGATCAGAAAAGTAGCGCGAAACGGCGAGTACGAAAAATATTTTTCCCAGTTCAGAGGGTTGCAAATTGATCGACCCCAGGCTCAACCACCTTTTCGATCCCCCGATGACTTTTCCAAAGAACAGAACGGACAGGAGCATTATGAGGAGGAAGACGTAAAGGGGATACGAAAATTCCTCGAGAAAATTTTCCTTCATCAATGCCACTGCAACCATAATTACCATTCCGGCAATGAGCCATATGCTCTGTTTTAGAAAGATCGGCATTCCCACGTGTGGGTAATAATAGGTTGCGCTGTGGGCGTTGACGATCCCGATGCAGGAAAGCAATAGTGCAAGCAGGGGAAGCAAAATCTCTCTCTTACCGGTAATGATCTTTCTCATACTTCACCCTTCAAAGCGAAATATTTTCGTACGATATCCTTAAACATCGGCGCTGCAATTTTTCCTCCGCTCCCTCCATGCTCGACAACCACTCCGACGCAGATCTCGGGATCATCTGCAGGCGCATATCCCACGAACCAGGCATGATCCTTCTTGTAGTATGCCAACTCCTCCTCCGGAATGTCCTTCTCGGGAAGAGCGACCACCTGAGCCGTTCCCGTCTTTCCGGCAACTCTCACGCCCACAATACCTGCCCTTCTTCCTGTGCCGTGAACAGATGACACCACCCCTTCGAGGGCATTTCCAATCAGGGCGAGCTTTTCCGTTTCCAAATCTATTTCCCGTCTCACACTGGGTTCGCTTACCCTTTCCTCCTCAAACGATTGAACTTTTTTTACCAGCCTGGGCATCACAAGTTTTCCCCCATTTGCCAGCGCGGAATAGGCGACAACCATTTCCTGGGGAGTTGTGGCGAAATAGCCCTGTCCGATGGACACCACGACCGTGTCTCCGTGATACCATCTTTCGCCGAATTGTTGCATCTTCCAGATCCTTGCCGGGACAATGCCCTTCTTTTCAGCAGGTATGTCGATCCCCGTGCCTTCGTTGAGGCCGAAAAGCACTGACCACCTGCTTATGTTGTTGATCCCCGATGTCAAACCGAGATTGTAGAAATAAATATCACAGGATTCAACGATAGCCCTCATCAACTTTACTCTTCCATGCCCTCCCTTCTTCCAGCACCTGAACTTCGATTTTCCGAGCTGAAACTCTCCCGTACAGAGAAATTCAGTATCGGGACTCACAAACCCTTCCTGAAGAGAGAGAAGGGCCAGGATAGGCTTTATCGTCGACCCGGGCGCATAGAGCCCCTGAATCACCCTGTTCTGAAGCGGTTTCTTTTTATCCTGCAGGAGTTCGTTCCATTCTTTTGCCCGAATCCCCCGGGCGAAGAGGTTGTGATCATACGACGGGGAAGAGTAGAGAACGTATACCTCTCCATTTTTCGGATTCATCCCGAATATTGCCCCTGAGCGTCCTTTGAGAAGCCTCGCAGCCTCCTTTTGAAGTTCGATATCCAGGCTGAGGTACAT
>JABAOC010004721.1_pt5 | contig 27710 bp, 30 predicted proteins | sample 7062161 | NCBI WGS metagenome assembly JABAOC01 (sample SAMN14538625, study PRJNA623070) | marine sediment metagenome | biome: marine biome [ENVO:00000428]; feature: marine pelagic biome [ENVO:01000023]; material: deep marine sediment [ENVO:00002113] | place: India: Gulf of Khambhat ... | reverse complement strand
GCAGTGCCGAAGGCAGCGAATGTCCCCAGGGTCCGATGATGAAGTGCCTCCACAGACGACTCGCGCCCCGGCGATTCAGCCTGGCTGGGCGGGATGACCACGGAGCCATAGTGAGGCATGAACGGTGCATGGAGAGTCAACAGGAGTTCCCGCACATCCTGCCGTGGTATGGGCGCGGAGATCAACTCCTCGTAGCTATTCAGCAAGAGCACGTCGGAGTACGATAGGCCAGCTCCATCAGCCAGGCCCCGCATCTCATATCTGTACTCGGCAGGCAGGTAGCTATCTACGTATCGAGCATACCGTAACAGCAGTAGATGAGACGTATCGCCGCCAGACAGAAGTGAGCCCAAGACCTGGTCTCGGAGTCTTGATCTGATTTCCTGACGTAGCAGGACCCCGTGTTGATAGCCTATGTCGTAGGGGCCGCCCCTCAGATGGAGAATGTGGAGCCCTTCTCGGACCTCAAGCCGTCCCTCCCCGCACCAGCGGGGAGAGGCTGAGGAAACACCCTCACGTGAGATAGCCCCGAACTGCGGAAGCCAGCAGGCCAGGGCGATCACCACTAGGACTGCAGGGACTACCAGCCTACCGGATAGCCTCACCGATCAGTCATGGCCTCAGCACCCTTGATGGGCAGGCGGACCGTGAACGTGCTGCCCCTGCCAGGCTGGGTATCTACATCGATAGTGCCACCGTGATTCTTGACTATGCCGTAGGACACGGATAGCCCCAGGCCGCTGCCGGTCATCTCTCCGCCTCCCAGTGGCCCTTTGGTGGTGACAAACGGCTGGAACAGGTTCTCCATGACGTAATCGGGGATTCCCGACCCTGTGTCAGCGAAGGCCAACACAACTTCGTCCCCGTCCTGTTTGACCTGAACCGTCAGTGTTCCACCGTCAGGCAACATGGCGTCCCGAGCGTTGGTTATCAGATTGAGACAAACCTGCGACAACTGGTTCACATCACAATGGACAGGAGGGGTCTCATAGTACTTGCGCACAATCTCGACATTGGATTTCTCCAAGTCCCTCTCGAGCAACTGAAGTGGGTTCTCCACCGCTTCGGTGATGTCCGTCACCTCCATCTTGGTTTCCCGTCTTCTCGCAAAGGTCAGTAGGTTGGTCGTGATCCTCCTGGCTCTGTCAACGGAGGTCATCACCACCTCAAGCGCTCGCTTGATCTCCTGCATGTCACTTGAGACCAGTCCCAACTCCGTATGTCCCGAGATGGCGGCGAGGAGGTTGTTGAACTCGTGAGCCACGCCGGCGGCCAGCGTCCCCACAGCAGCGAGCTTCGATGATTGGATCAACTCCTGTTGAGAGAGTTTTAGATGCTCAATATTCTTCCTGAGCTCATCATATAGAGTAGCATTCTCAATGCTGATCGCCGCGTAGTCGGCCAACGTGGAGAGTAGATACTGATCCTCGTCCGTGAACTCTACATCAGACACCTGATTGTCTACCGAGAGCACACCGATGGCCTTGTCTCTCAAGATAAGCGGCACGTGGAGAAGGGATTTCACCAAGTAACCGGTCTTCACCTTGAAATCGCGACCGGTTCCCTTCCCACCGCGCCTCATCGGCCTGCCGGTCTGCACTACCTGGCCAGTCAGGCTGTCGTCGACCTTGAGCCTGAAACCCTGAGATTGCACGCTGCCCAGGTTCTTGCCCGCTCTTAGGTACAGGTCCTGGGTCTCCGGATCCACCAGCAGCAGGAAGCCCTCCTCAGCCCTGGTAACGTAGACTCCTGCCTCCACTATGCGGTTCAACAACTCCTCCAAATCCATCAGGGAAACAACGGACTTCCCGACGGCGGACAGAATGGTCATTTGCTCCACTCGCTGCTGCAAGCTCTCAGTCAGCTCGCTTTTCTCCCTGCGCAGCCGAGTTTCCATGAGGGTGCGCTCGAGAACGTCCAGCACCTGCTCTGTCGTGAAGGGCTTGATGATGTAATCCCTTACCCCCAGGCGGAAGGCTTCGACGGCCACACTCTCGGACCCATATGCAGTCATTAGCACAACGGGCACGTCGCTGTCATCCTTTTGCAGCGCCTTCACGATGTCCATCCCAGACATGTCCGGCAGCTCGAGATCCAGCAATAGCAGATCGGGGCCGTCGGAGGCCAATTTCTCCAGCCCCTGCTGACCCGTCGTCGCGGTCACCACCTGATAACCGTGGTAGGGCAACACATCCTCAGAGAGGAAGGACAGGATGTCAATGCTATCTTCCACAACAAGCACTTTTTCCCCGGACATGTTGCCTCCTCCTCACATGGTCGCTAGTAAGCGCCCGACGTCTTGTCGCAGTGTACCACAGTTGAGGCACATTGTAAAGGACTGTGACCCGACACCGCTGTTCAGCTATCATCTCGAACTCTTGAAAGCTGCTGACAACTCCGAGGTCAACCGTAGATAAAGGTCTCCGTAGGTCACACTGGGTTCAATCTGCGTCCCCTCGAGCCACTCGTTGAAGCTGGTGATCACAACCAAGTCAGGGGCACTGTTGATTGCGGCCTGCCACGTTTCTCTGTAGTAAGCCCCATTGCTTCGACCATGGGAGAAGCGACCAGGTCGCCCCTCTATGCAGAGATCGTTGTAGCCCGGCATTACCGTTGCTACCCAGAGCTTGTTCGCGGCGTGGCTAGCGTTGTAGCTGCGCACGTTGTGTGCCCACTTGCTCAGCGTAGTGTTGACGTTGACCGGAGGATTCCATGTGATGTTGTAGAGATGATGCCCATCGAAAACCCGCAAGAATTGGATGTCCGCGCCATCGGCTATCCACACAGTATTGTGACCGGGGTCAACCTGCTGCCGGATGGAAGCCCAAGCATCGATGGGAGATTGCCCCGGACCGGTGAACACCTCCCCGACGGCCCAGAAAAAAATCAACGGCTTGCCCCGGTAGCGCAGAAAGGCGGGATTGGCAGCGTGGTTGTCAATCAGATGGCGCAGAGCAGTCACGACGTCCGCCTGGTTGTGGAAGAACGGCGAGCGCGTCTCGAAATCCACGGTCGCCTGAAAGCCTCGCTGCCCAGCCACATCCAACACGGCGCGGAAGTTGGCCTCCGTCTGATTGTTCGGGCCCCTCGGGCCGTACCAGGCGACGGCGAAGGCATCGATGCCTGCTCGTTGAGCCTGCTCAACGTGTCTGACGATTGTATTGCGATCTTTGGAAGTGTAGGGCACTGCGGGGATGTCCGGCACCTTGCCCGGCTTCCACTGGTCGAGGCCGTACCAGGCGTAGTAGAAGGCGACCACCAGGGACTCACCGGGTGGTCCGGCGCCCGGTGCCCGAACAGTCGGCTGGGCTGTGGCTGTGGAAGCGAGCGACGCGTACGTCGCAGTCGGCGTCGCGGTGGAAACCGGCGGGGTGCTCGTGGCCCTGGTTGTAGGCGTAGGTAGCGAGTCCGCACGTTGGCCTGGGATGAACAACTCCTGTCCTATGGAGAGCAGATCGCTGGAGAGGCTGTTCAGCTCCATGATAGCCTGCACCGTCGTGTTATGCCTTCGTGCGATACCGCTCAGGGTGTCTCCGGGGGCAACCACGTACAGGAGATGGGCCGGCGTTGGCGTGTACGAGATGGGAGTGTAGGTTGGTGTCACGGTGGGACTCGGGGTCGGGCCGCTGGGTGTCGCCGTTTTCGAGGCCGTCCGACTGGCCCGGGGCTTGGTCTGAGCCTCGATCGATGGTGTGGAGGTCACAACCCAGGACACGGAGAGTCCCGGGGTGCTCACCCAGACCATCGCGAGCAGAAGATAGACGTAGAGGCAAGCCACGAACAACGCCACCAGTCCCGCGATACTGATCACTCGCGGTCGCCCTACGGCGCTTCTGAAGGCCCGCAAATAGGCTCCCAGTCTCACGACGATTTCTCCCAGAGGCGACAAAAGGCGCACAGGCGGGGCGCGGTGGTGGGCTGTCCGCAACTGGCACATTCGCCAAGCTCCAGCCCTTCCCGGGAGCGAGAGAAGAGATTCTCTTCGCCCCGCGCCTGTAGAAAGCTCAGATAGAACTGCTGCTTGGCGCCGCGAGATCGAGTTTCCAGCTGATTTAGCAGTTCCTTGTAGAGGATGCTCGTGGCGTTCCTCGAATAAGGACACTCCTCGTAGATGTAGTCTATGTCGTTCAGCAGGGCGTAAGACGCTGTCTCCCGTTCGTAGAAGCGGAAGAACGGCTTCACCTTGCGCGCCAGGCGCGGATGTGTGCTGGGCAGAACGGGAGCCTGCCGGGCCAGATAGCCTGTCTGCCAGCGAAGGACATTCTGAAAGAGCACCGCGGCTTCGTCGTCCAGGTTATGTCCCGTGGCTACTGCCTGGAATCCTCCTTCATAGGCCACGCGGTTCATGACATGCCGCTTGACGAGACCACACAGGGAGCAGACCTTGCGCCCCCGCTTCTCGCGCGCCAACTCCGGTACTGACTTGCCGTAAGTCTCCTTCACCTCCACAATCTCGAACCCGGCGCCCTGCCGCTCGGCAGCGAAACGTTCCACCCGTCCTCTCGACTCCTCGGAGTATCGCTCACCATTGATACCCAGATTTATGTAAAGCGCTCGCGCGTCGTATCCCAGACGCAACAGCACGTCCCACAGAGCCAGGCTGTCCTTCCCTCCCGATACCGCTACTAGCACGCGATCTTCCAGCCCAAACATGGCGTGTTTCTCGATGGAACGTTGGGTCTGTGCCACGAACCATTCGACGAAATGTTCCCCGCATAGAGCCAGTCTGTGCTGGCGCATATTTACTGCGGCTGGTGCGCCGCACTTCCTGCACTTCAACCCTCTAGCTACCCCTTGCCATGCTGCTGGCTGTCAGTCCCGCCCGAGATGACCGCTATCAACTTCACTTCGTCTTCATCGCTGAGCAACGTATCGTCGCTTACCAGCTTGCCATTGCGAACCACCAGCACTTCTTCGGGTTCGATTCCGACCTTCTTGATGGCCGCGCGAGCGGTCATCCCACCTCGCAATTCCCATACTCGGCCGCGATAGATGAGCTTCATTGCTTCTGCTCCAACCGATCCAAACTTCTTTCACAGAGGGGGGACAACTCTTGGTACAGCTTCAGGCCTAGATCCCGGGCAGCTTTCTGCTCCTCGGAGACATCACCAACGATCGTGCCCAGGACGCCCAGCACCATCTTGCCACCAGGAATATCCGTATCTCCGAGGACCGCGCAATTCTCCTGGACATTAGGTCCCGGGCCGATGACGATGTTTCCCCAATCCCCCCGTACCGCTGCTCCCGCGCCTACCCAGTGGCCCTCGCCAACGGTGACACCGCCCATCACGGTTCCCTCCGGGCGAACCAAGACACTTTCCATCACCTTCGGCCTCTTGCGCTCGAACTCGTAGAAACCCATCCGCAGTTCCCGTCATATGGAAAAACCGGTGGGCTTGAGATGTCCATCAAGCCCACCGATAGCCGTCGGCCCCGTGGCCGGTCGGAGCGCGCCATGGGGGCTATTCTACAGCCTTCTGGCCACCTCTTGAGCAACGTCCAGCGTACTCGCCGCTCCCCCCATATCGTAGGTGCGGACCTTGCCCTCAGCGATCACGGCGGCTATGGCGTTTCCCAAACGCTGAGCGAGATCAGCTTCACCCAGCCACTCGAGCATCAGTTTCACGGTTAGCAGCATGGCCATGGGATTGACCTTGTACTGGCCGGCGTACTTGGGGGCGGACCCGTGCGTAGGCTCGAAAAGAGCATAGTCATCGCCGATGTTGGCGCTGGAGGCGAAGCCCAGCCCACCCACCAGTTGGGCACACAGGTCGGAGATGATGTCCCCGAACATGTTAGACGACACCAATACCGAGTAGTCCTCGGGGTTCTTGACCAGCCACATGGCCATGGCATCGACATTCGTCTCCCACAGCTCTATTCCGGGATACTCTGTAGCTATGTCGCGCGCCTCACGGATCATCATCCCACTCGTTTCGCGGATCACGTTCGGCTTCTCGACCACCGTCACCGACGGGCGAGAGTATCGTTTCGCATACTCAAAAGCCTGACGCACGATACGACGGCAAGCACGACGCGTGAAGATGCGACACGAGAGCGCAATCTCACCCGCTGGAACCTCTGCGAATCTGGCCATCTTGNNACCACCAGATCAATGTCGTCCCGGAAATTGAGAGGGTTGCCAGGGTACGCCTTGCAGGGACGCATGTTGGTATGCAAGTCCAATAGCTGCCGCAGGCGCACTATAGGGCTGAAGTAGACTAGACCCTTACCCTGGAGTTCAGGTACCAACTCTCCCTCGGCCTCCTGTTTCGGCTTGGACGTAATAGCGCCGAAGAGGCAACAATCAGTGCTCTTCAAGAGTTCTACGGTGCGCTCGGGCAAGGCGTCTCCTTCAGTCCGCCAGAACTCCCAACCTACATCTCCGGGGAGGTATTCTGCGTCCAATTCCACCGCATCAAGCACGATGCGAGCGGCGTCCATCACGTCCTTGCCGATGCCATCGCCCGGTAGCCACGCGATCTTGTACTTGGCCACGGTCCCATGCACCCCTTTCTAGAAAAGGTTCGACTATTCTATACCCAGCTTCTTGCGCACGTGAGGTATGAGTCCTCCGTCCTCAAGGATTCCCATCACGAAGGAGGACAAGGGAGGAAAAGTATACTCACCCCGAGGAGCAGTCACCTTTCCCCGGGAGAAGTCCACCGTCACCTGCTCTCCCGTTTCCACGCCCTCTACAGCAGCACACTGCACAATTGGCAAACCTTGGTTGATGGCGTTTCTGAAATAGATACGGGCAAAAGACTTGGCGATGAGCACTCCAACGCCAGCATACTTCAAGCAGGTGACCGCCTGTTCCCGTGAGCTGCCGCAGCCGAAGTTGGAGCCCGCGATGATGATGTCTCCCGGCTGTACCTTGCCCGCAAACTCAGGATCGAGATCCTCCAGAGCGTGACTAGCCATCTCCTCAGGTGAAAGCTCGCTGTATGTATACTTGCCGGGATAGATGACGTCGGTGTTGACGTCATCACCGTATTTCCACACACGGCCTGTTTGTACACTCTTCCACATCTCTGCTCTTCCTCACGGATCAATCAGAGGAATTCCCTTGCATCCGCTATCTCACCAGTCAAAGCCGACGCGGCAACCGTGGCCGGGCTGGCAAGATAGATATCCGCCTCTTTGCAACCCATCCGGCCCTTGAAGTTCCTGTTGGCCGTCGAGATAGTGACCTCGCCAGGAGCCATCACGCCCTCATGAGCGCCGAGGCAAGGACCGCAGCCAGGGTTCAAGATCACTGCCCCTGCTGCCACCAAGTCGGTGACTGTGCCTTCAGCGATGGCGGCCAATAGGACTTCTCTGCTGGCGGGGAGGATCAGCAACCTGGTCGTCGGGGCGACCTTCCGACCACGTAGAATCTGAGCAGCCACCCGGAAATCCTCCAGGCGCCCGTTGGTGCAGGTGCCGATGAACGTCTGGTCTACCTTGGTACCGACAACGTCAGTCACAGGAACGACGTTGTCCACGGTATGGGGCCTCGCCACCTGTGGGAGCAAGGCGTTGACATCATACTCGATGACCCGTTCGTAGGAGGCATCCGGATCGGCGAAGACTTCTCGAAAGCCAGGTTCGCTCCTCCCCTCCAACCACTTTCGAGTCCTATCGTCTGGCGCCACCACTCCGATTTTGGCCCCCATCTCAGCCACCATATTGCAGAGGACCATGCGACTGGCCACCGTCATCCCCCCGATCACCGGCCCCGTGAACTCCACCGCCCGATAGTCAGCTCCATCCGCCCCCAGCTGTCCGATGATGTACAGGATGAGATCCTTGGCATACACCCCCTGGGGCAATCGACCTTGGAGATCAATCCGGAAGCTCTTTGGTACCATGAGCCAAATCTCGCCGGTGGCCATCACGGCGGCGGCCTCAGTGCGACCTATGCCTGCAGCAAAGGCGCCGAAGGCACCGTGTGTGGGAGTGTGGGAATCACTGCCCACAATGAGATGCCCGGGCAAGGCGTGGCCTTTCTCAGGAAGCACCTGGTGGCATATTCCTTCTCCCACATCGTAGAAGTTGGTGATGCCTTGCTCCCTGACGAACTCACGAATCCGCTGATGGTTCGTGGCATGGCCTTCCGTCGCCGCCGGCACCACATGATCAAGGACGATGACGCTGATCTCCGGCCTCGCTACCTTCTCCACGCCAATCTCCCGGAATATCTTGGCTATGGCCGCAGTATTGTCGTGAGTCAGCAGCTTGTCTGGTTGCACGGTCACAATCTGACCGGGCTCAACTTCCTTTAGCCCAGCTTTCAGGGCGAGGATCTTCTCCGCAAAAGTCCGACCCATCGCTCACTCCGTGGTCTGCAGATCCTTTTTCAGGAAGTTGAATAGTCCACCCGTGGTCATGATCTCCTTCTCCAGGCCCGACAATGGTGCACCCTGGATTTCCGTCCCCTTGCTGAGGTTGCGGACGCGGCCGGTGTTGGCATCCACCTCCAGCTCGTCGCCCGTCTCCACTCCCGTGCTGATCTCTGGGACCTCCAGTATGGGAAATCCGAGGTTAACGGCATTGCGGTAGAAAATGCGCGAGAAACTCTCTGCCAGTATAGCTGAGACGTCGTTATACTGGAGCGTGATCACAGCGTGCTCGCGAGATGAGCCGCAGCCGAAGTTCCTGCCGGCCACAAGGATATCCCCAGGCTGGACCCGCTCAGTGAAGTCCTCCATGCCCGGCACATACTCCAGGGCATGCTTGGCCATCTCCTCGGGATCGGTCAACGGCAGGTAGCTGCCATGGTAGATCATATCGGTATCGATATCATCCCCTACCACCCAGGCCCGGCCTTTGAACACGAACTCGTCGCTCATCTCCTCATCTCCAGTAGCTCACTGGGTTCACTCAGGCAAGGCGATCTCGCCCTTCACCGCGGTTGCCGCTGCCACGGCTGGACTGGCCAGATAGGCCGCGCTTCCCTTGCCGAGCTTGCCCCTGAAATTCCGGTTCCCCGTGCTCACAAGGACATCTCCTTCGGCCAGAACCCCATGATGACCTATGGTGCAGAGAGAGCAGCCCTGATTGGTGACCATGGCCCCGGCTTTGATGAATGTCTCGTACAGGCCTGCTTCCACGGCCTCCACGGCCACTTCAGTGGTGGCCGGCGTGACGATCATGCGCACCTGGGGTGCAACCTTGCCTCCCATTCTTTTCAGCACATCAGCTGCCACCTGCAGGTCTTCAAGGCGCCCGTTCGTGCAGGATCCGACGAACACCTCGTCCACAGGCGTGCCTGCCACCTCGCTAACAGGCTTGACGTTGTCAGGTCTGTCAGGGCAAGCGATGAGTGGCTCCAGACCATCGATGTCCAAGTCCCACTCTTCCAGGTAGGACGCGTCTCTGTCCGGCAGGACAGCTTCCACCTTGTGACCAGCCCGCTCCCCGATCCAGGCCAGAATGTCCTCGTCGGGGATGATGAAGCCTACCTTGCCTTCCATCTCGGTCACCATGCTTGCCAAGGTAAGACGGCCGGGTAGCGAGAGGGCATCGATAGGTTCCCCGCAAAACTCCAGAGACTTGTAAATGGTCCTGCTAGTATCTATCTTGGACAGCAGGAACAGCGTCAAGTCCTTGGCCGACGTCGGGTAATCATAGCTGCCTTTGAAAACGATCTTGATGGTCTCCGGCACCCTGAACCACAAACGTCCGGTGGCCCAACCAGCAGCCACGTCTGTTGTCCCCATACCGGAGGCAAAGCACCCCACCGCACCCAGCAGGTTCATGTGACTATCGGTGCCAATGACCACGCTCCCCGGCAGGATCATTCCCTGCTCCAAGAGAACGTGCTGCCCGATGCCGGTATTGACATCGAAAACGTGAGGAATATGGTGCTTGGCCGCAAACTCGCGGCAGATGCGCTGGTTGTTCGCCACCTGGACGACCTTGGCTGGGGCCTGGTAATCGAAAGTCATCGCGATCTTCTCAGGGTCCCAGACGGGCTTGTCACCCATCTGTTTCTCGTACTCCAGTACGACATTGGGTCCCCCGAAGTCACGGACTACCGCTAGGTCGAGGTCCGCCCAGACCCTATCTCCAGCCCACGAGTCTTCCCCGGAATGCTCGCTCAGGATCTTCTCTATGATAGTCTTGCCAGGCATGCAATACCATCCTCTCGCCGACCGTAGCGCAAGAGACGCACCTCTCTGGATCAAGCTCTCCGAGCAGGAGCTAGGAGACTCCCAGTTTCAGCGTCTCGAAATTGGTGAAGTCGGCGTGGTGAAGGATAATGGCCTCTCTGCTACGCTGCACGAGGTCGCCCTCTCTGGAGTGGGCCGCGATCATGTGCAACACTTCCGCAGGAACACCTTGTTGAGCTGCAAGGGCTACTCCGCTGAAGGGATGGCGGAGCTTCGCACCGAATTCGCTCTTCACCGTCTTGCCATCGACCTTGGTGTACTCCAAGAGCTTGCCCACATCGTGGATCAGCGCGCCGGCGATGAGATGGTCACGGTTGATGGGGTTCCTGTCACCGTAGACCTCTTCGAAGGCATCCGCCACTCCGATGCAGTTTAGAGTAACCGCTCGCGTGTGATCCACGAAGCTGACGGGGCAATCGGGAATCAGCAAGGTGAAAGGCATCTGTGTCAGATCGGCCGCGCTCCAGCCACCTCCTTTCATCCCCTCCTGCCAAGTCCTGACGCACGTCGCCCTCAGGTCAGCGTCCTGGATCAGGTCGAATTCAGGAATTAACTCCAACAACTCCTGAGACATCTTCTACTTCACCTTTCTCTCCGGGGGACCATCGTACTCGTGAGCGCTGGGATCTATGGGGCGCATGGGACGCATCCGAGCCTGCTCCTCGTAGACCTGCGCCACCAAGCCCCCGCTTCGGCTGATGGCGAAGATGCCATTACTCATCTCGGGAGGGAAGTCCATCTCACAGAGCATGGTAGCTATGGCCCCATCCACGTTCATGGGCAAATCGCGGCCAAGTTTCTCCTTCATGGCAGCGCGAATAGCATGGGCCATCTCCACATACTCCCCGGACATGCCCAGTTCGCCCGCCAGAGCAAAAAGCCGCACGCTGCGCGGATCCTCAGTGTGAAGCCGATGACCGTAGCCAGGGATCCGCCTTTTTGCGGCTCTGTACTCATCAACCATCTCACTGGCCACGGTCGCCGTATCCTTGCCACTGCCTTGCTCGCGCTCTACCGCTTCGAGCAACACACGCATGCATCCTTCGATGGCGCCTCCATGGTATCTATTGATGGCACTTATCCCCGCGGCCATGGCTGTGGTGAGGGACGCGCCTCCGGAGGCTACGGTCCGTGCCGCCAAGGCGGACGGCGGGGTGGCTCCGTGATCAATACTGGAAACCAGCATGGCATCCATCAGTAGACCCTGCTCTTTGGAGGGCAACTCGCCCTTCAGAAGCAAGAAAACGACGTGCCCGAAGGGAATCTGGCCCATTAGCTGCTCCACAGGATATCCCTTCATGGCGATTTTGTTAGGTTCGATCTTGGTGATCGCCGTCTTCCACTTCTCTTCTGCCATCTGTGTCCACCTCCTCAATGATACCCGCTAGACCAGAGGACAAGTAAACAACTTGTCCTAGTGTTCACGAGTCCAGCTTCTGCAATACCTCCTTCGTCGCTTGGGGTATGTCGGCGAAGGAGTCGACCACGACGGCACCGACTTCTCGTAGGCGTTGCACCTTGCCCTCATGAGTGCCACGCCCGCCCTCGATGATGGCCCCGGCGTGGGAGAACCGGGTCCCCGACTTGGCGGCCTTGCCCCCGATGAAAGCGACCAGGGGCTTTGTGAACTCACCCGCCTCGATCAAGTCAGCAACCTGCTCCTCCTGCGAGGTGCCTATCTCCCCGAACATCACCACGGCCTTGGTGTCCGGGTCGGCTTCAAAGAGCTTGATCACCTCTGGATGGGGGAGACCAACCACAACGTCGCCGCCGACGTGGACCAATGTGGTGGCACCAATCCCTTCCTGCGCCAGGTAGTAGGCCATAGCTGAAGTGATACCACCACTACGAGACGTTATACCCACCGGGCCAGGGAAGAACCAGGAGCGAGCGGAGGCGGCACGGCCGCCCATCATTCCCAGTACAGCCTTGCCCGGACTCAGCACGCCCAGCGTGTTTGGCCCCACGAATCTGGCTCCCGCCTCCGTGGCGGCCTTGGCGATGACCAGAACATCGTAGATGGGCACGCGGTCTGGGATGATCACCAGCAGTTTGATATCTGCGTCAATGGCCTCCAGAGCGGCGCTCTTGACAAGAGGAGCAGGTATGAACAGCACGCTCACGTCCAGTGGACCCTCTTCCTCCGAGGCCTCCCTGACGGTATCGAAGACAGGGATTCCCTGCACCTCCTGACCGCCGCGCCCAGGCGTACAGCCCGCCACCACGTTGGTGCCGTACTCCGTCATCAAGCTGGTCCTGGCCTGCCCCTCGCGACCCGTAATACCTTGCACGAGAACTCGCTTGGTTTCATCAATCAGAATAGACATGACTTCCAACCCCTCTAGATTGGTGATGCGACCCAGAAAACAAAACGCCAACCTCTCTGGCTAGCGCTTCAGCAGACCCTCACGGTACTCTTCGAGACCGGGGATCGGAAGATTGACGAATCCGCCCCCCTTACCCTCGAAGTGGCATTCAACCTCACAAGCCAAACATTCGATACATCGGCCCTTCTTCGCATCCTCGAAACTGATGTTCAGCACCGGCCGCCCATTGTCTAGCTTGAGAATCTTCCGTACGCAGGTCTGGACACAAATCTTGCTTTCACAAGTGTCGCAAGTGGCGTGATCGTAGGTCACAGTGCCGGTTGGACTCTCGAATGTATACGTCTCCTTGGGCTCGGTCCTCGGAGTCGGAGGGGGTACGTTCTTGATCGCGCCCTCCTTGATCAGTCTGTCAAGCCGCTCGGCACAGAAGTCAGGAGTATCGTCCTTTCCGTAGGCCTCTAGAGGAGCCGGGATCTCCGGCGCAGCTCGCTCGAGGATCTCGATCGCTTTCTCTTCCATGTTGCCGCCCAACCTGATCACGGCCGGCACTGACAACCGTTCCTCCAAGAAAGCCTTGACAAAGCCACGGGCTGAATGAAACTGCTCCTGGCTTGCGACACCAGAACCAGAAGCGAAATAGCCATCTATGCCTGGCAACGAGAGCACAATCCTCGCTGCCCGATAGACTTTGGACGCCGGGGGGTTCCCGCTGGTATCCACATAGGTGGCGAGTTTGTAGGCCCGGCTCAGCAGCGCATCCATGGACATCATGGAGCCTCCCCCACCGGCCCCGTGGAACCCGATGTATCCCTGTCCCTTCTCGAAGTCATCAGCCATCTGGATGAAATAGAAGGTCCCGCGGTAGTCCTTTTCCTCGACCCCGTAGGCGATCTTCTCCAATGTGGTCGGTGGACGGTCGAACTCGCGGGCAATCTCGATGCCAAGATCAGGGTGACGAAATACGGCGTAGTCATCCACGGTTATGCGGCAGTCAGCGGCGTAGAGTCTACCGTCTGTGGTCACAACGAGGGGATTGATCTCCGCAGCCCGAGCCTCGTAGGTGCGTGCTACATCATAGAGGCTCTTGACCAGTCCCCCCAGGTCTCGCTGCAACTTGCCGTGGACCCCGGTCTTCCGGACCAAGTCTCGAGCCTGGTAGTCCTGTAGACCCTCGACGACGTCTACCTCCACGCGAGCCACCTTGTCCGGATGTTCACGCGCTATGTCCTCGATGCCAGTCCCGCCCACACTGCTGAAGATCACAACCGGCGCCCGTGCTCGATCGTCGATGATCACCCCAGCATAAAACTCCCGCTCTATGTCCAGCCTCTCCTCGACGAGCACCTGTTCCACAGCGAAGCCCGTGACGGACATGCCGAGCATCTGCTGAGCTGCAGCCTTCGCCTCTGCAGGCGTGGCTGCCCGCTTGATGCCCCCCATGCCCGCTCGACCTGTGACCCACGCTTGGGCCTTGACCATGACCTCACCCCCGATTTCCTCGGCTATACGCTGAGCATCTTCAGGGGTCGAGGCGACAGAACCCTTGGGAACAGCTACTTTGTGCTTCCTCAGCAATTCCTTCCCTTGATACTCATGGAGACGAGCCATTTCTCTCCTCCAGAAAACTAAGGCCGTTGGTAGAATCTGCTGCCATCACCCTGAGCGCATTCGTAGGCTCACTCTTGCTGCCGCGATCAAAGGTGCGCAAGGCTCCTAGCAGACCCTCTTTCCAACAGCCTGAACGCTATGTTCTTTCTTAACGGTAGTAGCTACCAGCCCTCCGCTAGGTCTCCCTGAACTGCTTCTCCAGTTGATCCAGCATGATGGCGGCCTGCACAAGCATATCCAGCGGATTTTTCTCCCCACGGAAGTACCTATAGTCACAAGGCATAATGTCCAGTGTCTCGACCAGATCCTGATAGCGGCTTCTGAGTGCGCTGACACTGACCTCATACTTATTCGCCATCTCGACCTGGGTCACTTGTCTGAAGTTCAACTTACGAATGATGTAGTCCAACGCGCTGGCCCAAGCTTCGGGCTTGCGCATAGGCAAGTTGCGACGCCCAGCGGCGATGCGGAACTCCCACCACATCTGCATGGCCGCGCTTATCTCCTCGAGGGGGATAGCCTCGTTCGTCATGACCCGTGTGAGGGCCGATTCCACCGGGTCCATGCCTACCTCAAACAACGCGCGAAATCGCTGCCGCAGCCTGGTGTCAGACTCCAGGTCGATGAAGTCCCGCAGCGAGGTCAACGCCTCCTCCCACTGTCCGAAGCGCGCCCGTGCCCGAGCCAGGTTGAGGTGGTATTCGGGATCATCGGGCGCCAGTCGGACCGCCTCCTTGAAGCGCGTAATGGCGTCCTCCACCTCCCACTTCTCATAGCACTCCAGGCCCTCGACGTTGTAGGTAGCCGCCTTCTCCTTTACATCTTCGGCTTTCCTTCCGTCCATGCGGGGTCTCCTTCAGGTCATCTCTTGGCAAGACAATTCTAGCACAATCACAGGGCCGTGCAAAGCTCCAACCCAGCTATTCCCCCTCCTCCAGCACGCCATCGGAGACGAGAACGGGCTTCAAAGCGGCGACAGCGACTTCCAGCATCGACTCATCGGGCTCTCGAGTAGTCAAAGACTGCAGCGCCATGCCCGGCAAAACAGCAGCCCTGACCGCAGGATTGTGGCTGTGGCTGGCAGCAAAACGGACGAATTCATAGGAAATGCCGGCGATAACCGGGATAAGCAGAAGCCGAGAGACGATCCGCCACACCAACGGCGGACGCCCAAAGAAAGCGAAGATGAGAACGGAGAGTAACACCACTATCAGCAGAAAGCTGGTGCCGCAGCGGGCGTGAGCAGTGCTGTGGGCACTGATGCCCTCTGCGTCCAGAGGAGCTCCGCTCTCGAAGGCGTCGATCGTCTTGTGCTCGGCACCATGGTAGGCGAACACACGTCTGATGTCGGGCACGAGGCCGACCAAGAACAGATACAGCAAGAGTATGGACAGACGAATCAGCCCCTCAAACAAGTTACTCAGGAGGTCTGAGGAGATGAAACGGTCCACGAGCCCCACCAGCACCAAGGGCAACACAAAGAAAAGGGCAACACCAAGGGCCAGGGAAAGGATCAGTGTGACAAGAATCGCAGGAGTCGAGAGTTCGACTTCATCCTCGGACAATGCCACGTTGGCGGAGTACATGAGCGTACGTGTGCCCAGATTCAGTGTGTCCCAGAGCACCAACAACCCGCGCACAAAGGGAAGCTTACGCCACACGCTGTCGTAGATCGCCCCGCTAAGCGGTTCAGAGTGAAGGACTATCTTTCCCGAGGGGTCCCGCACCGCTACGGCCATGCTCTTTCGACCGCGCATCATTACCCCCTCGATCACCGCTTGGCCGCCGTAGTGGAAATCGTCCAAGGCCCTCTCCGTGGCAAGCCACCTCTAGCCGTACGTCGTGGATTGTACCCAAAATGGCCCGCATGGGCAATGCCATTCCTGCGCAAGCCAAATCATCCACGAAAGCCAGGTACAACTCATGAAGAGCATGTCACGCCCAGAGGCCAACAAATCTGTACATCTCTGAGCGCAGATGTTATAATTCGCTTGCACAGGGAGCCACCGTGAAGAGATGAAGCAGGAGGCAATCCGCAAGCTCGTTGCTGTGCGTACCCTCGTCTTCAAAGACGAACAGGTGCTCCTGGTTGGGCACCGTTCGCCCAAGACAGGCACCGTCTGGTGGATGGCACCGGGTGGACTGGTGCGCCGCCGCGAGCATGCTATGGAGGCGGCAGCACGGGAGGTGAAAGAGGAAACCGGGCTCGACGTAGAGATCGAGGGTCTGGTGTACTGGCTGGAGTGGCTCTGGGAGGAATCCTACTGTCTTGAGTTGTACTTCTTGGGAAACGTGACGGGCGGGACTTTGACCGTGGGCACTGACCCGGAACTGGATGAAGCACGGCAAGTGATCTTCGATGCTCGCTTCTTCAAGTTGACGGAACTGAAGGATCACCCCGTCTATCCCAAGGTCTTCAGGACCATGCTAGCGCAGGACTGGCGCCGAGGTTTCGCGGGAGGCGCCATGTACCTGGGCATCGACAAGCCCGATCTCCCGAGATAGAGCTACAAGAACGGCCTCTATGCCGACCGGCTCCCAATGAGGGTGGGACACGAGAAGATCCGGGAACACTTAGCGTGCAGCCGGTTGGCCGTCACGCACGCCGCCACCCTGTTCTCGCGATAGCCGAAGATTGCAGGAGGCCAAAAGAGCCCACCAACCTCGCAAAGGAGCTCAGACATGGCCACCGTAGTGTGCTTCGCGAGAGCAGTCCCCAGACAGGTACAGAGGATAACCATATGACATGCAGCGAATCGGGCGCATCGCACCTGTTGATGGCTGCAGCGGTTCGAGCGGCCTACGCTCGCGGCGAGGAGGACGAGACACTGGAGCCCCTCGTGCTGGTCGACGCCGAAGGCCAACCGATAGGCAGGTTTCAGGACGGGGACTACGTCATCTTCTACAACATCAGGGGCGAGCGGGAGGTGGAGCTCACTCGCTCCTTCGTGGAAGAGGGCTTCCAGGAGTTTCCAACCGCGAAGGACTTGGCGATCAACTTCGCCACCATGATTCAGTACGACGCGGATCTCAACGTCAAAGTCGCCTTTCCACCCCTGGGCCGGATAGATCAAACCCTGAGTGAGGTCATCAGCGACCATGGTCTGCGGCAAGTTAAGATCACCGAGTCGGAGAAGGCTATCCACCTCGGCTTCTTCTTGAACGGCAAGAGAAACGCGCCCTTTCCCGGTGAGGAGAGAATAATCGTGCCATCACCTCGCGTGATGGACTACGACCAACTGCCAGAGATGGCCATCGCCCAGGTCAGTGAGGCCATGGTCCGGAGAATCGGTGATCCAAGCTACGATGTAGTGATTGCCAACTTCGTCAACGTCGACGTGTTGGGGCACATCGAGAACCAAGAAGCGATAAAGAGAGCTGTCGAGATCGTGGACTCGCACGTCGGACAGGTCGTGGAGGCCGCTCAGAAGGCCAAGATGACGGCGCTCATAACCGCCGATCACGGCACTGTCGAGAAGTGGCTGTATCCCGATGGCGCCATAGACACCGGCCATACCGACAGCCCGGTCCCCTGCATCCTTGTCTGCCCTGAGCAGAGTAGGCTGAGGAACGGAGGCAGCCTGACCGACGTTGCCCCTACGATACTGCAACTCTTAGGGCTTCCCAAACCGCCAGCGATGACGGGGCAGAGCCTGTTGGATGGCTCACCAACCACGCCTCCAGCCAACAAGAGGGTGCTGCTTCTCATCGTCGACGGCTGGGGGGCCAGGGACGAGACACACGGCAACCTCATCTCCCAGGCTCACACCCCAGTCATGGACAGTTTGCGGCGCGAACATCCGTTCACAACTCTGAGCGCGTCAGGGAAGGCCGTGGGCATGCCGGAGGGAACCGTGGGCAACTCGGAGGCCGGACATCTTCACCTGGGTGCAGGCCGCAGGATCTACTCCGACAGGCTGCGAATAGAGGAGGCCATCGAATCCGGATCATTCTTCGAGAACCAAGCTTTCCTCTGGGCCATGAGGGGTGCGAAAAGCGACGGTAGGCGCCTGCATCTGCTGGGCATCGTATCGTTCTACAGCTCCCACGGATCAGTGGACCACCTCTTGGCACTCTTGAAGCTGGCCAAACAAGAAGGCCTGAAGCAAGTGTACGTTCACTCGATGCTGGGTCGCAGGGGCGAGCACCCCGAGAGCGGCGCGAGATACGTACAGACCGTCGAGGAGGCGGTAGAGAAACTCGGACTGGGAAAGGTGGTGTCTGTCATAGGCAGATTCTGGGCACTGGACAGAGAGGAGAACTGGGATAGGATCGAGAAGACATATCGCTGGCTGGTGCGCGGCGAAGGACGAGCCGTGAAAGGAACGAAGTGACCCGGCTATTGCTCATCCGCCACGCACTAAACGACTGGGTAGGGAAACGAGTCGCAGGGTGGACGCCTGGCATATCCCTGAACGAGGAGGGGCGCAAACAGGCAGCACGCCTCGCCGAATGGCTGGATCTCGTGCCCCTGGAGGCGATATACGCCAGTCCGCTGGAGCGCGCGGTGGAAACGGCGCAGCCAATAGCCAAATCCCACGACCTGGAAGTGCAGATCCGAGACACTCTGGGAGAGACTCGCTATGGGGAACTGGATGGCAAATCCATAGAAGAGGCGATGAAGAGCGATCTCTGGGAGCAGTTTCGAGCCTATCCCAGCAGTACACGCTTTCCCGGCGCGGAGACCATCTACGAAGTACAAGTGCGCGTGGTCGGCGAATTAGAGAGGCTTCTGCGGACTCACTCTCGCGGCAATATCGCCGTGGTCACGCACGCTGACCCCATCAGGGTAGCGGTAGCACGATACATCGGACTGCCGCTGGACCTGGTGGGGCGCATCCGGGTTTCTCCCGCCTCCGTCACCGTATTGCGTCTTGACGAGTGGGGACCCCGCCTGACCCATCTGAGCCACACCGGTTCCCTGGACTTCCTCGGAGTGAAGCAGGACCCGGGCTGACCGCATCACGGTCGAGCATCAACGTCCAGCGTCGTGAAGACGAGAGTTGGCTCGCCCTCGCCTTCGTCTCTTATCCGCAGGATGTTGGTCCCTTGCGCGAGAGGCAGCGGAGGCGTTTCGAACTGGCTGGCTCCGGCGCCCACCTCATATCTCTCCATCACTCCCCCGTCCAAACCGACCACCAGAGGACGGGCCGCCTCCCCGCTCAAGGCCTCGAAGGTCAGCCGCACCTCCTGACTGACAGGGGCGATGATGGCGCAGGTTGCCTCCAAGCCCAGTTCTCGCGCTGACTGCCCGTCAACCACCTGTCGCCCGCCCCAGTCGGCTCCCAGTACCAGCAGAGGTGTCCGAGGCTCCCGGTCTGCCTCTCCGTAGACGGTGATCTGACCATCTTCGTAGAGCGGCAACTGGTCGCCAAACACTTGCTCAACCAGGCCGAGATTTGTCTCCCTCTCCTTCCCAGGCGGCAGCATATACCGGTGCAGGATCGCGTACTTGATGTCCAGATACGCCATCACTTGGGGAGCAACCTCACCCGGATCTTGAGCTATGATGTCAGGGCCAAGGAAGCGGAAGTGCTGTAGAACGGGCACCCTCTCCACCAACGAAAGGGGATTGGGTCGCGTCACATAGCCTGCGATAATGGGCTTGTGATGAACAGTCTGGTACAGAAGATGAGCGGGCCGGTCCCAGTTCAAGGGCAACTCCAGGATGACGTACTCCTCTTCATCAGCTGCCAGTCTGTGGTAAAACGATGGCACGTAGACCTCGGTCATCGGATATGGCGCGGGCAGGAACTCCAAGCAGACCAAGGCCGTGGCCACGACGGCTAGCACCCTCCCCCTGCTCGCAGGCAGAGGAGCCAAGAGCCGCTGAAGTCCTAGCGCCACCAAAGGGGCAAGGCTGAGCATCACCATTACGTCGAACCGGCTGACAGAGCGGGCAATCCTGAAGAAAGGTAGGAAGCGATACAGCGCTAGATAGGGAAGCGGCAGGCCCACCTCTCGCCCCGCGATGTGGAGATAGGGGCCTAGAGAGATTATGAAGAACGTCAAGCAACTGACGGCCCAGAACGCCCCACCACGCCTTCTGGTCCAGAGGGCGTACCCCGCGAGTGCCAGGGGGATGTAGCCCGCGAAGACCATCCTCTCAGAGGTGCTGCTCGTGAAAGCCTCGCTCAGGCTAGCGGCCGCCTCTCCCCACAGAGGATGAAACTCGTTGGGAGTGATGAAGGCCAGCAAGTCGGCTGAGAGACGCACAGTGGTCTCGAAGGGCGAGAGCAGATGGCTGGGGTCCTGTAGAGCCTCCCATACCATGGGCACCAATAACGGCGAGAGGACGATACCGCTCACCACCAATACCAACCCGGTTTTCGACACGAGAGGTCGGCGTCGGCGATCGGCCCGCGCCCTGTATGCCAGATAGAGAATGGTGAAGATGAGCAGATAGAGAACGAAGTACCAGTCGCAAACAGCAGCGAGCACGAGAAACGCGACAGGCAGACCTATTTGGGAAACTGGCCGCATCCTCGCCGATGACAAAGATTTCACCAGGGCCAGCACGTAGAAAGGCAACCACTCTACGGAGATGACCTGCATGTGGCCCAAGAGATGAGCGAAGTGGAAGGGGGAGAAGGTGAAGACAGCGCCAGCCAGAAAGGCCACCAGGTGATCGCGTGTTCTCTGACCTCCTCCAATAACGTACAGAGCCAGAAGGTAGGTTCCGTACCCTCCCAGCACGAAGGAGAGAAGGACCACGAAGTTGTACGAAGCGGTCAAACCAAAGCACAGCTGGATGGGCAAGCTCACCAGGGAGTTGAAGACGTTCAACGTGTGAAATAGCAGACTATACCCCGTGGGGTAGTAGAGGTAGGTGGTGAAATAGGGACTCTGATGCAGATCCAGTACCGCGGTCTTGACCCACCACAGATTCCAGTAGTTCTGCCACCCGTCGAAGCCATCGCCAGGGATGGCCGTGGCTAGATTTAGAACCAAGGGATAGGTCATCAGCAGGGTCAACAGGAGAAAGCCGCTGAGGGCGAGGACGTGGGGCCGTGCTGACTTGAAGGTGACTCTTCTTTCAAGCATCGCAGGGGGTACCAGAGAGCATCTTGTCTCGCCGGACCGTGGCTCTCAGGCCAAGTAAAACCTCCGCGCCATGCCGACCATGGCCCGCATCAAAGGCTCCAGGATCCTCTGGCTTCTCCCCACGACATAGGCGGCAACGAAACCAACCAGCCCGCCTGCTATCACATCCAGCGGGTAGTGCACGCCGCAGTAGATGCGGGCAAAGACAAAGAGTCCACCCAGAATGCCCATCACAACACCCAACCGGCGATGGCGTTGCCAGGCAACCCCGGCGAAGGCAAACACGACAGCGGCGGAGTTCGCAGGCAAGGAGGAATCCGATGGCCGATAGAAAAGCAGATTGACCTCTTGCACCGAGAATGGCCGTGGTCTGAAGTAGATCAAGTTGCAGAACTTCACCACGAGGTTGGCCAGAAGAGCGGCCACGATGATAGACAAAACGGCTCGCTGATTGCTCCTCCTCTCCTGCTTGCTGTTACCACCGAACCAAAGAGCAGCAATCAGGAGGCATAGAGTCGTGGGCACGAAGTAGTCGTTTACCAGCAGGCGCATCAGGCTGTCCACAGCTGGCACCTGTCCTGCCAGGCCATTGATGAGATTGAAGAGCCACGTATCCAGCGGCATCGAATGCCCTACAGATGTCTACGAAACCAACCTGTTGTCCAAGAAAGAACTCGTCCGTCAGAAACAAGCTCCAAGTGTCCGAGCCCGGGGGTCACCTTCACCTCCGCATTGTCGCTCAGCCTACCCGTGCCCAAGGGCGGCACCACTCTGTCTTCCTCGCCGTAGATGATGAATAGAGGCTGCGAGTCGAGTTGAGGGATATGCTCACGGGCATCTACCTGGTTCACGAGTTCCCCCCGTTGATGCCGCCGGCTCCAGCGGATAGCATCGGTGTAGGTCATCGCCTGCAGGAGGTCGCAGCCAGGTTGGGCATTCTCCGTCATGAGGACAGGGCCCAAAGCTACAACCGCTCTGATGTTCCTGTCCTCGGCAGCGGCGCGGATAGCCAGGTCCCCGCCCAGACCCACGCCCACGAGACCTACCCTGCTGGCATCGATCTCGTCCCTGGTATGGAGATAGTCGATGGCCTGCGGGAATAGAATAAGCACATCGGGGTACCGCCACGAGTCGTTTGATCCGATGGCGCGCATATCCAGGGCGAGCACCGAGAAACCGCTCTCAGCCAACTTGCCAGCCATCGCTCCTAGAGATTCGCTTCCCCTGCCGGGTTCGGGTACCATGCAAATAACAGGCCAGGGGCTGTCTCCAAAGGGCGGCAGATAGAGGATACCACGCACCCACTGGGCAGATATCTCCTCCTTCCGGGCATACTGCTTCTCCGCGCGCCACCGCAAGGAGGCCCAGAGCCTGTCCGCCAGGAGAGAGACAGCTATCGTGCTCAGTAGACCGAGAAGCAATCCAGCCAACAAAAAGAAGAGGAACTCGCTGCTGGCTGGCCCGGGCGAGAAGATCTCCTCGGTCCTCGTGCCGAAGAACCAAAGACAGGCCAACGCCAGCAGACTCGAGCCGAACAGATAGCCCCATCTGGGCCTGAGGCTACGCGGCAGCCACGAGAGAGCCTTCAAACGCTGCCATGCGGCGACGAGTTGCCAGAAACCTAGCGAGGCGCAATAGGCGAACACGAGGAAGACAAGACCGATGGTGATCTGCTCGCGAAACTCCATTGGCCAGCCGCCTAGAACTCGGTCATCTCTGTTCCAAGTACCTGGGTCGCTTTTGCAGACACAGCCAATTGATAAGTCCCTTCTCCCTTGACCTATTATGGCCGCTTCTCATCCTAGCGCTATCGAAGGCTGCAGGAGCGCCAGATCACGGCCGTCTCATCGAAATCGTAGGTCACCCAGGCAGAGATCACGAAGCCCTCTCGCGAACCCACTTCTTCGTATCGGACTCGAAGATACCGTCCCCCGGCCATCTTCCTCACCGCTATCTGTGTATTCTGGTGTCCGCGAACGATGTAGTCAGGCCGCTCGATGGTCCCCAATACATCGTCGCAACACGCATTGTTGTAGGACCACCTCTCCGCCAGCAAGCGGACGGGGATACCGTTTATGGATGTAGCGGTGAAGGACAGGTCCATGGACGTATCCAAGTCTCCTGAGGTCAGTATTGCCAATTATACTGGTTCTGTACGAGACCGCAACCATCGGACCGAGAGTGTTGAGAAAGGCCAAGCCTCGCCTCCTGCGGGGGCATTGATGGTACTGCAGGCAAGCTGGTGAGTCCCTCTGGGATTTGATGGGTTGAGCCAGTCAATTCGATCTCCCGGCGGCCTCCCTCCGCCGAGCCAAGCAGTGCAGGGATGAATTCCCGCGCGAAGGGCGGAAAGTCCCTGCAGGACTGCCATGCGCTGCAGTGCGCCGAACTGCGCGGAGCAGGGGAGACCTTTGAGCAGCGGTCTTGCACACTCGCGGACCGTCTACTGCCTGGGCACATAGATGTTTCCCCGCCGCGAGAACCTGGTGTAGCGCACGCCTTCTTTCTCCCTTTGCGCCGCCAGCCTATCAAGTAGCGTCATGACCTTCTCGTAGGCGCTGGCGCTTAAGGTTGTGATCTCCTTCTTGATCCCCCTATCTGCTCGCAACCATTGCTCATAATCGCTGCAGTTGCCCGAGCTGTATCCTACTAGGAAGCCCTCCATTCCACAGATTAGCAGCGGCAGCTGTATGGCCTGCACCGAATAGGGACACAGGCACATCACGGCATCACTGAACCGCTGATGCTTCGTGCTAGGGATCATGACGTCACGTGCGATGTCCAGGGCGGAGGTCATGATGTGCATGTTGGCTCCAGCCCGCAGGGCCTGTAGGCCAATGGTCCTGATGTTGCACTGACGACATGCTTCGTGGACGGACTCCGCTGCCCCTTTCAGGTCCAACTCTTCCAGGAAGACACAGTCGTGATTCGGGCGCCCTGCTGGGCAGGGTGGATCGATGGGCTTCTGGCAGAAACCCACAGCAACCAGCAAATCCTTCCGCGCCGTTGCCAAGCGACTCACGAGATCATCCTCGGAATCCTCGAACAGCATCGTAATGTCGCTCTGTTCCAAATTCGCGCGAACTAGTCTTCTGTACTTCGACACTCCTGCGATGGCGTTGGCAGGATGCCGGAGAACGATATGGTGCAGAAAGGTGAGGGCATACCTCCTGCGCAGGCTGCGAAAAGAGAATTCCCAGATCCTGAAACCCAGGAAAGCCGCATCATCCAGTCGCTTCAGCAAACCATACATCACCTGGATAGCCTCTCTAGGTCACCATCCTTCGCCAATTGCCACCGTCCTTCTGGGGTGCTATAATCCTGCTCAACACCTCGTGACGAGCGCCATTGTGAGCACCGAGCACAGGCTGTACTACGACGCGCTCTGGTCCAGGAGCAGAGTGGTCGAACCGTCGATGTGGGCGCTGTGGGAGACCATCAGCGCCTATGTTGCCGGTAGGACCCACTTCCTGGAAATAGGGGCAGGAAACCGTCCACGTATTCCCATTGGGGGATCCTACTTCGTGGACCTCAGTGCTAAGGCCATGCAAGCGCTCAGGACACGAGAGGGTAGGTGCACTGCGGGCACCGCTGAAGCTCTCCCCTTCCCCGATGACATCTTCGACCTGATATGCGCCTTCGAAATCGTTGAGCATGTGCCTGACGACAGAGCGGTTCTGCAAGAGATAAGTAGAGTGCTCAAGGGGGGAGAGCGGTTCATCTTCTCTGTGCCGCTACACATGGAATACTGGACCAGACATGATGAACTCGCCGGGCATGTGCGCCGTTATCATCCCGGGGAGCTGGAGTCGCTTCTCGGTGAGCATGGACTGTCGATTGAGAAGTACAACATTACCCTCTCTCCACGCAACCCGCTCTACCGCAATACCAGCGCCTATCTCGCAAGCAGGTTCTGGCACCTGGGTGTAGCGCTTGAGGCACGAATGGCCCTCCCCATCTACACTTGGATCGATCGACGCCGAGGAATCAAATGGGAGGAAGGCAACTTCCTGGAGAATACAGGCAGAGCGAACAACGTGATCATAGTGTGCCGGAAGGGAGACGCGTGAGCTGCCTATCAGCCAGCAGTCTCAGTTTCCGTGAGCGCTTCCTCGAAGATCGACAAGGCCTCATCCAACGTTTCGGTATCAACCGTCAAGGCCGGCATGAAGCGCACTGTGCTGGGCCCACATCCCAGAATCAGAAGCCCCTTCTTGAACGCTCGCTTCACCAGCTCGTCACGGAGGCGCCCGGCGGGCTCCTTGGTGTCACCGTCCTTCACCAGTTCTAGGCCCACGATCAGCCCCATACCCCTCACATCGCCGATGGTGGGATGTCTGCGCTGCATCGCTTTGGCGGCGTTCAGCAAACGCTTGCCCGCCGTGGCCGCGTTCTCCACCAAGCCCTCTTCTTCGATGACCTGAATGGTGGCGGAGGCCGCAGCGCACGAGATAGGGTTGCCGCCAAACGTCGTGCCGTGAGCGCCGAAGGGCCAATCCATCAACTCCGTCTTGGCCACCATCGCTCCCAAGGGCATCCCAGAGGCGATTCCCTTGGCGATGAGCGTGATATCTGGTACGACGGCCCAGTGCTCAATGGAGAACCACTTCCCCGTGCGGCCCATGCCCATTTGTATCTCATCGGCAACGAAGAGGATGCCGTGCCTTTCTGCCAGCTCTTTGAGTCGAGCGTGATATCCCGGTGGTGGGACTATATAGCCTCCCTCCCCTTGGATTGGCTCCACGAAGATGGCAGCCACCTCGTCTGCCGGCACCAGCTGCTTGAAGAGCGTGGATTCGATGTAGTCCAGGCAAAACAGACCACAGGAGGGATACTCCAGGTTGTAGGCGCAGCGGTAGCAGTAGCCGTAGGGGACATGAGTCACACCCGGCACCAAAGGTGCAAACCCCCTCCTCTGCACTACCTTGCTCGCTGTTAGCGAAACAGCACCCATCGTTCTACCATGGAAGGCGCCCAGAAACGCCAGGACCTGAGGGCGTCCTGTGTGATAACGAGTCAGCTTCAGCGCCGCTTCAACCGCCTCTGCGCCCGAATTGGTGAAGAACACTTGCTTTGGCTCGTCCCCTGGCACCAGGGAGTTGAGCTTCTCCGCCAGCTCGATCTGGACCGCATAGTAGAAGTCGGTGCCGGCCATATGAACGAACTTGGCAGCCTGCTGCTGGATGGCCTCGACCACCTTTGGGTGGGCGTGCCCCGTAGCCACGACTGCTAGCCCCGCGTTGAAGTCTATGTAGCGGTTGCCATCGACATCCCATGCCAGGGACCCTTCACCCCGAGCCATGACGAAAGGGTATGATCGAGTGTAGGAAGGCGATACGGCTTCCTGATCGCGGGCCACGTAGGACCTAGCCTTGGGGCCAGGAATATCAGTCTGAAAGTCAATCAGCTTGGAGTCCATCCTCAGAAGTCTCTCCTGTTATCTCGCCCCCCTGCGGGGCTTCACCCACCCCCTACCATGGGCACCAGCTTCAGCTCGTCGCCGTCCTGCAGACGGTAACTCTTGAATTCCTGGCGTCCATTCACCATGACTATAGCCACCAGATCGGGATCGAGCCCCAAATGCGCTATGGCTTCCAGCACCGTCTGACCAGGCTCAATCACCGAGGGGGCGTCAGCAGGGGCATATCTCTTGAGCAAGCCGACTAGGGTCAGTTGAACGCCTGTCACTTCGACCTTCTGGCCCGAGCCTGCGAGGTCATACGATCACGAAATCGAGACCCAGTTCGTCGAGCTTCTCCCGCGTCGGGATCCCGTTGGCATCCCAGCCGCGCTGTCCGTAGTATATGTCCAGGAGGCGCTCGACATCCTCCTTGGCGACGAACTTGCCCTCAGTGGGCCCAGTGGGCAGAGGGTCTTTGTACCAGCGAGGCGGCGGATAGTCCCACTCGCGCCCGAAGCCCTCGACCTCGCGCACCCAGAAAGCTCTGGTTAGGTTCCATACCCGTTCAGCCACATGGAGAAGATCATCCCATGATCGATCGACCCCGGTGATAGCCTTCATCGCAGGCACATAGTAGTCCAGGGGCATGCCCAGCTCCACCCACTGCAGGCGGCATGTGCCGAGACAGTCCATCAGAGGGCGAACGTGCTGCAACTCGATGACCTTGGCTGCCTTGTCCTCGGTGATGGCGTCCCGGCCCACCTCAATGTCGTAAGTGATGGCCCAGGCACGATTGTGATGAGCGCCCACGTCGGCCGTCATGTAGGCGAGCATCATCGCCGGAGCGTTCCGGGACTCGTAGCCGCTGATCTCCAGGCCCTTGATATGCATCGCGAAATCGGCGCTATCGCCACCGAAGACCTGCGCGGCATGCCTCACGCCCTCGGCTAGCACATCGCCGATCCCCTCTCGCTTGGCAATCTTCTGGCAGAGTTCGAAGACTGCCTCGGAATCTCCGAAGCTGAGTTCCAAGCCCCCGGTATCTTTGGCAGTAATGATGCCCTTTTCGAAGCACTCCGTCGCGAAAGCGATCACATTCCCTGCCGAGATGGTATCAATGCCCAGTTCGTCGCATAGGTAGTTGGCGTAGGCGACGTCCTCGATGTCCGACAC
>JABAOC010001415.1_pt5 | contig 27790 bp, 29 predicted proteins | sample 7062161 | NCBI WGS metagenome assembly JABAOC01 (sample SAMN14538625, study PRJNA623070) | marine sediment metagenome | biome: marine biome [ENVO:00000428]; feature: marine pelagic biome [ENVO:01000023]; material: deep marine sediment [ENVO:00002113] | place: India: Gulf of Khambhat ... | reverse complement strand
TGCGTGTAGACAATTTCAACGTCCTTTATGTCCCTGAAGGATTCAATGGTGGAATTTATTGTAATATCGTCCTCCCCCCAGACCAAGACGCAAATGTTGGCTTTTTCAGGCGTCCTGAAGACGTTCAATACACGAGGGCAGCTCTTTAAGTATTGTGTCGCTTTCCTCCGTGTATCGTCGCTTTTAACTTCGAGTCCCGCACAGGCTATCTTGAAGCCGAACCATTGGACGTTCAGCCCTCCCTTTATGATGACCACCCCCTCGTCCAGCAGCCTGTTCAACCTGCTGGTCACCGTGGGCCTTGAGGACCCCACCTTCTCTGCCAAAGCGGTTATCGAGGCTCTCCCATCCCTCTGCAGCTCGCTAATGATCCGCAGATCGAGGGAATCGAGCTTCTTTGCCATATTAACTCAAAATTCTATTCAATAAGTATTATATTACATTTTGTAAATAAAAGTCAAGATACCTCATCAAATGGTATTTGTAAATAATTATTGTTATTATGATTTTATCTTTCCATCTAGTTGAACGGAATAGACCTGTTTAAAGTACGTTGTGAAAAAAATATTAGCCTTTAGTCAAACATGTCAGAAGAATAACCTGAAAATGAACCCCAAGGCGTAGATGGCGCCTATGAAGATACCGAACATCAGTAGGAGCCATCCTAGGAAGAGGCCGGTGACCTTCAGCCGTCTCGGGTGACCAGCGACCGAGGCTAATATCAGTATCACGACTGGCATCTCGATAATGGCTAGGATGATCAGGCCCAGGGATAGCCCATTCTGGGATGCCACGGTCTGTAGGGCACTGGAGAGAAGTTGCATGAGGGCTGCGCTACCCATAATGTTCCTCCCCCATCTCGATGATTGGCACGAGTTTCAGGAGCAAAGTGTACATGATAGCCAAGAGGGAAAAGGATCCCCCGAGGATAGCCAGCTCGACCCACCTGGGCATGTATACTCCGTACATGGTTCCTGCAACTGAAAGGGTCGGCACGATGATGATGTACCTCTTGAACCAGAAAGCTATCACGAGGACCAGGGATGCCATGGCGGTCAGGTCTATGTTGACATGCTTTGGCCTGAACGCTTGGACGAGGAGCCCAGCGCAGGGGACTATGAGGCCCAGGAAGGTCATCGACCAGAAGAGCGGGGCGAAGTCCCCGAAGAGCCAGGACTCGGAGACGAAGAACTCCCCCGCCGGCCCGGCGAACCTGACCGTGAACTGCTCCGCGAGCATGAAGTAGAGGTAGATCATGGTAATGACGGCAAGGAAATTCCCGAGTCCTCGGAAGATCTCCGGCGGGAGGAGCTCCTCCCAGTGGAAAAGGTGCCTCATTATCGCCGCTATTACGATCACCGAGGCTATCCCCGAGGCGACGGCAGCCGCTATGAAGTATGGCCCGGCGACGGCCCCGAACCAGAGGGGGCGCGAGCTTAGCAGGCTGAAGATCCAGGAGACGGTGGTGTGCACCATCACCATAACCGGGAGGATCGTCACGGCCATCCACCATGACAGCCGGTTGATGGCTTTTTCCTCCCCCTCCTCGTAACCCATCAGTAGGATGCTGTACAGGCTCCTCCTCCAGCCCGAGAACCGGTCCATACACAGCCTAAGGTCCTCACGCATCGGCAGGTAGAGGTAGGTCGAGCTCAGAACGAGGTAAGTGCAGACAGCGGTTATGTCCCAGAGAAGGGGCGAGGTGCCGATCCTCTCGGCAAAATGTATCACCATCAGGAAAGCCCTGTCGGGCCTTCCTAGGTCGATGACGATGCTGATCCCCGCCATGACCAGACTGACAAGGGTGAGGATCTCCGCCATCCTAGCGATGGGCCTGTAGGTCTCCAGCTTCATGATTCGGACGGCGGCGGATATGGCAATCCCGGCGTGGCTGAGGCCGATGAAGAAAATGAAGTTGACGATGTAAACGCCCCAGATGATTATGTCGTTGAGCCCGGTGACTCCGAGCCCCTTGGAGAGTTGGAGGCTGTAGGCGTAATAGAAGACGAGTGTGATGAGGATGAGGGCCGCTACAAAGAGGTAGAACTCCCTGCTCGTGTGCATCAGCGGCCTCAGGATCTTCTCCTGGCGCTCTGTCATGCCTTCTTGCCACCCTCCAACCACTTCACCCCCCTAGTGATGTAGTACAGCATCGGCTTGGTGTTCAGTTCCTCCTTTATCCTATGGGTGCGGACGGTCTGCAGGATCCTCGAGACCTCGCTCTCGGGGTCGTTCAAGTCCCCGAAATGCCTGGCATTCACCGGGCAGACCTCGACGCACCTAGGAATGGGGTTTCCGTCTCGGATCCTGTGGACGCAGAACGTGCACTTCTCCACAACACCCCTCGGTCGTATTGGGACCTTTGGATTTAGTGTTTCGATCGATCCATCTATCGGGTTCACTCTAGTAGTAGGGTGTTCTGACTCCCACCAGTTGAAGTGTCTCGCATTGTAGGGGCAGGCGGCCATGCAGTACCTGCACCCGATGCAGAGGTCGTAGTTCACCAGTATGAGGCCATCCTCATCCTTGTATGTAGCCCCCGTTGGGCAGACCTTGGTGCAGGGTGGGTTGTCGCAATGGAAGCAGTTGAAGCTGAGATACCAGTGATCCTCCCTTGGAGAGTCTGTGTAGTCTATACTGGAACCTTTGGGGGGGATTTCGTGGATCTCGGAGACGGGTCTGCTGTTTTCCATCTCGAAGACGTCGATCCATTGCTGGTTGCTAGGCTCGTCAGGTACGTTGTTCTCCAGCTTGCACGCGTGAAGACAGCGCCTACATCCAATGCACGCCCCGGAGTCGATTATCATTGCATAACGGGCACCCTCCGTGGCAGGGGGGTAGAGCCCTATCGAGGATATCCGGCTGACCCTGCTTATGATGTCCTTGAGAGTCTTTCTCGAGATGTCGCCAAGGAAGGTCACCAGCCCGAGGGCGGCAAGTGTCTTTATGAAGTCTCTCCTGTCCATATTAGACATCTTATTTCCACCTCAAGATGATTATGGAGAAACCAAGAACCTCCAACACCACGACTATTGCCGTAGTTAGGGGGATCGAGGGGCCGGCGGCTGGCTTGCGGGGTGGAATCGCCGGAAGTGTTGAGATGCCGCTGATTACTGGATCGTGGGGGTCATGACATTCCGTGCACGAGGCATCGGGGTCCTCGGGCTTCCCATGCGTTCCCTGTCTCCAAGCAGTGTACCTCTCGTTGTGGCATTGAGCGCAGAGGTTGACAGGGTCGTCTTGAGCGTATACTGTCCCGTTAACGAGCTTCAAACTAAGCTCGTGGATCTCACCGTGGCACGAGAGGCATGCGAACGCTTTCTCACCTAAGACATTGTGCTTTAAAAGGGGTCTGTCGTGGCATGTTGAGCAATCCAGTTCTTCAGCGGTCATGGAAAAAGAGTGGCCCGTTGAAGCAGGTTTGCCCATCTCGAAGTCCACCTGGGTCCGATACATATGGCAGTCCGAGCACTCCACGTTGAATTGGCCATGTTTGGTTTCCTCTACATCTTCTGTGTGGGACTCATGGCAGATTGCGCACGTCCCACTAGATGTCTCTGCGGTGAGCCGTGTCGTGTGCTCGTCGTGGCAGAGGATACAGGTTGCGTTCCCGTGGCTTGGACCGCTTCTAATCCACTCTTCATACGTTGGGAAAGGGCCAGAGTGGCATCTGCCGCACAGCTCGCTGGAGGTATTCCTATTCATCGTGTCTCCGGGGCCATGGCATTCCTCACAGGAGATTCCCTCATACGCAAAGGTGCCCTCCATCTCTTCGAAGCCCGTTGTGTGACAGCTCAGGCATGAAGCAGGGGAACCTAGTCTCTCCATCTCTTCCTGGAACTTGGGGTCGCTGGTTGCCTGGTAGTGGGGCGACCCGAGCCAGTCTTCCATGGGATCAACGTGGCAATCCAAACAGTAGCCTGGACCTCGATAGTCCTCTCCATCGATCTGGTCCGAGTCAGCCACAATAAAATAAACTGGCGTCAACGACGCAAGGAGGAAAACAGCGAGTAAACATCTTTTGAGGACCATTGATATCCCAGTTACTAATAACGATATTTTAAACATTGTCATATCTTTTTAGAGAAAGATAAAAAATATTTAAAAATGCCTAAAAAAAGTAATATGAAAAAGAAAACTTACTACGATGTGAAAACTCTTTATAGGTTGATCGATGTGATAATCCGAGAGATACTTTGAACGGAATACAATCTCTCCATCCCTCTGTGATTGTAATCGTGATAGCGACTATAGCACTGTGAAAGGCTTACAAAAAAAACTTTTGGACCCAAGGCAAAAAAGGCCCCTAAGGGCTACAGCGACCAGTAGATCCATAGGGACCGATAGGAGAAGAGGGGCCCTCGGGAGATGACGAAGTAGTGCGCGCGCGAAGTCACTTTGTTGCATAATTAAAATGAAAGAAAAATGTCCCAGGACACCCCTGTAAAGAGTCTCAAAACACCCCTCTTATAGTATAATATAATGTATAGAACCTAGTAAAAAAAAATAAAATTGGAATACTTGAACCCTGGGATGTGATCCTTGGAATTTTGCACAGTCAAGATTTTTCAGAGTTAGGAATGGGGGGAGTTTGGAAGTATTCGGGGTGGTCAAACATGATCTGCTTTCGCGTGCGGGATCCTGAGCGTCGGGTCGTCCCAGAGCCTCTGGTAGAGCTCCCTGTCTGAGGGTATCTGCCTCAACCTCTTGACCACCAACGCCTTGAATATGCCGATGGGGTTCCTCGGCGGCCTCCCGGGGCCCTCCTCGTGGTATGGCTCCCAGACGGTCTTCTCTATGTCGTTTAGATCCAGCTCGGGTAGGATGAGGGCTACGTCCCCAAACTTCTCCACCCCCGGAGGGGTGTGAACGAGAAATCAGAGATAAATTGCATGGATGTGTAAATCCCAGGAATTTAGCAACATCCATGCGCGCGCCTGTATGTATCTCCACGCACGCGAATCCCATAAAATTAATATGTATTTTTACTTTAGTTTCAATGGCGCGCGCTCGGTTTGATACTGGTCTTTGCGGGACAGTCCATAGTGATGGCGCGCAGCGCGCACGGTCCCGACCGACTACAACCGAAGCGTGCGAGTGGGACCCCGTGGGCGATGACCGGCACAGAGAGTCTATATCCAATATCGTCTACGCCTTTGTCCCGGACGGAAGCCCGGTGACGACCACTACGCTCATCTCGGAAATCGAGATTTGTACAAGTGCCACGACCCACTAGAGGCCCACGGCGGGGTAAGAAGGAGTAAGTGTTGTGCCTTGTTTGCCACAAACTCGACTCAGGGGATCCAGAAACCGGCTACTCTGTTGACATGAAGGTTATGATTCACAAAGGTGCCGAGCTCGACGATGTTGCGCGCGTGCAGGAGATGCGAGGTCTGCCATACAGGCCCAACGGGGATAACTACAAGACGAAGCTCGGCAGGGATGTATGTGGATCCTTCCACGACAACATCGGCTTCGAGACAGGCGAGAACCACGGTTTGGGCCTACCCAAGTCTAGCGACGGGGACTGCTCCTCGTGCCACCAGGCAAATTTGAGCTCCAAGTTCGGCGCATCCATCCCAGGCGTTAATGTGATCGAGGCTAGAGCACCGTCGCTATTAGAAGTCAAATTTGAGATACTTTCTGTGACCATTATGGCACCTGGGGAATATCCCCCAGCGAATTACACCATTACCGAAGACAACGGAGATCCGATCCGCCTCGACGAAATGCGCGAGTGGCATCCAATACGCCGTCATCGAGCTGGTAAACTTCGAATGAAAGGGGAAAACCTATTCTAACCTTTTTTAATACCTGACTTGTGGGGCCCTAGGATGGGGAGGATTATGCCCAGGCACATGAGGATCACCCCGAGCCAGATGACGTTCAGCATTGGGAACGTCTTTATGTTGACGGCAAACTCCATCGGCGGCATCTGCATTCCCATCATGGAGTGGACCAGCGAGAGGTATACTTGCTGGGTCTGGTGAAGGACGAGGTAGGCGTCCTGTCCCAGGCTTCGGAGGACAAGAGGCCGGGAGACTATCCCGTGGATGGTGTACAGGAGTATCTTCAAGTTCCCCCTCATGGTTGTGCCTCCCATCCGAACGGTCACAGGCATCTCCAGGCCAGTTGCCTCTGGGTTACAACACGCTTCCGGCGAACCTGTGTGGACGTTCCCGAAGGGCTCTATTATCACGAAGTCGCCGAACTCGACTTGCATGTCCCCCAGATCCAAAGTCGACCCAGGGGCGGCCACGAGCTCTCCGTAATCGCTGACCGACGTTGAACTGAACAGGATGCCTAAGACTATGAAGATCACACCCATGTGGATTAGGCTCCGACCCAGGAGCACACGAGAACGCCTCCTCCCCGAGATCCTCTCCAAGGTGCTGTAGACCACGGCAACTAACGCGAAGAGGGTGGAGGGTATCCCAAAGTTGGCGAGCGGGTTGGAGCTCGGGAAACGAAAGAAGGTTGCTCCCAACCCCAGAGCCATTAAAACTATGACCAGCGAGGTGTATCTCTTCACTGTCAGCCTCGATGAAAGGTGGCAACCGACGAGGGAAATGACGAAGAGAAGGACGAAAGGATAGCTCCACTTGTTGAAGAAGCTAGCGTCCATGCTTGTCGAACTGCCGCCGAAAGCTCCGCTCAAGATCGGGAAGATGAGGCCCCACAGGCAGACCAGGGAGAGCATTATGAGCGAGATGAAACTCAATGATAGAGATGTAGAATAGACGGATGTCGTTTCGAGATTGAAATCGAAAAGAGGGACTCCGCTTTTTCTCTGATTGTATAGGAAATATGCAGCAGATGCCCCTATCAGGAATAGAAGGACAAAGCCTACGGGCGACTGTCCGAAGGCATGGACTGAAACCGTGAGGCCTCCCCTGGTGATGGCAGTTGCCAGGATGATCAATTCTGAGGTTATCATAACCATCAACTCCCTCGAAGATGAGCCTCGCTCCGAGACAGCTGTGGTAAGATGGAAGAACGCCGTGAGGGTAATCCATGGTATCAGTGAGGCAGTCTCCACTGGATCCCAAGCCCAATATCCTCCCCATCCTAACACCTCATAAGCCCAAACACCACCGAGGGCGATCCCTAAGGTCAGGAAAAACCACGCCAGTTGGGAGAACAACCTTACCATCATGGTTTTGGAGGGATCGTCCTTTCCCAGTGAGTCGAAAGTGAACGCGAAGCTATAGAACACAAGCACATAGCCGATGAAGACTATGGGAGGGTGTATCAGCATCCAAGGAGTCTTCAGGAGGGGGTTGAGCCCTCGCCCGTCCATCTGCGCCTCGGGGAGGAGCCTAAAGGGGCTCTGAAGGAGTGTGACGAAGATGAAGAACAGGAACATGATGTCCAGGACCTCGAAGGCCTTCATTTTGAGCTCCCTCTCGCGCATGATGAACCGTATCACGAGATAGCCGAGGGCAAAAAGGAATGTGAGGAACAGCCAGGAGCTTGCACTGCTCGCCCAGGAGGCGTACAGCCGGCCGATCATGGAGAGGCCCGACGAGCTGTAGGCGTACACCTCTTCGTAGCGGAAGTCGTTGGTGATGAACGCTTGGGCGAGGATGAGGTAGCTGCCGATGATGAGGAGGCATGCGAGTGGGGCCATGGGGATGCCGATCCCCTTCGAGCCGCCCTTCTTCGAGTTGATCATCTGCACTAGATCCCCGAAGACGAGGACCGCAGCACCAAACAGCAGGATCTCAGCAATCTCCATTCCGGTTCCCCTAATTGTTCTGAAGGCTTCTTAATAAACTGTAAAGGCTCAGATGTTTCGATTAATAAATCGTTATATACGATGGTTAGTCGATATCGCTTGAAGGTCATGAGATACCGGGACGACGTCTACCTCGCGATCACCGTCTTGATCAACGGGTTGGCGACGTACTTCGCCCTTTACATCGCCCCCGCAGAGGTCGAGATGGGTGAACTCGTCCGCGTCTTCTACTTCCACCTCCCGCCTGCCTTGGTATGCTACTTAACTGTCTCCATATCGATGATATGTGGAGTCTTGTTCCTCATGAAGAAGGATCTGAGATACGATGCAATCTCGGAGTCCGCCGCCCTGCTTGGGCTGGTATATGGCGTCATCACAATCATCGGCGGGACCATCTGGGCGAACGCGACCTGGGGCGTCTACTGGAACTGGGACCCGAGGGAGACGACGACTCTCATCCTGTGGCTGGCGTACGTTGGCTACTTCCTCCTCAGGATGTCAGTGGAGAATCCCGAGCGGAGGGCCTCGGTGGCAGCAGCATACAACACCCTGGCCTTCTTGACGATGCCTCTGAGCTACCTCTCTTTCATCCTCTGGCCTTCACTCCACCCGCGCCTCAGCGAGGGAGGCGGCCTCGGGCTCACGGCCCCCATGGTGCAGGCCCTCATCCTGAACATGATAGGCGGGCTGATCCTGTACATGTGGCTGCTCAGAAAGGTTTATGAGGTCCGTCTGAAGAGGGATGGCTTGGCCCAGAAGATCTCGGAGGAGGTCAGTTATGCCGGTTGAGGTATCGATGGTGCTGGCCCTGTACTGGATAACACTAATGGGTTTAGTCATATGGCTCGCCTGGATGGGTTCAAATATTGATAAGAGAATAAGGAAATGGGAGAATAGGGGTTGACCGAGTGAAGATCCTGGGAAAACATCTTGTGGCCGGAGTCCTCCTGCTTTTCAGCTTCGGCCTCGCCTTCGACAGCCTAACGAACTATCTCAACCCGTATCTTTCCGTCACACATGTTGCCAACAACTTGGACAGATACGAGGGCAAGAACATCCAGGTGATGGGGGTGATCGCGATCGGCTCCATCGTCAGGGGAGATGAAGGAACCACTAGGTTCGCCATCACCGACGGCTCTGGTTCCCTCGAGGTCACCTACGTCGGGACCCTCCCTCAGAATTTCGACCAGGGGAAGGACATCGTCGTTGTGGGCACGTTTAAGGGCGGAGAGCCCTTTGACGCCTCGAAGATCCTCATGAAATGCCCGTCGAAGTACGAGGGTGAAAGTGCTCCGATGTTGGGCAACCACATCTTCTGGGTGGCGCTGGTGATAGCACTGGTGGCAGTGACCTACCTGGTCGTCACAGCGGTTTGGAAGAGGGGCTGATTTATACTCAGATTAACTAAGTGGATATCATGCCCCCCGCCGTCGAGCTCCTGAACGTCTCGAAATCGTTCGGAGCCATAAAGGCTCTGAGGGATGTGACCCTTGAGCTTATGGAGGGGGAGGCCGTTGCATTCCTCGGGCCGAACGGGGCGGGCAAGAGCACCCTTCTGAAGATCGTGGCGACGCAGTTATCACCAACTGCTGGTACCGTGAGGGTGCTCGGTAGTGATATCACTAAAGAGCCCGAGTCTGTGAAGAGAAACGTCGGGATGGTCGGTCATAGGAGCTTCCTATACGACGAGCTCACGGTGGAGGAGAACCTGAAGTTCTACGGCGGCTTCTTTAATGCGACCCCCGATGACCTAGATCGGGTCCTAGTTACGACGGATCTCAGGAGGTGGCGCAGTGTGAAGGCGGGGCACCTGTCCTTCGGCCTGAGAAAGCGTTCGGACATCGCCCGGGCCATGCTGGGGAACCCCAGGATCCTCGTGCTGGACGAGCTCTTCTCCGGGCTCGAGAGCGAGGCAGCGGACAGACTTGTGGGACACCTGAAGGTCGTTTCTGGGCTGACGCTGCTGGTCTCATCCCACTCGCAGGAGAGGCTGCGTGAGCTCTGCGACCGGGGGGTATACCTCAGGGGAGGGTGGGTCGAGAGGGACGTGGAGCTCTGATGTCTGAAGGGACGACTCTCTGGCATGTCCTAATGCTGGCCAGGAAGGACATCGTGATCGAGCTCCGAAGGGCCCACGAGCTAATGTCGATCCTCGCGTTCGCGATGACCTCTATCATGGTCAGCAGCTTCGCCTGGAAGGGCGCCCTCACCCTCAGCCCAGAGGTGGTCTCCGCCACTCTGTGGATCGTCGTGTACTTCTCAAGCATTCTCACGCTGACCACCAGTTTCTCCAGGGAGGTCGACAGGGGGACCATCGACGGCCTCAGGAGCCTCCCATGCCCCGCCTACTCGATACTGCTGGGGAAGGTCCTCTACGGCGGGGTGATCCTGCTCGTGGTCCTGCTCTCGACGGTCCTCTCCTCCGTCGTCTTCCTCAACATCGATGCCTCGGTTCTCCCAGCTCTCCTGATCGTCTTCGTCGTCGGCGTTGTGGATCTTGCCATGATAGGCTCCATCGTCTCGGCCCTCGTCATGTACTCCGAGGGAAAGACCCTCCTCCTCTCGTTCCTCTTCTTCCCTGTCTCTGTCCCCATCCTCATTCCGGGCACTCAGGCGACGGGAAAGATAATTTCAGGGATGGGGCTTCTCGATGTCTTGCCTGAGTTCAGGCTTCTCGCAGCCTTCCTGCTGGCAGTCGTAGCTGTCTCGATTCTGTTGTTTAGACACGTGTTTATAGAATAATATTCCATAATAACTACAATAATCGTGCGCGCGCGTAAAACGATTACTTAAAATTCCATGTTAATAAATGCAATTTGTATGATTTTTTTGTTTTTTTTTAAAAAAATTACCGTTGCGCGCGCTTTAATAAAGCAAAGTGAAAAAATTTTATATATTAAAACGAAATATTAATGCGATTACATTGAGTGAGAAAAATTCACTGTATTTGTCTATTATTGCCATAGTAATCTCAACCATCGCAATAGGAATGGCGTATTACATTCAGGGTCCTCCTGGGGAGGCTGGCCCAGCAGGTCCTGCTGGCGCTACTGGTCCCGCTGGTCCTGCTGGCCCTGCTGGGCCAGCAGGAGTCTCGTATATACCCACTGCCGAGCCAGAGTCTTGTGTAATTTGTCATGAAGAAGCTGGCGCCGATCATCAGGTGTCCTATGACGAGTTGTATCAGGACGGCGTTATCACCGTTACAGATATGGCATACGAGTATACTGCTCCGAATACCCACACAATAACCTTCACACTGCTCAAGGAGGGTGAACCCTTTGATCCCGCTGAAGCAGACAGAATTCGCATGTACTTTGTTCCATGGACGGGTACAGCTTTCCAGTACGAGCCAGCCGCTGATAGGCTAGCCCTGACCGGGGATATGACATTTGACAGCGCCACAGGTTTGGTCACAAGTACTCTCACCGATGACGACCCCAGGTTAGCTAGTAGCTTAGACGATGTGGATGGCGCAATAATGCTGTACGGATACGACGAAGGCGTCGCTAGACTGCCTAATTCTCGCGTACAGCAAGCCAAGTATCCAATCGGGGCCCTGCTTGAGACCGGAGATGGCATCGATGCTGTTTCTGCAGCCAACGTTGCAGGCTGCGAGAAATGCCACTCTGTGCCATTCCTAAAGCACGGTTACTACGTTACCCAGGTTAACGATGATCCCACAACTGATTTCATCATGTGTAAAGCCTGCCACATGGAGAACACGGAGGGCGGCCACTACGAATGGCAGCTCTTGGTCGATGATCCAGAAAAGGCAGTAGAATGGCTTGAATCGGACGAAGACACGTCCATCTTTACACCTGAGCAGCTAGCCCAGTTAGAATACGCCCCGACGCTGATGAACGACGTGCACATGTCGCACGCCATGGAGTTCCCCTATCCCCAGTCGATGTCGAACTGCATAGTGTGCCACGAAGACAAACTCGATGTCATATTGACGGAAGATAACTTCAACGTGGAGACCTGCAAGAGCTGTCACCCAGTGACTGGCTCCGAAGAATATGGTACTGCTGAGTTCGCTCTAAAAACCATATTACCACCAGCTATTCATGGCGCAATGGATCTAGATACAACTGATTGCGCAAGCTGCCACGGTGAAGGAAGTACTATGGGCGAATTCAGTGATATCCACCCCGGCTATGACACTATGATCTATGCCGCTGAAGATCTGAAGTACTCTGACGCCATCGTCGTAACGATCGATGATGCATCTGTAGCCAACGACCTAATCACCGTGAAATTCAGTGCGACGGAGGTAACAGACATCGCAGGGATAGATGTCGAGGACATCGTGCCCACCGTGATGGTCGGAATGTACGGCTGGGACTCAAAGGACTACATAATCGGTCCACACGAGAGACTTATCGACGACAATAACGACGGTGAAATCTCCAGGAGCAGCGGCGATCAGAGAGCGCTGGAATACGAGGTGGGAGCTGAGCACCCGCGTGGTACGACGGTGTCGGCAGCAGGCGGCAGCTGGGAAGTCGTCCTGGACATGTCAGCCTGGGGCGACCTGATCGACGACGGCACTGTAAGCAGGCTGGAGATTGCCGTGATGCCGGAACTGGAAGACGCTGACGGTGTAACCCTTGCACTCGATGCCCCCTCCAGGACCTTCGACCTAGCCACCGATGACTTCGACGACTACTACGACCCCATAGTGGACGTTGAGAAATGCCACAACTGCCACGACGCGCTTGCGACCCAATACCACTCTCCTGACAGAGGCGGTAGCATAGTCGTCTGCAGGCTGTGCCACATCACCAAGAGCCGCGGCTCACACCTGGAGGTCCAGTCGAGGTCACTCGACTCCTACGTCCATGCGATCCACTCGATGCAGGCATTCGATATCGGCGACATCGACTTCACCGACGCCGTGGAAGAGCTGCACTACGAGCATCACACCGGGTTCCCGTATCCCACACACGGAATAAAGAACTGCGAGTCCTGCCACTTTGAAGGCACGTACGAAGTGCCGGATCAGTCAAAGTCGCTACCCGGTGCTTTGTCAGCCACTGATTCAATCGAAGGCTGGGAAAGAAACATCGGCGACATACCGATCTACATCACAGGTCCAGCCTCAAGGGCTTGCGGTGGATGCCACAGAGCCAAACTGATCATCGCAGATGACGCCAGCGGACTTTTGTCCTTCTTGCAGCACACAGGCATGGGCGGTTATCTAATCGAGGGAGGGGACGACTACACCGTCACTCTCGGTGAAGCAATCGACCAAATCATGGCAAACTTCAGATAAGAGGGGTTGACCCCCCTTTAATTAACATTCTGCGTGTTTGTTAGTCAGTGTCAAATCCACAAACCGTGCGTAAACCATTCTGCTGTTGACTTTACCTAATAATGATAATGAATTACAAAAAGTAGCGTGCGCGCGCGCGATGACGATGATTGAAATCAGGATCAAGTTTCTCCGATTCATTTTCGGAAGTTTCAATCGCCTACCCCTCACTATTCTACATCAATAACCTATTTATTTTTTCACCTTTTATTCTTTATATTCGCATTTTTTTAAAATAAATAAAATTATACCGAATCATTATTTTACTATTAATATTATATTGATATTATTACTAACATTTTTTTTAAGAATACATAATTTTTCTTTATCATTTAAGAAAGATGATTGGGATAGGATTGCGCGGTACGATGCAATTTATTGGCTCTTTTGGATCATAAGCGCTTTAAAATGGCTCAGAATCAAGCTGCAGGAACATCTAATAGAGTTCATTGGTTTGAAAAAAGGGTATAAAGAAAAAAAATTTTAGAAAATCAGCTGGCCACCAAATAGGATGACGTATCTCAGCAGGAATCCGCCAATTAGTACTAGAACGAAGCCGGCTAGTGAGGCGGACATCAGCATGCCGTACTTCTCGACGTACTCGATCCTCTGGCTGTAGTATGCGATACCCAAGGGTACGAGTAGGCCTACAATGACGTAGGCGTAGAAAGGCAGTGATATGCTTCCTATGGACAACAGCGCTGCACCGCCGTGTCCCGTCCCCAGCTCGATTAGAACGAGAGCCAACTCGACGACGATAAGCGTTACTATGTACCTCTGGCTTTCGATCAACACCTGTGCGAACTGCTTCCTGTCGTCGACAAGGTCTTTGAAGTCCTCGAAGAAGCGCGGCATGAACCATGCGATGATCGGTATAAGCAGAAGTGACATGACGAGGCCCGTCAAGGTCCCAGAGACTATGAAGGTCACGGGCAGGTATGGCGAGGTCCAGAAGGGTCTTCCCCTTGAGAAGGCGAGGAGGAGTCCCGTGTAGGCGGCCGTTGAGCACCCGAGGATTAACCCCGCAATCTCAACCAGCTTCCTGACCAGGCCTGACCCTCGGAAGAACCACAGGATGGTCGTTACAAGGGAAACGACGGCGAATCCCGTGATGATCCACGTCCCAACAGACATGATCGAGGTCGGGAAGTGTATGTAGGCGTTCAACGTTCCGAGAGGGTCCACATCGAATCGGCCGAGGTCCAAAACGAGCAGGACGAGGCCGACTATGATGGACACCAGACTGACATACGTGCCTGACTTCGACAACACTTTGTACTTGCCCTTTCCCAGGAGGTCCGCCAGCGCGGCTACTATGTAGGACCCTCCTGCCATGCCTCCCATGAACAGGTAGGCTGCAAGCAGTATGCCCCATGAGATCTCAGCCATTTTATTCACCTCCCTCGGACCGCGCCACTTCCTCTCGCCTCTGGGAGTAAAGCTTAGCCATTGCCACGATAGCCCCGCCTACGAATATCCCTGTTCCGACGAACTTGGTTAGGACGTCGAGCTGTTGGCCAGCGGGCCTCGCGGAAGACCGCCTTGGGAATCCGAGTTCTGTGAAGGGCTCTTCGGATAAGTACACCCATGAGGTTCCTCCAACCTCGTGCAAGCCGTAGGTGTGGATCCCCCTAGCTTCTGCCTCTGTCGCCTTTCTCTGGGCCTCGCTGAGGTCCATCAATACGAGCGTGTCCGTCGGGCAGGCCTGTACGCATGTGGGCTCCATGCCCTTCTCCAGCCTTTCCTGGCAGAAGGTGCATTTCTCGATTCCTTTGTTCTCCTCGTCGAACTTTGGCACGTCGAATGGACAGGCGTTTATGCAGTAACCGCAGCCTATGCAGAGCTCCTTCCTGTAAACCACCGGCCCGTTATCGGTCTTTATTAGGGCCGTCGTTGGACATGCGTTCACGCAGTGTGGGTCGATACAGTGGTTGCACTGTATCTTTGCGAAGCTCCACTTGAGCGACTCCCCTGAACCTGTCTTGACGAACCTGACGTAGGTGTATGTCTGCGGCGATAGGCTCGGGGGATTCGTCCACTCCAGAGTCGGGTTGGAGTTCAACTCGGTGGCCGTCACCTCACGGTCGTTCCATCTTTTGCAGGCCACCTGGCAGGCCCTACAACCTATGCATCTCCTCAAATCAACTAAAACAGCTTTAGTCATCCTTCACCCTCCTAATCCTTCGTTATGTCGCAGAGACATGTCTTCGTCTCCGGGATGTTGGCTGTCACGTCGACTGCATCGATGGTTATCTCGTTGGCGCTAGGCCCTGTGCTAAGGCCCTTGAAGCCCCAGTGCCAGGGCATGCCAACCACGTGAACGTCCCTGCCATTCACCCTGATTGGCAACACCCTCTCCGTTACGTTGACCTTTACCCTAATTCCAGTTGGGTTCCTCGCCGACTTCACCCTGACGTAGTCCCCGATCTCGACGCCGATCTCTGCGGCGAGCTGCGGGCTTATCTCCACGAACATCTCAGGGTGGGTCTCAACAAGCCACGGGAGGTTGCGCGTCATTGCCCCTGCCTGCATGTGCTCCGCGAGCCTGAAAGTCGTTAGCACGTATGGGTATTCTCTTGGGCCGCCGACGGTAACAGGGAAGCGGTCGTCCCACATGGACGGATACTTGCTGGCGAGGTCCTCGTCGGGGCTTTCAAGGGGTTCGTTGTGGAGTGGCATGCCATGATGGAGCGGGTTCCATGAAGGCTTGGCCGGGTTGAAGAGGTGTCTGGACCATATGGCCGCCCTGTCGAGGCCGAGCCAGACATCTTCGTTGTGGGCCCACCAGACGAAGAAGGTCTTCAGACCCGCCGGATCCTCGTTGATGTTGTAAAGCACCCTCTGGTTTAGCATCCAGCTCCAGGCCCAGTTCTTGTGGAATCCGTACTGCGCATCCTGGTCGCTGACGGGCCTAGGGTCGCGCCTCTTCGCAAGGACCCCGCCCAGGTCCGGCCTGAGGTTGTTGTCCCACGAGCTCTTGTAGAGTACGTTACCCCAGAGCGTGGGGTGGCCAATTTCCTTGTAGACCGCCTCGGCCGTCTCCCCCAACTCGGCTGTGTATGGTGTCGGCCACACGGCGTCGACGTCCGCAGGAAATTCGTGTGGCGACGACTCGGATGGCATCTTGAAGCCTTTGTTTCGGATCTTCTTGAAGAGCTGAGAGGTGAACCACAGCTCATCTCTGCACTCCCCCGGGGGGTCGGATGCCTTCCAGTGCCACTGTACCCAGCGGCCGGTGTTGGTGATGCTCCCGTCCCTCTCTGCCCTGGTCGTCCCGGGGAGGACGATATCCGCGAAGTGAGCAGTCTCCGTCTCGAAGATCTCGTTGACTACGACGAAGACGCCTGGCTTGCCTAGGGCCTGCCTTATTAGGTTGGCGTTTGCGTTGGAGACGGCGTTGTTCTCGCCGACGATTATGGCGACCTTGATTTTGCCGTCCAGGATGGCCCTGAAAAGCTGTGTGGTCGCGTTGCCCGATCCGATCGGCATGTCGCACACAACCGGCTCGTTGTCGGGATCAAGTCCTGGGACCGTGCCGATCTGCATCCCCCAGTTGTACTCCAAGTTAAGCCATGTCCCGAAGTGCCTTCCGTCCCACCGCTCCTCGATCTTGTCGGCAGGCGTGTATGTGACTCCTCCCTCGACCCCTCCGCCTCGATTCTCCGGGTCCGAGTTCTTCCATTTCTGGTACCTCCTCACGTCGACGAGGTTTCTCGGCGGCGCTCTGTAGCCCATTATCAGGTGGGACAGGAGGTTCATGTCTGTGGAGCCTTGGACGTTGCTGATCCCTCTGAGTGCGTTGACCCCTCCGCCAGGGACGCCCATGTTCCCAAGAAGCAGTTGTAGTAGTGCCTGCGCCCTTATCGCCTGGGTAGCGTTGGTGTGTTGTGTTGTCCCCATGGCGTAGTAGATGTTGCTAGGCTTGTTCGAGAAGAACGTCTGGGCTATCTCTTGTAGCTTAGCCTCCCCGAGCCCAGAGATCCGCTCGACCTCATCCGGAGTGTAGTCGGCGACGAGAGCCTTGAGCTTGCTGAAGATCGAGTTTGGGTTTGTCATCCAGTCAGATAGGAAGTTGCCGTCAGCGTCGTGGGAGGCGTTGGTCCTGGTCTCCACGAACTCGGTGTCGATGTACTGGGGCATCTCGTGGATGAGCAGGTGGATCAGACCAACGAATATCGAGGCCTCGGCTCCCGACCTGTACTTAGCATAGATATCGGCCTTTGCAGACGTCCTGTTGAACCTGGGGTCCAGGTTGATGATTATTGCGCCCCTGTCCTTCGCATCCATCACCCACTTGAACTCCATTGTGTGGCTCTCTACTGGATTGCTCATAATGAGGAAACACTTCGAGTTCTTCGCATCTATGATGTGGTTGGTCATAGCGCCGAAACCGAAGGTGTTCGCCAACGCCGCAACCGTCGACGCATGACACTTCCTGGCCTGATGCTCGACATTCGTCGAGCCGAGCAAGGAGATGAGCTTCTTGCCGAGGTAGCATTCTTCGTTGTTCCAGTACGAGGAGCCGTGCCACATTAACGGAGACTCTTTGCCCGCCCTGTAGTAGTTCTTGACTATCTCGCCGCCTACGACCTCCTCGTGCTCGTAACTATGGGTCTCTGTCGCCTCGACAACCTTCTCAGCGATCATCTCAAGAGCCTGGTCCCAAGAAATGTAGGCCCATCCAGGGTCCTCATCGACGCCCTTGTTTGGGTTTGTCCTCATCATCGGCCTTGTCAGACGACGCTCGCTGTTTACCAGCTGTATGTAGGCTGCAAGCTTGCTGCATGTCGATCCCTTGTTTATGGGATGGTATGGATCCCCCTCGGCCTCGATCACCTTGCCGTTTACAGTCGTAAGAATGACCCCACAACCACCAGCGCAGTAAACGCAAATCGAAGGGATCCGCCTTCCCATCTTGTAGAGTTCCATTTTCTGCTCTCCAACGGTCTTGGAGAACATCTTAGGCCCTAGTATTGACTCACCCACTCTCGGTAGGTTTAGCATCACTGGTACAGCAGCACAAAGCTTGAGAAAATCCCTTCGGCTTGTCTTAAAAACATCCTCGTTTGATGACATTTTATATTTCTCCTCTCAACAATATGAAAAATATATATTTAAAACTGTCCAATTATATTTATTGTGAATAATTCATAAATACTTAGTATTATTGTGTATCAAAAGTACCCAATCTATCAATATCACTTGATTAATTGATAAATATTTTTTGATTTTTAAATTAAAAAATACCCATTTTATCAATATGACTTAATAATTTGATAAATACTTACTATTTTTAAATATCAAAAAATATTCAAACTGGAGAAAGGGATTTATCAAGGAGGTCGTTTGTTTGGCTAGATCAACAATTCGTCAGCAAATCCACAATTCAGACCAAGCAGCCCAAGAGTATCCACAATATCTTGATCTCATCAATTTCCACAAAACCATACTAGAGATCTTACTACCGATAGCGGACTCACCAATGGAGGGCATAATAGAGATCCTAACAGATAAGAATATTCAGAATCTTTTAGAGAAGGCATTAAAGTTGAGAAGGCCGATGAGCAGCTTCTTGGATGCCAATATCTTCGATCCGGGTATTGTTCTTTTAGTTGCCAATAAAGTTGTAGAAAAATTGATTCGGAGAGGTTTCGAAATGGGACATGAGCTTGAGGTTTTACATGGGGCTTTAAAACAGGGAGAAGTCGATGCAAAAGGCGCTGTAAAGGCGATTCTAGAAGAGGACGCTTTGTGGTTTAAAAATCTGGGTGACAAATTCGGCGTCAAGCCATCTTTAGTCCTCTTTATTTTTGATACCCCTTTGCGGCCATTCTTCGAGGAGATCGTACGGAGGGTTGAAAAAGAAATCATTGAGAACTGGTGGGAACCCTTCTGCCCTGTCTGTGGGAGGCTTTCTCAAGTGGCCAGAATGAGGAATAGGAAGCGTTACATAACATGTACATATTGTGGAGCCCAGTATCTTGTCGATCTGTTCCTATGCCCTAACTGCGGAAACAATGATCCAACCACACAAGGGTTCGTTAGCTTTGAGAATTTCCCTGAATACGAGCTGAGCTACTGTGAAAAATGCAAACATTATATCAAGGTCATCAAAGAGGATGAGATGAAAAGCGAGATCCCTCAGGGGCTGGAGGATCTCCTGACTCGCGAACTTGACGAGTTCGCCAAGGAGCACGAGCTTGGACTGATTCGATGTTGAGGTTAAAACCTATTATCTAGCTAACCCCAGGGGACCTCCTCTTCCTCCTTCTTCTTGACGAGAAAATCCTCCCTCTTCAGCTCGCCATCTTGTAACGCGACCGATCTGTTTTGCTCCTCATGGTCGAGAATGGATGTCCAGATAGTGTATTTTCCCGAAGGTAAATCCGCAAACTCGTAGTAACCTGTTTCAGGGTCGATAGGTGAGTTCTTGTTGGATGTAGGTCGGAACATGTAGACGGAACCCCCCTCCTTCAAAGGCTCTCTCGTCTCCTCATCAATGACATATCCATAGATCTTTCCATCGCCCACTTCGAGCCCTAAGCGGATCTCGACTTCGACCTCTTCCCCTTCCTTGACTTCGATGTTTCTCGCTTGTCTCGTGTAACCCTCTAAAAAAATCTCGACAAAGTGTGAGCCGGCTTCCAATTCTTCGAACATGAAGGATCCATCGAAGAGAGTTTTGGTCTCCAGCCCATCACAGGTTATCGTCACGCCAACAGCGGGTCTACCGTTTTCTTCTGAAACGTGACCAGCTATCCTGCTCTTAGAATCATCTTCGTCCATCCGTTTCGCATCCGAGACTAAAACGATGCAATCTCTTCTATTAAGATAGTTCCAATTCTAGATAGGCATTCTCGTTGTCGTTGCCTCGAATTTGTTTATATAAAACTAAAGAGTCATTTTCTGTTTCTTATTTTGAAATATGAAAGGGTTTAAAACTTAATAAGGTCATCCGGAGAATAAACTGGAGTGGTCTAACTATGATTTACATCGGCGATCATCTCGCATTCTGGATTTTCGCTTCCATAGAGATCGGCTTCCTAACCTTCGCGATCATCCTCGCCTGGCTTATAGGCTCTAAGAAGCCAAACGAGATCAAGAGAACTATCTATGAGTGTGGCCAACGGCCTTTCGGCGATGCGAAGGACTATAGGATCTTGGGGATAACCAGGTATTTCGGCTACGCAGTCGTCTTCTTTGCGCTGGATGCATTCGCTTGGGTCGTCCTTACGGCAGCTATGTCCATAAACTTCTTTTTCGAGGCGATCGCCGTCGTCTCTGTCTATATCTTGGTTGTTCTCGTGGGCATCGGTTACTTTCTGGCTGAACTGAACAAACTGGTGAGATAGTTGCAGGGGGAGACGGAGGAGATCAAAAGGAACTTCGACTGGATTCCGGGCTCTGGATTAGTGTATGGCCTCGTCGACTACATCGCAGGCTGGGCCCGTAAATATTCCATCTGGCCAATTCACTTCGTCACTGGTTGTTGTAGCCCCGAGTATATGCAGACGAGTGGCGCAGAGTACGACATGGAGCGCCTCGGCGTCCTTCCATTCGCCAGCGTCCGCCAGTGCGACTGTATCTTGGTCGTGGGAGTCGTATCCCGGAAGATGGCCCTGAGGGTCAAGTACCTGTACGAGCAGATGGGAGAGCCCAAATACGTTGTCGCCATAGGCGCGTGCCCCACTGGCTTAGGTCCCTTCTACGACTCGTATGCGGCTGTGGCGATAGACGAGTACGTGCCGGTCGACGTCTACATACCTGGTTGCCCGCCCCGCCCGGAGGCAATCATCCACGGGATGATGCTCCTCCAAGATAAGATCAAGAAGGAGAGGAGGATTGGTGTCAGGAGCTCCTGAGGAGGACTTCGTAAAGTCGGTCAAGGCCGCACACCCAGATATGGTACTGTTGGCTGAGGTTCTAAGGCGTAAAAGGGTCTCTGCAGTCGTGAAAAGGGAGGGTTTCCTCGATGTTGCGAAGTCTCTAAGGGACGACTTCGGTTTCACCCACCCCGTGTCATGCGGTGCCGTCGACTATCCGAAAGAGAACCGGATACGGATGATCTACTACCTCATGAACCCAAGATTGAGGTTCGTACTCACCTATAGGGTTGATCTGCCGAGGGACGACCTAAAGATCCCAACACTGACCCAGGTCTGGGAGGCGATGAGCTTCCATGAGAGGGAGGCCCAAGAGATGTTCGGCATTGAGTTCGAGGGCCACCCCAACATGATCCCTCTGCTATTACCCCCTGACTGGAAGGGGGGGTACCCGCTCAGGAAGGACTTCAAGGGGGAGGGGGTCGAGGAGTGACAAAGCCTTTCATCGAGCCTGACATCATGCGGGTAAGCTGGGGACCTCAGCACCCGATGAGCGGTCAGACTCGCATCCTTCTGGATGTCGACGGGGAGAAGGTCCACAGGATCATCGCTGACCTGGGTTTCACCCACAGGGGCATCGAGAAAATCCTTGAGAACCGCACTTTCCTCAAGGGAATCATACCCATGGAGCGGATGGTGCTGGCCGACACGCCGAACATCGGCCTGGGATATGTCACTGCTGTGGAGGAGGCTCTCGGTATTGAGGTACCAGAACGTGCCAACTGGATCCGCTCCCTTCTTTGCGAGATGGCTAGGATCAACAGCCACCTCTACGCCTTCGGCCTACAGGCGGAGTCAACGGGCTACTTCCCGGCGGTCTTCATCTGGACCACCGTTGACAGGGCGGTTATCCTCGACCTCTTCGAGGAGCTCACAGGCGCGAGGTGGAGCCTGAACTTCTTCGTCCCTGGTGGAGTCCAAAAGGACTTCCCAGAGGGATTCGAGGAAAAGGTCGCGAGTGGGGCCCAATACCTGCGGAGGAGGTTCGAGGACTACTGGGAGGCCATGGTCGAGAACGCCATCTTCGAGATGAGGTGCAACGGCGTGGCGGTTCTGAAACCGGGGGACGCTATCCGCCTCGGAGCCACCGGCCCCGTGCTCAGGGGGTCGGGCGTGGCGATGGACGTCCGTAGGGACGAGCCCTACGCCGCCTACGCCGACCTAGACTTCGAGGTTATCACCGAGTCCGCCTGCGACGTGATGGCCCGGACCAAGGTGAGGTTCAGGGAGATCGGCCAGGCCCTCAACATGATGGAGCAGATCGCCAGCGAGATACCTGGAGGCCCAATCAAGACGAGGGTATCCCTTTTCGCACGGTCAAAGGCAGGAGAGGTCTTGAGCCGTGTGGAGACCTCACGGGGGGAGTTGGGGGTTCACATGTTTACAGACGTCGGGATGAACCCGTACAGGGTGAAGATATCCTCTCCCACCCTAAGGAACATGTACGTCTTCGAGAGGCTCGCAGAGCTAGACGAGATCCTGGTGGCTGACATCCCCGTCGTCATCAACTCCATCGACCCGTGGTATCTAGACTCTGACAGGTGAATGTTATGTTTAGAGAGGTGAGATCCAGATAATGACGCCATATGGGTTACTCTATAGGTTGATCGTTACCTACTTGAGCCTGCCCATTGACCAAATTTTCAAGTGGGTGAACGACTTGTTCAACTTTTCAATTGACTTTCTCCTCAACCTGCCAGCTTACGTCATTGGGTTCCTCGTAGTCAACGCAAAGCCGCTTCTGCAGGTCCTCATACTTCCCGGTTTGGCCTTCATCCTCGTCTTCGCCATCATAGCAGTATGGTTCGAGAGGAAGTTCCTCGCCCGTGCAATGCTCAGGGTGGGCCCCTACTACTGTGGTAAGCGTTCTGGTTGGCTCCAGCTCATCGCCGACTTCCTCAAGCTATTCATGAAGGAGATCATCGTCCAAGAGGACATCAACTTCCACTTCTTCGCCTTCATGCCGGTGCTCGTCTCGACCCTACCAGCGATGGCCCTCATCCTTATTCCGTTCGACCAGAACTGGGTCCTCTGGAACGTGGGGGACATCAGCATGCCTATGTTCTTCGCCATCGCTGGATTATCGCCGTTGTTGCCGATCTTCGCGGGCTGGGCTGCCAACAACAAGTACACCTTCATCGGCGCCTTCAGGGTCGCCTACATGTACATCTCCGCGGAGATTCCATTGGTCATCTGCGGCGCCGCGGTTGCCATCATGGCCGGGAGCTTCGACCTGTTGAAGATTGTTGAAGCCCAGAGGAACATGTGGTTCGCCGTGCCCCAGTTTATCGGGTTCGTCATCTTCTTCCTCGGCGTGATCATCGAGGCGGAGAGGACCCCCTTCGACATCCCCGTCGCCGAGGTTGAGCTCGTCTTTGGGTGGAGGACAGAGTACAGCGGGATCCTCTTCGGCTTCACCATGATGGCGGAGTACGTGCTCTTCCAGGCGTGGGCCCTCCTGTTCATAACCCTCTATCTTGGGGGATTCAACGGCCCCAACATCCTCGGGAACACCATGTACAGCCACATCTTCTGGCTGATCCTCAAATTCGCAATTCTTGTTGTGTTGATCGTCCTCCTCAGGTGCATCTTCCCAAGGCTGAGGATAGACCAGATGCTCAAGCTGGGCTGGTACTACCTGACTCCGCTGGCTGTGCTCAACCTCGTCGTGGTTCTGGCGATGAAGATTTTGGGGGTGTTCTGATGAGCTTCCTGAAGAAACTTTTCAAGCCCTTCATGGTCGTCGCCCCTTACGTGCTGAGGAACTCTCAGACCTCCGCCTATCCCACGGACAGGCTGGTCTTCTCGGAGAGGTTCCGGGGGCGCCACAAGTTTCACTTCGACCGTTGCATAAGCTGCAACGCCTGCGCCCGGGTCTGCCCCAATAAATCCATCACACTTGTGGAGGTAGAAGACAAGGAGGGGAAGTACCCCCAGATAGACTACCAAACATGCAGCCTCTGCGGGTACTGCGTCTGGTTCTGCCCGAAGAACGCCTTGGAGTTCACAGAATTCGTGGAGTTCGCTGAGACGGACCGCAGCAACCTTGTCTACTCACCGGAGCGCCTCACCGAGGTACCAGATCTCAAGGAGGTCCTGCCAATGATGAGGTGGAGGACGGAGACATATCTCACTGAGAAGGAACTCAAATACAGGAGGGTTGAGGAAGCATGATTGATCTACTCTTCGTTCTGGCGTTGACCGTGATAAGCGCTCTACTCGCTGTCACGAGCGAGAACATCGTATACGGCGTCGTCTTCCTCCTGTGCACAAACGTATCTCTAGGCATCGTCTACTACATGATGAGAGCCCCAACAGTCGCCCTCTTCCAGCTCGCGATTTTCGCAGGGGCCGTTGTCGTCTTCTTCGTCGTCACTGTCATGTTCACGAGGGCTGGGAGTATGGAGATAACGGAGGAAGTAGAGGCATGAGCAGCAGAAAGGCAAGGTACGGCATGATAGCAGCCACAATAGCCATTGTAATAAGCCTGATGTTGTTCTCGTGGCTCACATTGGAGGTTAGCTTCCCCGCCTTCGAGTACACCCCGGACGTACTCACGAGAAAACTTGTACCATCTGAGCCGTACGAAGGTATCGCGTCCCTGGTGAGTCGCTTCCTCTGGGAACATAGGGCCCTGGACCTAACGGGTCAGGCTTTCGTGATCGTTGCAGCGGTGATATGCTGCTTGGCGATGCTAAAGTCGGGTGAGGAGGGAGGATGATGCTGCCACTCATGCCCTTCCTGGTCTCCGTGGCCCTCATGCTGGTCATCGGCATCTGGTGCCTCATGGTGAAGCGAGATATGGTCCGTCTTCTGATAGGCGTAGAGATCCTCTTCAACTCGGCGAACCTGTGTTTCATCGCGCTCTCGACCCAGACCACCGGCTTCATAGATCCCTTCGCCCACTCGGTAGTCATGATGGCCATCGTCCTCGATGGTACCGTCATCGCCGTTGGCCTCGCCATGGTGCTCAACGTGTACAAGCACTACAAGACCCTGGACATAAGGAAGCTGAGGCGGTTGAAGTGGTAGCCCAGGAACTCATCTCACAGGGCATCAACCTTCCTCTGCCGCTGGCAGTGCTCCTAGTCGGGGGAATCGCATCGCCTCTTGTAGGTCTACTTGCGGAGAGGGTTGGGTTAAGGAGGATAAGAGAGGCCTGGATGATCTTCGTCTCAGGCGCTGCACTTGTCTTGGTCTATATCCTATACCGGGGACTGCTAACGCCTGCGGGAGACGTCGCGGTCAGAGTCGTAGCCATCTGGGGGCAGCTCCCGCCCCTCGGCGGATGCTTTGAGATCGACGCCCTCAGCGTCTTCATGACCGGGAGCATCGCCTTCCTTGGATTCTTGGTCTCCGTCTACTCATACATCTACATGGAGAGGGAGGGCCGCCTGACCGAGTTCTACACACTTGTCACCTTCATGATGGCCGGTATGACGGGCATCGCTATGGCAGGCGACTTCTTCACCCTCTTCGTCTTCTGGGAGCTGATGGGTCTCTCGAGTTATGTCCTCGTCGCCTTCCTGAAGTCTAGGTGGGGACCGATAGAGGCGGGCCTCAAGTATCTGCTCATGAGCGCCACAGCCAGCGCGTTCATGCTCCTCAGCATGTCGTTCCTTTACGGGATGACGGGAACCCTCAACTTCGCCCTTCTGGCTGCAAGCATGCGTGGAGCTGCACCGACGCCGTGGATCTTCGCGCTATTCAGCTCCCTCATCATAGGGTTCGGCGTAAAGTCGGCGATTGTCCCGTTGCACACCTGGCTGCCGGACGCCCACCCTGAGGCCCCAAGCCCCATCAGCGCCCTGCTTTCGGGCATAGTCATCGAGACGGGCCTCTATGGATTGACAAGGGTCCTCTACCTGATCTTCGACCCCAGCTTCTTCCGGATGCCAATCGCAGCCCTCGCGGTCCTGACCATGACGCTGGCCAACATAACGGCGCTGCTCCAGCAGGACATAAAGAGGCTTCTCGCCTACTCCAGTATAGCACAGATAGGTTACATGCTCGTGGGGCTGGCCGCCGGGACAGCCTACGGGATAATGGGGCTCTTCCTCCACGTCTTCAACCACTCCATGATGAAGGGGATGGCCTTCCTCGCCTCGGGCTCCATCGTCCACGAGGCGGAAACCCGGGACATCGGGAGCCTCAGAGGCGTCGGGAAGATGATGCCCATAACCTCCATCAGCTTGTTCATCGCCTTGTTGGGGCTAGGAGGCGTCCCCGGCACCAACGGCTTCATCAGCAAGTACCACCTGTTCAGCGCGGCCTTCGGCTCCGGGCTGGCGTGGCTGGGGATTATGGGGGTTCTCAACAGCGCCCTCAGCATGGCCTACTACATCAGGGTGATGCAGGTCCTACTCGGATCGCCGGATGAGGGCTTCAGGGTTCACGAGGCCCCGATCCTCATGGTCACGGTCACCCTGGTAATGGCCGCCATCATTGTATTCCTCGGGGTCTGGCCCGCCCCCATCATCAACTTCGCTACCAGGGCATCGGAGGCCTTAGTCGACGGACTCTCCACCTACATCGGGGCGGTGCTGGGTTGATGGTTCACGTAAACGCTATTAACAGGATGCTCAAGAGGGTAGGAGATATGACGGGAGGCTGGGTGTGATGGATCCCGTGGCTGCAATGACCCCCCTCGAGGTCATCTTAAAGTACCCGAGTCCGTGGCTTGCTTGGATCCTCCCGATGATAGGCGCCCTCTCCATGCCCCTCTTCGAGAGGCTCGGCCACAAGATCAGGGACTACGCGGCTGTTGCATGGGCGTTCACGTCGGTCATCTCTGCTGCATCTATGATCCCTTGGCTGTTCAGCGGGCATTATCCGGGGGACATCAAGATCACGACGTGGATAACATTCCCAAACGGCAACCCCCTCGAGGTCGGCGTCCTCGTCGACCCTCTCAGCATCATCATCTGTAACGTGGTCGCATTCATCTCCTTCCTCATCGTCGTCTACTCTACGGAGTACATGCACGGCGACCACCACTTGATGAGGTTCTGGTTTTTCTTCCTCTACTTCATTGGGAGCATGCTCCTACTTGTCCTCTCGGACAATCTCGTCCAGACCATGATCGGATGGGAGGGCGTCGGTGTCTGCAGTTACGGCCTCATCGGCTACTACTATAGGGACGAGAAGGAACGGTGGCTCGGCGGCCCGCCCCCCCACGAGATGTACCCTCCGTCCCACGCCGGCATGAAGGCCTTCGTCGTCACCGGCATCGGCGACGTCTTCATCCTGGGGGCGATCTTCATCATCTTCAACTTCGCCGGGACCCTGAACTACGTCGAGCTCATAGAGACCGCCCATCACTGGCTCCCCCAGATCGCGGCGGTCCCCGGTCTGCTCGCAGTCACGGCGATATTCTTCCTTGGGGGGCCCATAGGCAAATCCGCCCAGTTCCCCCTCCACGAGTGGCTGCCCGAGGCGATGGCGGGGCCCACCTCGGTCTCGGCCCTCATCCACGCCGCGACGATGGTGAAGGCGGGGGTCTACCTCGTCGCGAGGATGTCCCCGGTGTTCTACCTCGGGACCTGGGAGATGCACCTGCCCGAGGCCCAGGTCTACTTCATCGCCATAGCGTGCGTCGGAGCTTTCACCACCTTCTTGGCCGCCTCCCAGGCCCTCGTCTCGGTGGAGCTCAAGAAGATCCTCGCCTACTCGACCGTCAGCCAGATCGGCTACATGATGCTGGGCCTCGGCCTCTCGGGCCTGAGCGAGGGCGCCTACGTCGCTGGGCTCACCGCGGGGATCTTCCACCTAGCAAGTCACGCCCTCTTCAAGGCGGCCCTCTTCCTCAGCGCCGGCTCCGTCATCCACGCGATCCACTCGATCTACACCTTC
>JABAOC010003482.1_pt1 | contig 27823 bp, 29 predicted proteins | sample 7062161 | NCBI WGS metagenome assembly JABAOC01 (sample SAMN14538625, study PRJNA623070) | marine sediment metagenome | biome: marine biome [ENVO:00000428]; feature: marine pelagic biome [ENVO:01000023]; material: deep marine sediment [ENVO:00002113] | place: India: Gulf of Khambhat ... | reverse complement strand
ACGAAGCCCATTATAGTTTCCCTCAGTCCCTCGAAATCCTCCATTCCCTCTATCTTTATCTCAGAGGACCTGGTGTTCGGGGCCGAATAGCCCGCGGTCTGGATCTTGAGGGAGGCTATGCCGAGATTCCTGGATACGGGCCCCTGCGCGATATCGATGTTGGTTATCCTGTTGTAGGGGACGACCCCTGTGTTCCTGAACCACACCCCTCTTCTCCATATCATCTCGTTGGACGTGAGCTTGTATTTTATGGTGTAATAAAACCTGTCAATCCAGTAGACAGCAAAGGTTATCACGAGGAGGAGGGGGACGAAAAAGAAAAGCGTGAACAAAAGGGTTACCAGAGGCGGGCCGAAGACAAAAACAGGGGCGTAGAGGACGAGGATGAAAAAGAGCGCTATGATGGAGAGGTAGATGTAATAGAGCTTCTTCAGCTGCAGTGCGGGCATGAACTCCCCGCCTATTTTTGGGTTGGTTACTTTTCCCATACCTTATATTGCGGTCTTGTTTTTAAAAATAACCCTGAAAACTTCGAAATCCGGTTCTTTTCACCTCGGATTCAGATCTTGCCCTTTTTCTGGGGCACGAAACCCCTCTTGTGGTAGGCCGCTATCATGGCAGGTATCTGCAGTATTATCGCGAATACCACAAGCATCCACCCCGCGATCATCCACCCGGCAGCAAAGAAATACACGGGCAGAAGTATTCCTATACCCAGACCCAGAAGGAATTTGCCCAGGATCCAGAACACGAAGTTCGAGGTGTGCATGGCCTTTATCTTTTCGAGCTTCTCCTCAATCATCGACATGAGATCACCCATTTTATAATTATTCCCGCCCGCTTATATATCGCTCAGGAAGGGATCCCGGACAGAGAGCCGTTATTATAATAAAAACTCCAAAATTAAAGTATGACGGGGGGTTTGATCCGGATCGTTCTATCGTTTGTTTTCTTATGTATGGTTTTAGCTCTGAGTATTCATTCGGCTCTAGCACAAGCAGATGAAAATTCATTGTTTGTTTATGTATTTGATGAAGATGGAATGTTCTTTTCCGGGGCAACAGTTAGGCTTGATTATGGGCCTATGGATGGAGAGCGCTCTTCAATAGGAACTAGTTATACAGCGATGGGCCCTGCTGAATTTCATAATCTTAGCCCTGGTACTTATACCATTACAGTGAGTGGGTATGGTTATCTGCCTGCCTACCAGGAGTTTTTAAAAGAGAGCGGGGTTCAAGGAAATGCATCCCTTATTATTCAAGAAGAACCTGCTGGTGCAACTGGCAGTGCAAGGATTGCACTATTTGAAAAATACGCTCCTCAGACAAAGCAATACATCCTTAATGGATATATAGAACTTCTTGATCCGGCTGTTTCAGATGATGGAATACCCTTAGTAGTAGCAAGTTCCGGAACTGAGTCAGGAGAGGTTATTTTTTCTGACCTGCCTGTTGGGTTTTATACTGTGCAGGCAACTGCTCCTGGCCATATTTCAGAAACACCAACCATTCAGATAAATGCAAATGCTGAGACATGGTTGCCTATTGGTATGGATATGGCTGAATGTAAGGAATTAGAAGCAGGGCATAATGGCGACATTAAGAACAGGCACAACATAATACTTATAGCCAATGATTATGATAACATTGAAAACTTTAAACAAAGAATGCAGGAAATCATCAATCTTGATGGCTATAATGAATCTGGTCTTCTCTCTGACATGCCGCTTGCAGATTATAAAGATAGATTTAATGTGTTTTATGTGGACAAATTATTTGATTCGTCTAACTTCGTATCAGGAAACAGACTCTGCACTGAAATTGATAGGAATCGACAAGTAATTCGCTTTATCTTTAGTTCTTACGGGGGCGGAACTGCGGCTTTGTGCGGAGGAATAGCTAATGTAAATGATGTTGGAAGTGAGAATGCAACTGATTTGTGTGGGGGTTCAGTAAAAGATATAACTTCTCATGAGTTTGGGCATTCATTCGGATGCTTATATGATGAGTATTCATATCATCATTCTGCCTGTGCTGAAGGAGGTTGTCAGCTGCCTCAATATGTAAATTGCGATATAGCTAATACAAGTGTAGGATGTCCAAAATGGTGTAAGAACACTCCTGTCTCTGCTGAGGAGTTGTCAGCAAGGGTTTGCAGTACATATACTTCTAATATAGACTGTTATGCAGCATCTTCTGAAGGCAAGCCTTGTGGTTGGTTAAAAGATACTAGCACATGCATGAACATAGTCAGTTATTGTTATACATTCACAGCACAGTATGCCTGTGATTTTGATTCATATGGTTTTTGCCAGTGGTCAACTTCACAAGATCCTTATTTCCAAGCTAACTGTATCCCTATAGCACTTGATAACATAGACATTGGAAAGGGTTGTGAGTCTAATACAGGATGCTATAAAGTTTGTCAGTATATTAACTGGTATAGTTCTACTGTGGCTAGCAAGATGAAACATGCAAATCTTCCTTTTGGCAGAATTAATTCAGAAGAAATAGTAAGGAGGGTGAATAAGCTTGGGTATGCTCCATTAAGCCCATATACAGTTTCTGATTCTGGGATTATCACTTATGACGAGGTCAGAAGTGATGGTACTATTTCTGGAGGAATTCTTGATATAGACGCTGCTCTAGAAAATCCCAGGGTAATAGATGCCTTCAACAGTCGTTATGGGGAAGTCCCAACTAAACAAGAGGTTTTGTCAGGGTATGCAGACGTAGTTCTTCTCGCTCAATATCATTTGAATAAAGCTGATCTTACAAATGATGGTGAGGTTGATATTTCTGATACAATTATAGTTGCATCAAACTTTGGCCTGACATCTGGCTTCGACCCCGTGGCGGACACCAACTTTGACGGCAAGGTTGACATCTTCGACATAGTCTTTGTAGCGAGCAGGTTTACTGATTTATAACTGACCGATTTAAAGAGAGCCTCAGGAGGGAACTTCAGACGGATTCCGAGCCCCTTGGAATCATGCGCCCTTTGAACCCCCGACCTATCGCTTACGAGGCGATCGCTCTACCAGCTGAGCTACTGAGGCGAATGTTCAAACGTTCGTTATATAAAATAACCTTTTTATTATAATAAAGTTCTATTTTTACTATCGGATCGGGGCCATGGTGTAGCTTGGTCTGGCCATTCGAAAGATATGGCGCCAAAAGCATCGGGGCTTTGGGAGCCTCAGACTTGGGTTCAAAGTGACCCTTTTCAGAAAAGCGTCAACGGAAAACGCCCGAAGAGTGTCATGAAAGTCCCAATGGCCCCATCCAAACATTTAAATTTGAAAGGTGTAGAGGTATACTATGGAAGAAGAATGTCTGTTTTGCAAGATAGTGGCAGGCGAGATTCCTTCGGAGGAGGTCTACTCGGACGGTGATTTCATCGCTTTCCTGGACATAAACCCCAGGAATCCGGGACACACGTTAGTCATACCCAGGAAACATTACAACACTATACTTGAGATGCCGGACAGCGAAGTGGCTGACCTTTCCAGAGTTGTGAAAAAGATCGCGATCGCGGTGAAGAAAGGGACGAACGCGGACGGAATCTCAATAGGCCAGAGCAACGAACGCGCCGCAGGCCAGGTCATTCCTCACGTCCACTTCCACGTGATCCCGAGGTTCGCCTCAGAGGGTCCTCCCGGTCTGGAGAGCATAATCCCCACAAAGAAACTAACGCCTGAAATAATGAAGAAGCTCACGGAAACCATAAAAGCGAACTTCGGATCTTCGGAAACCGCGCCTGCAAAAAAACCGGAAAAACTGGAAAAGACAGAGGAATTGAGGGAAGAGCTGAAGGAAGAGGATTTCGAACTTTAATGCGTCGGTAGTCTAGCCTGGTAGGACACAGTTTTTCGGAAAGTGTAAGCCTTCCAAGCCTGTAACCCGGGTTCAAATCTGGAAACCACCAGCGGGTTTCCAGCCATCCTGCAACCAGGATTTGAAAGTCCCGGCCGACGCATACATTTTCTTTGACAAGCGGAACGAAGTGGAGCGGGCAGGCTTGCGTCTGTTTTACGTAAACGCTTTTGGGTAAAAGGGTTTATTTTAAATATCCTTCCTACAATTATTATACAAAGTTTTTTAGGTTGGTTTAATGGTCGTGAAACATTTCAGGAGGCTCAAAAACAGACTAGCTTCTGCCATCAGGAAGGTCTTCAAGAAAAAAAAGGAAATAAAGATCGGTTTGTACGGGCCCGTGAATTCCGGTAAGACAACGCTCGCCAACAGGATCTGCGTGGACTGGCTCGGGGAGGAACTGGGAAAGGTGACGAGCATTCCCCATGAGACAAGGGAGATCCAGATGAAGGAGAAGGTCACGATAAAGGATAACGGGCGTTCGCTGACCTTCAACCTTGTTGACACACCGGGGATAGCGACCAAGATCGATTTCGAGGATTTCCTGAAGTTCGGGATGAAAAGAAAGGAAGCGAAGGAGCGGGCGAAGGAAGCGACGAGGGGCGTGATAGAGAGCATAAAATGGCTGGACAAGATGGATATGGTTCTTGTCGTGCTTGATTCCACAAGAAGTCCGATAAACCAGGTCAACATAACGATACTCGGGAATTTGGATGCGAGGAACATCCCGCTTCTGATCGTTTCGAACAAGGTTGATTTAAAAAGCTCGAGCACGAGCAGGGTTAGAACCGCTTTCCCTGGATACGATGTCATCGGGATTTCAGCGAAGACTGGGGCGATGGTGAACGAGCTTTACAAGATGGTCTTGAAAAAGATATAGGTGGAAAATGAACCTGAGAATAAAGCTGATACCCTACGAAAGGCTTAAGAGAGAGGATGCGAAAAAACTGGTAAAGGATCTGAAAGAGGGGACGATAATACTTGTGGACGCGAAGCTCGACCCGAAGGAGGAAGCTGATCTGATAGAGGAGACCATGAAGGTGGTTTCAACCAAGTTCTCCGGGATAGAGCTGAGCTCGATGGAACTGTCCGAGCTCAAGGAAACCACGAATTTCGAGAGGTTCAAGAACATGGTCATAGAGAGGATAATGGGCAAGAAGAGAGGTTTGACAATCATAGGCCCTGCGAAGATCATAAGAAAGATAGAGAAGAACCCCGAGGAGCTTCTGCTGTACATGTAGGTTTATATTACTTTATTTCTACCTGAAATTATGAAGTTGAGTATCTGTGGAATGACTGCATCCGGAAAGAGTTACCAAGCAAAAAAAATTGCAGGAAAATTTAATTTAGAATATATCTCCGGTTCCGATTTTCTGTTGGAAATGGCAGGTTTTCTACCCGAAGGGGACCACTTCTGGATTAGTGAATTAGGGGAGCAGTTAACCGAAGAGAGGATCAGAAATCCTGAAATAGACAGGAAAGCGGATGAATTGATTTTACAAAAAGCAATAACCAAGGAGGATGTCATATTTGACTCGTGGACTCTGCCATGGTTGTATAAAGGTGGTGACCTGTATAAAATCTGTCTGGCTGCAAATCTGGAAGCGAGAGCAAAAATTGCTTACGGGTCAAGAGAAAGAAAACCTTATAACTTAAGTGAGATTAGGGAAAGGATTAGAAAAAAGGATGAAGATTCCGCAAAAATATTTTGGGAACGTTATGGTATCGACATTTCAGATCATTCCCCCTTTGATTTAATTATTGATAACTCGGAACTGAAGCCAGGGGAAACATACAGAATATTAGTTAATGACATCATGTTAAAGTTTCAACCTGTATTGATAAACTCCGGATAACTTTTCGGTATTTATTTAAATCATAATAACGTAAAATAACTATAAAGTGAATTCCATGCCAAACAAGTGTACGAAATGCGGTAAAATACATCCGGACGATGCGAGTTATCTCGTAAGCGGGTGTGATGCGTGCGGATCGAAATTCTTCTTCTACGTGAGGGAGGAAGTTCTGGAAAAGGTTGAAAAGGATATAGAACAGATAACCAAGAAGGAGATGGAAGAGATAGAGAAGGACATAAGGGAGATAGTTTCTAAAGAGGAACGCATCGAGGAGGAGGAAACCGTTATCCTCGATGTGGAAGCCATAAGGGTGATAAAGCCCGGGAAGTACAGGATAGATGTGGTTAACCTCTTCACGCAGAGACCTCTCGTGATACGGACGGGTCCTGGGAAATACGAGCTTGATCTTTCCACACTACTGGACGGGCTCAGAAAGAAAAAATAGGGTCTTGTATGAAATACGGGATTTCGAGCAAGAAATTCAACCTCACGAACTTCTCGTTTGTCGCTCTGATTTTCATAATAGTGGGGATAGTCGTGAACATAGGGGGGAGCCTGTTCAGTCGTGAGATCGTGGGGCAGGGAAACTTCTTCATAATGTGGGGCTTCATCATAGCCGTGATAGGACTTTTCGTTCACTTTCTCAGGCAGAGATGGTGAAGGTATTCTCTAAGTTACGGTTTTTACCGAAAGTTTTCGGAAGTTTTTTAAGTGATAGGATTAAAAAATAAAACATGAGACAAAAAATTTTAATGGCTTTAATAATGTGTACTTTATTCACAATTCCTACGGCTGCTGCGTATATAAGCGAAGAAACATGTGATGCTGCTAATCCGTGCGAAGAAGGAATGGAATGTTTTAGTTTTCCGGGTATCGGTCTGAAGTGTGCCCAGCCTTATCCTTGCAGTTATTATAAATGTCCTGAAGGAACCCGATGTGCGGTTGCGGAGAGTTATCCTCCACAGGTTATTTGCAGCTGCACGGGCCCTGAATGTTCGGCCACAGGCGGCGATGAAGATACAGTATCTTATGACTTGTTAACCCAAACCGTGATTCATACGATAGACCAAAATGAGCAAACAGTCTCACATGATATATCCATATGGAAATCCACCCCTGGGAACAGGGGTATACTCGAAACGGATTTTGCCTCTGTTGAATTGTCTAATGAATTGGTTGTGGAGGAGTCCAAATTATTTATGAAGACCTCTGTCGGAAAAAAACCGGTTAATCTCTTGCCCGAAGATGTGATTGGAATTTCTGAAACACCGACCAAAGAGGCGGTCGAGAAGATAGAACTTAAAGAAGAATCACAAAAACCCGTGTATTCTGTTAAAGGAACGAAACAAGCGAGGATACTTTTCATAATACCTGTTTCAATGGAAGTTGAAACGAACATAGATGCGGAAACAGGAGATGTAATTTCTGTAAACAAACCCTGGTGGAGTTTCCTGGCTTGGTAAAATATGAGTTTATTTTTTGAATGTTATTCCGGTGTTTTTCACGGTAACCCTCATGAAATCCCTGGCTGCGTGGGATTTCTTGAAAACCTTCTTTGCCTCCTCCTCGAGCTCCGCGAGGTTCGTGTAACGTCTTGAGAAGTGGGTGAGAACGAGGTTCTTCACATTCGCTTTTTTCGCGATTTTAGCGGCTTCCTTCGCTCCCGAATGCATCCGGTCCTCCATGACCTCGAAGAAGGTGGAATCGTGGATCAGCAAATCGGCGTTTTTCGAAATTTTAACCATGTTCTCGCAGGGTTCCGTGTCCCCTGAGTATACGACCTTTATGCCCGGTTTCCTGTAGCCCACGTCCTTGAGCGTGATCTTCTTCCCCTTGAACTCGATCTCTCCCTTATCCTTCAGCTTGCCCACCAGCCTCCCTTGTTTTAGGCCGAAGAGCTTCTCCGCCTTCTTTATATCAACATTTACCTTGTCCCTCTCCCTGAACGCGTACGCTACGGAGGGGACGGTGTGTTTGGTCGGGATCGCAACGATCTCGAAGTCCTTGGTCTCGTGAACCTTTATCTCCCTGTTCCCCTCGAAAGGAACGCTCTTCGGGATTACCCGGAAACCCGTCCCCCAGTAATCGAGATCGAGAATATCCCCGATAAACCTCTCGGCGTCCGGCCCGTGGATGTAGAGCGAACGCTTCCTCCCTTCGAGGTTCATTGTATACAGCAAGCCGATCAGTCCTATCCAGTGGTCCGCGTGCCAGTGGGTTATGAAAACGTGATCGATCTTCATGAAGGAGATTCCTTTCGCTATTATCATCTGCCTCTGCGTCCCCTCACCGCAGTCGAAGAGGAAGTTTTCCTGATCGTAGTGAAGATATATTGAGGAGTGGTTTCTTGCTTTGGTTGGAGGGCCGCTTCCCGTTCCCAGGAACGTGATCTCCAGCATAAGAAATAATTGTAATCGGTATTTAATAATTAGATTTGATCGTATTTCTTTCTTCCAGCGCCATAAATATTTTTTATGGCGTATTGCACACCCTGGGTGTATTCGGATTCCGAGAAATTCAACCTTGGAATTCCGAATCTGTAGAATTCGTTTTCCTTTCCTTCCCTATCTTTCTCCAGTGGTTTCAATTCGACTGGGAGCTGTTCGAAGAGTTCAACAGTTGATTGCGCATTGCTCGATGTTTGGAAGCGGAAGGTCTCCCTTCCCTCCATCGCGTCCACTCCGTACATATGGCAATCGTATGAGCCGAAATACAAAATTCCTTCATGGAGGAAGGGTGTTGAGAAGATTCCACCGCCGGTTTTAAATCTCCATTTTTCTTTGCCTGTGGAAACATCGAGGGCGTACAGGTTTCCATCACCGGAACCTATATAGATCATTTCGTTGTGTATCGGCGGCTTTTGATCTCCAACCCTTCCCTCTGTCTGGAACCTCCACTTCTCCCTTTTCGTTTCGAGATCAACCGCGTAGAAATTGTGATCGCTTGATCCGAAGAATATCATCCCATCGTATATGACCGCTCGGTTACACACCCATCCTTTCGTTCGGAATCTCCAGAGTTCCTTTCCGTTGTTTGTGTCTACGGCGTAAAAATTGTAGTCGTTGGAGCCGAAATATATTACACTGTTATATATCAAGGGCGGGATGAAATTTATTATACATCCTCCAGTCTGAAACCTCCAGATCTCTTCGCCTGACTTCTTATCCAGGCAATACATATTCCCATCGTAAGAGCCGATAAAGAGTTTATCCCCTTCTGTAACAGCAGAAGAAACGACATCCCCTCCCGTCCTGAACCTCCATTTCTCTTCTCCTGTTTTCGAGTCAATCGCGTAAATGTTGTGATCCCTTGACCCAAAATAAATCACGTTATTTTCGATCAGAACGGTCATGCAGATCTCCCCGCCCGTTTTGAAATGGAAAACCTCCTCTCCACTCTCCCTGTCGATCGCATAGAGATTCCCGTCTGAACAACCAACGCAAAGAACCCCATCCCGAATGAGAGGAATGGATTCGACAAATGCATCATTCCCTTTGAAACGCCACTTCTCTTTTTTTGTTTTCAGATCCACAGCGTACAGATAATGATCAAGCGCTCCAAAGTAAACGACGTTTTCATGAACCGTGGGACCTCCTGAGATACTTCCTCCGAAACCCAGCTTCCACCTCAGGGAATACAGCCTCGGCTTCTCCACAACAAGATCGCTCATCTCGGTCTCGAATCCTGTCTCTATCAACATCCAGATCCCTATCTTTATCAAAAACTTTTAAAATTATAAACGTTGGTCTTGTTTTAATTAATCTTGGAAATAGCTTTTTCCTGGAGGTGATTCATTCCTTGTTTTTAGTTCCTGATATTCTGGATCATAAATTTTAATAATCCTGAATTTACCAGACATTGTTTGAGTTTCCTCTGTTTCTCCCATTTTTGTTTGTTCAAAAATTATTATTTCCCCCCAATATAACCATTTACCATCTATATTGTGAACGAAGTAATTCCTGTTTGGTGCGTGATGAAAATCTCTTATACGTGGTTTGTCATGAAATTCGTATACTTTACCTTCAAAATCTTTTGCCGTGTATGGGTTCTCTCTATGTTTTTCCAAAATTAGTTCATCAGCAGGGAAACCTTGCTCGGTTGTTATTTGCAGTGTATCATTCAATTCAACATAACTGCCCATAGATTATTGGATAACCTAAAATGTTATATACCTTTCGATCGGGACTAACTTTTTATTACTGAAAAACCAATCTCGTTTATGAATCTGCTCATTCCGAAAATCCAGGAGATCGCCAATAAGATTTCTTCTATTGAGGGGAAGAGGAAGAAGCTTGCGGAATTCCTAAAGAACGTGAAAACCGATGTGAAGCTTTCGGAAAGGGTTGAATCCCTTGAAATCAACGACATGAAGATCTCAGCGGTGGACGGAGGGATCGTGAAGCGAAGTCTCCACGGGTTTGATTTTGTCCTCTCCCGAGGGGTTGGTGTGTGTTTCTGTTACAGGAAGGGGAAGATACACAAGGTTGATTACCACCCGAGCAAGATGCCCACTCCCGAACTGTCCGTCCTTGAGGCGTTGTCAGACCTAGACTGGGTGCACACGACATCGATCGTGAGGCAGCGGACAGAGATCAAAACGGCGATAGAAATAAGTGAGAAGTTAAAGCCAGATCTCCTTCTCCTGGACGGTTCGATCATCCCTCACTACCAGGACCGCCCGGCGAGGACCTCGAAGATTCATGGAAGTTACGAGGAGATGATCTCTCTTTACAAAAAACTGTTTGAGAAATGTCTGTCACGAAACGTGATGCTGGCAGGGGTTGTTGAGGATTCGAGAGGGACGAAGTTCTGCGGCATCGTTAACGAGAAGATTCTCTCGAAGGTTTCGCATGCGAGCGTTCCAGAGCTTAAGGGAATCCTGGAAAAAACAAGGGACACGAATCTCCTCTACTGGATCCTGCAGGAAGGGGAGAGGACGGATGTCTTCCCTTATTCCGACAGGGCGAAGGAGCATCCTGTGATGAAGGATTTCCAGGAGTTCGGGGATAAAATATTCTCCTTCTACATGAAGACCGCGAAGTTCGACAGGCCCATAAGGATCGATTTCCTGGGGGAAAAAGAGCAAGCGGAGAAGTTCGCCTCTGTCATTTTCTCGATCTCCTCGCATCATTCGGGCTACGGTTTGCCTAGCGTTCTCATCGAGGCTGATCAGGTGGCGAAGCTGGCGGAGGATGATATAGATAATATATACGAGCAGATCCTCACGCAGACAGGATCTCTGCCGAGTATTTTCAAATTGAGAAGAGATATGCGGCCATTCTAGTTCTAAATTGCGCACTTCAGGAAGGGGTTGTGGAAATTCTGTTTAAATGCAGGCTTTCCTTTGTCGTGCTTTTTTCAAGCGGTAATTTATCTATTCTAACTTCATTCAATTTACTTTTTAAATGACCCATGACTTTCTCTCTACTTTCCCTTACATTTCCATTTTGGGGCACATAAACTGCCCTCCCCATTTTGGAATCTTCTAAAAATATAGTACTTTTTATTGGAAAATCATAAAAATCCAGTCCTCCGTATTTGAATAAACCTCCTTCACCCAATTCAGGTTTGATATTATTTTTTAATTGGAATCCTTTCGGAGCATCCTTTACAACAACTGCCCATTCCTTTTCTGATAGTTTTAAATTAGAGACATCTATTCCGAAATCGCCTTCTATAACTCCACGGAATTCAAGCTCTGAAAGTGAGATGTCATCAGGATTTTCTGCCCTGTAAGCACGAGCTATGCTGGCCGTTGAACCGATTTTTCTGAAGTTGGATTCTGCCACATAAACATTACCTTTCTTATCTATCATGTAATCGACACCAAAAGTTCCATATAACCCCCTTTTAGGTATGCTCTGGCCAATAGTTTTGGCATACTTTATCATCTCTTCTTTTTGTGATTTGGTTGCCTTTGAAGGACTTATTGCTCCCCTGTATTTCGTACCATCGTCGAGTATCTGATCTGCCATGCCAACCACAGAAACTTCGCCGTTTCTGTCTGCTATGGCCATTATGAAAGGTGAAAGTTCCACATCTATAAGCTCGGAGATTACGTATTTCCCTTTATTTTTAAGTTTTTGTAAATCAGCCTCTCTGTATATTTTCGCTACTCCATTACCTCCACTACCCCTTGATGCAGCAACGAATGCCTTGCCTCCGTGATCTTTGAAAAAATGATCCCTGTATTTCTGAACAAGTTCATCAAAATCGTTTGCCATGTAACCTTGAGGTACAGGAACCCTAAGTTTTTCAAACAATCTTCTTTGAAAAGTTTTATCATCATACTCGTCGAAAACTTTGGGGTTACCACCTATCAAATGTATCCTTTGTCCATCAATAAGTCCGTTATAATCAATTCCACCGATGCTGAACGCATCCACATAAAGATCTTGCTGGTTTTTTAGAATCCTTTCAGCGATTCCCTTTAAAAATTCGCTTTGATTTGCTTGTATGTTCAAATCATTCTGTTTAACTGGAAGGAAATAATTTTGATCAGGATTTACAGCCCAAAATGCTGCCAGATGCCTGTTTATAACTATAACTTTATCCTTGTTCTTGTAAGGAGGTGGGATATTAGGTAAAACATGTATTATTTCAACAGGTTTTTGGTATTTCTTCTCCAAAGTCTCTTTTAGGTGTGGAGTCGTTCCAGCATATTTTACATCTTTACCTAAAAAGAAACCATAAGCCTTGTTATGATCTATACATGATACATTAGAATAAACAACTCCATCATCTACAAGTTTTGTATTCCTGTAAAAATCCTTCTTTATATTAAAATTTCCATTTTTCATTAATTAATAGTAACACTTCTGTGTTATTGAATTTTCTATCAAAAATTTTTGTAAAAAAGTAAATATTTATATATATTATTATAATAATACAAAATATGGTGAAAAACAGGGGATTGACCAACACTGAAAGATTAGTCATGGGAAGGCTGGAAATGGATGCGCGGACATCCTTATCGAGGATAGGAAAAAGCGTCCGCAAGAGCCAGCAGATCGTCAGTTATACTGTGAACTCTCTTGTGGAAAAGGAAATAATAAGGGGATTTTATACAATTGTTGATTATTCCAGGATGGACATGCTGAACTTCCGCGTTCATTTCCGCGCGAAATACCTTGGCGACAGGAATTTCAGTGAGCTTATAGATTATCTGGTTTCAGAGAAGCACACGTCCTGGATCGCGACAAGGGGAGGGGGTCACGACGTCGTGTGTTCTTTTCTCACACCGAACCCTTCCAAGTTCAACAAGATATGGAAAGGTATAATAGAGAAGTTCCCTGAACAGATACAGAAATACGTCATTCTGACGACCATCGTGAATATTGATTACGGGAGGAAATACCTATTCAACGACAACCCGAAAATCCCACAGAAAATTTACGGCGGGGACAAGGAACCCGTTGAGATTGATGAAACGGATATGAGAATACTCAAGGACCTGTCCGAGAATGCCAGGATGAATTCTGTAGAGCTTGCAAACAAGCTGTCAATCACGCCGAAAACTGTCATAGGAAGGATAAAGAAGTTGATAAAGGAAGAGATAATACTGGGATTCAGGCCTTCTGTCCTCGCAAGGAACATGAATCACGTCTCTTCCCTTTTTCTCATAAAATACCACAACGTTTCCCTAGGAGGGGACGAGTTCATAACCTACATCAGTAAACACCCCAGCATTGTGAGAGCGGTGAAAACAATCGGTGAATGGGACATGGAACTGCAGGTGGAGTCGGAGAACGTGGCCGAACTGAGGAACGTGGAGATGGAGATTCGTGAGAAATTCGCAACCCTTATAAAGGACCTTTACAGCGTCCCCCTCTACATGACGTACAAGAAAACGTTCTTCCCAGGTTTCCTTGCAGATTAATATTTAATACTAGTTTCTAATTCTGAACCATGATAGAAGCTGTTCTTTTCGATCTCGATAACACCCTGATAGACTTCATGCTCATGAAGAGGAAGTCATGCGAGGCTGCGGTAGATGCGATGGTGAGCGCGGGCCTCAAAATCAGCAGAAGAAAGGCAATGGACATCCTCTTCGATCTCTACGGGGAGAAGGGGATCGAATACAACCGGATCTTCCAGGAATTCCTGAAGAAAACCATCGGGAAGATCGATTACAAGATACTCGCGAAGGGAGTGGTTGCATACAGGAAAGCCCAGATAGCGTACGTTAAACCCTATCCGGGAACGGTTAAAATTCTCCTGAGGCTGAAACAAAAAGGTATGAAGTTGGGGATCGTATCCGATGCTCCCTCTGTCAACGCGTGGATACGCCTGGTGGAGATGGGCATAGAGGATTTCTTCGATGTGATTGTTACGCTTTCGGATACAGGGAAGGAGAAACCATCAAAAATCCCTTTCCTGGAAGCTGTCAAGAAAATAGGTGTGAAACCAGGGAATATACTCTTCGTTGGTGATCGCCCCGGAAGGGACATAAAGGGCGCGAAAGCAGCGGGAATGAAAACGGTTTTTGCGAAGTACGGGAATCTGGAAGGGATCAAGAAATCCGGGGCGGACTACGAGATCGAGAAGATTGAAGACCTGCTGAAGGTGGTGTGAAATTATGGAGTTGGGAGAAGCCATTCGAAATCGTCGGAGCATTCGCTCGTACACGGACAGGCCTGTGGAGGACGAGAAGATTGAGAAAATACTCGATGCCGCTCACTGGGCGCCTTCAGCGGGGAACCTCCAATCGGTTGAATACATTGTTGTGAAGGACAGGGAAATCAAGAACAAACTTGCGGAAGCTTCCTACGGGCAGGCACAACCGAGCAAAGCCCCTGTAAACATCGTGGTCTGCGTGAATTATCCGAAGATCTCCCATTATGGGGAGAGGGGAGAAACCTTGTATTCGATTCAGGAGAGCGGGGCTTGCATACAGAATTTAATGCTCACCGCGCATTCCCTCGGTCTGGGAACGTGCTGGATCGGGGCTTTTGATGAGGGAAAGGCGAAGGGAGCATTAGGGATCCCCGATCACGTTAGGCCCGTGGGGATAATAACGCTTGGATATCCGGATGAGAGCCCGAGATCTAGCAGAAGGGGTTTGAAAGAGGTTGTTTTTAAGGAGAAATACAAAGGGTAGCCTAATCTTCTGGGAAGAATTTGAGCGCCTCATTCCAAAGATAATCATTCCAATTATTTCCAATTTCCTTTACTGTTTTCTCAGAGAAGTTGTTTTTATTGGCTTCTATTTTCCTCTCTACAGCTGGTGGAACATAACCACATTTTTTCAAAAGATCAAGCAGTTCCTGTCTTTGTCTTTCGGTCCAGCCATCGAATTTTACCTTCCTGTAAAACCTGATTCCCATTTTTGCTACATCAACCAATTCTATCATCCCTTTCGACCTTGGAACATTTTCTTCAGAATATCCTATTAGAAACTTTGCTTCTTACTCGCTCTCCGCAAGGTAACCCCAACCGCAGGTAACATGCAAACTTCTGCAAAATTCAGGTTGGAGATATTTTTCAACGGTTTCTATTGCGATTCGGTTTGCCTCTTCATGTTCTTCAATAAGTCGTTTGTCTTTGGGGAAGGCGGGAGGAAGCTCCCCAAGAATGCCAGCAGTAAAGGGGAAATTCCATGGCTTCGGACATCTACCGAAGTATAAAGTTAGTTTCGCGTATTGCTTGGTCATTATTAGGATGGGACAGAAAATTTTTTAAGCGTTGTATTTCGGATTTCATGAGAATTTGTCCGGTGTTACGTAGTCCCCGAATTTCTTTCGTGCGTCTTCAAGTCTTTTTCTCTGCTCTTCCAAAATTTTGAATACGATTGCTGGCGTATCCCTGACTTTTGTTTTGTAGATGTTCGTGATCCTCCCGATCTTTTCCAGGTTTTCGGGGATCCTTAACTTGAACTGCTCGTTGTATTCCTCCCTGGAGTAGTCCTTTCTGAGAACCTCTTTGAAAAGTTTTCGCAGGTCCTCGTATCCCGGGATCAGGCCCGTGGGTGTCCGGATCGCTTCCGCTTCCCCCTGCGAGCGGAGCTCCATCCACTTGAGCCATACCGCTTTGTCAATTTTATCGTTCAGGAATTCACCTTTCGGACCCTTCAGGAAATAATTAACGGAGAATATCTTGGGAGGACTCTTCACGTCTTTGATAAAATTCAGGTGGTGCTGTATGTATTTCCCAACAGGGATGGAAAGGAAATCGAGGTTCGCCATGGGGTTGTATTTCCTGACGCCCCTCTCTCCCAGGGTGGCTGCGGTGGTCTCGGATTCGAGTGAAGCTCCCATCGTTATCACCCCGTGGGTCCAGTCGAAGGATTCCTTTACAGAGACCCAGGTATCCGAATCCCTACCCCCGTATATTATTCCCCCAACTCGAACTCCCTTGGGGTTGTCGAGTTCGGTATCGAGGTTTTCGAGGAGTTTCACGTCAAGCGTGAATCTCGCGTTCGGATGGGAAGGTGGGATTTCATTCCCTTCCCTGTCCTTCTTTCCCTTCGTCCATTCTCCGGAATGGTTCCTTCCCCTTTTCGGGGTTTCACCGTCTTTCCCTATCCAGTGTACGCCCCCTTCTCTTGTAACAAGAACGTTCGAGAATATTATTTCACCGGGCCTGTTAAGAATCTTCCATATTATGGGATTGTCCTTTGAATTAACCCCCATTATTATCCCGAATATCCCTTTCTCCACGTTCACGGCGCGGATCTCCCGGTTAATTTTTTTCAGGTAGGATATGTCGTCCCCCACTATGTTTTCGCCGGGGATCATGGAGGTCGATGTTTTCCCGCAGAGGGAGGGGAAAGCGCCAGTGAAATAGGTTTTTCTTTGGTTAGGTCCGTGAACGCACATCAGGAACATGTGTTCGGTTAGCCAGTCCTCCCTGGAAGCCCGGTTGATCGCGAGCCTCATCGCGAGTTTCTTCAGGCCTATCGTATTTCCTCCGTACTGGGTGTTGGCGGAATAGACGGTTTCGTTCTCAAGGTCAATGTATATCCTTCTTTTATCGATGTTCCTGCTCGTGTTCTTTTCGTCAAGCTCGCCCTCGCTGTGAACGAACTTGAAGAAGCTTTTCGCTCGCTTGAATTCTTCATAACCTTTCCTGTACAGCAGGAATTCGCTGTGCGCTACGTAGGGTGAATCCGTTAACTGGACGCAGGGGATCGAAAACTCCGAATTGGCCGGGCCCAGACAGAAGAAGAGGATGTAGAGCGTATGTCCCCTCATTATGCCCTTCATTATGTCGTGAATTTCTTTCAAGCCCTCATCCCTGTCCATAGAGCGTATGTGCGGGCCGAGGTCCTTTCCCTTGGGGACGAGGAACTTCGTTCGCTCCTTGTCCCTTGCCTGATCATAATAGCTGTCGAAGTGAACGGTGTGGCCTTTGAGAGCGAGTTTCTCCTCTTCCCTGTTTTTTATCGCTTCCTTTCGGATGAAATCCACGTCCTCCCCTGAATCGCTGCAGACAAAGACCTTCGAAGGGTTGCAGAGTTCCATAAAAACAGCGATGAATTCATGGAGTTTGGGATTCTTTATTTCCATAAGCTTCCTGTAGTTTTCCTCTCCCAGCCTTGCTTTGAGTATCTCTTTCGTTATCTCCATCCTGCCACAATTATAATTTGGTTCCGGTTTCTAATTAATCGAGAAGTTCCCTTTCGATCCCCTTGACGCCGGGTATGTATGCTATCTTCTCCTCGATGTCTTCCATTATGTGCTTGAAGAACCTGTGTTTTTTCGGGATCTTCAGAAGTAGTTTGACCATCCCTTTGTCCAGTTTCACGGATTGAACGATCCCCAGGCTGACGATATCCCTTCCCACACTGGGATCCATTACCCTTCGTAGCCTCGATCTTATCAATCCCTCGTCCAAGTCCTCCTCCTTCGCGATTCCGTGCTTTTCCTCGTAGTTCCTTATAGCGGATTTCAGGCCGTCAATCGCCAAGACAGAACAATGGATCTTGACAGGAGGAAGACCTCCCAGCGCTTTCGTGATGTCAGAGAACTTGATATTCTTGGCCTGCTCGATCGTCTTCCCCTTGGCCAGCTCGGTCATCACGCTCGTCGTTGCGATGTTCGCGGCGCAGCCGTAGGATTTGAACTTTATATCCCTGATCACGTGGGTCTTCGGATCTACCTTTATGTAGATATGAACGATATCCCCGCAGGCGAGAGACCCTTCGGTGGACTTCCCGTCCGCGTTCTTGATCTCGCCCACATTCTTGGGGTGGGTGAAGTATTTGATCACCTTTTTTGAATACATATTCAACCCTTCTCCTTGATTATAATTTCCAGGTCCTTCTTTGTGTGGTCGTTGACCATTTCTATGGCTTTCTCTGGCTTGACCCACATGAAATCCGTTATTTCCTTTTTATCGACCCTGACGTCCGTGTGTTTCGCCCTGCAGAGGAAGTCTATGAATATGAAGTGTTTTTCGTAATTGAATTCCCTGGGTCTGATCGCATCGGAAACGTTTAACATCCTTATTACATTCACGTCAAGCCCGATCTCTTCCTTTACCTCCCTGCGGAGGGCGTCCTCCATTGTCTCGTTAAGTTCCACGTGCCCTCCCGGGATGGTGTATGTGTTCCATTTGGGGGATTTCAGCACCAAGACCTCTCCTTTATTGTTGAGTATTATCGCTCCCACGGTGGGCTCGGGGTATTTTTGGTCTTTCATCATTAATCACCTGTCTTATGGAATTTTAAATGTATATAACAGTGTTATATAAAAATGTTTATGCCTCTGATGTGATTATTTAGACCGAAAATCAAAAAATAAAGGTGATTGGAATGAAAGAGGTTCATATCTGGGATGTCGGCGGATTTGTTAAAATCTCCGATAAAGCTAGAAACGAAATGAAAGTGTTAATAAAGAGGTACAAAGTTTCGAAATTATCAAAGGAATTGAAGTTTGATAGAGAAACGATATACTCAATCTATTCGAAGGGGAGGAAGCAATCCATTCATTCGGTTCCTCACATAATTGAAATAGCGAACGCTCTTAATTATGATCTTTACAAATTAGAAAAAGAAATCACTCATTATGGTGGAAAACAGACAAATATGTATAATTTCAATTTTCCATTCGCTCCAAGCCCTTTACATATAAGGGCAGTTACGATTCATGGTGACGGCTCTTTTAATAAGAAAAACTTTCAGGCAGAATGGTATCAAAAACATAACAGAATTCAATATATGAATCAAGTGTTGGATGAAATTTTTGGCAAAAATGCTATAAAATCGTACAAAAAAGATAATTTTATATCATCGATCACAATACCAAACATACTGGTAAAATTAGTTTGCAAATCTCTCGATCTGGGAATTGAGGATTTTAACTCTGGTAAATTCTTTGAAAATGTATCCAAATTATCAATTGATTACCAATTTCAGGTATTTGCTCAATTTATCATTGATGAAGGACACTTCAAAGATACTACGTTCACAGTCTCTCAGCAAAAACAAGACATAAGAAAGGGTTTTTTGAAATTGCTTGATTCTTTGGGGTTTGAACATTCAAATCCTAAAAATACAAAACAGGATATCACAATTTATCTGTACAATTATCCTAAAATTATCAAATACTTGGACAATGCTGTAAATAAATACGGGAGTAATGCCGGTTTTTGGTTTAAAGAGAAAGAATTTAGAGGCATGCATAAAAGATGCAATCCCAGAAATTCGAAAATGATAATAGAAAGTACGAATATAAACAAAAAGATTTTCAAACAGTTAAGAAGAAAGAAAAGAGCGTTCTCTTACGAAGATATCAAAAAATTTGGAAGAACTTCTAGAGAAGCAAATAAGGCAATAAGAAACTGGAAGAAAAACAATCTAATTAAAAGAATGGGTTTTAATAGATACAAGGTGATTTAGAGGAAGATGTTGAAAATATAGCCTAATAAAATAACTTGCGGTATAGTGATAATTGGTAGCCAAATTGCAGCTTTTCTACCTATATTATGCCATATTAAACCTATTTCGGTTACATCTGTAATCACGCCACTCATCAAAAACACGAAGGAATTTCCGAAAGCTCCGCTCTGGTTAAAGATCTCGAAAGATAAGGGAGCGGACCCCTCGGAGCAGACCTCGATGACCGTCGCCAGTATAAGGGTGACGGCCAGCCCCAGTATGGTCGGCCCGAGATAGATCATGAACCATTCGTGGGGGACGAACGCGCGGGCAAAGCTCGCCATGAACATGCCTATTATGATCCACCACAGGACCATCTTGGAGAGGGACCAGGATCCCTTCATGACGCCCTTGATATCCCTCTTCAGGTTTTCAGCCGTTGGTTTGTATCCCTCCATCCTTCTCTTCGCGTCGTTCCACACGGAAAAGTCCTCGTCAATCCTTAGGTCACAGTACTTGCATTCGATCCATCCCCTGCGGTCCAGAAGCTGGTAGACCAGGCCCGTAACTATAGCTATTATAATAGCGGATATCACGATGTAAAAGGCGTGGAAGCCGAAGAAGCCGAACAGGAGGACAGTGACGGGAAGGTTCGCCCAGGGGGAGGCGAGCAGGAAGGCTATGACAGCGGGGGTGGAGGCTCCCTTCCTGTAGAGCTCGATCGCTATCGCGAGGATTCCGTGGGAACAGGCGGACATGAGAAACCCGAAAACCACCGAATAGAGGATCGTTCTCTTCTTGTGTCTGGTCAGATACCTCCGAATGTATTCGCCGGGGATGAAATGATCTATCACCCCTCCCAGCAGGAATCCCAAAAGCAAGGCCCACCAGATCAATCCGAGATAATCAAGGAAGGCGAAGGTCAACGGGCTGAGGGATTCCACAAAATACGAAACCACCAAAATAATCCCAACTATTAGCGAAACCACGAACAACCGTTCCTTATACCACCTTTTCTCGGGTTTCGCGCATTCAACACATTCCTCCTTTTTTCCCTTAATTCCGTGTTCCTTCTCGTATTTTTCAATGCAGTGCTGGCTACAGAAATAATGTCCGTGCTTCTTAATGTGACCCTTCATGCCACATATGGGATCGACCCTGTTTTCCTTTTTCATTGTAGACACCAACTGTCAACTGAACTAATATTACACTGTAATATATTTAGAGGTTTCAGAATAAAAAGAACCTTTTCCTTTCCACGGATATCTTCAATTCTTCCCCGCGTTTCAGCATCTCCCAGTATTTCCTGTTGTTGATGCATCCCGGATCAGGCGCCTGCACGTCCCCGAAGTATCCATATGCTCTAGCTCGACACCCCCCGCACACGTATCTGTATTCACACTTCCCGCATCCCACGAAACTCTCCCGCTCCCTCATTCTCTTAAGAACGGGCGAAGTCCCCCAAACGTATTTCAGCCGATCCTTTCGGATGTTCCCGATCTTTATGGGAATGAAGACACAGGGCTGTATATCCCCGTTGGGTTCAAGCCCGCAGTATAATCTCCCGGCTCCGCAGCCGCCGATGAATTCTCCGAGCTTTTTCGTTCTCCCCTTCATGCCCATCGCGGCCTTGTTGGTGAAGTGAGTGGTAACTGTAGCGCCCCCAGCGAATTCAAGCGCGATTCTCGCGTACTGGGGAGCGGTGGAGAGGACGTTAAGCTTGCATGAACTGTCCGTGAGTTTGGAATACAAAAATTTCTGCAGTTCCTCCCTCTCCTCGGGTTCAAGATCTTCGCTCATTATGTCCTTCCCCCTCCTTGTCGGGATGAAGTTGAAGGCAATCAACCTGTTCGCCTTTAGGTTGTTCTCAACAAAATCCAGGAGCTTTCGAATGTCCCTGAAGTTTCTTTTCGTCACGGTCGTAGCTACGCACGTATCCAGTCCCGCCTCCACGCAGTTCCTTATCCCCTCGCAAGTTTTTTTCCATGCACCTTTAAGGCCCCTGAACTCATCATGCTCTTTTTCGAAACCGTCAAGCGAGATTTCGACATATTCTATGCCCGAATCCTTGATCTTCTTGACCATCTTATCCGTCAGGAGCGTCCCATTGGTGGCAACTGAAAGATAGAATCCCTTCCTGACAGCGTATTCCGCGATCTCGAAGAAATCAGGCCTTATAAGAGGTTCTCCTCCTGAGAAAGCGATCGCCACCACTCCTGATTCATGAAACTCGTCCACCACCCTCTTCGCATCCTCTGTTGTCAGCTCATCCTCTGCGAAACCCTCCGCATCCTGATAACAGTGCTTGCAGCGGAGGTTGCATGCATGCGTGAAGTTCCATACAACCAGAAACGGCGAAATTGTGGTCTGAGGTCTCTGGATACCGTAATAAGCGATCCCCTCGAGAACGTTCACCAACGCCCTTCTGAGAACGATGTCTTTCAATCCCGTCCTCATTTCACTGTGAGGAACCCCGAATGACTTCGCTCCCCTCTTTATCGCAAAACTAACGATCTTGTATGCCAGATCATCCTTCCAGTCCCCTTTGACAGGCTCGCCCGCGCACTTCCTTAGAGCCAGCTCAAGCCTGTTATCTCCGTTGTTTGTCTTTCCGCACGCGAACTTCAGCAATCCCCTGGATACAGGATTGCCTAACCAGACCTTTACCGTGTTCGCGACTAGGTTTGGATCCCTGGTGTCCAGAGCGATTCCTTCGGGCATAATGATCACGAATATAACGGCGTTTTAAGAAATTTCGATTTTTGATTTATAAAACTTTAGTCACACCAGCCAGATAAATCCTATTACCAGGGCGTACACAACAATACCCAGAACGAAATATATCGCTTTCCCCTCTGTTTCCTTCGGGATGGAGTCCCTGATCACTATGTAGAGCAGGCTGCCCACGATGAAGCCCAGGAGGGCCTGCAAAAGATTCGAAGGGATCATCGCGAAGTACGCGAGCATCACGCCAAACAGTGTTGAGAATGAAAGAACGATTTTTAATATGATCCTTTCCCTGATGCTTATGTGTATCCCTTTCAGGGAAGCGGAGCTGACGGCCGTGTGGAAGAGGATCGGGATGAAGAAGAGCAGGCCGCTGATCATGTTTATGCCCACGAGCTCGACCAGGAGGATGCCTATGATGAAATGATAGAAAAAGAAGGTCGTGGAATGAGCGATCTTTAGTTCCTCGTGAAGGGTTTCTTTCGATTGGTGCTGGTAGATGTGTTTCTCTATCAGATGGAATGAGGCGAAGCCGGCGAGTATGAAGAGGAAGAGGAACTGGTGGAAGGGTTCTATCCCGCTGTAGACCTCCGGGAGAAGTAGGAGAAAGATATAGGTTATGGAAATTCCCGCCACGAAAGAGACCACTTTGTGCCTGACGGCAGGATCGCTGGGCTCGATTCTTTCACTGAAATAATGAACCACTGCCAGAACCAAACCCAAGATTACGGGTAGCATACTAATTAAACTATTGTTTGCTCTTATAATAAGTTTAAATTTTTAACTGATCAATATCTAACGGAGGATATAAGATGAGATCCAAATTATACCTGATAATGCCTGTCTTAATCACCTTAATCCTGGTTTTCTCGATTATAACGGTATCGGCAGAATTCAGCGAGGGGATCAGAACAAAGTTTTTTGACAGGGATACCATTTTTGAAAGGGTTATTGCTGACGACGTTGATAAAGAGCGCATAGAGTCGTTCATGGAAAGGGGCTGCTCCCTTATACACAAACTAAAACGTTCATCCTCATTTGAGTGCCCGAAAGATATCGTGCCGAGATTGAACGTGAGGAAATCCAGGATATTCCACATAATGGATCTTGATGCGGACCAGCAGACAGGAGCGGATAAGGTCTGGGCCGAAGGCATAACCGGGATCGGAGTGAATGTCGCTGTTCTCGACACAGGGATAGATACTGATCACCCAGAACTCCAGGACTCCTATCTGGGTGGTTACGACTTTGTTGACAATGATCCTGTCCCGGAGGATGACCACGGGCACGGGACGCACGTTGCCGGAATAATAACCTCGAATGGAGGGATTGACGGGGATTCTAAGGGAGTTTCCCCCTCCACGGGTGTATACATGTACAAGGTCTGTGATGCAGACGGTTACTGCTTTGAGGACGACATGACGGCCGCGATGGAAGCTGCTGTTGAAACCGATGCTAAGATTATTAGCATAAGTATAGGAGGGGGAAGTTATACAGGGGAGAATTGCGATTCAGATTACCTGGCGGACAGGGTAAACTGGGTTGTGAGTCAGGGATTAACGGCAGTGGTGGCAGCCGGAAACAACGGTAGAGGCGTTTCTTCTCCTGGCTGCGCTTCGGGAGCGATAGCAGTCGGAGCTGTTGACAGCGTTAATAACGTTCCCTACTGGTCAGGCAGGGGGGAGGCGCTGGACATCCTAGCACCCGGAGTGAGCATATATTCAACGTATCTTAATGGCGGATACCAATACATGTCGGGAACGAGCATGGCCACACCTCACGTAGCAGGAGTTGTTTCGCTCTTGCTCGAAACCGATCCCACACTTACAACGAGCGAGATAAAGACCGCTATTTACGGCACGACGAACCCTGCAAACAAGTGTTACGTGTGCACAATGTGGTGGGGGTATCGTTGTTTCAGGCAGGCAGAGACTACATGCACACCAGAGATAACAGGGGCTGGTGTTGTTAACGCTTACGATGCGTATTTGGCTCTCAAGCCTTCAGGACCGGAATGTCTGGCGGACGGGGACTGTGATGACGGATTATATTGCAATGGGGCTGAAACGTGCGTATCAGGATCCTGCCAGTCAGGAACCTCGATAGACTGCTCTCACGTGAGCGATCAGTGCAATGAGGGAATTTGTGATGAAACCAACGATGTTTGTACAAACCAGCCAAAGCCGGACGGGACCCTCTGTAACGATGATCTGTTCTGCAGTGTAAACGAAACCTGCCAGGCCGGAGTGTGTACTTTAGGTTCTGCAATGGATTGCGACGACTCCGACATCTGCACTGCTGATTCGTGCAATGAAGCCACGGACTCATGCGAACATTCACCGGCTGCCGCGGACGGAACTCCCTGTGACGATGGTCAGTTCTGTACGATAAATGATGCTTGCACATCAGGAGTGTGTAATGGGGTGGCGAAGGATTGCTCGGACGAGGTGGCATGCACTACAGACAGCTGTAACGAAGCGAGCGATGCATGCGAGAACACGCCTGACGATTCATTTTGCGAGAATGGGTTGTTCTGCGATGGAGCCGAAACATGCAATCCCCTGCTAGGATGCCAGGCAGGAACCCCGGTGGTTTGCAATGATGACAATGAATGTACAATAGATGCCTGTAATGAAGGGATCGATGCGTGCGAATACGCGAACGCGGCAGACTACACGGCATGTACGGGAGGGTTTTGCTGTGGAGGGGTGTGTTCTTCTCCGATCTGCTCACTTGATGCGGATTGCGATGACAGCAATGCGTGTACGACAGATACCTGTAACTATCCGGGAACCTGTGAGTCCTCCTGTGTTAACGATCCCCTAACCTCTTGCATTGACAGCGACGGGTGCTGTCCCTCAGGGTGCGATCAAACGAATGACAACGACTGCCAGGCAACAACAAAATGCTGGAGTTCCGAATACACGTACATCAAAAGGAGCAGCAGCCAGTTCAAGAAATTCTGTAAGTGCGCGGAAGGGACGTATGCGTACGAAAGCTACGGTTATATCTGGGGAAGGCGGACAGCGCACCAGTATGAAGATTCAGAGGATAACGAAAACTGGAGCACGATATCAAGCAATACCTACTTCCCGGCGTACAGGGTGAGATGCACGGACGGGAACTGGTATTACACGAACCAGGATTATTACTACGGTTAAACCGTTTTTATTTCACAAGATCGGTTACCTTCCTGAGGGTTTCCACGAACTTATCGCATTCCCCGATTGTGTTGTACAGATAGAAAGAGGCGCGAACGCTCCCGTCAAGTTTGTGCATGTTGAACCATGAGTGGACGCAGTGGGCTCCGGAACGGACGCATATGTTCTCCATCTCATCCATCATCATCGCTATTTCATGGGGACTCGTTCTGCCCACGTTGAAGGAGATTATTCCTCCCCTCTTTTCCGGTTCTTTCGGCCCTATCAGCGAGACTCTTTCGAAATCGATACCCTCGGTTATTCTTTTGTTCAATTCGATCTCATGCTTCTCGACGTTCTCCTTCCCTATTCTCATGAGATATCTAGCCGCCTCCCCCAGGCCGATGATTCCGGCGTAGTTCTGAAGGCCTGCCTCGAACTTTTGGGGCAGATCCTCGAACTGAGCCTTGGTATGGGTTGTGTCAACAACCGTTCCTCCCCCGACCAGGAAGGCCCCAAGCTTCTCCAGCAGATCCTTTTTTCCGTAGAGAACCCCTATGCCTGAGGGACCCATCATCTTGTGGCCCGAGAACGCCAGGAAGTCCACTCCTAGCTTTCGGACGTCCAGGGGATGGTGAGGAACGCTCTGCGCCCCGTCCACAAGGACTTTCGCTCCGTGATCATGCGCGATCTTTACGATTTCCTTTACCGGGTTGGTTACGCCGTCCAGGTTGGACGTCTGGCCTATGGAAACGAGTTTCACTCCCTTGCTGATCTGGTTTTCGAGATTCCTCAGGGAGAAGGTGTTGTCCTCGTTCGATTTCACGACCTCGTGTGTCACGCCCTTTGGAGCGAGCGCATGCCAGGGAAGAAGGTTCGAGTTGTGTTCCTTGTCCGTTGTGAGAATAACGTCCCCCTTCCCGAGAGCGAAAGAATTCGCCACGAGGTTTATCCCCTCTGTAGTGTTCTTGGTGAAAATTATCTCCTCAAACTTCTTCGCATTTATGAACTTCTTGATCACGTCCCTCGCCTTTTCGACCTCTTCATCCACCCTCTTCCCCAGCTTGTGGAGACTTCGCTCTCCACATGAGGGGTATTCCCTGTAGTATTCGCAGATCTTCTCTATGACCTGGACCGGTCGAAGGGTCATGCATGCATTGTCAAAATAAATTATGGGCTTCCCGTTTATCTCCCTCTGCAGGACAGGGAAATCCTCCCGGATCTTTTCAACATCCAGTCCCATTCTATCCCCCCATCAGCTCGCTGTCTATAATTTGTCTGAATTCGTTAAAAGTTTTTGGACCCACAACAACCTGGTCGTTTATGAAGAATGTGGGCGTCCCGTAAACCCCTATATCGAACGCTTCCCTGAAATCCGAATCGACCTTTGATTTGTACTTATGTGATGTTAAGCATTCTGAAAACTGATCCGTGTCCAGACCTAGATTCTCAGCAAACCCCAAGAGGTCTTCGAAACTCGTCTTCCCCTGGTTTTCGAAAAGTATATCATGATACTTCCAGTATTTCCCCTGTTCATGCGCACAATGCGAAGCTTCTGCTGCTTCCTGCGCCCCCTCATGTGTAGAACTAACGGGGAAATCCTTGTAAACAAAAAGTATTTTATCTCCATAATGTGAAATCACCTGCTTCATAATGGGAACAGCCTGCTTTGTGTAAGGACATGCAAAACATCCTGCCTCTATGATCGTAACCTTCGCGTTTTCATTCCCTATACTCGGATCATCGGCATGGACTTCCAGAGTTCCAACGATTTCACCTTCCACCCCTTCTATTGTACACTCTCCTTCCTCTCCTCCTGATACGAACGGATCGAACACGCAGAACCCTGAAGGCTCCGGCCCATAACAGTTCCCGAAGATGGCAAGGTTCGCTAAACTGTAAACAGAATAGCTTAGGCTAACTATCAGAACTATTGTGAATATCCAGGAAATGCCTTCGAAGTGTCTGTAAACCCCTTTTGCGAATCTTGGATGTTTACTCATGAGTTTTCCCGTTATCTTGGACTTCAGTCTTTTGTCCAGACCTGTCGTGCACTTTCGAAGGGTTATCCTCCGGAACACGCAGTCGAACGCTTCCTTCGCGATCGTCCTATACTTCGCGCTGAACAAACCCAGAATTCCGAAGACCACGAGGGCGATCAGGCATATCATATATGATCCGATATAACATTTCTGTTAAGCTAGGTTTTTAAATCTTACTAAATATTTCGTTAACAACCTAATAATTCTTTCAGCTGTTCAAATGTTCGATATCCGCTTATTCTTTGTCCACTGAATTCAAAAGTAGGCGTTGCCCATATGCTATACATTCCCCATTCAACAACCTCGAACTTATTGACTTTCACACCTAGTTCTTCCAATTTTTCGAGTGATCCGTCCCTTGAAA
>JABAOC010001286.1_pt3 | contig 27841 bp, 30 predicted proteins | sample 7062161 | NCBI WGS metagenome assembly JABAOC01 (sample SAMN14538625, study PRJNA623070) | marine sediment metagenome | biome: marine biome [ENVO:00000428]; feature: marine pelagic biome [ENVO:01000023]; material: deep marine sediment [ENVO:00002113] | place: India: Gulf of Khambhat ... | reverse complement strand
CCGATTATGATTTTAACGCTCGATAAAATTTAAGACAAAAGGTTAAAATCAGATACTAAAGGAAATGGAGAGATGTCCAGCGCCTTCAGTCAGTTCGACGCCGTCTTCAACATCATAATAGTCGTGACCGTAATCACTCTTGCCGCTAGGCGTCTACGCTTCCCCTCCACCATCGCACTCATCTTCGCTGGTCTGGTCGCGACGTTCATTCCCGAGTCGCCCTTGGAGAGACTTGGGCCTGAGATATTCCTTTCGTTGCTTCTCCCACCCATCATCTTCAATGAGACTCTCCACTTGGACATCGACGGCCTTATCGACGACTCCGACACGATCCTGAGCTACTCCGTAGCCGGAACACTCATCATGGTTGTGGCCGTCGCCATCTTCGCCTACTTTGTCTCCGGCTTCAGCCCGGCCGAGTCCTTCCTCCTGGGCATCATCATAGCCCCGACCGACCCTGTGGCAGTCATAGGGACCTTCCGAGCCTTGGGGGTGATAAAGAGGTTCCAGCTCCTAGTGGCTGGGGAGTCCTTATTCAACGACGGCGTGGCCATCGTAGTGTACTCCATCTTAGTCTCTATAGTGACCCTTGGAACCGTCACTGCCTTCGAAGTTGCCAAGATAACCATCATTAAGGTGATTGGAGGCGTCCTCCTTGGTGTGGCAGGAGGTTACATCGTCCACACCCTTTTCTGTTGGATCGACGACAAGTTCGCTGAGGTCCTCCTCTCCTTCATCGCAGCCTTCGGAGTGTTCAGGCTGGCCGAGGAGCTTGAAGCGAGCGGCGTTATCGCCACCGTACTCGCCGGACTGATAATCAACTACCGGTGCCGGAACTATGGGGGCCTGGGCGGTGAGTCCAGAGAGATGTTGGACACTATGTGGGAGTTTGTTGGGTTCACAGCCTCCAGCGTCGCCTTCATCTTCATAGGCATGAACCTAGACCCAAGGGTTCTCTTAGGATATCTGGCACCTGTCGTCGTCCTCACCATATTCGTTACCTTGGCAAGGTACTTGATGGTTGTTGGGNNGTAGGCCTACCCCTACCCAACGCGGAAGGCATTACAGCTCTGACCTTTGGCGTTGTCCTCGCCACCAATTTGCTTCAGGGGCTAACGATGCCAAAAGTGGTGCAAGGCCTAGAACTCTCAACCATTGGTGCGCTCTCAGCGAGGGACGATGATGATTAGATTAGAAGAAGGGTCTGATGAAACTCTAAAGCAGTACGTTAAAGGATTATGAATATTGGTATAACGCGAACTGATTTTCTATAAATTAGATCGTTTTCGGCCTTTAAACAGCCTTCTGAAGCGGTCTCTGTATTTCTTTTTTATCGAAGGCGGGAGGTTGGGATAGTATTTCTTCTGCAGGCTCTCTGGAAGCTTGAAGAAGTCGCCATCCACTTTACACCGGCAGTTCTCGCTGCCGCAATTGCACTCCATCACCCAGAATCCCTTGCCGGCGAACTGGTCCACGGAGGTGGCAGTGTAGTCGACGGTCAGCTCCTCCCCCTTCCTTATGTCCCTCATGGCGTAGATGTCCTTCTTTGCAATGGTCCTCATCTTGACGTAGCAGTTGGGGTCGCAGGAGTGGTTCATGTAGGAAGCTGGGGTTTGGGAGATGGCGTACTTGCCGTGTCCCACGTAGTCTGAGTGGTCCCCGTCCCACTCGTGGTGCGCATCTATCTCCGCAACCGTGTGTTTCTCCAACTTGGTCAGATCCTCGTGGAAGATGTGCTCCCTCTCCCTGAAATCCCGTGCAGCGAAAACGCCTAGACCTTTTTCTCTCGTTCTCTTAATTTCGTAGTCTTTCATCAGCACTATCTGCGTTATTGAGAACTTAAAAGCCACATGATAATTTTCGTGTTTATGTCTTATGCCAAGTATATTGTGTCATTGAAAACGGCTCGAGCCTCCTGTCGTCACATGTGCGCTGATGAATATCTCCATGATGGGATTAACGTTGTTAAAACGTCGTCCATGAACGCATAGCTATTTGATGATCTCGCTCAGGTCGAAAGTTGCGACGCCTATCACCGTGTCTGCCCCGCCGTAGGAAATCAGAAGCTTACTGTCCATGAGCACGGAACCGCAACTGAAAACGACGTTGGGGACGAAGCCGAGGCGCTCGTAGTCCTCGTCGGGCTCCAAGATCGGCTCCTTTGTTCGGTAAACGATCCTCTCTGGGCTCTCCTTCTCGAAGATTGCGGCGCCGAGGCGGTAGGTCCTCTTCTCATCGACTCCGTGATATATCAGAAGCCATCCCGATTCGAGCTCTATGGGAGGGCTGGCGGAGCCTATCTTCACGCAGTCCCAGAAGTTTTTCCGGGGTGTCATCACGAGCTTGGGGGTGTCCCAGCTCCTGAGGTCGTCTGAATAGGAGATGTAGATGCTCGGGTCGAGGCGGTGGAACATCGCGAAACGGCCTCTGATCCTGTCCGGGAAGATCACCGCGTTCTTGTTCCTTATGTTAGGGAATGGGTAGTACCTCTCCCCCCACTCCCACCTCTTCTCCAGTATGTATTCGACAGAGATGGTGGTGATTCCTATCTGGTAGATGTCCCCATAGGCTGTGTAAGTCATCAGGCACCTCCCCTCTAGGAGGGTCAGGCGAGGATCCTCGCACCCTCTCCACTCAGAAGGCGTTGCTGGCTCGAATACAGGGTACGGCAAGCGCTCGTCTATGTTATAGCCGTCCTCCGAGGAGGCGTACCCAAGCCTGGAGACCATGTCCTCGCCCATCGCCCGGTAGAAGATGTGAATCCGTCCCCCGAGGCGGATCATGGCCGGGTTGAAGACGTACCGTGACTCCCAAGGGTGGTGCTCTACAGGTTTAATAATAGGGTTACCCTCGAAACGACCCATCGCCACTACCCCGGGTTTGTGTCAGTGATTGCTATGGCTCCACTACAATTGTGATATTTATCGATTGCTTTGTATGTCTCCATGACGGATTCTATACTCTGTCGTAGCAGATTCATAGGAGGTTGTTTGCCCTCATTTCTAGGTATGCGAGGTAGTACGACAGGGTTGCCTCTGCCCCTTGGTTCCGATTCAGACCCTCATGCGTGATCCCGTCATAGCAGGTGCCCGTCTCGGGGGTGTATAGTACTACTCCTTGGAGGTTCCTACCGTGGTACCACTCGAAAGCGGTCTTCGCCGTCTCCTGGTAGACCTCGTCGCCCGTCAACTTCCACGCCGCAAGAGAAACTTCAATCATGCAAGAAGCCTCGATCGGCTGCTGGTCGTACAAGGCTCTGACGCCGTTCTTCATGAACCAGCCGTTCGTGCCTATTGGGACATATTTCCCTTCGACCATCTGAACCTCGATGAGGAAGTCAAGCGAATTCTTGGCCACCTGGAGATACGATCGATCCTTCGTAGACTCGTAGGCGGCGAAGAGGGCTTGGGGTAGTCTCGCATTCGCATACGTGAGGTAGGGCTCGTACCATCGCCAGCTACATTCAGCCTCTAATCTGTACTGTTCCATCAGGCTTTCTACAAGCATCTCTATGTTGTCCTTGATATTCGGGTCGTCGGGGAAAGCCTCGTGATAGCGTCTCAGGCCGAGGATCGCGAAAGCCTTCGCCCTCGGCGAGGTGAAGCTGTGGGATATGGGTAGCCCACGGTCGATGATCTCCTTCGCCAGATACCTCATACCCTCTGGGACATCGGAGCTTAGAGTATACCCATTGGCCCATAGGACCCTCCCCATGCAATCCTCGGAGCCAACCTCGTCCTTGAACCTCCTGTCGTAGCCCAACAGATTGTGGAAGCGACCGTCAGCCCTCAGCATGTGGTAGAGGAATGTCAGGTATATGTCGGCCAGTCGCAGCGCCTCCGGCCCCCCGTAGACTTGGTGGTGCCTCAAAGTTGCGATTAGGGCGCGTGCGTTGTCGTCGGTGGTGTACCCCTCCTTCCGATCGACCGTCGAGTACTTCGAGTGCTGGAACATCCCGGTTTCATCGGTCAGGGCTTTGAGGCCATCTAGTGTTAGGGTTGAAGGCAGCAAGGAAAAACCTCACAGACCAAGGGTCTCGTAGAAGAGGTTGACATACTGCATGGCCACATTTGGCCAGATCATGTCCCTGCTATAGTGGTATGCTCTCCTCTCGAATTTCTGGTGGATGTCAGAAAATTTCAGAAGGGTCTGTACGCACTCGGTTATTGATCCGGGGTTCCTGAACCCGCATTCCAAGGCGCACCCTTCCGATATCACCTCCCAGGCGTGGAGAAAGGGCGTCGAGACGATGGCCTTCCCCGTACTCAGTGCGTAGAGGAGGGTACCGCTGCTTATCTGCTCCCTGTTGGGGTAGGGGAGTATGTAGACATCCGTCGCTTGGAGGTAACTTATCAGCTCGCCCTTCGGAAGGAAGCGGTTCACGAACATGACGTTCCCCTCCAGCCCAAGGGAATCGACAAGGTCGTACAGGCTCTGCCTGTACTCCTCCCCATCGTGCTTCCTAACCTCGGGGTGTGTCTCGCCGATGATCAGGTAGAGGGCTCTGGGCTCCAACTTCACTATCTCTGGGAGGGCCTGGATGGCGTACTCTATCCCCTTCCCTCTGCTCAGGAGCCCGAAGGTCGATAGAACTATTCTATCCTTCAGGCCCAGGCGCTGCTTGACCGTACCGCTGCTGATGAAGGGGACGTTTGGACAGCCGTGGGGGATGTAGCGAACCTGGTCCGGGTATGTGTCGTAGAGCTGCTCCAGTATCTGCTTGCCCACCCTCGCCATCACCACGACGTAGTCGCTGTGTTGGAGGATCCCCATTAGCACCCTCCTCGCGTCGGGAGATGGCTCCTGTAGCACGGTGTGCAGCGTCGTGACGACCGGTTTCTTAAGCTCCTCCAAGAAGTCGATGATGTACTCCCCCCAAACTCCGCCGAACAGACCATACTCGTGCTGAAGGTTTACAACTTCGATGTCGGAGGCATTGATGTGTTCCGCGGCCTCTATGTATGATCCCAATCTCTCTCTGTCGATCTGGGATTTGACCATATCCGTGTAGTCGTAGTGGCCTCCCCTATCGTTTATGGCCGCCACGATGGGGGGCCTCAACACGTGGAGGTTGGAAATTGCGTCGACCAGGTCTTGAGTATATGTGGCTATTCCGCATTCACGGGGAGGATAAGTGCTGACGAAGGCGACTAACGGACCGTTACCGATGAATGGCCTGGCGCGCCTGGCGATGTCGAGCGCTGACGCCATGTAACCTGTGTGGGCAACCTCCAAAATTCTCCTCTCAGTTGTAATGCCGGTAAGGGTGCCGTTCTCGATAACGACAAGCCTCCTGATGTTGTTCTCGCGCATGACCTCCAAGGCTTCACTCATGGGACGTCCCGCCTCGATGACTATGACTGGCTTCGACATCACGTCTCTGGCAGGGGTGAGCTCGAAGTCCTTCTGGGGCTTTATGACCCGTTCCAAAACGTCCCTTTCGGTGATGATGCCAACAGCCCTGTCGTCTTCCACAACGACGACGGCGCCGACGTTCTCCCTCACCATGGAATCCACAATTTTAGATACGGGGTCAAGGGGAGAAGCCATCGGAGGGTTGGTTTTCATGTTGGTTTGGACTGGTAGGTACAGCAGCTCCGCCAAATAAGAGCTGATTTCCCCCATTTATCTCAATGTGATAGTATTACCTTCTCATTATTTATTCGTAATCAGCATCGAGAACACGATGAGAACGCCATTAAAGGCACACATCATCGTGTCTGACAGAGGGATGGGCAACATTGCTTAAGCGGGGGTGCCGATTATTGCTACACCATGCTTCCGTATCAACGATTTCCAGAGATGAGTTTTGGATCCTTAAAGCGTCGCTAGAAGTTGTGTTGCTATGCAAACAGGGCACTGTGTGCTAGAATTTGTATTCTCCTTCATCGAAGAAAGATTCCGCGCCGATTAGATCGACCGCCACAGCCTTTCTACGAGTTGCTCTCCGACTAATCCTGAACCCTTTAAAAGACTGATATAATTCAAAACTGGGAAAGCCAACCAGGCGTAGATCTGGCTCATAAGGAATTCATGGGCTCCGAATGGCCTATTAAGGAACCATGGCCCCCAGGCGACCGCTAGGAGGAAAGCTGATACTGAGGTGAAGATGGCGGCGGTCTTGGTAGCCCGCTTCCAGAACAGGCTGTAGATAAACGGCGCCATTATGGCGGAGGAAAGGCAGGCCCACGCTATCATCGCCAGGTCCAAGATCATCTTGGGCCTGAAGTATACTATTATTAGCCCGGCGAAGGTGACGGCCGCGGTGCAGATTTTACTGAGTGACAGTATGTGGCGGTCTTCGGCGCCTGGGTTGATCATCTTGTGGTATAAGTCTCGGGCGACGCCGAAACTCGCCATTAGGATGACGGCGTCCGCCGTAGACTGGGATGCGGCGATGACGGCCGAGAGGTAGACGGCCCCCACGACAGTGGGCAGGACCATCATGATGAGCCTCGGTATCACGATGTCGTACTCGGGGATTCCAGAAGGGGTCACGGGTATGGTGACACTGCCCTTCTCGAAGGCGTATCTAGCTGCGGCCCCGTTGAAGTAGGAGCAGTGTCATCGTGATGCAGAACAATGTGGCGAAAAAGACACCCCACCTAACTACCTTCGAGTTCTTCATCATGTAGAACCTAGTGAGGGACTGGGGCAGGCCCCAAGGGCCGATGCTCGTGACCATGACGTAGGAGAAGAGGCCCCAGAAGCCCCACACCCCTGGTGTGCTGACCAGTCCCGGACTTATCGATGCCAGGCCATTGGTGATCTCGGATACGCCACCCCCGTACATTACGACCATGACGGTGAGGAAAAGGGTGCCGAGGGCCATCACCGTGCCCTGGATGAAGTCGTTCCAGACGCAGGCAATGGTTCCGCCGACGGCGAGGTAGAAGCCGACGATGACTGCCGTGAGGATGAGGCTCGTCGTGAAGCTGAGCCCCATGGTCGCGTAGAAGATGTATGATACGCCCATGAAGGCTGAAACAAGGTACACTGTCATGAAGACGATGGTGAGGATTGACGATCAGACGTGCAGGAATCTGGACTGGTAACTTTCCCTGAAGAAGTCTGGGAGTGTTAGGGCCCCGAGAGCCTCGCTGAAGCTCCTTATCCTGCCGCCGAAGAGAAGGAAGGGGAGAAAAGCGCCTAGCACGGTGTTGCCGATAGCTATCCATAAGGTAGCCAATCCGAACCTGTAGGCGTAGGCGCCTCCTCCCACCATGAGTACGGAGCTGAAGTAGACGGTGCCGTAGTGGACCCCAAGCAGAACCAGCCCAACGTTCCTACCTGCGACGTAATAGTCCTCCATTGTCCTGACCTTTTTTGCTGAGAACAATCCTATCGCAATTAGGAGAATCATATATAATGAGAACACGACCCCAAAGATCCAGATCTGCTCACCTAGCATCTCCAAGCCCCCTAAATCATCCGGTGAGAATGTCCCAGCACCAGGCTGGAGCCGTTCCTTCCTACTTAGTTTTTGTAATTATAAAGAATGGGGAGCACTTCTCCCTCAGCGTAGATTGTTTATTTCCTTATACCTGGTAGCCCGCCTCGTTCTGGTTAAGGTGTGTATGCATAGAGGCCCGTGCGACCACCTTTAGAATCACCACGGTGTATGTTTCCACTAACTCGTCGAGTGTGTGCACGACCGAGATACACGAGTGGTCCCAGCATCGAACCTTATGTGCTAAACAGTCATATACCCCTTTTGAATAAATTTTCCCTGAGACCTGAACGCTTCGTTAAAAAATTGCCCTTCCCGTCTAAATGAGGATGGGGCTTCGATTAGGGTTTTCAGGGCGTTTCGCTGTCGTTCTGGCCCTTACATTCATCGTCTTGTTGCTCCCAGTCCCTGAGGGGTTGTCGACCGATGGCAAGAGGGCTCTGGCCGCCTTCGCCTTCACTGGCACCATCTTCGCCCTGCAGCCGGTTCCTCTACCCTTCGCGGGTCTGATGGTTCCGGTGGCCCTCGTGGCCCTTGGGGTTGCGGACTCTGCTCAGGCCTTCGAGACTTTATCGAGGCCCATCATCATCCTGATATTGGGAAGCCTCTTCCTTGCTGAGGCGTTGCGTAAGCACGGCATCACGCGCAGGCTGGCCCTCACGTCCATAGTCGCTTCAAGGGGGGACGTAAACTGGCTTCTACTCGGCATGATGGGGATCGCGGCTCTGCTCTCGATGTGGATGGAGAACACTGCCACAGCGGCGGTGCTGATCCCTGTGGCGCTAACCATCTCGAATCAGATCCCGGACCAGGAGAAGGCGAAGGAGCTCCTGGTGCAATTGGTTCTGGGGATCGCCTACGCCGCGAGCCTTGGAGGCATGGCGACGATCACCGGAGCGGCCTCGAACGCGGTCGCCTCCGAGTTCTTGGCTGAGATCCAGCCATGGACGTTCGTCGACTGGATGAAATATGGGATTCCCGCCTTATTGGTCATATTCCCGTTGACCTTGTGGGTTCTGCAACGTCTTGTAAGCGTCACGGTTAAGAGACTAGACATAGAACTGGCCCGAAAGGAGCTGGAAAACATTGGCCCAATCCGGTCGGTGGAGTGGGAGATACTTGTTGTCATGAACGCGGCTATCCTCTTCTGGATCGTTGGCTCCTTTGTTGAGCCCATGCTGGATCTGCCGACTACGTTGATGTCTCCCACTGTGGTTGGTATGGTGGCGGTCGCCTATTTGTCTCTGCGTGGGATAATCGAGTGGGAGGACGTCAAAGGGGTGAGCTGGGGTATGTTCTTCGCGATCGCCGCCGGACTAGCGCTGGGGGAGGCCCTGATCAGGACCGGCGCCACACAGTGGCTCACTGGTCTCGTCTACCCCATCATCAGCGGCTCTCCCTCCCTCCTCAGCTTGTTCTTCCTAATATTCCTCTCTGCCCTGCTGACGAACGTGATAAACAACGCAACTGTGGCTGCAGTCTTTGTCCCCATTCTCATAAACTTGGCGGTGCAGGAACCTATCTTAAATGCTGCTCAGCTGGTTCTCCCTCTGACCTTGGCGACGACATTTGGTTACTCTCTTCCCTCTGCCTCGGGCAGGATGGCCCTCATCTCTGCTACAGGCATCGTCGATCGTCGGGACATGCTCCGCTTCGGCATCATCCTAACGGCTATGAGCTCGGTGGCCCTCGCAATCCTATTCTATCTATTATCAGTGGTGAGATTGATTTGAACAAGGTCGACGTGGTAATCCCTATGAAGTATCGAAGTGCATCCATTAATAGAAATCGAGTGTGCGGATGGTTGTTAGCTTGAGGGTTTTGGTCGTAGGCGCCGGAAGGGTTGGTGCCAGGGTCCTCCTCCAGTTGAAGAAGAATCCCGAGATCGCCGTCGTGACCGTAGACCCGAGGGAGACGCCCTACGCGGTCGAGGAAGGGGTCATAGCCTCGGTGGACTATCACAGCGATTTGACCCCAGGTGATCTTAAGCCGATAATGGAGGAGGTGAAGCCAGAACTGGTTCTGGTGACCACGTCCAGGGAGGACATCGGTCGGACCGGTGTCCCTGGCCTTGAGATCCTGGTCGAGTCCCTCCAGGGGGAGCTGGAGGCAATGGCCAATGTGCCGATCATCGCAGTATCCCGCACGGGGATTGGTTGAACTACGAGAGAGATCCGGTTTTTCCAAAACTTTGGGATCAGGACTCTCTTTTAAAAAATTAGGTTAGCCGAAGAACCTTCCCATCATGTAGGCGCCAGCGAACATCGCTCCTATCCCCTGAATGACTGGAAAGTTGCCTACACCAAGGCTAGACAAGGCTGAGCCTGGGCACTGCCCCGACATGCCCCAGCCTACTCCGAAGACGATAGCGCCTAGAACTGTGTTCCTGTTGAAGGTCCTCGTTCTGGGCTTAAACTCGCCGCCTAGAGCGGGCTCCCCCATGAACCTCGGGACGATGTTAATGGCCACGAAGGCCATGGCAGAGGCCGCACCCATGAGGAGGATGAGGCCGTAGTCCTTCAGCAGGAGGAAACTGAGCACAATCTCGGGCTTAGACATGCCGCCGAATGCGAGGCCGAAGCCGAAGAAGACGCCCCCTACGAAGAGGATCATGTTCCTGTTATTCATGGCGCTAACCCCAGGAATTGCATGGCGTTGGCTGTGATTATACCAACTAGAATGAATGTGATGACAGCATAGAGGGAGGTCGTCGAGAGGGATGCTATCCCGCTTATCCCGTGCCCAGAGGTGCACCCGCTCGAGAGCCGCGTCCCGAACCCGACGAGAAAGCCGCCTATCAGGAGGCGCCACCAGTGGACCGAGGTGACCCAGAAACCGTCAGGAGAGATGGTCAATGTGTAAATCAGGGCCCCGATGATTACCCCCATGGCGAAGAAGAGCCGCCATTCGCGGCTGTCTAGATAGGTCCTCCTCTGGAAATAGGGTATTTTCGAAATGTAGGATATTGTCGTGCTGAAGAAGCTGCTTTGTGTGGCGTGGAGCCCGGTCATGATGTACACGAAGAAGACGCCGACGCCTATGATCAGACCGCCAACTATGTAAGGATAAATACCTAATGGAAACATGTTTGAACTCAACGATCGGCCCAGTAAAAATGTTATTAAAAGATAGAATTCTAAAAACTGCATTCTTCGCTGGAGTCGATTATGGAGTTTAGATCCCTGATAAACTCTTCGAGCGTTCTGTATCCGACGATCTCGCCCACCTCGTTGCCAACGCAAAAGATCTTGGTGGTGGGCGTCTGTTCGACCCCAATGCCCTCAGCAAGCCTCAGGTTCTCTATGCTTTTCAGCATGTTCATCCTCAGGAACTTCACCCTGCCCCTAAACATGTCTGGGAGTTGCTCGTAGACTGGCTTAAATTTCCTGCAGAAATCGCAGGACCTGATCCAGAACTCCAAAACGACGGGGACATCGGACCTTTTAACGATCTCGTCGAAGGTGTCGGCCTCGATATCGGTTAAATCAGCCAATTCAAGTGCATCCAAGGGTTGGGACATGGTTGAAATGTATTAAACCATTCCTCGTCTCAAAATAGCTCTTTTATTGACGGAGAAAAAGAGGGTTAATGGAGGGGATATTGTCACTTCGTCTCTTCTTTGTACGCCTGGACGACGTTGGGAAACTCGATGATGGGCACGAACTTGACCAGCATCTCCGGCATGACGTTCACCATCAAGTTTGTCTGCTGCTCGGGGGTGGCCTCGACAAGCCTGAACCCTTTGAACCGCCCACCAAGCGAGTAGCTTTCACTCAGTTTCTTAGGGAACTTCCCAGACTCGTCAGGTACGACTCTACTCAGCTTCTCTATCGCCTCGTCGAATCGGTTTGGGTCGATCTCCCAGTATAGGATGCACTTCAACTCGATGTCTCACCAATAGATAGGGCCCCAACACAGGATAGAGACCCAAGTCAGAACCCAGGGAGGTAAAGAATTCGACTCGATTTAAACGTTGATCGAAAAGGTATTGCGATGGCTGGAGACCGCCCATCTTTTCCTAATTCGCTATTCTTTAAGCACAGCTACGGACATGAGATCGGTATCGTCCTGGGGCTGATGACGGGTGGTCAGTCTGTGACCGGGTACCCAGCCCTCTTCCAGGCATCCATGCCCCCGAGGACGTTATGTATGTCCTCCCGCCCCGCCCGGAGTAGGATGCTGGAGGCGAAGCTGGAACGGGTGCCCGACTTGCACACCACCGCAATCGGCTTGTCATCGGGGACTTCATTCACGCGACCTTCAAGAAGCCCAACGTAAAGGTTCAAGCTTCCGTCGATATGCCCCCCAATATATTCGTCCCTGCTCCTCACGTCGAGAACGAGCCAGTCCTCGCCCGTGTCTATCTTCTCCTTGAGATCGACGACGGTCATGAGGTCGAGCGTCTCGATGGGATACACCGCCTTGTACCAGGAGACGATGCTCGGCACCAGGTAACCGCCGATGTCGTCGTACCCCATCCTGATCAGGCTCCTCGCGACGTAGTCGAGATGGTTCAGGTCGCCGAGCACGAGGAGAATGGGCTTGTCGTAAGGCAGGACCCAGCCTCCCAGGGCAAACCTCATGAGTGCGAGGCTGTAGGAGCCCTTTATGTGACCGGCCCCGAAGGAGGGGGGCGGCCTAGTGTCGATGACGATGCCCCCCTTCTCGATCATCTCTCTCAACTCGTTTGACTTCAGGGCCGGGGGGTTAGGACCGATTCCGACGAAGGGGGCCCCCTCGATGTTCAGCTTCTCCATCATCCGGAAGTAGGGGGCGTACTCGTGGTGCTCCTCCACCTTGTGCTCGACGAACTCCTCCCTCGACTTCTGGAGCACCGGGTTCATCAGCCGCTCCAGACCAAGGGTGCTTAGTTCCCTATCGGCGATGCCCACTCCGCATACGGAGCCCGATCCGTGGGCGGGGCAGACGACAACATGATCGCCAAGGGGGAGGAGCTTGTTGAAGATGCTATCGTAGAGGTTCTCGGACCACTCCCTCCTCTTATCGAGACCTCCGAAGTCGGTGCGGCCCGTGTCATTGACGAATAGGGTGTCTCCGGTACAAACCAGCACGGTCTCCTCTCCGGAGTCGAGATCCGTCACAGCGTAGGAGACGTCCCCCGGGGTGTGGCCGGGCGTGTGGATGGCGGTCGCCTTCAGCTTCCCGAAGCGGAACTCCTGTCCGTCCTCCACGACGTTGCCGTAATCGAACTCGGGCCAGGGCCCGTGGTAGATCTCCGCTCCCGTCAGGCTGGCGAGCTCCAGGGAGCCGATGACGTAGTCCTCGTTGCGGTGGGTCTCGAAGACGTACCTGATGTTCATGCCCTCCCTCTGGGCGATGTCTACGTAGACCTGGCAGTCCCTCCTCGGGTCGACGACCACGGCCTCGTTGTCTGAGCCTATGAAGTAGGACAGGTGGAAGACGACTCCGGACTTGATCTTCTCGAAAATCATCCTGATAGGGGATTTCGGATGATCGCAATTAAAACTTGTTTCGAACCCGACAAAAAGGGGATCATAACCCCTACAACGAGCTGGTCACGCCCTTCAGGTGCCTGTCGAACCAGGCTACGATCCTCCTCGTGGCGTCGAGCTGGTTGACGGGCTTCCTCCGGACGCCGTGGCCGTCGTCGGAGTACCTCACCATCACCGCCTCGACGCCGTGCTTCTTCAGCGCCATGTACATCTGCTCCGCCTCGGCGATGGGCGTGTCGAAGTCCAGTTCCCCGTGGAGGAAGAGTACAGGCGTCTTGACCCTGTCTGCTTGCATGATCGGCGACTGCTTCAGCATCAGATCCATCTTCTCCCAGGGGAGACCCCCGATCTCGACCTCGAGCCAGAGGGGTATCGCCGAGCACCCCCACTGGCTGAAGAGGTTGCTTATGGAGGAGATGGCGACGGCGGCCCTGAACCTGTCCGTCTGGGTCACCACCCAGTTGGTGAGGTAGCCACCGTAGCTCACGCCGTAGACCCCCATCCTAGACTCATCGACGTAGCTCCTGGTCTCCAGGACGTGTTCGAGGGCCTCCATGTTGTCCATGAACTCGCTGCCGAGCATGTCCCCCACTACCGCGTCGGAGAAGGCCTGCCCATATCCAGAGCTCCCCCTGTAGTTTATGATGAACTGGACGTAGCCATAGGCTGGAATCACCTGGAGGTGGGTGTTGAAGCTGTAGCCCCGCATCCCCGAGGGCCCGCCCTTGATGTTGAGGAGGGTCGGATAACTGGCGGAGGGGTCGAAGTCAGGGGGTTTGTAGATCCAGCCCTGGATGTCGAGGCCGTCGGAGGCCTTGAAGGTGAACTCCTCCGGCCAGCCCAGGTGGACCTCGTCCAGGAACTCGTTGTTATTCGTCAGCCGGATCTCGTTGCCCCCGTCGAGGTCCGAGACATAGAGCTCGTCGGGTCTCACCGGGTCGTTGGAGACGTAGGCCAGGGATCCCTCGGCCACGCTGATCCTCCCGTGCCACTTGTCCCCGTCTATCACCTTGGTCACATCCCCCTCCAGTGTGACCGAGAGGATGGGGGTCCTGCCCCAGTCCGAGGCCGTGAATAGTACCCTGCCTCCGTCAGGGGTCCATTGGAGGGGCCCGCTGCAGGTCCTGTCCAGTTTGAAGGTCAGATCCCTTGCTTCGCCACCGTCGGAGTCGACGACCCAGACGTGCCTGTCCTCCGGCGTGCTCTCGTTGCTCGTGTCGGCGCGTGTCGTCGCGATGTAGGCGATCATCTCCCCGTCCGGAGACCACGCGGGGTAGTACTCGGCGCCGACCGACTCGGTTATCCTCCTGATCTCGCCGGTCTCGACATCAACGGCGTAGATGTCGAGGTGCATGTTGTAGTCGTCACTGCCGGTCCTGTTGGAGACGAAGGCGACCTCCCCGCCGTCGGGGGACCAGGCGATGGAGTGCTCGTCGTAGTCGCCGTAGGTGAGCTGCCTCGGGGGCTCGTTCCCAAGGGGCGAGGCGACGAATATGTGCCTCCTCCTCATGTCGGAGTAGCCGTAGAAGGCCTTGTACATGACGCGGTCTACGACCCTGATCTTCGCCTCCTTGTCGTGGGGCTCGAGGGTGGCGAGAAACGCGATCTTTGAGCCGTCCGGGGACCATTGGATCGCCTCTCCGACGGTGGAGACGCCGAGGCTGGCGTTGCTAGGCTGGTAGTCGGCGATCTTCCTCTTTCTCTCCCCCTTCGGATCCATGATCCAGATGCACTTCCCCCCCTCGTTGGATTGGGCGAATGCGATCCGCCTTCCGTCGGGGGACCAAGAGGGCAGGCTGCTCTTCCCGCCCTCGGTGAGCCTCACGCTCTCCCCTCCCGAAGTAGAAACGGCGTGGATGTCGGTCTCGAACTTGTTCTCCTCGAGGTTCATCGCCCTCAGGACGTAGAGGACCCTCTCCCCGCCTGGGGAGATTGCGATGTCGCTGATGGTCTTGATCCTTGACAAGTCGTCGACGGTGAGGGCCCTCTTCTCCACCTCTGTGGCTGACAAAATGAACTCCCTTTAGTCGTTAGTTGTCTCTCTATAAATAAGGTGAAAGGCTCCAACGTGCTCAAGATTCTTCGATTTTCCTGATCTGATCGAGGGTGTAATCCCTTATCTCTCGTGGAGGCTTGAGGTCTCCGACTATCTCACCTTCTCTAATGAGGGGTTGGAGCATGGTTTTCATCTCGCTGCTGCAGGTCGGGCAATTCGGGGGTGCCTGCCCTGATGGCTGGACGACGTCAGCCATACACTCGTGGCACCTCCAGACCTGCTTCCTTCCGCTGAGCTTGCCCCGCTTGGCGGCTGGGCGCCCCTCCACCTCGACGATGTCCAACGCGAAGTCCACGGCCGGGGCGCAGCTCACGTACGTCCCGACGCCGAATCCGTCTGCCCCAGCATCGCCCAGCCACTGAACCGCCTCCTCGTCGAGGCCACCCGAGACGAAGATACCCACATCCTTGTATCCCCTGAGGTCGAGCTCCCACCTCACCTCCCTGATGATCTCGGGGAAATTGCCCCGCCTAGATCCGGGCGTGTCGAGCCTGACAGACTGAAGGCGCTCACCGATCGCCTCCGCCGCCCTCACTGCCTCCACCTTCTCGTCAAAGTAGGTGTCGACGAGGGCGACCCTCGGGACCCCGGAAGGCATCACCTCGTCGTAGGCCCTCCACGCCTCGACTTGGTCCCCGAAGACAATCATCAGGGCGTGGGGCATCGTCCCCATGGGCTCCTCCCCGATCGCTTCAGCCCCTCTCAACGTGGAGACGCCGTCGAGACCCCCGATGTACGCCGCCCTATCGAGGGCTGGAGCTAGGGCTGGATGGGCTCGCCTAGCCCCGAAAGCGATGACGCTCTTTTCACCAGCCGCCCTCTTCACAAAAGCCGCCCTCGTGGCTACCCCCGACTCTTGGCAGATAAACCCGAGGAGGGGGGTCTCCAACTCACAGAAGGCGTAATAGGCGCCGTCTATGCACATGACAGGAAGCCGGACGCCATTGACATCCATTGGGCTGAAAACGCTCCCCTCCGGCATGGAGTATACGTCGACCGGGACCCCCTCGAAGAGCCCGGCGACCTCCTCCACCCCGCAGAGGACCCCCCAGGGCCTGCCGTCGGGGAGGCCATTGGTGGTGATCTCGGCCACGACCCGGACCCTCTCCTTCCCCTTGGCCTCCAAGATCTCTTTCGTCCTGACAAAGTATACGTCGGTCGTCTCACCAGCCTTTATCTCGTCGTCCGTTGCTACGTGGAAATGCCTCAATCCAACCTACCCCGTTAAAGGCCTCGCTTGATCAAGGCGTCCGAGGTCGTGACCTCAGCCCTATACATCTCCTCCATGTACTTCAGACTCGATCTCTGCGCCTCATCGGATGGGGCCTCGACGCAGTCCTTGGGGATGATTATATTGTAGCCCCTGAAGAACGCATCGGCAGCCGTGTGCTGGATGCAGATGTTGGTGACGAGCCCTGTGAGCACCACTATGTCGACCCCCAGCTCCCTCAGGAGGGAGTCGAGGCCGGTGGCATAGAAACAGCTGTACCGCCGCTTCAGGAGGTGGTGGTCACCCCCCTCAGGCCTGATCTCTTCAACGACCTGAGCCCCTTCCGAGCCCTCCTCGGCGTGACGGGGCCAGATCTCAAACTCCTCGTCGTCAGGCAGGTGGGCGTCCGTGATGTACACGACTTTTGCTCCTGTCTTCCTTGCATGGCTCAGAAGCTTCTTAATATTGGGCACTATAGCCGCAGCCCTCTCACTCCCGAGTACGCCTGAGACGAAGTCGTTGATCACATCGATGACCAGGATAGCCGGCCTAGCTTCCCCCGCCATTTATCACGACCTCAGTGAAATTGAGAGCACTGTCATATTTACCTTTAAGGCTGGGAATCGATCCTGTCGATGGACGAAAACCTTTCTACACATTCGTGTTTAAAGACGATCTTTTGAGTTATTTCACTTGCCTAGGATTTTTCGGATTCTTGAATTTCTTCCTAGGAAGGCTGGGATAATAATTAAAATTACTATAATCGGTTGTTAATGATATGTGAAGATGCCATGGTCGAAAGAGAGACGTTATACACGGTATTCGGCCCAAAGACCGCTTTCGAGATGACCTGGTGGGAGGCTGAGCGACTGATGGAGGAGACGGATTTAGGCATCATCATCTTCGGCTCCACTGAGCAGCACGGCCCCCACAACCCATCGGGGGCCGACACCCTGATACCCCTCGAGATCGCTAAGAGGGCCGCCCTTAGACTCGAGGAAGAGGGGATCAGAGTCTTCATCTCGACACCAATACCGTTCGGCATGGCCCATCATCACCTCCGTTTTCCTGGAAGCCTTGCGCTTCAGCCGGAGACCGCAATCAGCCTCGTCACCAACCTGGCCACATGCCTTATAGATCAGGGGATCAATAAGCTGGTCCTCATGGTGGGCCACACTTCCGCGGAGCAGGCCGCCGTCCTCAGCCTCGCCGCCCTCAAGCTACAACAGGAGTTCGGGACCATGATCTCTCTGTACAACTGGGCCAGGGCGAGCAGGGAGATCCCGTACCCGACCGAGGAGTATTCCAAAGAGAGGGACAGGCTAAGGGAGATGGCCAAGTCCGGCTTCTTCAGCGCCCACGGCGGGGAGGGGGAGACCGCGATGATGCTGGTCATCTGCCCAGACCTTGTGATCGGGGAGTGGATGGAACCCGCTCCCAGCGAGGAGGGGGCAGCGAGGTACCAGGGACTAGTGGTCGGGAGGAAGGGAGCCCACCCAGGCAAGAAGAGCGGGAGGTTCATCCCCTCGCCGGGGCCGTTTGACGATTTCTACATGAAGGAAGGAAGGTCATTGGGTCACATAGGGGACCCCACCGTGGCGACCGTCGAGTATGGTGAACAATACCTAAAGGTGTGCACTATAGCTCTGGTCGAGCAGATCAAGAGGCTCCATGAGCAGAAGTAGGTCCCGCTCTACATTCTCTGCCGCGCTCGGAGCATCGGCTTGATTAAAAGCACCTCAAGACAAAGTCATTCAGGTCATCTATAACAACATGTATAGGTTCGCTCCGTCCAGACCTCTATTGAATTCGTGCTCGAAGACAGTTCTCTATCCTGTTTTCCTCAAGTGAGGATGTGTCTTCCCAAAAAACCTGAGGTGAAAACCTTTATACGCCCATGCGTTTTCAGACTGTACGCAATTCGGAACCCGGGCCGATACATGGTGAATACACTTGACCGCGCAGGATAGGACAGTCATCGACGCCGATGGCCTAATCCTCGGTAGGATGGCGAGTGTAGTCGCGAAGCGCCTACTCGATGGGGAGTGTATCGAGATAGTCAACGCTGAGGGCGCCGTCGTCTCGGGCAAGAGGCTCAGAGTCATCAGGGAGAGGAAGGAGTTCCTGGAGGTCGGGGGCCGTAGCAGGAAGGGCCCCATCCATTACAGGAAGCCGAACACGATTGTACGCAGGACCGTCAGGGGGATGCTCCCGTACAGGAAGCCGAGGGGAAGGGACGCCTTCAGGAGGCTGAGGGTCCACATCGGAGTCCCGAGGGAGCTGGATGCCGCAGATAAGGAGAGCATACCCGAAGCCCACCTCGAGAGGCTCAGTGGGAGGTACGTCACCGTCGGGGAGATCGCCAGGAACATCGGCTGGAAGGTTTAGGAGGGTATCGTAGGTGTCGTCGAGGAGGAAGGCGCTTCTGACGGTCGGGAAGAGAAAGACCTCGAAGGCCAGGGTCGTCATCATGGAGGGTAAGGGGCGGATCCGCATAAACAACAGGCCGATCCAACTGCACGAGCCAAAGATTGCGAGGGAGAAGATCATGGAGTCCATCTGGATCGCGGGTGAGGCGGCCAACGGCGTCGACATCAAGGCGAAGGTCCATGGCGGAGGCTACATGAGCCAGGCCGAGGCGGTCCGCATGGGCATCGCCCAGGGCCTGGTGAAGTGGACGAGGAGCAAGAGGCTCAGGAACGCCTACATCGAGTACGACAGGACGATGCTCGCGGGAGACGCCCGCAGGAAGGAGTCCAAGAAGTTCGGAGGCCCTGGCGCCAGGGCAAAGAAGCAGAAGTCCTACAGGTGAGACCGGAGGGACGCCGATGGTGAGGATGATATCGCCCGTCGTGAAGAGGGGAACCAGGGTCAAGACTGGGAAGGGCTTCTCCATCGATGAATTGAGGGAAGTGGGCCTGAACGTGGGCGAGGCCCGCCATCTCGGGGTACCCGTCGACCAGAGGCGCAGCACCAGCTACCCAGAGAACGTCGAGAGCCTAAGGGCGTGGGTTGAGGAGGCTAATAGGGAGGGGGTCAGGGTGTCCAGGACCAAGCAGTCTTCGAAGGGCCAGAGAGGGCGGGCGTATCGGGGGCTGACGAGCTCCGGCAAGAAGATGAGGGGCCACAGAAAGCCCTGAAGTTTCATTTTACGACCCCATTCCGACTGGTTATCTTTTTGTGTATTCTTACACCTCTATGAACCGTTTACCAAGTTTTAGTGAAAAGTCTGAGAGAGAGGGTTCGGACTCGCAAGAGTCCGTAAAAATTGTGTTTTATTTAAGCTTCGAGAGGGCCTTCTCCATCCTGTCGAGGGCCTCGTTCATTATTGCCTCGCTCGTCGCCGTTAAGACTCTCATGTGTCCCTCCCCTTGGGAGCCGAAGTGGGTGCCTAGATCGAGGCGCACTCTGGCCTCCTCGAGGAAGAGCTTGTCCAGCTCGTCGCTGGTTTTCCCATATTCGAACTTTGGGAACATGAGATATGTGCCCTGGAGCTCCGGGATGGTGATGTTACCCATCTCTTCGAACCTCTTGTAGCAGAGAGCCCTGATCTTCTCGAGGTGGCTGATCATATCCCGCTTCCAGTAGTCGAGGCTCCCGTCCAGCATCACTGGGGTGGCGGCCAGGGCCAGGTTGTTTGTGCCCCTCATGACTCCCCTAGCGAGCCTTCTGAGGCTCTGCATTATCTCCTTGTTGGTCGNNGATCTCTGGGTTCAGGCTGGCGAGGCTGATGTGCCTCCGGCCGTCGTAGACGATGTCCTCCCATAGTTCATCCACCATCACGTAGATCTTGTTGTCAACCGCTACTTCTGCGATGCTCTTTAGCTCTTCCTTCGTCATCACTCTCCCGCAGGGGTTGTGGGGGTTGCAGACGAATATGAGCCTCGTCTTCGGAGTTATAAGTTCCTTGAGCACCTCTACATCGAACCTGTAGCCGTCATCCATGTCCAACTCCCAGTAGACTGGCTGGGTCTGGGTGACCTCGACCGAAACGTAAAAGGAGTCGTACATAGGGTTTGTGACTATCACCTCATCCCCCACGTTGCAGGCGTGCCTGACGGCGAGCCACATGGCTGGTATAACCCCTTGTGTGATCACCACGTTTTCTCTGGTGATGTCGATCCGGTTCACCCTGCTGACCTTCTCGGCCATCGCCTCCATAGCGGGGACGGATGTGCCGTAGAGGAAGTCCTCGTCGTGAACAGCGTTCAGAAGCACCTTCTTTATGCCCGGCGCCGTGGGGAAGTCCGGGTCGGCTAGCCATAGAGGGATCACATCTGGCGGGTCTCTATGCCACTTTCTGCCAGGGGCCGCAAGCATCCCCTCGATCGTCATGGAGTTGAAAATATCCTCGTTGTACATCCCAAATCACCGACAGAAGAAAGGGTCCGCAGGCGTTAATAAATGATGTTGGGTCGCTTCGTGCGGAGCGATCTGGCCTCTCTAAATCGGAACAATTATATCTGAGACACATTTGATTAGGGGGAAGGGAATCGCTTTGATTATCCTCCTCTACTTCGACTGGGCAGGCAGCAGGAAAGAACTGAAAGAGTGGGATAGCAAGATAGCTGAGGCATGTAAAGTGGACGACATCAAGTATCTGGGACTCTACGGTTCTATCAACGAGAAGTGGAATTACGTCTGCCTTTTCGATGCAAGTTCCTATGACGGGTTCTTGGAAATGGCTAGGAAGGTACCCCGTCGCCCATTCATGACGCATTATATAACGGAGCTGCTGTTGAATATTAATTTGTGAGAACTCACTCTACCAATTTTCTAAGAAGATAGTAAAAATCGAGGAACTATTTCGAAGGTTATTTTCACGATTGTTGGGTTATGCGGGCTCCTTGGTCGTCGATCAGAGTTATCTTCACTTCGTGACCGGGGGCTACGTTTCTCAAGAATTCCGCCACTTGTTCCGCCTCGTTTCTCTCCACCAATGAGAAAGCGACCTCCCCGAACATCGCCATCGTGCACGGGACCCCAGACCTGTCCGCTCTCTCCAGGACGGCCTTCAACCTCGGCGTGGCTATACCAATGTGCTCCGTGAACCGCCTCGAGAGCTCCATGAAACGGATGGGGCTGAGGTCGTTCTTGATCTCGTCGACGAGCCTGCCGCCCAGCTCGTTGATCCTGCGCCTGATGACCGGGTCTGAGAGAGCCTCCTTGGTTGAGAGGGGGCCAAAGTGCAGGTAGACGACAGCCAACTCATCGCTTCTGCCGTACTTCAAGGCCTTCCCTATCCCTGGTGCCCCAGGCCTGAAGAGGACGCCGAATCCACCAACCGTGGCGGCGAAGACTGTCCCTAGGCCGGTCTTACAATCTATCTCAGCCTTGTGGGCCACCCTTGAGGCCTCTAGACGAGACATGCCAAGCTCAAGCCCCTCGTTAAAAGCGAGGGCGAGGGTGAGGGCCCCCCCACCGCTCGAGCCGAATCCGGCTCCGACGGGGGTCTCCACTTTGTGCTCTACTGTTATCCTATAGGGTTGATCGAGTAGGCGAAGCATCCTGTCGAGCACATTCTCGGAGACGATGGCGTCGCCTGTGACCCGGCCGTTGATGCTGATTGTGCGAGAGTTGCGGCTCGAGGGTTCGGCCACAATCCTGGTGTGGACCCCAAGAGCGGTGGAAGCGCCGGAGCCTCTTGAGCCCTTCAGCAAGGGGTCCTCTGGCTCGTCGCAGATCTGGAAGAAACCCGTCACATGGCCCGGGGCGAAGGCTGAAGCCTTCCTCATGACTCGCTCCATATTCAGCCACTGACCAGACCGATAAGATTTTTGCAGCCTTCGCTTCAAGCGGTGCTCCTATTTCAGTGGAATGAATGCTTGTCTTCTGGAAACTTTTCTTGACTAACTTCTTCGATGAATTTCTTGACGGCCGCAGAGATCCCCTCGCTTAGATGGGCGTAACGTTTAACATGTTTAGGCTTGAAGCCCTCCTCCATGCCGAGCATGTCGTTTATGACGAGCACTTGGCCGTCGCAGTGGACACCTGCCCCGATGCCTATTGTTAGTGTCTTCACCCCCTCGGTGATGCGCCTCGCCAGCTTTAGGGGTATGCACTCGAGTACGATGGAGAAGACCCCGAGTTCGTCGAGCTCAACGGCATCGGCGTAGATCCTTTCAGCCTCGCTCCTCCTCTTTCCCCTGACCTTGAACTGGTCAGCGGTCTGGGGCAGAAGGCCTACATGCCCCATTACAGGGATCCCTGACGAGATAAGAGCCGTAGTTACCTCGGGTTTGCATCCCTCAAGCTTAACCGCGTCCGCTCCTACATCGATAAACTTCTGCGCGTTCTCAAGCGCTTCCCCCACCTCATCGTACGTGGCGATGGGCATGTCCCCAACGATCACGGCCGACTTCGCCCCACGAGCAACGGCCTCGGTGTGCCTGATCATGTCGGCCATCGTCACCCTCTTCGTGCCTTCATATCCAAGGACGACCATGCCCAAGCTGTCGCCGACGAGTAATATGTCGACCCCCGCCCCGTCCAGTATCTTTGCCATCTGGAAGTCGTAGGCCGTGAGCATGACCACCTTCCTGACGCCCTTAAGGCGCCTCAGCTCCTCTACTTCCACTTCCTTCCCTCCATGAACCTGATAAGGGCGGTAAACACATCGTTCACTGGCGTCTGGACGCCGTGCTTATTCCCCAACTCCGATACCCTACCATTCAGGTAATCTATCTCCGTTCTCTTCCCCTTAATGACATCTTGACACATTGAGGATATATTCCTGTAACTGACCGCCGCACTTGTGATCGCATCCGCCAACGAAGGCTCCAGCTCGACCCCTTCTTCGCCCGCTACCCTAACACACTCGTCCACTATTCTTTGCCTCACACCCCTCAGGGAATCTGTGGCGATCTCGTTGTTGGGAACCCTGAAGAGGGCCGTGAGAGGGTTGATGACGCAGTTGAGGGTTAGCTTCCGCCATATCTCGTATTCGATATCATCTGTTAGGCGCACCTCCAACCCACAGGATTCGAAGAGTCGTCTTATCTTCTCGCCCGTGTGGGTCTTGGGCAGGACGGTTTCCCCGACCAGTTTAACCTCTATTCTCCCCGGAGAGAGGAACTCCACCCCACTCGAGACTAGGCCCCTGACCACCTCCGTGCCAGGGTCGACGAGCCCCCTCACAAGCTCCTCGTTCCCCAGACCATTCTGAAGGATGAGGATCACGGTTTCAGGCTTAAGGAAGCCTCTCAGGCCCGTAACGGCCGCCTCCGAGTCGTAGGTCTTCGTTGTGAGCAGTATCAGGGAGCCCTCGGGAATCTCGCAAGGCTCAGCCGTAGCCTTTAGGGGGAACTTACCTTCAACTGACCCGGATACGACTAGTCCGTTCTCGTTTACTTCTTCTACATGGCTCTTGTCGCCGATCAGGAGGACATCTGTCTTATGGGAGAGGCGTGCTCCATAGTAGCTGCCTATAGCGCCTGCTCCTAAGACCACTATCCTGTTGAACCCTTTCCCTCGGGAATCAGACATGTGGCTCGATGTACACCCCCTTTTCGGACAATTCATGCAGCCGCCCCTCCATCTTCCGCATGGCATCTGCAAGTATATTCCTGTTGTCGAACTCGGAGACTATTGACCGGAGCATTTCCTTACTCAAGATTTTCAGCCTCTTCGCCTCGGAGATCAGCAGGGGCATCGCCCTCACGACGTTGTCGACAATGGTAATGGTGGCGAACTGGGCGGTCCTCGAGAGGGGGTTGAGGTCCACCGCGATCACGGTCTTCCCCATCCGCACGAGCCCCTCCGTCCTGTCGCCGTCCTCCAGGGGGACGAAGACGGTGTCGGCGACGAGTATGCCTCTGGGGTCGACCCTCCTCCTTTCGCTGTACACCTCGTCGATGCGGGCTGAGGCTTCTTTACCGACTCCCAGGACCTCCTCGGCCCCGGCTTCCTTGAGCGCCATTTCGATGGCAGTCTCCCTCCCCGGAAGCCTGTGGAAAAGGTTCACCTCGAGCTTTGCGTCCGTCGCCCTTGCTAGCTCGACGAGCTCATTGGCGCATAGCGCCGCCACGTTCCCGTTCACCGATAGGACGGGGTGCTCAGCCACGAGTAGCGCCGCGGCTGCAGCGGTGATCGCCTCCTCGGCGGATGGGGTCGTCCTCTCGCCTAAGATGTAGTCGAAGGCCTCTCCACGGCCGTGGGCTATGAGCCCCGCCAATGCTAGCACCCCTGTCTCGACGTGCTGCGTCAACTGCTCCCTTAAGCGGATCGACTCCGCCCTTGGGTGCCCAGGAGAGACGTGCGTGCCCCGGTTCACTCCATCAACACCTTCCCCTCTTTGAGAAGAGCTGCAACGGTTCGTCTCAGCACGAACAAGATGTTATCTATAAGTTTTTTCACTTTTCCTTAATTAATAAAATAGGTAACCCTCAGTATGTCTCAATTTGATAGGGTGTATAGTTTTCAAATATGAATAGAATATGTATTCTTTTCATTGTTTGGACTGTAGTCGCTCTGACATCGTCGATTCGTAGAGCCGTTCGGGTTTATTTCTTCCTCCATAAGTACTTGTAGTCGAGCTTCTCATGGGGGTCGACGACGGGTGCGTCGATCTCGAATAAATCGGTGTATTTAAGACCCGTGCCAGTGTTAAAGAGGACTACCTTCTCTCCCTCATCCACCTGCCCCTCTTCCATAAGCTTCATGAGCCCGGCCAGAGTTGCGGCTCCCTCGGGACAGGCGAAGAGTCCCTCTTCTCGGGCCATCAGCCCGAGGGCATCCATGATTTCCTCATCTGTCACGGCGAGGGCTGTGCCGCCGCTCTCCCTCACGGCCTTAAGGATTAGGAAGTCGCCGAGGGCTTTCGGCACCCTGAGGCCGGCGGCTACGGTTTTGGCACCCTCCCAGAAAGTGGACTCCTCCTTCCCCTCCTCGAAGGCCCTGGGTATTGGTGCACATCCCGCCGCCTGGACTGAGACCATCCTCGGGCGCTCGCTCCCGATCCAGCCGAGGCGCTCCATCTCGTCGAAGGCCTTCCACATGCCGATGATTCCTGTACCGCCGCCAGTCGGGTAGATTATCACGTCGGGGAGCGTCCAGCCCATCTGCTCGGTGACCTCGATGCCCATCGTCTTCTTCCCCTCGACCCTGTAGGGCTCCTTCAGAGTGGAGACTGAGAACCAGCCCATCTCCTCTGTTCCCTCCGAGACGAGCCTGCCGCAGTCGGTGATGAGGCCCCTGACGAGGACGACCTTTGCGCCTACGGCCTGGCACTCCACGGCGTTCACCTTCGGGGCGTCAGAGGGCATGAAGACGTAGCACTCCATCCCTGCCCTAGCAGCGTATGCAGCGATGGCTCCCGCTGCGTTGCCGGCTGATGGGAGAGCCAATCTCTTGATCCCGAGCTCCTTTGCCTTGGAGACAGCCATGGCTAGACCTCTGGCCTTGAAGGTCCCCGTGGGTATGATCCCCTCGTCCTTGACCCGGAGGTCGGCGAGTTCAACAGCCTTCCCGAGCCTCCTGACCCTTGTGAGGGGGGTCCAGCCCTCTCCTAGAGAAACAATGTTCTCCCTCTTCTTCACCGGCAGGAGCTCCCAGTAACGCCACATGGAGGCCTCCCTGCCGACGAGATCCTTCGGGGAGACAGCCTTCCTGACGGCTTCAAGGTTGTATCTGGCGAAGAGGGGCTTACCACAGGTGTCGCAGACTGTCTGCACAATGTCTGCGTCGAACCTCTTCCCGCACTTAGAACATTCCAGGTGGGTGATGTAACTCATTTTGAACGGCTCTGATTAAGAGTGTCGTTGGGGTTTTAAACGTTAATCCACCGGGCTGGGAGTGACTGGAAAGTCTTTTAATGGATACGGTGTTACGATTATCTATGCCGAAGAGTTTGGAAAAGGTGGGCGAGGTCACCCATTACTTCACCAGGATCGGCGTCGCCGTCGTCGACGTCACCGCGCCCATAAAGATCGGGGACATGATCGCCATAAAGGGTATGACAACCAACTTTGAGCAGACCGTCGAGTCCATGCAGATCGAGAAGGAGGACATCAAGGAGGCGAAACCCGGCGACGACATAGGGATGAAGGTGGTCGACCGGGTCAGGAAGGGGGACATCGTCTACCACCTCGTAGAGTAGGGTGTGAGCCCCCAGAACAACGCAAAGTTTTTATTTTCTACACCCTTCTCCCCTATCCACAAGCCTGTCGGAGGCAAACGAATGGGGTATAGCTTTGTCGTACCCCCTATGGAGGGGGGAAACTGAATGGGGTATTGTTTTATTCCTTCCTAAGAGACCCCACAAAAGTAACTACGCGGAAAGGCTGAATCAGCCGAGCGTAACGATTTTCGAGGAAAACCGGTTCAAAGCCATGAACGTTGATAAGGCTTCGTATACTAGGCATGGGGGCCACCTCCATGGTTGAGATGACCGGCGCCAGAGCCTTCGTCGAGGCTAATGAGCGGGAGGGGGTGGATATCATTTTCGGGGTCACAGGGGGCGCGGTGCTGCCAATCTGCGACGAGCTCTACGGCTCCGACATTAGGTTCGTCATGGCACGCCACGAGCAGGGTGCAGCTCACATGGCGGACGGATACGCTAGGGCGAGCGGGCGCGTCGGAGTCTGCATGGCCACCTCGGGCCCCGGGGCAACAAACCTCGTCACGGGGATAGCGACGGCCAACATCGACTCCGTGCCCATGGTCGCCTTCACGGGGCAGGTCCCCCTGGCCATGGTGGGGACCGACGCCTTCCAGGAGGTCGACATCATCGGCATCACGGCCTCGGCGACAAAATACAACATCCAAGTCAGGCGGCCATCAGAGATCCCGTGGGCCATCAAATCGGCATTCCACATAGCGTCCACAGGTCGCCACGGCGCCGTCCTCGTCGACCTGCCCAAGGACACCCAGGTAGACAGCGAGGAGATCGAGTTCCCCGAGGAGGTGAGCTTCAGGGGCTACGAGGTGAACCCAGTGCCCAACGACCGCGAGATGGACTGGGCCGTTACGCTCCTGTCCAGGGCTAGGAGGCCGGTCATCATAGCGGGCGGCGGGGTAGTCGCAGCTAACGCCGCGGAGGAGGTCGTCAAGCTCGGGGACATGATGATGGCTCCCGTTACCACCACCCTGATGGGGAAGGGCGTCATACCCAGCGACCACCCCCTCTTCGCTGGGCTCTGCGGCATGCACGGGACGGGCGAGGCGAACATGCTCGTCTCCGGGGCCGACGTGCTCCTCGTGGTGGGCGCGAGGATGTCAGATCGGACGACGGCAAGGCTCGAGGACTTCTCACCGGGGGCCAAGGTGATCCACATCGACATCGACCGGAGCGAGATAGACAAGAATGTCGAGACGGTGACGAGGGTCGTCGGAGACGCAAAGCTCGCCCTGCAGGGCATTCTACAGCGGTTAAACAAGACGAGCGTCGACCGGCAGACGAACGGCGAGTGGCTGAAGAAGCTGGAGACCTTCAGGAAGGAGTACATACCCCCGGAGCTACCGGGGAATCCCCACTTGAGGGCACCCGCCGTGATGAAGGCGCTTAGGAAGGCCCTTCCGAGGGACGCACTGGTCACCACCGAGGTGGGCCAGAACCAGATGTGGGCGGCCCTCTACTTCGACGCCTATGCGCCCCGGACCTTCTTCAGTTCTGGCGGGCTGGGGACGATGGGATGGGGATTCCCGGCGGCCAT
>JABAOC010005284.1_pt1 | contig 27843 bp, 29 predicted proteins | sample 7062161 | NCBI WGS metagenome assembly JABAOC01 (sample SAMN14538625, study PRJNA623070) | marine sediment metagenome | biome: marine biome [ENVO:00000428]; feature: marine pelagic biome [ENVO:01000023]; material: deep marine sediment [ENVO:00002113] | place: India: Gulf of Khambhat ... | reverse complement strand
TGTTTGGATAGTCATATATTTCCCTCCAATATCCCCTCTCTTTCTATTGGAAGTTGTTAAATAAAAAGCTTTATTTCGTTTGGAAACTTTAACCATCATATAACAACGTTATATCGATATGTAGAGATTAAATTTTAAAATTTTTAATCTCCACTGGAAACGGGGGCGTCCCGGAGATGAAGTGGGGATAAATTTCCACTGGAAAACCAAAATTATCCATACATGAGAGCTAAAATACTTTTAAACCAACACCCCCTAAATTTTAAGGATGATTTTATGAAAATCCTAGTAATTGCTGATATTCATGGATACTATGAAAAGGCCTTTAACAAACTAAGTAAGATAGACACATCAAGGTTCGATATAATGATATGTCCCGGCGATTTCACAGACATGTTTAACCAACCACCAGGATTCTCACAAATGGATGTTGCTGACCTTCTGTTACAAAAGCTCCTCTCATTCAATCTCCCCCTTTACTGTGTCCCGGGGAACCACGACCCATACGAAATTTTAGAGTTACTAGAGGAGTATGGTGTAAATTTACATGACAAGGTTAAGATATTCAAGGGTATGAAGTTTGTAGGTTTTGGTGGTGCAGTCACACCATTCAACACAATATTTGAGCCAACTGATGAAGAGATAAAACAAAGCCTTGAAAGAATGGGTAAGGAAGTAAAGAACAAGAACTTCGCTCTAGTTGTTCACAACCCACCAAAAGACACGAAGGTTGATATAGTTGCTGGTGGCGAGCATGTGGGATCCCAGGCCATCAAGGACTTCATAATAAAGAAACAACCCCTTCTCTCAATATCCGCCCACATACACGAATCCGGTGGTATAGACAAAGTGGGGGAAACTATAGTGTTTTACCCAGGCCCTTTATACGATGGATACTATGGTGTTGTTGAACTAAAGGCTGAAGGAGCCAAATGTGAGATAAAAAGAATTTAATTATTCAATACCTTTTAACTTACTTATTATTTTGTCTACACCATCCATTCTACAAACAGCTAGGGGAATCCCCTCAACCTCTGCTATCCTCTTTGCAACATCATCCACAACATCAAGCCCATGCAGGACAACAAGGGCTGGTTTCAGATTCGTGAGTTTTATTGCAACCATGGGTGTTCTTCCAGTTGAAACCTGTGTAAACACCAAAGCCCTTTGTGTGGTTATACCGTAGAGCTTTAAAAGCTCTGAAAAGGACAGTTCGGTTATTGCCTTCAGAGAATCTATAACAGTGTACCCATATACAACCTGTTCAAGGTTTGTTTTTACGACAGGAATCGCGTTGATAAACTTACAGAAATCCATTCCAGGCATCCCAACGGAGAATTCCTTTATATCAACTATAGCGTTGGAAATGATTGGTTGTGTTTGATTAGTTTTTGCAAAGGATCTTATGATATTACCACCCCGCTCCATATCTATCTTCAGCAGGGCGCTGATATACTTCCTGATAACCTTTATACCAGGGGACCTCCTCCTGCCTGATTCGTAGTCAGAGACGACAGAGGGGGTTATACCCAACTCATTCGCTAATCTCTTCTGGGAGATCTTGAAGATGCTCCTCCACTTCTTTATAACACCCTCTGAGTTGTCAGACAGGACAATTTCACCTATTATATCCTTTGCCAGTTTATCCCTTGCAAGAGAAAATTCGTCAGTGACATTATCCATATTCGATAATTGACTGCTATATTTAAATGCGTTAACCTACTTTCCCAATGAGATATAAATTCTCCCACTATAGAATAGATATGAAGTTCTACAGAAAGGGGGTGAGGTTTGAGAGAGAGTTGATACACTTTCTCAACTACAAAGGCTTTTCTGTTTCAAGAACCGCCTCATCAGGCGGTTACCTATATCCAGTGGACATAGTCGCCCTTAAGAAAGGTTTAATACTTGCATTTGAATGTAAGGCGCACAAGAACAAACCAAGGCTTCAAAAGGACAAATTGAAGAAGTTCAAGAAGTGGTGTGAGAATGCAGGGGCAATGGGATTCCTTGCATGGAGGGCCCCACAGAATCGATGGATGTTCCTCAGAATGGAAGATGTGGAGAAAGACAATTACGCTGATGAGAACTGGATAGAGATGCAGAACTTCCTGAAGGCGATAGATTTCAGATAACTAGTAGAGCCTTATTTTAAGGAGCCTGAGGACCTGCTCCTCAGAAAGGTTCAGGTTTGTGAGCTTCACAAGTTTCAGCCTCAAACCAACATCCTCGAGCTCCTCAGGTATCATCATCTCCACAATAGGAGACATCCATATGTCCAATGTCCTGGAAACAGTCCACTTATGCAGACCAGTTCCCCTTGCAATCTCCCCAACAGTTGAAAAATCCGTCCCATTATTCTGAACAGTTTTCAAGAACCTATATATCTTCAACACATTCAAACTAGTTGTTTTGTAGAATTTATTGTTTCCCATGCTTATAATTTTGATGGGGTCAAGTTTATATAATTTCCCTACTTCCCCCATTACTTTAAAATTAATAGAGATTCATGATCCAGTTCCAGATTCTGTTCAATATAGGGATGTTCTTTATCCTCTCTATATTTCCCTATCCTTTTAATTACCCCAACAGGCTTTCTTCCCTCAACCACTTCCCCAAGCCTTAACATTACATGATCGCCTCTTCTCCTCGCCCCATAATCCTCAACGAATTCATCATCTATAAGTCCCTTCTCTCTTAACGTTTCCTCTAACTTAGGATCTTTTTGCATCATTTCCAAGGCAGAAAAATCACCAAAGGTACTATTCTTTTTAACCACCCCAGGAAACTCCTTTACAAACTTGTCTAATATTTCACTATATGCTGGTCTCACCCTCCTTTCTATTTTATGTAAATATGCATTCCCACTTTCGAATGGATATGAGAATGGTTCTGGGGTTTCCTCAGGCACCTCACCTGACTTAAGTCCAAGTTGGGCTAGCGTGTCATCTAGGAGCAGCTCCATGAACCTTTTTATATACCTTTTTACAACTTTACCCCCCCTATGTGTTTTTTCATCGTATCCCACCGTTCTCCTACCTCCCTCTGCAAGCATATTTTTTGCCAGTTGAAATATCCTTAAGTTGCTTTCAGTAAATGCATAGTAATTCCTACCTCTAAATGAAACGACAAGTTCATTAGGAATCTCGGTTAAAAGACCCTCAGGAGAAATAATACTTACGTTCTGTATTATACCCCCACCTGTAGCCTCAAGTTTCTTCAATGCCTTGTCCCTCTCATCAGCCCCATATTCACTTATTTTTCTCCTCAAGTGAGAAGTTGAAACGTATGGCATATTACCAATTGTTACCACACCCACCTCTTTAACACCTGCCTTATACCTTTCCCAAAGAAATCTTACATAATCATCAAATCTATCCAAAACAGAGCCCCAAGGTATCCTCACACCCTGCGGACTAGTAGTTATCTTTGCTTTTATTTTTCCCACCTTTGGATATTCTGCCCTTGACTCGTCTGGTACATTTTTCCCACTATATTTTGATTGTGTAACAACCCCCTGCCTGATCTCTCCAACAACACCATTGAGCAGGCCGGCATGTTTTTGCCAAATGAGTCTTTTTATAAAACCATCCTCTGACATATCCGTAAGATGTGGGGGTAGATAAACCCTCTTATCAGGAACAGCTACTGGCATATTTCATGTCTAGAAAGGAAGAAATTTAAAGTTAAAATTGATTATTTTTTCAATTTCTTCACAACCCTTTCAATCCTTTCCAACGCTTTCTCTATCAATTCGTATGAAGTGGCGTAGGACAACCGAATGTAACCCTCACCAAACTCCCCGAACTCTGTTCCTGGGATAACAGCAACCCTCGCATTTTTGAGGATCCATTCAGAGAAAGCAAGGGATTTCATTCCGAAGGACTTTACATTCGGAAACGCATAGAAGGCTCCCTTAGGGCTGATACAACAAAAACCAGGAATCTCATTCAATCTCTTAACAATCATCTTTCTCCTTCTATCATATTCCCTTCTCATTCTCTCCACACATTTCTGATCTCTCTTTAGGGCATCTGTCGCAGTCACCTGGGATATGGTGGGAGCACAAAGTGTTGTGAATATGTGGAGCTTTGTCATCGCCTTTACTATCTTCTCAGGACCAGCCGCATAACCAATCCTAAACCCAGGCATTGCATAGGTTTTTGAAAAAGACTGAAGCGTCATTACATAGTCCCCCATACCGTTGAGAGAACCTATAGATATGTGCTTCGCATCATCGTAAACAAATTTTTCATACGCCTCATCAGATATTACTAGAAGATTATGCTCCCTTACAAAGTCTGCAATTTCCTCTAAGACCTTCCTACCAAAAACCGTTCCCGTAGGATTAGAGGGAGTGTTCATTATCAACACCCTGGTTTTTTTAGGAACCACAACCTTCTCCATTTTCTCAACATCTACTTCAAAGTTATCCTCCTCATAAAGAGGAACAGATAAAGGCATCCCATTCAGAACCTCAACAGTTGGTTTGTATGCAAGGAATCCTGGATCAGGTATCAAAACACCCTCCCCCGGATCTATCGTGCTTACCAGTGTAAGAAGTATCGCCTCAGTTGATCCTGTTGTTACAATTATATTCTCATGTCCAACAGAGATTCCATTATCCTTTTTCAGTTTTTTAATGATGGCTTCCTTGAACCTGTACCTACCTCCTGGTGGAGAGTAGTGTGTATATCTCTCATCAAGATGTTTCTTCGCAGCTTTAATGATATGTTCAGGGGAATCAAAATCAGGCTCACCTGGCCCAAGGGATATGACATCCTTACGTTCTGCAGCAATTTTTAAGAATCTCCCAATAGTTGATACAGGTAGCTCCTCATATCTCTCAGCGATTATGTTTCTCAGCATACGATTAATTATTGATTTAACATAACTTAAATCATAATGGAATCAAAATCAGAAAACAAACATTATGTACAAAAATATCAGGCATAACGCAAATATGGTTGGTATAATTCCTACTCTGAGCATCTCCTTTGTTTTTATCTTACCAATACCATGAACAATCGCGTTTGGAGCGGTGCCTGGAGGCATCAGGAAGGTCATTGAAACAATCCACACAACAGGCAGGACAAGAATCTCTGTCGGGATACCAAGGGTTTGGGAGAGACCGACCAGGACAGGAACGAACATAGCAGCTGTTGCCGTGTTCTGGATGAACTGTGTTATGAACAAACAGAGAATAACAAAACTGAACGCTATCAGTGTCGGGCTTGTGAGACCAGTTAGATTCAGGTACCCGGTAGCTATCCATTCAACTGCGCCTGTTTGTTGAAGGGCCCAGCCGAGGGAAACCGCACCAGCTATCAGTATTATGGTTCCCCAATGAGTTTTCTTCTCAAAATATCTCCAATCATAAACAAAGAGAAACATGAGCAGCCCTCCAATTAAACCAACAGCAATGGTTGGTATGTTATGGATAGGAGACGTTATCCACAGGATAAGGGTTAGGATTATGACAGAGGCTGTTATTTTTTCCTCCTTCCTCATCGGTCCAAGATCCTCTATAAGATGCTTCTTAATCTTCTCATGTTTAGGCCTGAAGTATATCATAAAAGAAACATAAAGCAGAACGAGCATTATGAGAGCAATTGGTAATGAAGCCACCATCCAATCGTAGAAGTTCCAACCAAGTGCCTCTGCACCAATTATGTTCGGTGGTGTTCCAATAAGTATGCCAACCCCACCAATATTTGCAGCGTATGCTATACCCAGGAGGAGAGCCTCGTTGTTTAGCTTGACCTGATGCATGATATGAATCGCTATGGGAACCATAAGAAGGGTTGTTGCTGTGTTGGATATGAGCATTGACAAAAAACCCGTTATCACTATGATACTTATCAAGAGCGCGCTCTCTGAATGTGACCTTTTCAGCAGACCATAAGCAATCCTCTTGTCTAAACCAGATTTTCTCAAACCTACGGCCAGAAAGAACCCAATTATTATAAGAAAAACCACAGAGCTCCCGAACCCGTAAAGACTATCCACAACACTCACAGAACCTGAAGCAGCAAGCATCAGAATAGCGAGAAAGGCAGACACGGCAAGGGGCAGAATTTCCGTTGCCCACAGATAGATAGTGGCAAAGAATATCATTATGACAGTAAACCCCTGATAACTCAAGCCCAGTGGAACGGCGTTGAATACAATCATAAAAACATAGATTAGAAATAAAATCACCAATGGGATTGCTTTGACCGGTTTTTTGAGAATCCTGCTGAAAATAGACATATTTAATAATTGTTTCAACCCCGCTAAATAACTATATATTACAATTAAGACAAACTTTTATCATGGGAAAACTCGATTGCTTTTTCAGTCCAAAATCAGTTGCAGTGATAGGAGTTTCAAGAAACCCGAAGAAGGTGGGCCACGTAATATTCAGGAACTTCGTTGAGGGAAGGTTTAGGGGAAAACTCTATCCAGTGAACCCAAAGGTTAGCGATATTTTGGGATATAAATCTTACCCTAGCGTGTTGAAGATTCCAGGAAAAATTGACTTGGCGGTTATCTCAGTTCCTGCGAAAATCGTTCCAATGGTTATGAAGGAGTGTGGTAAGAAAAGGATACCTGCAGTTATAATAATATCAGGAGGATTCAAGGAGATAGGTAATGTTGAGCTTGAGGCTGATGTTGTGAGGATACTGAAGAAGTACAGGATAAGGGTGGTTGGTCCTAACTGTGTTGGAGTCTTCGATCCCTACTCAGAGGTTGATACCTTCTTCCTACCAAGGTACAAACTGGAGAGACCTGGGGAGGGGAGCATAGCATTCATATCCCAGTCTGGTGCATTAGGATCTGTTGTACTTGACTGGATGTCAATGAAAGGTTACAAAATATCCAAGTTCATATCCTATGGGAATGCTGCGGATGTTGATGAGGCAGATCTGATAAAATACCTAGCGAATGACAAAAGGACAAAGGTGATATGTGCATATTTCGAGGGTGTGAAACAGGGGAGGAAATTTTACGATATAGTTAGCAAGGTAGCAAACAAAAAACCCGTGATCGCGTTAAAGGGAGGAAAAACAGAGGAGGGAAACAAAGCGGTTTCATCACACACAGGATCTCTAGCAGGCCAATCAGAAATCTACTCAGCAGCTTTTGAACAGTCAGGTGTAATAGAGGCCGAGAATCTTGAGGACATATTCGATTTTGCCCGTGTCCTTTCAACCCAACCAGTTCCAAAAGGAAACAAGGTTCAAATAATAACAGATGGTGGTGGGTTTGGAGTTTTGGCAACTGACTGGATTATAAGCAACGGGCTCAGACTCGCTAAGATGAAAAAAGAAAGTATAAGGGGGATGAAGAAGATCTTTCCAGAACACGTTGTTCTGGAAAATCCAATAGACCTAACAGGTGACGCAGACGTAGAAAGATACAGGGTAGCGATAGATGCTGCTTTAAAGGACGACAATGTCGACATGATAGCGATCATAACTCTTTTCCAGATCCCAACCCTCACAGCAGAGATAACCGACGTCGTTTCTTCGTTCGCTGAGAGGGGAAAGAAACCAATAGTCGTTATAGCTGCAGGGGGGAGGTTTACTGAAGTCCTGAAAAAATCAATGGAGGACTTTGGGGTCCCAACGTTCTCATACCCAGAGAAGGCAGCAAAGGCGTTACGCGCCCTCTACGATTACAGGCTTGCAAAGTCAGGGAGCTGATATATAGCTAATATGTAATATTATAATGATAACATGGTTAAGGAACATGAGATTTTGATTGATGGAAAATGGACCAAGTCTGGTTCTGGTGAAACATTCGAGAGTTTAAATCCTACGAATGAGAAGGTTATAGGGAAATTCCAGTCTTGTAATAATGATGACGTTAACAAGGCAGTTAATGCAGCAGAGAATGCTTTGGGTTCATGGAAGGACACACCTGCCCCGAAAAGAGGCGAGATCTTACTCAGAGCTGCTAAACTACTTAGGAAGAACAAGGAAAGACTCGCAAAATTAATGACAAGGGAAATGGGAAAGGTTATAGCAGAGGCGAGAGGAGATGTCCAAGAAGCTATTGATATAACAGAGTATATGGCTGGTGAGGGAAGGAGATTATTTGGCCACACCACACCATCAGAACTAAGGGACAAGCTCTGTTTGGGTATGAGAATGCCTGTTGGTATTTTCGCTCTCATAACACCATGGAATTTTCCAATTGCCATCCCATCCTGGAAGATCACACCCGCCCTTATATGTGGAAACACAGTGGTTTTCAAACCAGCATCCGATACCCCCTTATGTGCTATAGAATTCGTCAAGGTATTTGAGAAGGCCGGTGTACCAAAAGGAGTAATAAACCTGGTCACAGGCTCGGGAAGCAAAGTGGGCTCTGCTCTTGTAAAACATAAAAAAATCCGCGGCATTTCTTTTACAGGCTCCAGGGAGGTTGGTGAGTTCGTCATCAGGGAGGCTGGCCTCAAAAAAGTAGGATTGGAACTTGGTGGAAAGAATGGGATAATAATAATGGATGATGCAGACCTGAAACTCGCGACAGATGGTGTTATATGGGGAGGATACGGAACAACAGGCCAGAGATGCACGGCTGCATCAAGGATAATTGTCCATGAAAAGATCAGAAGCAAATTCGAAAAGATGTTGTTGAACAGGATAAGGAAACTCAGGCTCGGGGATGGGTTAAAACCAAAAACAGATGTAGGCCCCCTGATAAATAATAGAGCGGTTGAGAAGACGCATGAGTACACACACATAGGCCTAGCAGAAGGGGCAAAGATGTTGTGTGGAGGAAGGCCTGTTAAGATAAACGGTAAGGGATTCTTTTATGAGCCCACATTGTTTGCTGATGTTGCTCCAGACATGAGGATTGCACAGGAAGAAATATTCGGGCCATCTATATCCATGATAACAATTAAAAACCTCGACGAAGCCATAGATGTGATGAACGGCATAACGTATGGCCTGAGCTCTGCGATATACACTAACGATATAAAAAATGCGTTCGAGGCGGTTGAGAGGATAGAGGCAGGTCTCACATACATCAACTCAAGCACGATAGGCTCAGAAGTCCATCTTCCTTTTGGAGGAATAAAGGGAACAGGCCATGCCAGGGAGGCAGGGTGGACTGGGATAGAGGAATTCTCAGACATCAAGACAGTCTACTTTGACTACTCAGGCAGGCTACAGAAAGCGCAGATAGATGTTGTTGTGGGTAAGAAACTAAAAAAGCACTCAGAATGAAATTTAAACAACCGAACTAATTCTTTAACATGAAAGTCGTTTCTAGAGGCATGGTCAGGAAACTGTTTCCAAAAAGAAAGGACTGGTCACATAAGGGAGACTTCGGCAAGGTTCTTGTTGTTGGAGGGAGCAAAAAGTATTCAGGTTCTCCTACACTCTCTGCAATGGCTGCATACAGGGTGGGAGCGGATCTCGTTACCATAGCAGCGCCTGAGAGACCAGCAAATATAATAGCATCATTCTCCCCAGATATGATAACATATCCCCTTGACGGAGACTTTCTAAACCCAAAACACCTGAAAACCATTTTAGAGCTCTCTAAAGACGTGGATTCTGTTGTAATTGGTGGGGGACTTGGTAGGGAGAAGGAAACCATGAAGGTCATTCTGGATTTTCTTAAAAGGAATAACCGACCATGTGTTATTGACGCTGACGCTATATATGCGCTTGCTGGGAATGTAGAGGTTATAAGGGAAAACTGGATAATAACACCACACTCAAGGGAGTTCAAAATCCTTACACATGAAAAACCCGAACCCAATCTGGAAGATAGGGTAAAGCTGGTCAGATACTTTGCATCAAGGTTCAATACAACGATTTTTTTGAAGGGTTTTATTGATGTGATATCAGATGGGAATGAGGTTTTCACAAATAAAATGGGAAGCCCCTACATGACAAAGGGAGGAACAGGTGACACGTTAGCGGGAGTATGTGGCGCATTGCTTGCGGGGGGAGCGAAACCAATAGATGCTGCCTGTGCAGGCGCTTACATAAACGGTCTGGCCGGAAGCTTTGCTGCAAAAGAATGTGGTCCAGGAATGCTTGCTTCTGATCTGCTAAACTTCATACCAAGAGCGATAAAATGAAACCAAGAAAGGTCATTATAATGGGAGCAGCGGGCAGAGATTTCCACAACTTCAACGTTTTCTTCAGAAACAATAAGAATTATAATGTGGTATGTTTTACAGCAGAACAGATACCAGATATAGCAGGAAGGAGGTATCCGAAAGAACTTACAGGAAGACGTTACCCTAGAGGCATACCCATTTATCATGAAAAGGAACTATCCAAACTTATAAAGAAAAACAGAGCAGACCTTGTTGTTTTGGCCTACTCAGACCTGTCATATTCTGACGTTATGCACAAGGCCAGCGTTGCGAATGCTGCTGGCTCTGATTTCATACTCATGGGAACCGAATCAACCATGCTGAAATCAAGAAAACCCATTATATCCATATGCGCAGTGAGAACAGGATGTGGCAAATCCCAGACTACGAGAAGGGTTTCTCTGATTCTTAGGGAATTGGGATACAAAGTTGTGATAATTCGTCACCCAATGCCCTATGGAGATCTGAAAAAACAGATCTGTCAGAGATTTGCTGAGTATGGAGACCTGTATAGATATAAATGCACGATAGAGGAGAGGGAAGAGTACGAGCAACACATAAAGAACGGTTTCGTGGTTTACGCGGGAGTTGATTATCTGAAGATTCTGAGGGAGGCAGAGAAAGAAGCAGATGTAATAATCTGGGATGGTGGAAACAACGATATCTCATTTTACAAACCAGATCTACACATAGTAGTTGCAGACCCACACAGACCCGGACATGGGATAAGGTACTATCCAGGAGAGACTAATCTAAGGTTAGCCGATGTTGTTGTGATAAACAAAGAAAGCACATCAGGAAGGAAAGCCATAAACATGGTAGTGGAGAACGTGAAAAAAACAAACCCTGATGCAAAAATAATACATGCAGACTCTCTTGTCAAAGCAGGAAAACCAGAACTTATAAGAAACAAGAAGGTCCTGATTATTGAGGACGGCCCTACCCTAACACATGGGGAGATGTCATATGGTGCTGGGTGGGTTGCCGCAAAGAAATACAATGCAAGGGAAATTGTAGATGCAGAGAAGTACGCAGTAGGTTCGATAAGGGCCGCGTACAAAAAATACAAACAATTGAAAAAAATTCTACCGGCTCTGGGTTACGGGAGAAAACAGGTAAGGGAACTGGAAAAGACCATAAACAGAACACCATGTGATTCTATCGTTATTGCAACCCCAGTCGATTTGGCAGAGCTGATCAAGGTAAGAAAGCCCTCGGTCCACATAACATATGACCTGAAGGAAAAGGGAAAACCTAACCTAGATGATGTTATAAAAGAGTTCGTGAAAAAGCTCAAAATTTAATATTCAACAAACACTATAGTATTATTATGATGTGGCTGCAAAACATAAGGGATCGTGCATTGAGCCCAAAGGCACCTGTTACTTCAGGAAGATCAAACAAAATGGGCAAGATTGATTTTGACGAATTGGTTTTCGTTCCAGCTCAGTTGAGCAAAAGACCAATAGATTATTTCAGGGAAAAGATAGAAACCAAAACCGTGATAGGGAAAAATAGCAAAAGGCCCCTCATACTCGAAACACCAATCTTTTTCGCAGCAATGAGTTTTGGCGCCCTGAGCAAGGAAGCGAAAACCGCGATTGCAAAGGCCTCCACTATTTTGGGCACAGCAACCAATACAGGCGAGGGCGGCATGCTACCTGAAGAGAGAAAAAACGCAAGGCTCTTGATTGCTCAATATTCAACAGGCAGGTTTGGAGTGGATAATACATACCTGAAATCAGCAGATGCGATAGAGATAAAGATAGGACAGGGCGCAAAGCCAGGGCAAGGTGGTCTTCTACCTGGGTATAAGGTTACAGAAGACATCGCAAAGGTAAGGAAGGTCCCGATTGGTAAACCAATTCATTCACCACCATATCATCCAGACATAAGAACCCCCAATGACTTGAAAAACAAGGTTTCATGGCTAAGGAAAGTTAGTGATGGCAAACCAATCATAATAAAGCTAGGTGCAGGGGATCCAGAAGACATAAAGATGGCAGTCAAGGCAAATCCAGATGCAATTTCAATAGACGGCTGCTGTGGGGGAACAGGGGCAGCTCCTGATATAATGCTTGATGATTTCGGAATACCGGTTTTACCCGCACTTGTGGAGGCGAGAAGCATTATGGATAAAATGAGGTCAAAACAGGACCTGCTCATTGGTGGTGGTTTTAGTAAGGGAGCAGATATGGCGAAGGCTCTTGCTCTTGGAGCAGACGCTATTTTCATTGGATTCCCACTGATGATTGCCATGGGATGCGAATACTGTAAAGAATGCTACAAGGGACAGTGTCCATTGGGAATCTCAACACAGAACCCGAAGCTGAGAAAAAGGTTCAAAACGGACAAATCCGTGAACAGTGTGGTAAATTATGTAAAGGCGTGTACAGAGGAGATAAAGATGGCCGCGGCTGCCACAGGAAATAGAAATGTTCATGATCTGAAAAAACAAGACCTGCGTGCACTAAACACTGATATATCAAAAATTCTAGGTGTAAAAACAGTTGGACTATAATCACCATGACCAGACAGTCATATTCAAAACATCACCATTACTCAATAGAGCGACCCTTTCAACCCTTGCAATGGAGCCAAACCTATCACCCGGCAAATAACCACACGTCAATAGGTTTCCACCACTAATCCTATTGATTTCAATCTTTAGTCCATGTCCCAGACTGGAGTTTATATCAAGTTTTTCCAACGTTGATTCATAATTAGTCCTGCAGTATGAATCCAAGTACTGGATCTTGGTAGAGTTCAACACAGGCCATTCGTCAGCAAGACCCAACCTTTTAGGTACGCTATCATTCCATACCCCCTCATCATGTAAGAGAAGCTCAGAGCTTTGAATAGCTGAGAATTCCAGTGAATTCATATAGAAATCATTCGCAAAAACCGCGGCCGTTATGTTCAGGTAGTTGATGACAGAGAAAACTATGTAAAAGAAAAAAATAGCCGCAACCATAAACTCAAAAACAAGCTGACCCTTCCTGTTTTTACCTCTCATAATTAATATATACTTTTCAGGTTTAATAATTACTATGGACTTTAGAAAACTGCTCCTGCTTATACCTGTAGTTTTTGTTGTTCTCATCTCAGGCTGTACCAGCCCAGTTTGCATACCATTCCTCCCATTCATCCCATGTGATGGGGCTGTTGAATTTCCAGATGATGTGGTTGTGATAAAGAGCCTTGATGCCCTACCCCAGACCGTTTCCCCCGGACAGCAGATCAAGCTTATTGCATACATTCAAAACGTTGGAAAGGAACCTGTTCCCCAGACAGAGGGCCAGAGCAACCTTGAGAAAATCCCCCAACAAAATCAAAAAATAACAGTTGATCTTTATGACTACTGTGAGGGACTGTTTTCAGAGGTTAAGGTTATATGTGGAGGAGCCCCAGAGGATTGTAAAAATAAACCATGTTTGTGCGATGTTACAAAACTCCTACCAGGACAGGTAAAGGATGTCACATGGACACTGAAGGCAGGAGACAGGGATCAGGTTCCATTGAAGACAGAGTGTGACCTGAAGATTTCTGTTACATATCCATACAAAACCATAAGCATGACAGACATACACTTCATTGATTACCATGAAATGCAGAACCGACTAAATGAGGGAACATTTAGGAGTAGAGACTCCTACATAGTTGCCGGATACGGACCAGTTAAACCTATAATAACAGTGGAAGATGAACAACCAATACCTGTTCAGCAAGGCCAAAATGGAAGAACCGTGATTGCCCTTAAAATAAAGAACAGTGGAAAGGGATATTTATGCAGACCAAATGAAACAAAAGTAACCAAAGTAATATGTGATTCCAAGATACCTGAGGGTTACATAAAAGTCGACGGCATCGAAACTGGTGTTGGTACCAAACTGTACTACACTCAAGGAGGCTCTTGTGCATTCAAGGATTTTGGTCAACAAACCATTTCTGGGGGAGATAAATTCGTTACCCTTATCAACAAGGAATCACCACCATTCATATGCGATATAGAGTTAAGGGAAGACGTCAACCTTCCCAAAGAAACAACCAAGCACGTAACAACAAAAATAGAGTATATGTACGAGTTCAGGAAGGAGTTGAAAGTAGTAATAGAGCCGAAAACCTGAAGAATAGGCATGGGGAAAGCCTTATAAAACTTATAAATCAATTTGAACATATAATATAAAATAAGGTCATAAAATGCGAGGTAAAGAAACTCCACCAGCATTGAAATTACTGGCGCTTGTTCTACCAATAGCAGCAATTGTTTTGATATCTGGATGTACTACAGATGGCACTGGTATAGTAAAGGGTCCCGGCGTTGTCGTTCTTAACTGGGAGCCGGATTTCACAAGCGTCGAATCATTAGATGATGTTCAGTTGAGGTTAAAGGTTCAGAACCAAGGAGGAGAGCAGGCAGACAATGTTCGCGCACTTATTACAGGAATAACCTTTGGCCAGGACGAGTGGGGATTGAAGACAGGCCAGTCAGCACAGGTTTTACTTGAGGATTACCTGCTAGCACCAAACCCAAGGTACGGAACACAGGGAGAAACATCAGAGTTCATATGGTACCTGATCGCACCGGTTCTTCCAGAGGGCATACCACAGACATATTCACCTGGTATTAGGGTGTTTTATGATTACATAACAACAGCAGTTAAGCCAATTACAGTAGTTAATGAAGACGAGTTGAGACATCTTATAGATACTGGTGGTTCTATACCAACAAAACCACACCAGTACTCTGGCGGACCTTTATCTGTTAGTGTGGTGACAGGAAAGCACATAAAGGTCGGTGATTACGGACACGAGTTCCCAATAACAATACATATAGAAAACACAGGCGGAGGAATACCATACTGGGGAGCGGTGCGGACCATGACTTACGGAATCCCAGAGGATGAGGAGTACTGGATAAACCTAGCAATAGACCTTCCACCAAACATAGTATTTGTGACATGCCAAGAGTACAGCGGAACCAGCACAGGAGGCGGTATGGGTGTTCAGTTGTGGAAGGGTAAAAGTGCAGACGTAACATGTAAACTTGCAATTCCAACACCACCACCCGTACAACAGGAGGGAACAATAAAGCTTTACCTTGGATACAGCTACGCTGTTGACAGGCTAACTTCCATAACAGTTAAGGGCATACCCGGAGGATAAGCACTTCTGGAAAGCAATATAAGGGTTAGGCCTAAATATAAAATTAGATGATTCGATTAGGGGGGAAACAGAAAACCAAATGTTTGGCAATTTTCTCAATTTTATTTATTATACTTGTTTCTGGTTGTATAATCCCATCACAGCCCCAGAGCGGGGGTGTTGTTATAGAAGCTTTTACAACAGATATCCAGGTTTCTGAAATCTACTCTGGGGAACCCATAAGCTTTCAACTGAAGTTCAGGAACACTGGTTCCTTAACCGCTGAAAACGTTTTCGCTGAGCTGTTTGGGTTGGATGAGAGCTGGTGTTGTGACATGGTTGGAATCCCTGGCGAAGGACCCTGGCTGAACAACGAGAAGCTGCCAAACGAAGACGAGTGCAAATACACCGGGCAAGGAACCACTTTACTCCCACCAGACCCAGACGCAGGAACCTCAGGAGAATCCCAAATATGCACATGGAGTTACAAAGCCCCACAAATACCAGAGAACCTACCAAGCGTTCCATATACCGTGGCAGCGAGACTTTTCTACACATATAAAACCACACTAGTTAAAAGCATAACCTTTGGTTCACACCAGGACTTGAGGACAATACAGAACATTGGGGGAACCCTTCCAGCATCCACTACAAGTTCAACCAGATCTCCGATATCAATCACCATGCAGACAAAAAGCCCTGTAAGATTCTGGACTGCTGGTGGTGGAATGGGAGAAGCTAAGTTCCCAATAGAGATAGATATAACAAATATCGGTGGTGGAATGGCATGTGCCAGCGAGTCTGGTTTATTAAAATCCTGCAAGTTACTGGTTGGTGGAGAAGAATCCAAGAATAAAATAATTTTAAAAATAACTCCAGGATCTGGTTTAGAGCTTCAGGATGAATGTTCAGATTTCAGAAATGGTAAACCCATAATCCTCTGGAAGGGAGAGTCAAACTCAATTGCGTGTGATTTGAAAGCAACAGGACTGGAATCCAAAGGACCTGTGCAGAAAATGATAACCGTAGAAGCATTTTATGAATACGCCACTGACACGGAAATCTCAATCAGACTTGTGGGCATAGAATGATTAACCGAAATCAGCAATACTTTTTTGTTTTTTCACCAATTCGTTTAACTTAACTTCAGCCTTATCGCTAAACATGGCCTTTCCATATACTCCATCAAAACCCGGCCGTATCTTTATTTTCCCATCCCTGACCTTGATTATGGCGTCTGCAACCCCTTCTTTAACTGTCTTTTTCAACTCACTCTCAGGGACTTTGAGAAGAACCCTGAACTCTGACCTAAATTCCTTTATCAGTTTATTATACACATCCCAAATCTTCTTTGAGTACAACTGATCTACACCCAGAACAGATGATATTATTTCTGAGAGTGGAATCAGTGATTTGTAGGGCATAGCGTTCTCCGGTCTGAAGCCTTCTGGTCTGTCGGCAAGTTCTTCAACCCTATGCAAAACCCCTATGGTAAGGGGCTTTTTACATACCGGACATATACCATTCGCTTTTATGGAATTCTTCGGCTCCGTACAAATCCCACATTCCCTATGCCCATCCAAGTGATACTTCCCATAGGATGGATCAACCTCTATTGTGTACAGGAACTTCTTCGGATCTTTCTCCCTTATGATTTTAATAAATTCAGAATACTCCACTCTTTCCATTTCAAAAACATTCGCTTCTCTTCCAATCCTCCAAGGCCAGAAAGAATGAGAATCTGAGTTTGAGACAAGGGCATATTTATCCAGACTTGATAATCTCCAGTTCATTGCAGGATCCGAGGAGAGACCAGTTTCTAACGCGTGTATAAACTTACTCTTATCTCCAAAACACTCCTCAACAGAATCGAATCCGGATTTGGATCCGAATATAGAAAACCACGGTGTCCATGCATGAGCAGGTATTATCTCTATATCTCTGCTTATACCCACCATCATTTCAACCAAATCTATACAAGAAAAACCGAATATGGGCCTTCCATCATAATCCAATCTCCCCCTCTTTGACAATTCAGAGTTTATTTGCTCTACAATCTCAAAGCTCGGAGCCAGAATGATGTTGTGTATTCTTCTACCCCTCTCACCCTGTGTGTATATGTTTGCTATTTCTGCCTGCAGTATGAAAGGGAAACCATCCTCGGTTTTCAGAATACCAGAACCATCCTCCTTGAGGTTTTCTTTCAATTCCTTTAACCACAAAGGGTGTGTAAAATCCCCTGTTCCCAAAAGGTTTAGACCCTTGATTTTCGCGTACTTGACGAGATTATTTATTGTTATTTCCTTGCTTGTTGCCCTGCTGAACCTCGAATGAATGTGAAAATCCGATATGATTTCCATGGTTAATATAGAAACAGATAAAACTTAAAGATTGTCACTCCATGTCCTCTATACCCCTTTTCTTTTTATCTCTTATCATCCTCTTCAGTTTCCTCTCATAGGAGTCAATCCATTTCCCTACCTTTATCACATCCTTACCAGAATTCCCAACGCCAGATGTATTCCCAACACCGACTATGATAACCTTATCACCCCTCTTCGTTCTTTCCAATGACCTCTTTATAGATTCTCTAACCTTTGGTAGGGCATCTTTTATAGTCTTCCTCATAGGCATTATCGCCTCTTCTTGGCTCATTTTCACGATTATTGAGTCAAGGGGGATGTTCTTCTTTACCACCATGTCCTCTATGTAGGACCTCTCAACCCCAGGTCCACCCATCGCTACTCCCACACCTTCTGCTATGCTTCCGGTTTTTTCACCTTCAAGCTTTGCAGCTGCATCTATTGTTATAACTCTTGCAATATTATTGATTTTTACTAACTTCTCCACTGCTTTTCCAGGCCTCCCTATTCTACCACCCGGACCCCTTGCCTTCAAAACAAACACATCCCTAGCATCGAGCCTGATTTTTGCCATGACGATATCTTCCTCTATTTCTTTCATTTTCTGTTTTCCAACCAATTCAGCCACAACCAGGGGACCCAGACCATCACCTATGGGCCTTCCCTTACTGAGAGCATTTGTTCCCCTGAACATCGCTCTAGCCAGTCTTTCAATTAAGGGCATCTGCATCTGCAGTATCATTGCTATCTGTATGGACTTCGTTTTCCTCACCAACTCCACGTAATGCCTTACAATCTTTGCTATTTCATGAACCGCTATTCCCCCAGCCAGACCCATCTCTAGACTTGCCCTCTTTTCCGGGTCTGCTCTTGGTGCGACCTGCTTAACAAAATAAGTGAATCTATCCCTCTGATTCTGTATGACGTGGTCAAATTTTTTCACAATTCCAAAGGGATCAAGAGAGACGGGTGATATAATAAAGAACTCAAAAAACCTGTCTATGGAATCCTTCAACACCTTGTCCGGTTTCTTGGTAATCTCTTTAATCACTATCTTCTTAGCCTTATTTGACATCAATTCCAAGCTTCTTGCAGATCTTTCAAGCTTCCACATTATCTGGGAAACCATAAACCTGGGATAGAAAAATATCATGAAAAGTAAAAAAACCATCCACAGGAGCAACGAAATCCAATCCCCACCAATCTGGAATAACATACCTCCACCAAAACCGAGATTAAATATTGAATCCCATGTTTTTAAACTTATTTAGAGTTAAATATTATTTAACTACGAGGTTGTATAAATATAATTACGTGATGTTATGTTGGACTGGAAGATTTTGGTGGCAGCTTTTGCCGCATTATTGATAGCATCGACCGTGTTGGTGGGAGGTGCTGGTGGTTTTGGCCTCACAGATATATTTAATAAGATAGGAGAATGGTTGAAATCTTCTCCGTTTGGGGGCTTCTTCCAGACGCCTGTAGCTTCTATCCATGAAGTGGATGTAGCACTGAAACCAAAAACCTATACACTGAAAACCAGCTCAAATATAAACCTGAGTATAGACTCCATAAATTTCGTAGATTTCAATGGCAACATAGAGGCTGATTTTCAGGGAAAAACACTTGTTTTTACAGAAGCAAATACCCCTCTTAACATAAAGATGCCGATTCAAAACATAACAATTTATGATATAAGGGTGGACAAGATATTTCTTGATGAAACGGACTTCTCTGTAAGCTCCAACCAACTAGAGACAACGGGCGAAAACGGAACAATCGAGATCTTTGACTTTTCTGGGGAAATAATATTTAGTCCGGATTCTGTGGAGTTGCATGGAAACGTTTCTATGGTTAGGGGAAACAACAAGGACATAGTCTAAACAATTTAAAATCTTCTTTAAAATATCAATCTTATATATTTATAAAAGAAAAGATACCCCATGCCCTGGTAGCTCAGTGGTAGAGCACACGGCTGTTAACCGTGGAGTCGCTGGTTCGAATCCAGCCCAGGGCGTATGGATCCCAGACTAGACTTGATAGCCCAGAGATTTGACCTAAAAAAACTCAACAGAAGATGTAATGAAAAAAACTGTGAAAAAATCCCAAGCAAAAGAACATTGATATTTGAGACCAACAAACTAACTATGGAGAAGAAGGAGCTCGTTGTGCTGAATCTTTGCATAAAACACTTCGAAAACCTGGAAAGATTTTTAAGTGAGCTGGGTGAATTAACTGAAGAGGACAGAACCATCAACACTGAAGTGTTCGAGACAGGATACGTCACGTATTAGATGGGGCGGTAGCTCAGCCTGGGAGAGCACATGAGGTTTTAAACCTGTGAAGCTGAAGACTTCCGGCAGTGACCATGGAGTCGTGGGTTCAAATCCCACCCGTCCCATAAAGGTGATTTAAATCCCAAGTAAAAAAATAACCCAGTTGGAAACCCCAAGTGCAGAACTATTGGAAAACAAGGCCGTTCTGCATAAGGGTTTCGACGAACTGACTGAGAAATCCTTTGGTAAAAAAACAGAGAAAAGACTTGAGATATCCTTCACAGAAGCCCTTTACCTCCTTGAGAAAGAAAAACTTGGGGTCAAAAGCAAAGGAAAAAAAATCAATTTCAAAAAGCTTATGACCTTCGCTTTGAAGAAGGATACTAGGCTGCACGAAAAATACATAGTTTACAAAGATCTGAGGGAAAGAGGCCTGGTCGTTAAGACAGGATTCAAGTTCGGATGCGACTTCAGGGTTTACCAGAGGGGCGTTGGAGTAAAGAAGGGACCAAAGGTCCCAAAAGAGCATACAAAATGGATCGTCTTCACGGTCCCAGAGGATCATGTATGCTCTTTTGCAGAGCTGTCAAGAGCAGTAAGGCTTGCTCACTCCATCAGGGCAAGGATGCTTTGGGCAGTGGTGGATAATGAGAATGATGTCACATACTTTGAGGTTGTAAGGGTAAAACCATAGAGGAGATTATTATGGGAAGCGTAAAATCTGTGTCAATAAAAAATCTCGGAGATAAGTTGATAATGGAGCATGGGAAAAAGTTCTCAACAGACTTCGATAAAAACAAGATCACTCTTAACGAAATAAAAGAGATAAAATCAAAGAAGGTAAGCAACATTCTTGCAGGGTACATCACAAGGAAGATGAAACAGATAGAAAAGACAGGCGTTTAGGGGAGATCAGATGAAGAGAACAGAAAAGCAGGTGATGGTTGACTACGAGGAAACCGTTAACAAGGCAGCCTCAAAAATGATAAGGGAAAAGAAGAGAGTAGCTTTGGTAATGGATGGAAAGAAATTTGTTGGTATTCTGGTAGCAAGGGACCTTGTGAAGAAAAAGATAGACAATCCAGACAAAATGAAAATAAAATCATTTACCAAGAAGATAACACCAATACCCCCTGAAACCCCCATTCCAGACATGCTGAATTCTATGCTTATAAACGATTACAAGGCTATGCCTGTGAGAAATTCAAAAGGAAATGTATCTCTCTTAACAAGACTGGATATATTAAAAATAGTTAAGGAAAACCCAGTTTTCAAGGATACGAAAGCAATGGATGCCATGAACTTCCCCTACTCAGTATCAGGTAGCGATTCCCTTACAACCGCAAGATCCCTTATAAGAAATCTAAATCTCTCAAGACTTCCTGTTCTAGGAAAGGAAAACAGGCTCGAGGGACTTGTTGATACACTCGATCTACTGAAAGGGATAATAACTATAAGAAGATCGAGCAGGGGTGAGCTTTATGGGGAGGGAATAAAGACAGATAAAATCAACATAAAATCCCTCATGAACAAAACCCCACCCAAAACAGACCCTAATGATAATCTCAGGAAGGTTATAAACACCATGATAAGGCAAAACACACCAACCGTTATGGTAATGGAGGGAGATAAGGTCAGAGGCATCATAACACCAGGAGATATACTAAAACTAATAGGAAAGGAGGTTAAGGGGGTCTACGTGACGATAAGCGGTTTGCAAGACGAGGATAATTTCATAAAGACCGTTGTTGACGAGGAGATAACAAATGAGGTAAGAAAGCTCGCTAAGTTCATAGTTATAGACAGCCTGATACTTCATGTGGATAAATACCATGAGAGAGGGAAGAGATCAAAATATTCGGTAAAGGGAAGACTGGTGACGAGAAGGGGAATATTTTTTGCCGGAGATTTTGCATGGGACATAACAAAGGCTGTAAGGGGTGTGATGCAAAAACTCGAGAGAGAGGTTATAAAGAAAAAGGAGAGGGTTTAAGACTTAAATAATATAAAGCCAAGAAAATTTAAAGTGTGAAAGGTGGGAAATAGGCAAAGCTTTTTAAACTTATTGCATTATATATTTAACCTGTGTTGGTTATTAAGGGGCCGTTATGACTTTGCTATCAGGGTTTACAAATTCGAGTATATTTTATGTCATATTGGGGGTTATACTAGCGCTTTTAGTAAATCAGGGCATGGCTTTCGCATTGTCCACAGACATGCCAATCGTAGCGGTGGAATCCGACTCAATGGTACCAACCTTCTACAAAGGAGACATCCTTGTTTTGCAGGGGGTCCCTGCAGAGCAGTTAAGTGTGGATGATATTATTGTGTTTTCACCGCCGAATCAAGATACCCCTGTTGTTCACAGGATAATAGGGATAAATCCAGATGGAACCTTCCAGACCAAGGGTGATGCAAACCCAGGTCAGATATGGTACGAGAAATCCATAAAGGCATCCCAGATTCATGGTAAGCAGATTATGATAATCCCATTACTGGGATGGATAAAAATAATAACAATGGAATTCATATTACCAAACCTTGCCTGGATGATTTTAGGAGTGGTTTTGATAGGTTTGGTATATGTAGGCAATAGGTCTTTCAGAGGGGGGATATAATGGATTTTTGTAAAAAATGCGGTGCGGTTTTGGTCGCAAAGAAGGAGAAGACTAAAACGGTTTTGATCTGTAGGAAGTGTGGTTACAAGGTTGATGATTACAAACCAATGGAGATAGCAGAGAGTGTTGATAAAAACCCACTGAACGATGTTATCATAATAGAGAAGAATGAGGAATATCTCCCCAAAACCAAGGTTATTTGCCCGAAGTGTGGGAACAAGGAAGCAACTTGGTGGCTGCAACAAACAAGGTCTGCAGATGAAGCACCAACCCTATTCTTGAGATGCACAAAGTGCAAGCACTCCTGGCGCGAATATGGATAATTGCTTAATTCTGAAACGATAAAAAGGTTCTTAATCAAAAGACTAAATGATAGATATGAAAATCCTCATGCTCGGCTCCAAGGAGTACCCATTCGGAAGCAGCTACAAATATGAACGAAAAAAACCTACTGGGGGGATGGAGGTACATGTCCAAAAACTAAGCAAATATTTGGCGAGGGACGGCCACGAAGTTTTCATAGTAACGAGACGTTTCCCAGGACAGTCTAGAGAAGAGGATTTTAACAACATATATGTTTACAGAACAATATTTCTTTACAACATGTGGCTGAGAACCTTCACCTTCAACCTCTTTGCTTTCTTCAGGGCCCTTCGGATAATCAGAAGGGAAAGCATCGATTTAATCCATTCACACGGCTTCGTGGCAGGATTCTTCGGTTCCATTCTATCAAAACTAACCAAAACCCCTCTTGTTTGGACACCACACGGGATTGTGATAGACTGGCCTTCTCCAGCAAAGGAGGCCATATCCTTTTTCCATAGAATCATCCTAAGGCACGTCAAGAAAGTAATATTCATAAGCAGCGAGCATGTTCGAAGGCGGGTGATTCTAAACAAAAAAATATCCAATGTAATTCTAACGAGTGGAATAGACCTTGAGGATTTTGAAGAGATTCACAGAGGGCGAAAGGAAATACGGTTCATATACCTTGGAAGATTCGCAAGACATAAAGGAGTCTTGCACACAATTCAGGCATTCTCGAAGCTGATTAAAAAGTTTCCAAATTCAGCGCTTTATTTGGTTGGGGGAGGTAGTCGTGTTAATGAAATTATGAAACTAATAAAAGAAAACAATCTAGGAGAAAATGTAAGATTGGGATGGGTTACTGATACACCAAAAGCGTTAGCAGAGACAGATGTTTTTGTTTTACCATCGAAGGAAAGAGGTGAACCTGTTGCTCTCCTGGAGGCAATGGCAGCTGGCAAGATTATAATAACCTCACTTAAGTACATAGAGGATGGAAAGGACGGTTTGCTGGTAAGGCAGGATGTGAATGACATATATGAGAAGATGCTATACGTATGTAAAAATTTTGAAAGATGCACAAAGCTGGGAAGGAATGCAAGAGAAAGTGTGAAGAAAAAGAGCTGGGACAAAATAATCAAGGATTTTGAAAGAGAGTATCAGAAAACACTTAACGATTAACGCATATTTTCCTTGAACCACTCAACATGCCTTTTAATCCCCTCTTCTATAGGAACACCTGGCTCATATCCAAGTTCTCTCTTTGCCTTATCAATGTTTGACCAAGTGTGGGTTACGTCTCCCTGCTGTCTCTCTATATGATTTATCTTGGCTTTTTTCCCCATCACTTTTTCTATCATCTGAACCATCTGATTGACGCTTATCCTTTTGCTGCTTCCGATATTGTAAACACCACTTCCCTTCTCACATGCCAGAATCGTTCCACCCACAACATCACTAACAAAAGTGAAGTCCCTAGTCTGATTCCCATCACCATAAACCTCAATTCCCTCATCTTTTATAATTCTACCAATAAACTTACTGAACGCCTCATCAGGTCTCTGTCTTGGACCGAAAACAGTGAAGTATCTCAGGGAAGCCGTTTTCAAACCATAAACATCTTCGAACATTTTACACCATTCTTCCCCCTGAACTTTGGCCAGGGCATAAGGAGATATTGGGTTCAACTTTCTATCCTCATTCACAGGTAGCTCGTTTTCAGGAACCTCACCATACACAGACGATGAAGAGGCAAAAACAAACTTCTTCACATTCAAATTTCTTGAGGCATCTAGAAGTTTAATAGTCCCCATCACATCGGTTTCGCAGTATTTCACAGGATTCTTAATGGAGTTTCTGACTCCAGGCAAAGCAGCTAAATGATATACTATCTCAACATTTTTTACTATGTTTTTTAGCAAATCAGAATCCAGTATGGAACCTTTAATGAAACTGAAGTTTGATTGTTTTTTCAATAACTTCAAATTATTTTCTTTCCAATCAAGCGAGTAATACGGATCAAGATTGTCAAGTCCAGTGACTTTAATATCCTGACTTAACAGTTTCTCACATAAATGAGATCCTATAAAACCAGCACACCCAGTAACCAAAATACCAGACATATTATAACCTCACATACTCAAATCCCACTTCCTTAATTTTGTTACTGTCAAAAAACCCTCTCACGTCGATTAAAATCGGATCATCGTTTGCCAAACCCCTAAGCTTATCTAAGCTTATGTCTCTGAAAGCATCATGATCAGTGACAAGAACAATGCAATCTATTTTTTCCAAACTATCTAAATCCTTTACAATTTCGGTTTTGAATTCTTTAGTCAAAATACCATCCGATAACAGAGGCTCATAACCTATCACTCTAATTTTATTTTTCTTAAGTTCATCTATCAAAATTTTTGAAGGACAATTTCTGACATCAGCAACATTCTTCTTAAAACTCAAACCCATTAAAAGAACGTTAGATTTTTCAGGTGATTTGCCTTTCTTTTTCAAACTTTCCACAACTAAATTAGCAACATGAACAGGCATGTATTCATTTATCTCCCTACCGGATAGAATAATTCTTGGATTGTAACCCAGAGATTTTGACTTGTAAACCAGGTAATAAGGATCTACTGGTATGCAGTGTCCACCAACAAACCCGGGTCTATAACTATGAAAATTCCATTTTGTTTCCGCTGCTTTTAAAACTTCATCAACATCAATGTTCATTTTTTCAAATATAATGGCCAGTTCATTTACCAACGCTATGTTCAAGTCCCTCTGAATATTTTCAATAATCTTTGCTGCCTCCGCTGTTTTAATGTTTTTCGCTTTGTAAACACCAGCCTTTATGATCTTTTTGTAAAGGTCTGCTAGCAAATCCCTCGTTTCATCGTTACAACCACTTACAACCTTTACAACATTGATGAGATCATGCTCTCTATCACCAGTGTTTATTCTTTCAGGAGAGTATCCCATTTGAAAATCAACACCACATTCCAACCCAGATTCCTTTTCTATTCTGGGTTTGACTACCTCCTCTGTTACACCAGGGTATACACTTGATTCCAAAATAACAACGCTTCCCCCTTTCAAAAATTTACCAACAGTCTGAGATGCGTTTTCTATATATTTTAGAATTGGCTTCTTCGATTCATCTATCGGTGTGGGAACAGAGATTATCACAATATCAGATTCCTTAATGACATTTGGGTCGTCTGTGAAATCCAAGTTATGTTTATTCATAACCTCCTTTAATTCTTCACCAACCTCCTTTGTAGAATCAATACCTGATTTTAAATTCTTTACTTTTTCCTTGTCAACATCAAAACCAATTACCTTAAACCCAGCCTTTGCGAATTCTAAAGAGAGCGGCAAACCAACAAACCCGACACCAACTATGCATATAACAGCTTCATTTTTTCTAACCTTCTCTTTTAACCCCATTTTATCTCCTCTTCAAATACCAATCTACTGTTATTTTCAAACCCTCATTAAAACTATACTTTGGCTTATATCCCAACGCTTTATTCGCTTTTGATATATCAGCTTCAGAGTATTTTGGGTCTCCCGGCCTTGGTTTTTCATAAACGGGTTTTATATCTTTACCCAGAATTTCATTTATCATTTTAACTAAATCATTAACAGATATCTGTTTTCCACTGGCAATATTATAGGCATCTCCATTAGATTTTTTCGACTTAAATGAGATTATGTTTGCTATAGCAGCATCTTTTACAAAGGTGAAATCTCTAGTTTGTTCTCCATCACCATATATTGGTGGTTTTTTGTTGTTTATCATCAAATTTATGAATTTAGGAATAACAGCAGCGTAATCAGATTTTTGATCTTGCCTGGGTCCGAACACGTTGAAGTATCTGAGACCCACAGATTTCAGTCCATATATATCATGAAAGACTTTGAAATAATGTTCATTTGCTATTTTTGTTAAACCGTATGGAGATGTAGGCACCATATTCATGGACTCTCTTTTTGGAAGCTCATCAACACCTGCATAAACAGACGATGAAGATGCATAAACTATCCTATTTACGTCAGAGTCTCTTGCGGCCAGCAAAATATTAAGGGTTCCCAATACATTTACTTCTGTTGTTGGTATTGGTTCTTCAATAGACTTTAACATAGAAGGCAGAGCTGCTTGGTGAGATATGTAATCAACTCCCTTTACAACTCTCTTAACTAATTCCATGTTCCTTATATCACCTTTTATCAGCTCAATTTTGTTTTCCAACCCAGAGAGATTCTCCCTCTTTCCTGTTTCAAAGTTATCCAAAACTCTGACATTATAATCCTGGCTAATCAAATCTTCCACAAGGTTGGAGCCTATAAAACCAGCACCCCCAGTAACAAGAACGGTTGTCATAACTTATCTTTTACCAACTTCTTTTAAAAGCTTTATTTCTTTCTCAAGCAAAACCTCAGCAGAGAAGTTGTTTTTAATAAACTCTCTCGCATTCTTACCAACCCTTTTTGCCACACTTGAATTATTTAGAACATCCTTTATACAGCTCTTTATGCTTTCTGAATCAGTTTTGCATAAAAATCCATTAAAACCATCTTTGATAATCTCTCTAAGGCTTGGTATATCAGAAGCTATGCACGGGAGACCACAAGACATTGCCTCCAATAGGACTTTGGGTTGTCCTTCTGAGAAGGATGGTAGTATGAACACATCAGATTGGTTTAGTTCGATTGGTATTCGTTCACGAGGAACCACACCTCTGAATATCAGATTGATTCCCATTTTTTTGGCATATTTTTCCAAACCTTCTTTTTCTTTTCCATATCCTACAAAAACCAACTCTGCATCCGAACCAATGTCAGAGAAAGCCTTTATAAGGTTATGAAGATTCTTTATCTTATTCAACCTGCCTATGAAGATAACCCTTCTCTTTTTACCAGATTTAATGTTTATGGGTTTGAATAGACCCGTATCAACCGAATTGGGAATTTTCTCAATTTTATTCCCATCAATGTATTTTTCAACATAATCTCTTGTTGTTTTG
>JABAOC010001128.1_pt2 | contig 27914 bp, 26 predicted proteins | sample 7062161 | NCBI WGS metagenome assembly JABAOC01 (sample SAMN14538625, study PRJNA623070) | marine sediment metagenome | biome: marine biome [ENVO:00000428]; feature: marine pelagic biome [ENVO:01000023]; material: deep marine sediment [ENVO:00002113] | place: India: Gulf of Khambhat ... | reverse complement strand
GGTGTGTCATTGCGAGCTTGCGCGGCAATCCCATAGGAAGAATTGTCATTGCGAATGGAATGAAGCAATCCCTTAAAAAAAATACATGAAAATTTTCTATACGAGATTGCCACGTCACGTCGTTCCTCGCAATGACATAACGTTGGAATTACCATGCTTCGCTCGCACTGACACAGGGATGAAATCAGTTCACTCCGTTCGCAATAACATTATAAAAGCGTTACTGAATTATTAAGTGAATACAAACGTCCCGATGGGATTGAGTCAGAAAATGCACGTACCTCTCAGAGTTCATTCGGTCTACAGCAAGGGAAAGGGAAGCATCACTCTAAAGGAGCTTTCCTCCTGGGTCTGCCGGAGAAGGCCGCCTTGCGCCGCCCTGACAGACGTGGGAAACCTCTACGGTTGGGGAGAGTGGAAAAGAGCGGCCCTGGAGAGCGGTTTGACTCCGCTCTTCGGCTGTGAAATGGAGATCCAGAAGAAGAGGTTTCTCTTTCTCGTCAAGAGCCGGGAAGGATACTGGAATCTGATGGAAACTTTCAACCGGAAAGTGGTCAGGACGACAGAAGGTCTGGTCACGATCTTCATCCCTCAGGCAGGAGATGCGGACCTTCCGGAAACTTTGATCCCCGGTCCTAAAGAAGATTTTTACGTCGGTGTCGATTTTTTCAACTTCAAGAAGGCCCTCACGCTGGCCCGGAGCCGCGATTTTCCTCTGGTATGGGTCAACCCATTGAAGTTCATCGAAAAACCCGAGAGGTTGATTCTCCTCCATTCCATCCAGAGGAAGATCCCGTTCCCTCCGGAGGTGGAGAGGCTCAAAGGAAGGATGGAGCTTTTCGGGCCGCGCCAGGAAACCCTGGCGCTCAAGAAGTTCGGTCCCGAGGTGGAAGAGGTCTTCAAGAAGACTTTCGAGGTCGCGGAAAAATGCCCGTTCTCCTTCGAGGACATCGTGCCCCCTCTTCCTGAGGACCTTTTCTCGATAACGTTGAAGGAAGTGGTGATGGAGAAGCTGAGGAGGTTGAAGAACCTGAGCTGGCGCGCGAGGCAACGGGCCAAGCGGGAGCTCGCCGTGATCGAAAGATCGGGGTTTGCCCCCTATTTTCTGGTCGTCTACGACGTGGTTCAGTTCGCCCGCCGCAACGGCATCCTCCACAACCTCAAGGGCTCGGGCGCCTCCTCTTTTCTCGCCTATCTCCTGGAGATTTCCTGCATCGACCCCATCGAGTACGACCTCTACTTCGAGAGGTTCCTGAATAAAGGCCGGGATGACCCTCCGGATATCGATCTGGATTTTGACTCCAGGAAGAGAGACCGGGTTCTCTCCTACGTGCTGGAGAAATACGGCCAGGGCCGCACAGGGGCCGCCTTTGTCTGCAGCCTGAAAGATTTCCGGGCCCGTTCCGCTCTGTACGAGACTGCCCGTGCTTTCGGCCTTCCTCCTCAAGAGGCGCGGTCTTTGAGCAAGAGAGCCCCTTTTTTCGCCCGGCCCGATTTCCTGAAGAAAGACAGGCCCCTTGCCGGCTACGCGGAGATATGGAAGGCCGCCTCTGACCTGAGTCATGTCTACTGCGAGAACTCCCTCCATGTGGGAGGAGTGCTCCTGACCCCTGCTCCCGCGGACCGGTATCTTCCTCTCGAAGAGTCGGCCAAAGGCTACGTCATGTCTCACTACGACCGGGATGCCGTGGAAGACCTGAAGCTGATCAAGCTCGACCTGCTTTCGGTGAGGGGGCTGGCCGCGATCTCCGAGACCCGAAGGATCCTGAACATCAGGAGCCTTCCGCCTCAGGATAGGAAAGCCTACAGCCTGTTGAAGGGAGGCCAGACCATAGGCTGTTTCCAGGTGGAGAGCCCGGCCATGATGAACCTTCTCCGCCGGATGAAGCCGGAGAATGTTTACGAGCTGACCCAGGCTTTGGCCCTTATCCGGCCCGGTCCGACCGAGAGCGGGATGAAGGAAACCCTCCTCCGCGGCCGGGAAGGGAGGCCGGTTTCCCGGGATGGTTTCCTGAGTCGAATACTCCCTGAGACAGGAGGTCTTCTCCTCTACGAGGAGCAGGTGATGCAGGTCGCCGAGCGGGTGGCCGGGATGCCTCCGGACGAGGGGGACATTCTCCGCCGGGCTCTTAAGGCCAGGGCGGTTGACGCGCCGCTCAAGGGCCGCTTTTTCAAAGAAGCCGGAGAAAGAGGCTACACACCGGGCGAGGTCAAGAAGATGTGGAAGGCCATGGAGGAGTTTTCTTCCTACTCCTTCAACAAGGCCCACAGCGCTTCCTACGCCAGCATGGCTTACCAGGCAGTCTACTTGAAGGCCCACCACACGGTTCCGTATCTCACGTCAGTCCTCAACGCCGGCGGCGGCTACTACGGGCTGGCGGAATACATCGAGGAGGCCAAGAGAAGGGGAATTCGGATCCTGGGGCCGGATGTCAACCGGAGCGACTACCAGTTCAAGGTGGAAGGGAAGAACATTCGGGTCGGTTTGACATCCATCAAGGGGCTGGCTCTGAAAACCGCGGAGAAGGTCATCGAAGGGAGAACGGAGGGGGAGTATCTTTCCGTGGAGGATTTCCTCTCCCGGGTGCCTCTGACAAAGGCCGAACTCCTCTCCCTCATCAAATCCGGAGTCTTCGATTCTCTCGAGCCCAGAAGGACACGGCAGGTCCTTCGCTATTTCAGGGGTCTGGAGGATGTGGAAGAGGTCTCGGATATCGACTCGAAAGAGAAGGAGAGGATGCTGATCGACTCGCTCGGTTTCAATCCCACCGGAGATTCCCTTTCCCTCTTCGAGGGGAAAAGGCCAGATCTGCGGATAAAGGATCTCACAGGTTGTGTGGGCGAAGAAGTGGAGCTTGTGGTCCGGGTGGTGGATGCCCGCCAGAAGGCGGTGAGGCACGGCCGGAGGTATTTTTTTCTTTTTGAGGACGAAACCGGTCTCCTGGAGGGAGTCGGGGAGACGAAATGCCTCACTTTCGGAGCTCCGCCGGCCTGCTACCTGAGAGGGGAGGTCAGGCGGGATGGCGGCGGCCGGCCGAAAGTTTTCAACTGCTCCTTTCTCAAGCCCTATTGAAAAAACTGACAAGGCTCTTAGAATACCGGTCTTAAGGTTCTCGTCTTTCAACATGCAGATTCCCGGGATCGGACAGGAACGCTGGATCTCTGGAGGAATAGAACGATACGAAAAAGCATTATTAGAATTTTTTTAAGGAATTTTTTATAATGGCTGATGACTATCCTGGCATTTTTTCGTTTAGAAAATGCTTGAGGAATGAAACCCAATCAAGGAGGAACAGGATGGGAAGTGCGAGAGATTATCAAGGCCGGATATTTGCAGGATTATTGATTATCCTGATCGGCGTTTTGTTTTTGCTCGGGAACCTGGGTAAGCTGGATTTCTGGGAGATGGTTTTCACTTACTGGCCTGTGATTCTCATTTTTATCGGATTATGGCATTTAGTTGTTCATGAGTCTCGCAACTGGGGATTCGGGCTCATCCTCATTGCGGTCGGCGGCTTCTTTCTGCTCGGCAATCTGGATGTGATAAAAGGCAGGGTATGGTTGTATTTCTGGCCGCTTCTGATTATCGCGGCTGGTTTGTGGATTATTTTCAGGCCTCGGTTTAGGCCTTCTGGAGAAAAGGTGCCAGAGATCAAAGAGAAAGATCTGGATGTCTTCACGGTTTTATCCGGATTAAAGAGGCGTATTGAATCAAAAGAATTTAAGGGCGGGAAAGCCTCGGTTCTCCTTGGAGGTATTGAGTTAGACTTTTCTCAGGCTTCACTGGCTGGAAATCAAGCCACACTGGAGTTGACCGCTATTCTTGGAGGAATAGAGATCTGGGTTCCGAGAGAATGGGAAGTCGTGGTGGATAGCAGTGCCTTTCTGGGAGCAGTCGAGGATAAACACAAGTCCGATCCCTCCACAGAAAGTAAACCGACTCTTTTCGTCAAGGGGACGACTATTCTTGGCGGCATAGACATTAAGTAGAATCCTATCTTTCTCGATTCATCCGAGAGGGCCTGTGTGGATTACAGGCCTAACGTATAGAAATATGAAAACTTACGGGATATTTCTTGGCCGTATTCAGTAATCAAGAAGAGTGATTAGAAATACTTTATCCGATATGGAATCCGGTTAAAAAGGCTGGGGACTGTTATTTTTGTCTGTGAAGCTCTATAGGCGCATAGTCCCCTGATTCTGATTCCCAGAAACCTTTCATCGTATCCCCTTCGACTGTCAGCGTGAAATAGACCCTCACGTACTGCTCGCCGTCAAAAATCAGGAAATTGGCGGTCAGCTCGTTATCCTTGAATTCAATATCCTCCAGTTCCGACTCCATGGCGTATCCGAATGCATCAGTCACTTTTCCCTCGTATCCCCCGTTTGTTTTTTCCAGGACGAGAGTGACCTTATCCGGTTCCATTGAATCCGGAACTTCTGTTTCTCCGACCCACGTGCCGCTCAGGTTGACTTCTTGACAGAAGGTAGCTCCGTTGAAGAGAAAAATACCGAAAGCAATTAAGGATAGGAGTGATGATGTTTTCTTCATGGGTGCTCCTTTAAGTTTGTGTTTATTTTATTCATTCGCAAGAATAAACATATTTTTATGGCATTCGCCTTAAAATTCCGTTCCCATAGAATTGTGCTGAGAGTTCAATACATTATACGCATAAATAATCGCTAAAGTTTCAAAAATCTAGAGAAAATTCCTTTTGAAGATATTTTTAGGGATTCGAAGCTTTGAAACTTCAGCCTGAAAAAGAAACATTCGGATTGAACGATTATTTTCCTATTAATGGATGTGTTCTGTAAGAGATACTTCTTGAATTCCAAATTTGATGCTGGAATAATAAAAATTCATTCATGAACGTTCAATAATCCCGAATAGAGGGAGGGTGATATGAAAAGCCAGTTAGCTGAAAACGGAAAAGAATCCTCGATCGTTCTGTGCGGACAGGCCGGCCAGGGCATTCAAACCGTGGAACGGATTCTCGTGCGGCTCTTGAAGCTTTCCGGGTATAATGTGTTCGCGACCAAGGAATACATGTCCCGGGTGAGAGGCGGGAGCAATTCGACTGAGATCCGCGTGGCTTCAAAAAGAATCTCAGCCTATGTGGACAGGATGGATATTTTAATCCCGTTTCATCAGGGAGCACTGGCACATGTGGAGAAAAGGATTTCATCCCAGACTCTTGTTCTTGGGGATGAGGAAATTCTCTCCAAGGATTCGTGTGCCGAGGGATGCAAATCTTTTCCGATTCCTCTTTCCCGGTTGGCTTCTAAGATCGGCAGCAAGCTTTATGTGAATATCATCGCGGCGGGAGTGGTATCGGGGATATTTCAGGTGGATCAGGAGAAGCTGGCTGAATTTATAAAGGACTATTTTTCGAAAAAGGGAGAAGATATAGTCCAGAAAAATATCGAGGCCGTACAAAAAGGGTGGGAGATCGGAAAAGGACTCCTGGATTCTGAAAATAAAGATATGAAGTCATGGAAGAAAAAGAGCGTCCGGGAGGACATTCTTGTGAATGGCGCAGAGGCTGTGGGCCTTGGGGCATTGGCGGGGGGATGCAGCTTCCTGTCTTCCTACCCCATGTCCCCGTCGACTGGTGTCATGGTCTTTCTCTCTCAGCACATGAATGGATTCGATATCATCGTGGAACAGGCGGAAGATGAAATCAGCGCGATCAACATGGCTCTGGGAGCTTCTTACGGCGGAGCCCGAGCGATGGTGACCACTTCTGGAGGAGGATTTGCGCTGATGACAGAAGGCGTGAGTTTATCGGGGATGCTCGAGCTTCCGGTCGTCATCCATCTTGCGCAGAGACCTGGCCCGGCCACAGGATTGCCCACGCGGACGGAACAGGCTGACCTGGAACTGGCTTTGTATTCGGGGCATGGGGAATTTCCGCGAATTATCTTTGCTCCGGGAACGCTCGAGGACGCGTTTTCGCTCACTCACAAAGCGTTCAATCTTGCGGATAAATTTCAAATCCCTGTATTCGTCCTCACAGACCAGTATTTCATGGATTCCTACTCGAATGTCCCGGTTTTTGATACTCAAGATATGGCCGTCGAAAAGCACGTCATAAAAAGTAAAAAGGAATACAGGAGGTATGCGTTGACCGAAGACGGGATATCTCCTCGCGGGATTCCCGGATATGGAGAAGGGCTTGTCGGTGTGGACAGCGACGAGCACGACCAGGAAGCGCATATCACAGAGGACCTCGAATTGAGAGAGAAGATGGTGGAGAAAAGGCTGAAAAAACTCGAGAAGATAAAGAAAGAAATTCTCGCCCCGGAACTTATCGGGAACCGGGATTACAGGACTTTAATCGTTGGTTGGGGGTCCACGTTTGGAGTCATCCGCGAGGCACTGGAAAAGTTGGGCCGGAAGGGCATCTCTTTCCTCCACTTCAAACAGGTTTATCCACTCCACAAAGGGACAAGGCGGTACCTTGAGAAAGCCGAAAACGTGATGATCGTTGAAAACAACGCCACCTCTCAATTCGGTAAGCTGATAAGACTTTATACGGGGATTGATATTGAAACCCGAATACTGAAGTACAAAGGGCTGCCTTTTTCCGTGGAAGAGCTGGCAGATAGAATTCAAAAAAATATTCAATCGGGAGCGAGAACATGAGCACTCAAATTTTTGACAGGAAAGATATCGATATTGCCTGGTGTCCTGGGTGCGGTAACTACAGTATTCTCAAGATACTGAAACTTGCGTTGACCGAACTCCGCATCACACCGCAGGAACTGGTGCTGGTTTCCGGGATAGGACAGGCGGCTAAAATTCCGCATTATTTCAAAACCCATTTTTTCAACGGCCTTCACGGGAGAGCGATCCCTCCCGCCACAGCGATCAAGGCCGTAAATCCCGAATTGACGGTGATCGCGGAAAGCGGGGATGGCGATATGTACGGGGAAGGAGGAAATCATTTTATCCATGCGATCCGCAGAAATCCCGATATCACGAATATCGTTCATAACAACATGGTTTACGGATTAACAAAGGGGCAGGCATCGCCGACCAGCCAGCGGGGCTTTAAAACACCTGTGCAGGTGAAGGGCGTTTTTCTGGAGCCGTTCAACCCGATCGCGCTGGCGGTGTCTCTGGACGCTTCCTTCGTGGCCAGGGCCTATTCAGGTGATACCGAGAAGACGAAGGAAATCATCAAACACGCCATCTCTCATAAGGGTTTCGCTCTCGTGGATGTATTCCATCCCTGCGTCTCTTTTAACAAAGTCAACACGCACAGCTGGTTCAAGGAAAATACCTATTACTTAGAAGATTCGCACGATCCGAGTGACCGGATGAGTGCATTCCAGAGAGCAGTCGAAAAGGAAAGGCTTCCGTTAGGAATTTTCTACATAAACACGGATAAATCGACATTTGAGGAGAATGTGGGGATTTACAGCAAAGATAAGACGGCGCTTTCTCTGAGAGAAACCGAGAGAATGGGAGAGATAAACGATCTGCTCGAATCCAAAAAATAGTGAGGAGGGGTGAAATGGATGTGATACAAGCCATACAAGAGAGGAGGGCCTACCGCTCTTTGGATCCTGTAGAGATCACGGAGGATCTGATCAAAGATTTAGCTGGGTCTGCCATACTGGCTCCCTCCTGCTTTAACAATCAACCATGTCGGTATGTTTTTGTTTATGATCCCGAAGTTTTGGAAAGAATGCATGAGGCTCTGTCTAAAGGAAATAAATGGGCGTACGCGGCCTCAATGATCGTGGCGGTGTTCAGCAAGAAGGAAGATGACTGTATGATCAGAGACAGGGAGTATCACCAGTTCGACTGCGGGCTGGGCGTCGGATTTCTGGTCTTGAGAGCGACGGAGATGGGATTGGTCGCTCATCCGATTGCCGGTTACAGTCCGAAAAAAACAAAAGAGATACTCGGGATTCCGGAAGAATATCAAGTCATCACTCTGGTCATCGTCGGAAAACATTCTGAGGAGATCAGCCCGGTACTTTCCGACGAACAGGTGGGATGGGAAAAGGAGAGGCCGGAAAGGCTGCCTCTCGAGAAGTTCTGCTTTTTTAACCACTTCGGAGAGTGATACGGGGATCAGGATATGATAATTTTGATAATTTCTTGAGGACTGGTATTGGAGAGATGCAGTGACTGCTGATTTCAGGTTAAATCCACAGGAACACACTCTCAAAGTTTTTAAATCCTGAAGCCGAACTGACATATTTCTTTTTTTCAGGAGGAAGGAATGGAGCGAGTCATAGTCACGGGAGCAACGGGATTCATAGGAAGGGCTCTCTGCGGTTTTCTCGCAGAGAAGGGGATTAAAGTCGTGGTCCTGACTCGGAATGTCGCCAAGGGAAAAAGGACCTTTGGAGACCGGGCGACAGCGGCCGAGTGGGACGGGAAAAGCGCCGCCGGATGGCTGGATTATGCGAATGGTGCTTATGCGATCATCAATCTGGCCGGAGAAAACATCGCATCCGGAAGATGGACCTCTCAGAAAAAGGAGTCTATCCTCCAGAGTAGGCTCAGAGCAGCGCAGGCCGTCGTGGAAGCCGTGCAATCAGTCCAGAAGAAACCTCGAGTGGTGGTTCAGGCATCGGCGGTCGGATATTATGGCTCGAACAGGGACGAGATCAGAGATGAATCCTCATCATCCGGAAAGGGCTTCCTGACTGATGTAACACAAGAGTGGGAAGGGTCCACACGAGCAGTGGAAGACTTCGGCGTGCGGCGTGTCGTTATTCGCTCTGGAGTAGTGCTCGGATCCGGTGGCGGCGCCCTTCTCCCTCTTGTGAAACCCTTCCGTTTTTTTGTGGGGGGGCCGTTGGGAAACGGCAGACAGTGGCTCTCCTGGATACATCTCAGGGATGAAGTGAACGCCATTCATTTTCTTCTCAAAAGAGAAGATTTGCATGGGGTGTTCAACCTGACTGCGCCTCATCCGATCCGTCAGAAGGATTTTGCCCGTCTTCTCGGAAAGATTCTGAGGAAGCCATCCTGGTTTCCTGCTCCTGGATTTATGCTTCGGATGGTTTTGGGGCAGATGGCCGATGAAATGCTTTTGGCGAGCCAGAAAGTGGTACCCAAGCGGCTTCTCGAAGCCGGCTATCAATTCCTCTATCCTGAGGCGGAACCCGCACTCAAAGATATTTTGGAAAGTGGAGTCAGGCTTAGATAACTTTGATAATTTCTTGATGACTGATAATGGAGAGAGGCTGTGACTGCAAGTTTAATGTCTAATCTGTTTGAACACCCTGGAAAAGTGATCAAAGCCTGACCCCGAATTAGGGTTAGATCTCAACTTAACCTTTCATTTTTCTTCTTCTTTTTCTTCTTCTTCTTCAAACAGGTCGAGCTGGCCGCTCTTGAGTCTCTCGGCGATTTCCTTCAAGACAGGATACTGTTCGATGAGAGAGAAAGGGATTTCCAGTTTTTCATTCGTGATCATGTTCCTGATCTGGAGAGCATTGGCTACCGCCTGTCCTCTGTAGTGGTTGTTGGTGATGACAAAGACCTTTTTGCTCTGGCTGCCTAATTCTTTGATTCTTTGGATCCAATCTTCGAGTTCCTCTTTGGCGTAAAGATAATTGTACCGCTCATCCCGGCCGGCATTTTTTTTAAACCAGTTCTCATAATTTCTTCCGTGCAGCCGGACATACGCAAATTCGGGATTGGTGCTGATTGCGCTGGGCTTGATGGAATTCCGGAATATCGGCTGGTCAATGTTGCAGAAGCCGACTTTGTGTTCGGTGAGGAGGTTGAAAAAATCTGATGTGTTCCAGGACGAGTGCCGGATTTCCAGGGCGAGCGGAAATTCCGCGAATGATTTGAACAGGTTGACCAGGTATTCGATGTGGGCGGTCGTGTTGGTGAAAGACCAGGGAAACTGGATCAGGATGGCCGCCAGCCTGTTTTCCGCCCTGAGAGGCTCGATTCCGAACTTGAAATTGTCCACATCTTTCTGCGTATACCCCTTTCTTTCGTGAGTGAACACCTGATGGAGTTTGACTGAGAAAAGAAACTCGGGGTACTCTCCGACCCGTTTGATCCAGGAGAGCGACATCTGGATGACAGGAGGCCTGTAGAATGTGCTGTTGATCTCGACAATATTGATGAACCGGGCCAGCAGGAGCAATGGGTGGAATCCCTGCGGTTTCCTCTGAGGATAGACGATGCCTTCCCAGTCTTTGTAGCTCCAGCCAGCCGTTCCGATGTGGATGCGTGCCATCGAAATCCATTTTAACATAAATAAGCGCCTGGTCGCTTGCGAAAAAAAATTGCGCAAGATATACTTTGGGATTAATATGGCTGGTTTGAAGTAGAGCTGCAGAGATGAAAAAAACCACCCTTTTCCTGTTGCTGATTTCTCTGTTTTTCTCCTTTTGCAGCAAGAAAAATAACGAAGACCTGTACACGATCGGTATTTTTCAGTTCAACGACGCGCCTCACCTGAATGAGGTCCGCAAGGGAGTCGTCCGGGCTCTCTGGGATAATGGTTTTCAGGACGGCGTGAACATTCAGCTGGAGATCCGGAATGGAAACGGCAGCACTCCCGAAGTCCAGAGGATTGCCCAGGAATTTGTGGAGATGAGAGTCGACATGATCGTGGCGCTTTCCACTCCCTGCCTCCAGGCTGCTCTGATCGCGACGCATGAGATCCCGATCATATTTTCCTCTGTGGCCAATCCCTATCTGGCCGGTGCCGGAAAGTCTGCCGAGGACCATATGAGGACAGTCACGGGGGTAGCTTCAAGAGGGCCTATTCGGCAGAGTTTTGCCTTCATTATGGACGCCTTACCTGAGGCAAAAAGAATCGGAACCCTGTGGACTCCTTCAGAGATCAACTCTGAGTATTACTTGGAACTGGCCAGAAGAGAGGGTAAAAAATTCGGACTGGAAATCGTGGACGTTCCGATCGCAAACAAGAGCCAGGTCCTGTATGCGGCTCAGGTTCTGATCAACAAAAAAATAGATGCCATTTATCAAATTTCAGACAATACGATCAATGAATCCTTCCAGGATGTGGGGAATGTGGCAGGAGAAAATGCGGTTCCTCTCTTCGGCGGTTTTCTCTTCTCCACACAGCTTGGCGCCTGTGCGGCTTTGGGCTGGGATTTTTTTGAGATGGGTTACAAAACAGGAGAAATTGCCATACGCGTCAGAAACGGCGAAAATCCAGCTGATATTCCTATTCAATCCATGAGCAAGGTGAGGATACACCTGAATTTACATGCCGCAGGAAGGCAGGGAATCCGGTTTTCCGATGAGTACTTGAAAAAAGCGGACGAAATCATCAGGTCTGAAAACAACTCGCAATTTCTGTCTGATTCTTGATGAAAAAAATTTTGAAGATTTCCATAATCTCTGCCCTCTCTCTCGTACTGGGCTTTCTGATTTTTCTCTTGATTCAGATCCTTCGTTCACCTCCTCAGATGAAAGGAGAAATCCTGCTAGATGGTTTAAAAGAAGAAGCGAGAATAGTCATTGACGCATGGGGAGTTCCGCACATATTTGCGCAAAATGAAAAAGACCTTTTTTTTGCCTGCGGTTTCATGCACGCCCATGAGAGAATGTGGCAAATGGAGATGACGCGAAGAGCTGGCTCAGGAAAGCTTTCGGAGGTTTTCGGGGAAGTCACTTTAGAACGAGACAAGTTCATGAGAACCCTTGGTTTGGCCGAGGGGGCTCGAAAAGACTACGAGAAACTCTCGTCCAAGATGAAAGAGCTGCTCGTCTCCTACACTGCGGGTGTCAATTCCTGGATGAGCTCACGGAACATGAACTGGCCGCTCGAATTCTTGATCTTGCGCTACAGACCACATCCCTGGACTCCCACAGATTCCCTTGTCATCAAAGAGATCATGGCGCTGTTGCTCTGCACGGATTATCGAAGCGAGGTGGTGAGGGGGAATCTGGTGAAGAGGCTGGGCGCAGAGAAGGCTCTCCAGATCCTGGAAGAGGGAATCCCTTCTCCCTCTACAGGAATGGAGGAAGCGAGGCTCTCGAAGGGGATGCCGCACATTCCTTTTCAGGGCAGTAACAATTGGGTCGTGTCCGGCAGAAGGACTGAGTCCGGCAGTCCTCTTCTCGCCAATGACCCTCATCTGGAAATCAGTCTCCCTCCGATCTGGTACGAGATTCATCTGAACGGTCCGGATGTGAATGTTGCAGGTGTTTCACTTCCCGGAGTTCCGTTCGTGATTGTCGGTCACAATGAGTCTATCGCTTGGGGAGCGACAAATTCTGCGGTTGATGTCCAGGATTTATACTTGGAGAAACTCGACGATACCGGGGACATGTACCTGGACAAAGGGGAATGGAAGCCTTTGTTTAAAAAGAGAGAGGAGATCAAGATAAGAGGAAAGCGCCGACCCGAGGAAATAGAGATCACCTGGACAGAACGTGGTCCCATAATTACTCCTTACGTCATTGAAAGCCAAAGTCCTCTTTCTTTGGGATGGACCATCTACGAAGGCGGCGAGAGCGCGAAGGCGTTCTACCTTCTGAATAGAGCTCAGAACTGGCAGGACTTTAAATCTGCCTTAGAACTGTTCGACGTTCCCTCCCAGAATTTCGTGTATGCGGATAAGGATGGAAATATTGGTTATTATTTGAGCGGCAGGATTCCCATCAGGCCAGCGGAAGCGGCTCTTTTTCCTTTCCCTGGCTGGAAGGAAGAGGGGCAGTGGAAGGGATATCTTGAGGAGGAGCAGAAACCGCATCTTTTCAATCCGGCAGAGGGAATGGTTGTCACCGCAAACAACAAGATCATCCCAGAAGGTTTTCCCCACTATGTGGGTTTTGACTGGTTTTATCCATTCAGGGCCGAAAGGATAAAGGATCTGCTTTCTCAGACGGACAAACACAGCATTGAATCTTTTCAGATGATTCAAAATGATGTGTACACCAAGAACGGAGAATTCGTGCTTCCTGCTCTCGATGGGATAGAAGGAGATGATGGGAATTTGGAAGAGGCCCTGTCCGGGATCAAAAGTTGGGATTTGAGGATGTCCTCCGGCAAAGAACCCGCGTTGTTTGAATTTTTCATGGAATTTTTAGCCCAGGAAGTCTTTCAAGATGAACTTGCAGAAGATTTTGATGATTTTAATTCCTCATTCAGACGAAAAAATGCGGGGCTTTTGAGGATACTGTCCAACCCTCATTCTTCGTGGTTTGACAACATCGACACGGCTTCTGTTGAGACCAGGGAAGAGATAGTTGAAGTCAGCTTAGAGAAAGCGTATAAATGGCTGGAAGAACACTACGGATCTTTCGAGGGCTGGGATTGGATGAGGATTCATTCCATCCACTTCCGGCATGCTTTAGGGGAAGTTCCTCTCTTCAGTTTTTTCAACCGGGGGCCTTTTCCAGTTGACGGCCACGCGTTCACTGTGAGAGCGACTTTCGGGAATGGCCATGAAACAACGAGCGGAGCGTCTTACCGCCAGATTATCGATCTGGCTGACTTGGATAAATCTGTCTGTGTCATCACATCAGGCCAGAGCGGTTGCTTTTTGAGCCGGTTTTATGATAATCAGATTCCTCTTTGGTTAGAAGGCCGGTATCATCCGATGCTTTTCAGTCCTGATTTGATCGAGAGAGATTCTGTAGGGACATTGAAGCTTAAGCCTTTAATGGAAAGATGAAATTCTGACTGATTGGAAAAAAATAGCAAATACATCGGTTAGGAAATAGAGGCGCAAAATGAAAGTGCATGAATATTTAGAAGAAAGCCACATTTTCATCGATTTAGAGCCGGGAGATAAAAAGCATGTTCTTGAGAAGTTCGTTTCGGCTCTCAAAAAGAGAGGTTTGATATCAAGGGAAAAAGTCATTCTTGATGAGCTTTTGAAGAGAGAGAGTCTTGGGAGTACTGGCCTGGAAAAAGGAATAGCGGTCCCTCATGCTCTAATCAAGAAGCTTAAGGAACCGATCGTGGCTTTGGCTTTGATCAAACAGGGAATCGATTTCAAAGCCGTGGATCAAATGCCGACCTACATCATTCTCCTCCTCTTAGGAGATAAAGACAATCCCGGATTTCAGCTCAAACTGCTGGCGCATATCTGCCGAATGGTTAAAGAGACCGACTTCGTGGATAAGGTCAAGAAGGCGGAGACTTCCCAGGATATATGGTCCGTTTTGAAGGAAGAGGAAGAAAAGATTTAATGAAACTGTTGATTTTAATCCTGAATAAGGTCGAAAAACTCGAAGAGGTTCTGGAGGGTTTTTTAGAGATAGGAATCACCGGAGCCACTGTTGTCGACAGCATCGGGATGGGTCATATATTATCTGAAGATGTGCCCATTTTCCTCGGCTTGAGATTCATGTTTGCCGGAGCCAAACCCCATAACAAGACCATTTTATCCACCATCAAGGACGAAAAGGAAGAGCCCGCGATCCAGATCCTGGAGAAGATCCTGGGGAATTTGAACGAACCAGGAACGGGCATCGTGTTCACTGTTCCTGTAGACAGAGTTGAAGGCCTGATGCCTGAATTGTAGTTTTATGAAAGCCATTTTCGTTGTTGGCCTTCTCATCCTCATCGCCTTTTTGGGATCTCGGTTTTTCTTAAAAAAAAAGAAAACATTCCTGCCCCTCAGATATTTCTTCTTCTCAGGACTTGTTTATATTTTTCTGGGTCTTATCCTTGGAGCGAAGGGGCTGAATGTTTTGAGCTCCGAGGTCTTGGACGGACTCAACCCACTGATCAGTCTCGGACTGGGGTGGATCGGATTCCTTTTTGGTTTTCAGCTTGAAATCAAATACATAAAAAAATTCCCCCAAAAATACATCGGCCTTTCGCTTCTTCAGTCCCTTTTCTTGATCATCCTCGTTTCCCTTTCTCTGTTTGTGCTTTTGAAGTTTTTATTCCCCTCTCAACCGGCTTTCCTTCTCTATGGGATGGCCGTGGCTCTCGGGCTTTTCATAAGTCTCAATTCACCCGCTCTTCTGAATTACGCGTCCCCTTTGCTCCCCGTGAAAGGGGATTATTACCATTTGGCCCGGTTTTTAGTCAGCGTGAACGGATTCTGGGGTGTGAGCGGAATGGCTGTGGTCTCTTCCTTCTGGCATTTTCCGTTTTTCGAAAGCAACATTATCCAGAAAGGTCTTATTGTTTTTATCGCGTGTTTAATATTTCCCATCTTTATCGGTTACATGTTCCATTTCTTGACTCTCCGGAAGACTTCTGGACAGGATTTGCTGGTCTACCTTCTCGGACTCGTGTTCTTCACATCCGGAGTGGCGTCCTACTTTAACCTCCCGGCGCTTTTTGTGTGTATGGTTTTGGGTATAACCTATTCCAATCTGACCAGAGTCCAGGAAAAGATCTACCCTCTCCTTCTCTCCACTGAAAAGCCGTTTTACATCATTTTCCTGATTTTGATCGGGGCTCTTTGGGATTTCAGCTTTGATCCTCAGATCGGGATTCTGGTCGGTTTTTTGCTGGCTTTGAAAATCATCGGAAATACTCTTCCATTGCGTCTTTTTGAGAAGATTCTCGGATTTTCTTTCCGCTTGCCGTCGCTCTTCGGATTCTGCTTTCTCTCTTCGGGCGGAATCGCGATTGCGTTCATCGTTAGCTGGAAGTTGATTTATAGGCTTCCGTTGACGGATATTTTCGTCTCGGTGGCGTTGATCACCACTGTTGTGAGCGAGCTTCTGAGTCCCTGGATTTTAAAGGGGGCTATGCTCAGGATGAGTCCAGAAAAATGACTATCGTTGTTTTGATCTTGATTTTTCTGCTGATGTTATTCCTGAAGAGCTCTCTCCTTGACCCGTTTGCCAATACAGGCTTTTCTTCAACCCTTGCACTCGGGTTTATACTGATTTTTTCTTTCCTGATCGGAAAGAGAATCAAGCGGCTCAACCTTCCTCAAATTACCGGGTTTATCCTTGCGGGTATCTTGTGTGGTCCCTATGTTATGAAATTTTTGAGTGTAGAGGATGTGAATAACCTCCAGCTTCTGGATGGATTGGCCTTGAGCTTGATCGCGCTGACGGCGGGAGGTGAGATGAGATTATCTCAGCTCAAAAGGGATAAGAAGGCCATCATTTCAATTCTTGTATTCCAAACGGTTATTATCATCTCTGGGTTCGTGGCATTCGGTTTTCTCAGCAGGCCTATTTTTCCGTTTTTCTCAGAACTCACTCTGGTGCAAGGGTTTGCCTTCTCGCTCCTTTTGGGAACGCTGGCGACCGCGACTTCTCCGTCGACAACAATCGCCGTGATGACAGAACTGAATGCGAAGGGCAAATACACGGACCTGATCTTAAGCACATCCGTGGTCAAGGATTTTGTGGTCATCTGTCTTTTTGCATTCTCTCTGTCCGCGGCCAGAGCCCTGACTCTTCCGGAGCAGGCTTTTGATGCCTGGTTTCTGGGAAGTATTCTCGCAGAGGTTGTGGGGTCAGCGCTGATCGGTGCCGCAATCGGGGGAGGGATAATACTTTACCTCAAGTTCATCAAAAAAGAGACAGCGATTTTTATCCTGGGAGTCACCTTTTTAACCTACCAGATTTCCCGCAGTCTGGGCCTTCACCCCCTGCTGATTTTTTTGGTGGCGGGATTTTTAGTGGAGAACTTTTCCTCTCAAGGGGACAGTCTTATTCAGGCTATTGAGAAAGTTTCTGTACCGATCTATGTGGTTTTTTTCACGATCTCAGGGGCCTCTCTTAATCTTGATACTTTAAGAATAAGTTGGATTTTGGCTCTTGTGTGCGTTGTTTTGAGAGCGATTTTGAAATATGCAGGAACTTATTTGGGCGCGAGAATTGCCAATGAGGAAGAGGGAGTCCGAAGACAGAGCTGGAAAGGATTCATCTCTCAAGCGGGAGTGGCACTCGGGATGGCTATCATAATCGAAGAGACATTCCCGGCGTGGGGAAGTGAATTTAAAGCGCTGGTTCTGGCCTTCATAGCCATCAACCAGATTATCGGCCCTGTATTGCTCCAGAAGCTTCTTGTCAAGGTCAACGAGGCCGGGCAAAAAGCCTGAATTTTCTAAATGAGGTGTTGTCCCCGGCCGACCCGTGAAGCGCTTTTTATGGCTTTATGAGTCAGATCTGTGGCCAGATGACACGCTTTTTCCAGGGAGTTTCCGTTGACCAGATAGGCCAGAAGACTTGATGAAAGAAAACATCCCGTGCCGTGGACTTTTTTTTTGAGTTTTTCTTTCCTGAAAAAATAGAACTTCTTCCCGTCATACAGAAGATTGACGCTCTGGTCTGAAAAATCACCCCCTGTGACGAAACAGGGAATCGAGCTGATGGAGTAGATGTGGTCAGCGGCTTTTTCCATATCTTCTTGACTTTGAACCTTCATCCCGGCCATGAGGCCTGCCTCTTCCGGGTTGGGCGTCAGGAGGGAGGCGTTTCCTCTGATTTTGGAGATGTATTCCGGGATCGCCTCCTTTTCCAGGAGCCAGGTGCCCGAGCTGGATTTGAAGACAGGATCCACAACTCTCTGGACGTCCGGATTGCCTTTCAGGATGGCCTGAATGGCCGGAATGTTTTGACTCCAGCCGAGCATTCCGACTTTGATCCCTGAAATGGGGACATCTTGCTGGAGGGCTTCGTACTGTTCCCTCAAGAACTCCGGGGGAAGTGCGTGGACTTTTTTCACAGACCGGGAGTCTTGAACGGTCAGAGATGTCAACACCGACATTCCCCGAAATCCCAGGAGTTCAAAAACTTTGAGGTCGAGAGAGGCTCCGGCTCCGGAAGTGGGATCGAATCCGGCTACGGAAAGGAGGATCTTTTTCATCGGTAATTTGTGATCCTGAGTCTACAAGAATATCTACCAGACTCCATTTTTATTGTCAATAAAGCGGCCCCGTTCAGGACTTACTCTTTAGCAGATTCTGTGGTAATATAGAGGCAATCTAGATGAAGGCAAGGGCACACATTTTCGTCTCGGGATGGGTTCAGGGAGTTTTTTTCCGCGATCAAACCCAAAAGTGGGCGAATTCCCTTTCTGTCACAGGCTGGGTACGAAATCTCAAGGATGGGCGAGTGGAGGTTATAGCTGAGGGAGATAAGGAAAAAGTAGAAGATCTGATCAATCAACTGAAGCAAGGGCCGTCTCTGGCTCGGGTAGAAAATGTTGAAGTCGAATGGAAAGAGTATACAGGGGAATTCAGAGATTTCAGTATAGCCCACACCGATATGTGGTAAACAAGAAATCCCCTGAGTCATCCTTCGTTTGCAGTTCAAGGGGCACGTTCCCTAAAATCCCAGTTTAGCTCACACACTTCTCTGTCTTTTGTATAATGATGAAGTTGAGATGGGCTGAGTGGCCTCAGATGGCACATTGGGGAAGGCCTCCAATACACAATACACATATGGTAAGGGTGAGGAGAGGGAGACGTTCGGAAGAATTCAGTGAGGTTTTTTGTGCTCTAAAAACTTCTGCCGGCACTCATTCGAACAAAAGTAATATTCCTTCCCCGCATAGTTTGTCTTGAGTGCATCCTCTTTCGGAAGGTAGGTATTGCACATTTCATCCTTGACCATTATTCCAGAGGGACGCTTGGAGACCCGGGGGTTCTGGCGTCCTTTGTTCAGCACCTTGAAGAATCGGTAAAGCCAGTAAATGAGATAAGCGAGGAAGGCATACAGAATAATCTTGAAAAACGTCATTATGTCTTTAAATTAGACGATTTCGCTGACCGTGTCAAACATGTCAGACGGGAACGTCCCTGATGCCAAATTTTTCTTGATTAATGGAAGGCTTAAAAGTAACATGAAAAAGAAATAAGCCAGTTATTCAAATGGTGAGGATCATATTCAAGAGCCAGCATTATCATTGCTTATCATCCTAAAACAGGAGCCATTATGGATTTTTTATTGACTAAGGAACAGGAAATTTTAAAAGATTCGATCCAAAATTTTGCCGAGAAAGAGATTCGGCCCCATATCAAGGACAGTGATGAGAAAGGAAAGTGGCCAGAGGAACTGACCAAAAAGCTGGGAGAAATGGGGCTCCTGGGAATAATCATACCCACAGAATTTCAAGGAGCGGGCTATTCGAACGTGGATTATGTGATCATTCTCGAAGAGATTTCCAAGGTGGACCCTTCAGTCGGACTCGTCGTAGCCGCTCATAACTCTCTGTGTTCGAATCACATTAACCTTTTCGGAAATGAGGAACAGAAGAAGAAATATCTGGTCCCTTTAGCTACAGGGCAAACTTTGGGCGCTTGGGGCCTCACAGAGCCTGAGGCCGGTTCTGACGCGGCATCCCTAAAGACCAGGGCTGTGAAAGACGGAAAGCATTGGGTGCTCAACGGAACGAAGAGGTTCATCACGAACGGAACACTGGCAGAAATCCACGTGGTCATCGCGTCAACAAGTCCGGAGGAGGGACGAAAGGGCATGTCCGCTTTCATCTTGGAGAAGGGAATGAAAGGATTCAGCCCGGGGAAAAAGGAGGATAAGCTGGGCATAAGGTCAGCCGATACATCCGAGCTTATCATGGAAGATGTCAGAGTCCCAGAAAAGAACATGTTGGGAAATGAAAAAGAGGGATACAGGCAAGCAATGACCATCTTAGACGGAGGACGGGTGAGCATCGCTGGATTTTCTCTGGGAATTGCGTCAGGAGCTCTGGAGTCGAGCCTGAAGTATGCGAAAGAGCGAGTCCAGTTCAATCAGCCCATCGCCAATTTCCAGGCCGTCCAGTGGATGCTTGCCGATGGTTTTACCGAACTGGAGGCTGCGCGGCTCTTGACCTATCGCGCCGCTTTTATCGAAGACCAGGGCAAGAAGGTGCCTAAAGAATCAGCCATGGCGAAGCTTTTTGCCAGTGAATTGGCTGTGAAAGCGTCTTCGATGGCCGTCCAGATTTTTGGAGGCTACGGATTCACCAAGGAATATCCGGTGGAGAAGTATTATAGGGATTCGAAATTAGCCACCATCGGAGAAGGAACCTCTGAAATTCAGAGATGGATCATTGCCCAGAAGGTTCTTTCTGAATACTGAATTCAATCGATGACTTGGATCTCGAATCTGCAGAATGCCTCACACAACACTGCAATAGATTCACTTCTCAGAAATGGGAAGTTCTGAGGTCTTTAGGTCGAAAGCGAGTATCGAGAATGAAGAATACGGGAATGTCTGATTTAGCTCAGGAGGTTCTTCAGGGAAACCACAGAGCCATAGCCCGGGCGATCTCGCTTGTGGAAAACAACCGGCATGCCGCCCAGGAAATGATGAAGAAAATTTTCCCGCATACCGGAGGATCACTCATCATCGGCATCACGGGTTCACCGGGTTCAGGCAAAAGCACGTTAGTCGATCAGATGACGGCGCTCCTGGCGAAAAAAAGAAATACAATCGGAATTGTGGCGGTGGATCCTTCCAGCCCTTTCAGCGGAGGCGCGATTTTAGGGGACAGGATCAGGATGATGCAGCACAGCGCAGACCCTCAAATTTTCATTCGCAGTATGGCTACACGAGGCCATTTAGGAGGTTTAGCCAAGGCCACCGGAGAAGCCATCTCTATCCTTGAAGCCGCCGGAAAGAGTATTATTCTCGTGGAAACGGTCGGAGTGGGACAGGACGAGGTCGAAGTTGTAAAGCTTGCGGATATCATCCTCGTTGTCCTCATCCCCGGCGCCGGGGATGAAATTCAGGTGTTCAAGGCAGGGATTATGGAAATCGCCGACATTTTTGTGCTGAACAAGGCGGATTCACCTTTTACGGAAAGAACAGAAAAACAGCTCAGGGCCATGTTGGACCTGGGCTTGGGAGGAAAGACACCGCCTCCTGTGGTCAAGACTGTGGCCACATCCGGTCAAGGAGTGGATAAGCTCGTCAAAAAGATCGATAAATGGGTTGTGGACAGAGACCAGGAGCTGCGGGATTCCCGGAAGAAAAGGCTCATCCCGTGGATGTTGATGGATATTATCAGTGAAAAGATCTATCATTCTGTGACGCATGACATTGGATCCTCGGAGTTCGAAAGCCTCATCGAACGGATTCACAAGAGGGAGATCGACCCTTACACGGTGGCTGACGAAATCGTTAAAAAGTTGAAGAAAAGCCGGTAACAGTCCAGAGAAGGCTCATTTTCAGCGATTTTATTTTCCGACCGCGAAGGAGAAAAAAGAAGATGAAAATCGAACACATTGGAATCGCCGTGAAAAATCTGGAGCAAAGTCTCAGTCTGTGGACGGGCATGCTCAACTTGAAATCGCGAGGAATCGAAGAAATTCAGGAGAGAGGTGTAAAGTTGGCCCACCTGGAGCTCGAAGAGGGGCCGTCTGTTGAGCTGGTGACTCCATGGGGGGAAGACTCGCCTCTTGAGAAGTTTCTGGATGAAAAGGGGGAAGGAATCCATCACTTCAGTTTTGAGGTCGAGGACCTCAAGAGTGTCATGGAGAGGCTCAAGGCCAAAGGGATCCAGTTTGTTCATGAGAAACCACAAAAGGGGGCCGAAGGCAGCCTTATCGCTTTTCTTCATCCCCACAATTTCAACGGAGTGCTGATCGAGCTGAAGCAGAGAGGATCAAAGGCTTAACGCAAAATAAAGAATGCTGAAGACTGCGGGGAATGTCCTCATCATCACAGGAATCCTGACGGTTATTTTGGGCCTTGTTCTGAAATTCGCCGCGAAATTCAAGTGGATCGGGAAATTGCCCGGGGATGTGGTGATTCAGAAAGGCAGCTTCACTTTCTATTTTCCGGTCGTGACCTGTCTGCTCATCAGCCTCATCTTGAGTCTGCTGCTGTATTTGATCTTTAAATTTATTCTGAAGAGTTAGAGAGCCGTCCGCATTCCGCGGAGACAATCAATCTACTGGATGCTGAGAGTCATCATCTGTCTGGCAAAAGACCTGGCGTCTTCCAGGTCTCCCTCATCCGGATGAGTCTGGGCAGAGGGGGCCATTTCTGCCCAGGTTGCGTGCTCCGGAGATTTGCTCAAGGCTTCAAGGGCTTGAGAGGAGATTCTGCCTCTGCAGGAAAACGTCCCGAGGACTTGAGTTTGTGAAGCTGTGACGACAGCGTGCTCGATGGCCTCCTGAGAGAGGTGGCTTCCAGTGATTGAGCCGTGAGTCGAGAAGAGAGCGATTTTTTTCCCTGGAGGAATTCTTTTAAGCAGGCTTTCGACTTTGAAAGGAACACTGTGGGAGTGGACGGGAAAACCGATGAATAGGAGTGTATAGTCATTCATTTCTTGGACTTCGTCCACGGGCAAAATAGTTTTATCGCCTTCAAGGCTGTCGTGTATGGCTTCGGCGACTTTTTTCGTGTTTCCAGTCAAACTGTAGTAGGTGACCAGAATCTTTGACATTCTCTCTCTCCTCCGGTGCGTTGAGTCAGAGGTCTCATACTCTATGCCTTATTTACCTTGAAAAGGATATCATTTTTCCGCTAAGAGAAGAAGGGGAAGGTCTACTGAAATATGAGTCCCTTCTTTCTCCTTGCTTGAGGCATGGATTGATCCTCCGTGCTCTTCTATAATTTTTTTGGCGATGGGCAGGCCAAGACCCGTCCCGACATCTTTGGTGGAAAAGTTGGGTTCAAAGATTCTCGCCAGCAGAGCTTTTTCGATCCCGATGCCTGTATCTTTGATCTCGATTTTGATCATTTCTTTTTTCTTGGAGACGGAGATTCTGATCTCCCCTTTATCCGGAATGGCTTCGATGGCGTTAATGAATATGTTTCTCAGGGCGATCATCATCTTACTTCGGTCCCCCTCCATGAAAAAATCCTGACCTTCGAATATCTCTCTGAACTTGATTCTTTCTGAGATCATTTTCTTATAAGGAGCCACGGTCTCCTGGATGAGTGCTTTCAGGTCAAACGGCTCTTTCCGCAGAGCGGCTTCTTTTGATTTTTCTAAAAATTCCTGGGCGATTTTTCTCAAATTCTCGACCTCTTTGATGATATAGGACGCGGATTCCTGAAGGGCCTGATCGAAATCTTTCTTTTTATCTTTGTGGACCCTGAGCAGGTGTTCCGCAGAGAGCTGGATGGGAGTCAGTGGATTCTTGATCTCATGGGCGACTTTTCTTGCCATTTCTGCCCAGGCGACTTTTTTACTCATTTCTGTCAGCTCCTGCTCGTGCTTCTTCAAGTTTTTGATCATCGTGTTGAATCCGTCGATCAGAGTTTTCATCTCATCTTGAGGCTTGTGAGGGATGGAGATTTCGAGATTTCCTGAACTCACCTCTTTTGTCCCGACGAGCAGCTTTTTGATAGGAGTCACGATCATATGGCCGATTCCTCGAGCAAAAGTCAGGACAACCGCGATGAAGAAGATAGAAATGAAGAACAGGAATTCGATCAGCTCTTCTGTGGCCTTCGATATTTCCTGCTGCTCAAGAGGAAAAGGGAGTGAGATCAGCAGGAGGGAATCTCCGAGTGAATAAGAGGTCGTGAGCGTGTGGAAAGAATAATCCCCGATTTTTTGAGTCTGAGTGTAGTACGGATTGTTTTCATACTGAATTTTGTAGTAGATCTCCCCATCAATGAGATCAGGAAGCAGCCCAGAGTCAAAGAATTCCCGTCTGCTGGAAGAGAGGATTCTTCCATCTTGGTAGAGATTCACATCGCTGGAGATGATGGAGCTGATTTCCAGGACCACGTTTTCTGGGGGAGCGATTAAGGAGACCATTTCTTCTTGCTGGGTGAGCATGAAATCTTCCATCACCCGGCGGACAAAATTCGCATGGATTTCTGCTTTTTCCGTGAACTGTTGCGTGAAGATCTGAGCGAAAAAATCTCTGGTCAGGAAAGTGAAAAGAAGGAGCGGAATAAACGCGATGGCCACAAAGGAGATATAGACACGGTTTGAAAACGACCAGAGAGGATTCTTGAATTTTCGTCCTGTAAAGACCGCGATCAGAATAAAGAAAGAGAGAGACAGAGCCAGATAGAAAAAAAGAAGTTGAAGGAATTCCGTTGCAAAATTTAAAAAATTTTTTTTGGGGAGGAAAAGCGAATAAATCCTGGAATCTTTCTCAAAATAAAATGAGAGATATTTTTTGTTTTTTTCGGTAAAGACCGACCAGAGAGATCCCTGCGCAACGATTTTTTCTAGGGCTGCAGGTGAAATACCGGAGGAGATGTTGTTGGGATTGAAGATCAACCGGCCCTGTGGATCGAATATGGCGAAACCCAAGTCAAATCGGTTCAAAGACGGGATGGAAGTGACTCTCAGGAGCTCGAAGTAGGGATTCGCTGAGTAGAGGAAAGGAAGCATATCGTAGTCGATGGAAAGATAAAGGAACGTTCTTCCCAAGTGGGTGTCCTCCTCAAACCAGTCTTTGTACCCGAAAAGAAAATCTCTTTCCTCACCCATTATGAATGTGCTCAGGTAGGAAATGGACCATGTCCGGGTGAGGGGAAGATCATAGTCCGCGTTGTAGAGCTCGGGGACATTCAGAGAAAACCGGGAGAGAAACTCTCCATCCGGGTTGAGTATCTCCAGGCTTGAATACCAGTTGAATTTTGCCGGGAGAGTCCTGTTCCATAAGGAATGCGCGAAATCAGATGGTTTAGAGCGCTGCAAAAGAGAGAAGAAGGGTTCTTCCTTTTCATTCATCTCTTTCTGCAAGAAAGAGACAATGGTTTCTTCTCTTTTGTCAATCTCTGGAAAAGATTGGTTGAGTATGAAGAAGCCCCAGGGTTCCTGCGCCCTTATGATATTCTGGAGGGAATTCTGGAGAAGAGAATCATTCCGCTTGGATGTGGAATGATGAAGAGAGGCATAGATGAACAGGGTCGACAGGAGCAGCGCTGACAGCAGGACTTCCTTTTTTTTAAGGAGTTGAGGAGAGAAAGACACACAGATAACGAGGAGGAGAATGAGAAACTGAAAACTAAAAAGAAGAGGAGAATTCCAATTTTTAAAAACGAGGAGATAAGCTGCAAACCCCAAGATGAGGACGATCAGAGGCAGAAGAAGTCTTGAGGAATGCAGGGAGACGATTCTCATTCCGGCGAACAGGACAAAAAAGATTACGCAGAGGAAGAGGTAAATGCTGAGGTGAAGGAGAAAAAATGAAGGATCGAGAGAAAAACGGAGGAGGTTGATGTTGGAATGAACGACGAGGCGGAAGAGGAATTCTTGAAACACGAAAATAAAAGCCAGTGAAATCAATATAAATACCACTGTCATCGGAACGGAAAGAGGCGAGAATTTTCGTCCCCTGTCTTGAAGAAGAGGTCGAAAGTAGATGGCCAGGCTGCCGGCGATCAAGAAGAGAAAGAAAGATGTGAGAAAGATATCCGCAGGAGATTTTGTGAAAATCCAGATGGAGAAGAAGCTGGCTGAAGAGGGAGAGAAAATGGGAAGAGCCTGGAGTTTTTCCAGGTTGCTCAAGGGAATGAAAATGAATCTCAGACCGATCAGCATCAGCACCACAAGCAATCCTGGTAATGGCTTTCGTTCTCTGGAGAACGAAGGGGATTGGACAAAATAGATGAGGAGAGAGAGAAGCGAGATTCCGAGAAGTATGTAAAACATAAGGAGGAAATTTTCCTTTTGCTTTGAAATCTTTGCCGAAAGTGACGGAGCACTGAGTGTTACGGTGGCGACGATTTTTTGAGCTTCATTCCTCAAAGGGAAGAGAAGGGTGCGGATCTCCTTCTGAGGGCCTGGCTGTCCGAAATATTCGTCCTTATGCCGAGAAAACAGTTTCTCGAATCCTGAAACATCACTCCGGAAATCCGAGTAATCGATGTCGCAGTTACTGAGAAGTTTGGGTTTTAAGAAATGATGATCCTTGAGATAGGGTGTTTTGAACTCCGGGATGAAAGCCAGAAGCCTGTAAAGGACAACGAATCCCTCAGGGCTGACTTTCTGCAGCTTGGCGAGATAGGCAGATGATTTGTGATTGATGAGAAACGAAGATTCCTGTCTGAGAGGATGAAACTCGTTTTCCTCCGGATGCGGAATTTTGATAAAGTCAGCGATATTCCCCAGCCACAGTATGATTCGTCCGTTGCTGGAGTAGTACCCGATGCCTTCAATATCCGTATCAAGATCGAGCCTTTTGAACAATCCGAATATCCCCTCCTTTTCTACTGGAAAGGGAGTCTCCACGATCATTTTTCTCTTCAGGTCCATGTGTGAGATGAGAGCAGAGAATTCTTTTTTTATGGCTTGGGCTTGGTTCCTCAACTGGGCCAGGTTTTTCTGGTAATGACCGGAACTGATCAGTCCGGGAAGAATGAAAGAAAGAATCAAGACCAGTGCCGAGAGGAGGATCCCGAGAAGGAATCCCCAGAGGAAGCCCTTATTTTTGAGCGATTGAAGAGTTAGGTTCAAATTTTTTCTGCCTTGATTTCGATTATTCTCCAGATAGGTTTCGTTTTCCCGCTGTCCTGACTCGGGGAAGAGGGTGGGGCTCGGCTTTGATTTTCATCCACCAGGAAAAAGAAGATATGCAGCACGTGCTGGTCGTTGTTTGTGTTGTCCCTGAAAGACCATCTGGCCTTGAAAATGAAATTATTTTCTTCGGGAGAGAGGGGGATCTCGCTTTCGGAAAAAAATTCGAATGTTGTGGTGGAGGAAAAAATTTTCTTGAACAGGAAATAAGCCTGTTGATTGGAGAGTTGGTCGGAAAACGACACGGGCTCGGGAAGAGAGATGTTGACGGAGCTTTTTGAGGAGAGAAGAGAGTAGAGTATCTTTGGATTGTTTTGGAGAAATGCTTTTTCTATATCTTGAGTGGTTGTGGAGAGGAGGGAGAAGAGAAGGGAGAGCAGGAGGATCTTGAGGTTGGCCACATAAAAAATATTATCACAGCTTCCCAGAAGAAAAAAGGGCACGGACGACTTTTATGGGACCTGTCTTTTTAAGTCATTAATTAAAGGAGGGGATGGACTGCCCCCTTTCCCGAAGAAAAATAACCCGGGGGCTTTTTAGAGAATATGTCGAAGCGTCCTCATCCAATCTATGGATCAGGTTTTTTTTGTTTCTTTTTTGCTTTTTGTCTCTTTTTTCACCGGGATTTCCGGTTCTTCCATCTCTTTAGAAATTATGGTCTTGAGCTCTCCCTGTATTTTTTCTATTTTTTGCAGCTGACTCGAGATTTTTGTGAAAAGAGGTTCCTGGTTCTTTATCCCTTCCTGGATCAGAAATGCCGCACTCTCAGACCGGCTTTTGAATAGTCCGGCGTCGACCAGCATCCTGAGCTTCTTATCACAATCTTCGTTGATGCGGATGCTGAGAACCGTATTTCTTGAGGATAATGCTTTATCGATGACCTTCTTGATGGATTCCGCCGTCTTCACCGCGAATTTTTCAACTTGATTCCCCAATTCATCGAGCGTACTCGGGTGTTTTTTGGCTTTAGGTGCGGACTTCTTTTCTTGTTTTGTTTTTTTGTTTTCCATTATCTGAATCTCCTGTAATTTGTAATTTGATTACAGATTACAGGATTACAGGTGGGCAGTCAAGTTTTTTTTGGCTGCAGGATGTGGGAGGCAGCACCTTAGGGCTGACGCATTCACTCAAATTTGAGTGGCGAAGAGAGACGCCGTCGCCCCGTGCAATCGGGCAGCGCTGACTATTCTTTGGTTTCCTCTTCCTTTTCTTCTTCTGCTGCTTCTCCCAGCTTTTTCGTTCTCATGGCGTCTTTGATGCTGCTGATTCCCGCGATAAAGGCGATCAAACCGATAAAAAAGAGGAGGGGAGGAATCATGCCAAAGACGAGTTCATAGAATTCGCGCCACCACACAAAAATGGCCAGGTAAACGCCTCCAGCCATGGCGATAAGTCCGATCAAGATGGCCAGGAATTTTCCCATTGTTTGACCTCCCAATAACTCAAAAAGTTTGGGTTTTTCAGTGGCGGATTATAACAAATCCTTTTTCAAGAAGCAATATGAAAAGGTAAGCATCTCTATTTCCGTGACAAAAAACCAATCAGACAAACCGATTCGTCTGCCCGTGTATTTTCCCCAGC
>JABAOC010000515.1_pt4 | contig 27917 bp, 25 predicted proteins | sample 7062161 | NCBI WGS metagenome assembly JABAOC01 (sample SAMN14538625, study PRJNA623070) | marine sediment metagenome | biome: marine biome [ENVO:00000428]; feature: marine pelagic biome [ENVO:01000023]; material: deep marine sediment [ENVO:00002113] | place: India: Gulf of Khambhat ... | reverse complement strand
GAGGAGCGGTTCATCAATCCATTCACCGAGCCTAAGTTCACTGCTGATCGACATGAAGTTCCAGATATAAAACCGATGCCCGCTCTTGTAGTCTATCGGAAGCCCCTCCCAGAGCGGTGATGTAGGGTAAACCCAAGCTTGAGGTTGATCTGAATCCTTTATCCTAGCAAGCACGAAGATATATCCCTCTACAGATTCCTCATTTGACTGCCTGTTTACAATCCTGAAGGTAACATCAATTGTCGATCCATCTCTCTTTATCTCTAGCTCCTCAATGTCAACGATCTCGTGCAGGGGCGATTCAGTAGAGGTACCTGTGGACTCCCGACCCTGCTCTTTGCTCTCACGAATATAGTCATCTAACAGTGCAATACGTTGTTTCGATCGCTCAAGACTTTGGGTTCTCTTCAAGAACTCCCTGCTGAGCTTGGCTATTTTAGCTGCCTGGATTCTGTTTGTTCGACGGGCATCAAAGTATTCGTTGGTAAAGTAAATGGTAGCCACAACATAGAAGACCAAGAACAGGGAGGCACATAATAAAAGGACGGAAGATATTGTAAATCTCCTGGCCTTACCAAGCTGGTTGAAGATCATGATTGTCAGAACCCCCTTAAGGCTTTTTGTCCCCTTTCTCCCGTCGCCTTTTGTCATAGTGCCCTCCTTTAGGGTTACTCCTTGCGGTGCGAAACGCAAGAGGGAGGACTTATAATTATATAGAAAAGGGATGGGGAAGTACAAGACTTAACGCCGGATCATCATCAAGGATGGCACCTCATGTGACAGCAAGGTGATACCATATTGAGTTTATTAAATATTTTTACATGGTATCTCATAAGTAATTAGGGACCAATTGCGTTCTGAATATGTATTTTGCGACAGCCAGGGAAGGCCGTTCAATCAAATTACGAAATCCTTTCAATCGAATCTAAGGCATGCAGGGATAGAAGCTTTCAGGTTCCATGACTTGAGGCACACCTTTGCACGCCACTTTGTAATGAGGGGGGCACTCTAACCGAACTTCGGGAGCTGCGAGGCCACAAGACACTGACAATGGGGTATGCTCATCTCTCCCAGGAGCACAAAAAGAAGGCAGTTAATCTTTTGAATGGACTAACTGCCCCGGAGGTGGTAAAGAGCAAGTGTCATTTTTTCAAAATGCAGTATTTCAAGGGGTGGCTAAGATGTTGAAATTGCTGGAGCCACCGGGCGGGGTCGAACCGCCGACATCCTCATTACGAGTGAGGTGCTCTACCAGCTGAGCTACGGTGGCCTTCTTATCTCATATCTATACGTTTTTTAACAGATACAGTCCACCCTTTTTATAGCTCACATAGCACAAAGAAATCTGCGGCTAACCCTTCGAAGGCGGGGGATCCTCTAGCAAAAGGGGTGGGTGCCTCTCCCTGAGCCAACCGACGTCGCCCCGAGGAAATTGCCACTGCCCTGCTTTTGAACATTGCTGGTTTTCTGAAAAGCAGATCATGCAAGGATGTAAGAGGTGAAAAGACCAAAGGAGTACCTTATATTCCCATTAGATGTCGCAACATATGAAGACGCTCTCCGGTACGTGGAGCTCCTCAAGGAACATGTTGGCCTTTTCAAAGTCGGCCTTGAACTCTTTGTGAGCGCTGGACCGAAGATCCTCAGGGCAATCAAAGAGAGGAGTGAGGCAGGCATATTCCTTGATCTCAAGTTTCACGATATACCCGCCACTGTCAAAAACGCCTTCCTCGCAGCAAGCGCCTATGGGGTTACCTATACGACCGTACACTGTGATGAAGGCAGGGGTCTTCTCCGCTCCGTTGTTGAAAACAATCCTTCAGGTACCAAGATACTGGCTGTCACGGTGCTCACTAGCCTTGAAAGGGAGGATTTAAAGCAGTTAGGCTACAAGGATAGATATGTTAACGACATCACCGAGCTGGTCATACTAAAGGCCAGAATCGCTAAGGAGGCTGGCTGCTCTGGCGTTATCTGCTCCGGCCTGGAGGTCGAAAAGGTCAAGGCTGAATTGGGAAGGGATTTCCTCGTGGTGACCCCTGGTATCAGGCCCGCGTGGTCTCTGGTGGGAAAGGACGATCAAAAGAGGATCATCACTCCTCAGCAGGCAATAAAAAGTGGAGCCGATTACATAGTGGTGGGCAGACCAATTCGAACAGCTGAAGAACCGATTGAGGCAGCGAAAAGGGTCTTGGATGAAATCGAGATGGCAATCTCGGAATAAATGTCTGCCCAATCTTTACCTTACAACACATCGCTGGACGAAACCCTCCATGATCCCCTTGTAGGAACGTATCTCCTCATCAGGGCAAGCCGGCATATCCACAAACTGCTCCTCTAAGGCCTTAGAGGGAACAAATCTTTGCAAGACATAGAGACGGGAATTCTCTATTAGCCGGCCGATCTTATAGAAATCATCCTTTTCAAAAAGGGCTCCCGCAACAGTGGTCCTGAATTCATAATCCAATCCAGAATCCATAATAGATCTGATACTGTCAACAATCCTGGCCTTGTCTATCCTTCTCTTGACTACCTGTTCATACTTATCCAGAGATGTCTTTATGTCCATGGCAATGTAATCTATGGATTCAGATTCTAGTATCTTCTCCAGCCTTGAGGGAAAACTTCCATTGGTATCCAATTTGACGAGGTATCCCAATTCCTTCACTGCTGATAGAAAATGCTCTAACTCAGACTGCAAAAGGGGCTCTCCGCCGGTTATTGTCACCGCATCAAGCCTTCCCCTTCTTCCGTCCAAAAACGACAGTATCTCTTCCTCCTTCAATCCATCTGAAACGACCCTCTTCCGTCGAGGGCTGACAAGCTCAGGATTGTGGCAATAAGGGCACCTGAAATTGCACCCCTGGGTAAAGACAGTTGCGCAGATTTTATCTGGATAATCAACGAGAGAGAATCTCTGAAAGCCCCCTATGTTCATGGCTCAGACCTTAAACATCCTTCTCGCCTTGAACTCCTCTTGCTTTCCCCTGTTCCACTGTTTTAAAGGCCTGAGATAACCAACCACCCTGGAGTAAATCTCGCATTCAGCACCACATCTCTGGCATATCGCATGTTCTCCATTTACATATCCATGAAGGGGGCACACGCTAAATGTGGGAGTGATGGTAAAATAAGGGAGATGGTAATTCTCACAGATCTTGCGTACCAACGATTTGACACTCCCCGGATTAACAATCCTCTCACCCGCATAGATATGCAACACCGTTCCCCCTGTGTATCTCTGCTGGATATCATCCTGCAAATCCAGGGCCTCGAACACATCATCCGTGAAGCTAACGGGCAGATGAGTAGAATTGGTGTAGAAGCACTGACCCGCATCTCCGTTGCCTGCGGATATAATGTCAGGGTGTCTTTCCTTATCAATCTTCGCCAGGCTGTATGAGGTCCCCTCTGCTGGGGTAGCCTCGAGATTGTAATTATTACCCGTCTCCTTCTGAAAATCTATCAGTATCTCCCTCATGAAGTCCAAGACCGCGATAGTAAATTCCCTCCCCTCTCTATCACCAATGGTCTTGCCAAGGAAGTTTCGGCAGGCCTCATTCATTCCAACAAGCCCAATGGTGGAGAAATGATTCTTCCAGTATTCATCAAACCTCTCCTTTACATTCCTCAAATAGTATTTTGTATAAGGATAGAGACCGCTGTCTGTGAATCTTTCCAGGACCTTCCTCTTTATCTCCAAACTCTCCTTGGCCAGGATCATCAAGTGTCTCAATCGTTTGAAGAACTCCTCCTCTCTCCCACTTAAGTAACCAATCCGTGGCATATTAATTGTGACAACACCAATGGAGCCGGTTAAGGGATTTGAGCCAAAGAGCCCCCCTCCTCTCTTCTCTAACTGACGATTATCTATTCTCAACCGACAACACATGCTTCTCGCGTCGGCGGGGTTCATGTCTGAATTTACAAAATTGGAAAAATAGGGAACCCCATACTTGGCCGTCATCTCCCATAGATCCTGGAGTATAGGATTATCCCAGTCGAATTCCCTTGTAATATTGTAGGTCGGGATGGGAAAGGTAAAGACCCTCCCCCTCGCATCGCCCTCCGCCATTACCTCTAAGAATGCCCTGTTAAACAAATCTATCTCCTTCTGAAAATCCCCATAGGTAACGTCTTGTGCCTCTCCTCCAATAATGACACGCTGCTCTGCATAGTATTCAGGCACGCGAAGATCCAACGTGACATTCGTAAAAGGGGTCTGGAATCCAACCCTTGTGGGCACATTTATATTGAAAATGAACTCCTGTAAGGCCTGCTTTACCCCTTTATAATCTAACTCGTCAAATCGCACGAAAGGCGCCAGCAACGTATCGAAATTAGAGAATGCCTGGGCACCTGCCGCCTCTCCTTGCAGCGTATAAAAGAAATTTACGACCTGCCCCAATGCACTCCGTAGATGTCTGGCTGGCCTGCTTTCTACCTTTCCCCATACCCCTCTGAATCCCTCAACCAATAAGTCAAAAAGATCCCACCCCACACAGTAGACGGAGAGGAGGTTCAGATCATGAATGTGAAAATCACCCCCTGTGTCCGCCTCCCTAATCTCCGGAGAGTAGATCTCATTCAGCCAATATACCTTGCTCACCTCTGATGAAACATAGTTATTCAATCCCTGAAGAGAGAATGCCATATTGCTGTTCTCATTAACCCTCCAGTCCGTCCTCTTTAGATATTGATCCACTAATGCAACGCTTGCCTTATTGGTGATCTCTCTTATCCTTGCGTGCTGATCCCTGTAGATAATATAGGCCTTGGCTGTCTTGCGATAAGTAGAGGAAAGCAACACCTCCTCGACAATGTCCTGAATTTCCTCCACTGTCGGGGTCTTATCACCAATCACCTGCTGGGCAAGGTTCAAGACCTTGATAGTAAGCCTCTTAGCGACCTTCTCGTCAAACTCCCCTGTTGCCTTTCCAGCTTTGGCAATGGCATTGGTAATCTTCTCGGCCTCGAAGGCAACTGTCTTGCCATCCCTCTTTTCTACCTCCCTGAACATGACACCTTCTCCCAAAGTAGCATTATTTCCAGTCAGAACCGCCTCCGGAATACAAAGCATCGCCCCGATAGCTAGTATATGCTGAGATCAAACCCAGTCGGCACAAGGGGCCGACTTTCGGGTCGTGGTCCCCAGGCGACTTCCACAAGATGTTGTATGAGACTATAATTAATATCCCATATAAAGTCAATAAAGAAAGAACTCCAAAATAATAACCAACCATATCCCTTTATGTCCCGGTCTCTTTGGAAGGTCTTGAAGCGAATGAGTGTCTCTTGCCATTGACAACCCCTATCAAAATTGTGATGAAATGATATGCCCTGGTAATACCCCGAAGGGCGTGGAGGAAGATCTACCTCAAGAGGGAATGGCCTTTGACCATGGAGTGTCAAAGTGGCTAGAAAGGGAAAAGAAAGAAGACATCTGAAACGGAGGGAACTCGTTCGGGTAGCATGCGAAGAGGACTGTACTTTTATTCGCACCCTTTCAGGTGAAGTCTTTTCCGTATTTGGTGAGTATAGCGAGATCATACCCCAGTGGTTTGCAAATCCAGATGTCATCACCCTCGTTTACGTTAAGAATGGACTTCCAGTGGGCTTCGCTATGCTTTATGTTCTCAGTGGAGAAATACTGGCTATTGCAGTGCTTCCCGCCTTTCACAGGAGAGGAATCGGGTCTGCTCTGCTCGACCACATACAGCTGCTTGCTGGCCAGCTTGGCCTGAGGAAACTCTCACTCCATACCGCCAAGGAGAATGATATAGCCCGTTTGTTCTTCCAGAAGGCTGGTTTCACGGTTATTGGGGCCCAAGAAGATTATTATCCCAAGGGTCAAGAGGCGCTGATAATTTCGAAGTGCATTTAGGGAGGGGCGCGTGCGTCTACAAAAAGGGGGCACTTGGCCCCCTTTTTGTTTTCTCGCAGTCAACCATTGAAAGCGGGATTCCTAATCCCTTAACCTAGCCCCCGATGAGCTTCGCTATCTGGTTCCATACATTCATAACTACGAAGAAGCTGAAGAAGACGCAGTGCACAACTACTATCACCTGCCTCCACAGGGGAGCACGCACCTCCTTGGGCAGGAAGCGATGTTGCGTCACCAAGATGTGGACCCCTGAGAACACGAAGATGAATGCCGCCATGTTTGCCCCGATGATCAGCAGGATCATTGGCCTTGCCAGGTTGATGGCAATGCATCCCCACACGGCAAAGATGATTAGTATGGGGTAGTAGATATAGCGCACATCTCCCAGTCGACGCATCCGCTCACTAAAGCCCCATATGTGGTCGGTGACTACCCGCGTGAAGCCATCCACGATGCTGAGCTGGGTACCGAACAGGATCCAGAATCCGTTGATCAGGGTCAGGAACCACATGGCGCGACCGACCCTCTTCATTAAGTACTCTGCCTGGTATGCACCAGCCCCCAGCCCGGTTATGTCTGTACCACGGGGGATGATCCCGTAGGCCATTACCACGCACAGGTACATCCCTACCACACAGCCGATGCCGAAGAGGACACCCTGATCCATCCACAGGTACTTCCACCACTCCCTCCAGTTCCTCATGTTCTTCCCGGTGGGGTCAAAGACGCTTCCCACCTCGGCAAGCTTCACCTCTTTGCCTGCAATCGCGCTGGGGATGAACCCGATAACCTTGCTCATGCCAAAGCCCTTGTCTCGGAGCCAGTTGGTAATCCAACAGTTCCCTATACCCCCTGCCCCGGAGTAAGCTGCAAAGGCGCCCATGAGGGCCCAGTCTATACCTGTAGGCCCCCTGGGAATAGAGCCGAACTTCAAGAACCCTCCTGCCACATCAGCCCATGCCCTTCCGGGCACCCAGAAGATATCCACTATCAAGAGATAAATGACAATCCATATCACCATGCCCCAGGCTACGAACTCAAGGATGCGCTCTATACGACCGCCGAAGAGGACTATGACTATGCAACCGAAGAACAGTAGGTAACCAAATACAAGCATCATGCTTCGGTCACCCGCTACCGATGCGTCAGGCAAATGGCCATACAGGGCTCCAAAAAGGCATGCCGCCCCTGCCGCTGCCCACCCGGGCCATCCCACATGGAGGATAGCGAACAAAGGATAAAGCCAACCCCAGAGCTTAGGCCCCGGCTTGGTCCTCATGAAACCGGTGAGCACCGGCTCACCCGTATACATGGTGTATCGGGCGAATTCCTTGTTGAGGATAACCTGGAAGAAGACCGACACAATGACGATCCACATCACGGCGGTCCCAAACTTGACCGTAGCACTGGGACCCATCAACCACTCGCCACTGCCGATTGACATGCTCAGGGCAATGGTCCCCGGGCCGATCACCGCTATTACGTTGCGAAACGTGAATTTTGGCGGTGCTGGCAGATCAGTTACATTCCATGGGCCCAGTGCACCACCTGGTCTCTTTGGAGCTTCCATCTCGCGCCCTCCTTTTAAAAGATTTCTCTCTTGCCTCCCACCAAAAACACCAAAGCCTCCAAAGGCCAGTGGTTCCCTATGGAGGCTTTCCTGCTGGGATCATCCGGAAGATCACCATCGCTCCTTCCCATGCGGCTAAGCGTTAAGAGATCGATGAATCGAGGCGCATGTTATTGTACTATCCAGTGATTGTCAACCCAAAAAATAGGATATCTCCTAAAACGATTGGAATGGGCGAGCCATGAGAGTTTACTAAGGGAAGGCAACTCTTATATCTCAAAGCGGGCTACATGATCTGCCTCACGCATCGCATCGATGATGCGCCGTGGTTCTTTGGCATCACCAATAAGATAGACCTCATATGGTCTATTTCCTTCCCCAGATAATGCGCGACTTGGATCAAAACCCATCGCTAATACTACTGTATCTCCGCTTACTTTCCTCTTGGTCAATTCCTTATAAATCCCTATTACACCTTCTCCCGGGATGATCTCTTCCATCTTGAAATCGCAGATTATGGCTACGCCATGCTCTCGAAGTTTTCTCAACACCGCTGTTCTGCTTGCAACTTCCATATCCGTAGCGACCTCATCAAGCACCTCAACGATGGTTACCCTTTTATTGAACTCAGCGAGATACCATGCTACTTCACAGCCAACAAGGCCTCCACCGCAGACGACCACCCGGTCTCCCACAGCAACACCTTCCAAGACCTCTAGGGCTGTTATTGCTGATTCTACGCCAGGAATATTTGGTCTGCGAGGCGTAGATCCAGTGGCTACTATAAGGACATCTGGACTGAGTTGAGCGATGTATTCAGGGGTGACCTCAGTGTTGAGGTGGATAGCGACGCTACTTCTCTCCAGCTCGGTTTTTAACCAGTTAACGAGTGTAAGTATGTCCTTTTTCCAAGGTGGCACAGAACTTATTCGAAGATTTCCCCCAAGCCCATCACGTTTCTCACATAGGGTTACTTCATGCCCTCTTAAGGAGAGGATTCTTGCTGCTTCCATGCCAGCCGGACCACCTCCTGCTATAAGCACCCTCTTTGGTTTTTCTGCGGGCCTCAGCTCGCTGTATGCCTCCTTCCCTACTATAGGGTTAACAGCGCAACTAATGCGATAGCCCCTCCTAAAGCGACCAATACACTCATTGCAGCGGATACAGCGTCTAATCTCTTTAACCCTGCCCTCTTTCAGTTTTCTAAGAAACATGGGATCAGCAATATGCCCTCGTCCCACAGCAATTAAGTCCGCCTTTCCTTCCTCGATTATTTTGTCGGCCATATACGGATCTGTAATGCTGCCCGCAGTAATGACGGGAATGTTGCCCACAGCCTGTTTTATGCCCTCTGCAAGGTGTACATGATAGCCCTGCTTGTAGTACAGTGGTTGGACTATATGATCTCTTGTTTCACCGATCCCACCCGTTATGTGAAGTATATCTATGCCAGCTTCCGCCAATCTCGGGGCTATCTTTTTGGCCACATCAAGGGTAATGCCCTCACCGTCCTCAAGGTATTCATTGGCGCATAGCCTGAAGATCAAGGGATAGTCTTCACCCACCCTTGATCTCACCTCTTGGATTACCTCTACAGCACACCTTAATCTGTTTTCGAAGCTGCCCCCATATGCATCTGTTCTTTTGTTTGTATATGGTGAAAGGAACTCATTGAGCAAATACCCGTGAGTTCCGTGAAGTTCTACTGCATCGAAACCGGCAGTTTTGGCTCGCAATGCAGCTGCTCCGAATGCATGAATGATATCCTGAATCTCCTCTGTTGACAGCTCCTTGGGGACCTCTGTTGTTCCCTTTGATGGTATCGCAGACGGGGCCAATATTCTGTGTCCGGAAATTCCGGAGCGTGTCTGCCGCCCAGCGTGACCTATCTGTAATGCAGCACAAGCTCCATGGGATCTAATCGCTTCAACAAGCTCGTTTAGCCCCGGGAGGAATCTGTCATTATGAACACCGAGCATACAGGGAAAACCCTTACCAGATGGCTGGATATAACTCATCTCGACGATAATGAGCCCCGCTCCTCCCTTGGCACGTTCCCTATAGTAAGTCACTATTTGTTCAGTTACTGCCCCGTCCTCAGAGGCGAAATTTGTCGCCATGGGCGGCATCACAACTCTATTTCGAAGTTTCATGCCTTTTACGCTCAGTGGCTCGAGCAGGTGTTTCACGCTCAGAATACCTCCATCTTTTGCCGCCCGCAGCAGGCGAGCCTCTGGTCCTTTATCTACTTCCGATAGGTTTCTGTGAACTCCTTTAGTCCCAGACGTACAAGGGTCGCCTCAGTAGGATAGCCGGTATCTGGATCCCATCCCATCGCCTTGCGGTATTCAGAGGCGAGGCTGTCTATGTCTATGGTAATTCCTGCAAGTGGGCCATCACTCTTGGGAGGGACCCCGGCCATGCGGGGAGGCAGTTTTATCTCACGTGGCTCGATTCCCTCTCTGAGGTTGAAAGCCTGCCTCAAGGTCTGAATGCGGGCCCCTGTTTCCAGGGCCTCAGTCATATCCATACCCCATCCGGTAACGGCGTTAAGAAATTCTAAGAGTGGGTAGTTGCCGAAGAAGATAACCGGAAACAGGCAAACTCCTGCACAGGCGCCCACCTGCCAATAGCAAGAAGTCGTAGCACTGGCAGGACCCTTGCTCTTATATTCATAGCGCTCGTAATCTCGGAACTGCAATTCCGGGTAGGGGGCAACAATAGCTGGCGACCCCCCGTCTATACGAGCCATAGGAGCAGCAGCTGTGTGGCGTCCAGGGGTGGGATCGCAGACAAACCCCGTGCCCCGGCCTGGCAGAAATGAGGCATTATGCAATCCAGGTTCCTGTCCACCGACGTGGATGGCGCACTCCTGGGCGTCTCTCCCGATCTTTTGGGCAGCAGCCTTAACGCCGTCAGCCAGAACGTCGCCAAGGCCCTCACGGCGGATGATCTTCTCGATCATGGCAACCATGGCCTCCGCATTTCCCCAGGTGAGCTCAATCCCATCGGTATCCGATTTGGTGATAATCCCTTTTTCAAAGCATTCCATGGCGAAAGCCAGCACACTTCCTGCCGAGATGGTATCCAAGCCGCTTCGATTACACATATCGTTCAGCTTGATGATGGACAACCAGTTATCATTCATGCACATAGTACCAAATGCGGCTATGGTCTCGTATTCGGGCTTGTGCACCTCTGCAACCGGATAAGGCCCCTTAGAGACCTTGAAAATGCCGCCACATGCAATGGGACAATTAGAGCAAGCATACTTCTTTACCTGGTACTGAATAACAGTATCGAAGTCCGCTATCTTATCCAAAGTCGGGAAGGCCTGCTTCCCCGCCAGGAGCCAGTTCTTTACAGGAGTTGCTCCACCTGCCACCAGCCCATCAGTCAGTCCACAAGTCCCATAATCCGTAAGTAACCTAGGGAAGCCCTTTAATTCACGGAGTTCCTTTATGAAGCCCTTGCGCAAGCGGTCAAGCATCTCCTTTTCACTTACGGCAACCTTTCTCTTTCCGTGCACTGCTAAGGCCTTGAGCCGCTTTGAGCCCATGACCGCACCAACACCCGAGCGAGCTGCAACGCGCCCTCCATCGTTCACAATGCCACTGATGAGGGATCGTTTCTCAGAGGCCGGACCGATGCAGGCGACTCTCAGTCTGGAGACCCCCACATCCTTGCGCAAAATCTCCTCCGTATCAACTGTGTCGCGCCCCCATAGATGAGATGCCTCTCTTAACTCCAGTCCCTCCTCGGTTGCCAGAAGATACTTAGGTGAAGCTGCGATCCCGGAGACGAAGATTGCATCCCAGCCCGCGGATTTCAGCTCGCTCCCAAGGTATCCACCTGAATTGGCATCTCCCCAACCGCCGGTAAGCGGTGACTTACACACCGCCATATATCTGCCACCGGTCGGGCTCGGTGTCCCAGTCAGCGGCCCAGTAGTAAAGCCAAGGGTGTTCTCCGGCCCTAAGGGGTCTGCTCCACCTTTCTGATGCTCGAATAGGATCCTCGCCCCAAGCCCATAACCCCCTATAAAACTACGCGCGAGTCTCTCATCAAGCTTTTCCTCTCTCATCTCCCCCGTGGATAGATCCACAAAACCAATCCTTCCCATGTATCCACCAGTCATGTTATATCCCTCCATTTTCTATTGATCTTTCCTCGTGCGGACTCATCGGCTCCAACGAAAACTAACTCCTATTTTAATAAGTGTTCGTTGTCAACCCAAAACGAGTCCGTCAACCAAGGGCAGCTTTGATCCCCTCAATACTGCACGCCGAGCCACATTGCTGCTTGACGCAAAAGTATCACTTCTCTATATTCCCTTATCAGTGGACTAAACCACAATGATCTAAAGAGAGGGTGTAATGTCGATTTCCTCCGTAGAAGCCGGCCACTATCGCATCCCATTGCCCGTCGCGCTGTCCGACTCCACACACGGGGAGATGACCAATTTTGAATTGGTCACGGTGCGCCTGAGGAAGGACTCAGGAGAGGAAGGGGTGGGGTACACATATACAACAGGGGTAGGTGGAGCAGCGATCCGGTCGTTGATCGAGCGCGAGCTGACGCCTGTCCTGCTAGGCTCGGAGGAAGATCGCATCGAACAGCTGTGGGAGCGGATGTGGTGGCGGTTACACTATGTCGGAAGGGGTGGATTGGTCAGCTTTGCCATATCAGCCATCGACATCGCCTTATGGGATCTGAAGGCCCGGCGGGAAAATCTTCCACTCTGGCGACTCCTGGGAGGGCATGACCCACGTGTACTGGCATACGCTGGGGGTATCGATCTGCACTTTACCTTGGAACAACTTCAGCGACAAACCGCGGAGAATCTCGAAAAGGGCTTCAGGGCCATCAAGATGAAGGTGGGGCGCCCTCGCCTGACCGAGGATCTGGACCGCGTGGCCGCCATCCGTGAGGCTATCGGGGAGGACATTCCACTCATGGTGGATGCGAACATGCGATGGAGTCCAGATGAGGCCATTCGAGCCTCACGCGGATTGGTGGAACACAACGTATTTTGGTTGGAGGAACCTACCATCCCAGATGACGTTGCAGGTCATGTGCGTATAGCCCGAGAGGGCGCGCTCCCTATCGCTACTGGGGAGAATATGCACACGCTGTACGAGTTCAAACGCATGATCGATGCAGGCGGTGTATCATTCCCCGAACCGGATGTCTCCAACTGCGGCGGGATCAGCGCCTGGCTCAAGGTAGCCCATGTGGCAGAGGCACATAACCTCCCGGTCACCTCACACGGGGTACACGACCTGCACGTTCACCTCCTGGCCGCGGTGCCGAATGCGTCCTACCTGGAGGTGCACGGGTTCGGACTCGAACGATTCATCAGCAATGCCCTCGAAATAAAGGCTGGGGATGCCCTCGCACCGGATCGGCCGGGACATGGAGTGGAATTCGACTGGCAAGCGCTTGAGGCACTCCGGGAGCCTACGTGATCTCCCTTGTGCTCTCTAGTCTACAATTAAGGTTTTGTCTAGGGCGCCCTCGGCAATCATAGCATCTAGAGAATCACCAAACGCGTCTATCGTTTGATCAATATCCTCTTTAGTGTGCGCAGCCGAAAGAATAAACATCTCCCCATTCATGGTAGCAATACCGCGCTGAAGCAGGTGAAGGCATAACCGGGCCCTTATGGGGAGTCTTGCGGGGTCCATAATCTTATCGATATCCTTGGTGGGCGGCATGGTGTCATCAGATGGTTCACAGTCAATCGGGCCCAAATACAGGTGCACCACCGTCCTGCTATAGAGACCACCACTTATGCCCTTTTGTTTCAGGACTCTATTACCCCTCTCCCGAAGGTAATCAGCGCGCTGGCGTGCCCTCTTCTGTGGTTCACCCATTTGGTAGAGCTCACAAGCGGCGATACCAGCTGAACATACCAGAGGGTTCGCATTCCAGGTCCCCGAATGTAAGACGAGTCGCTCAGGTGAGGTCTGGGGGTTCAACGTCTCCATGATGTCAGCTCGACCCACTACTGCCCCAACGGGAAGTCCTCCACTCACACACTTGCCAAGGGTGGTCAAATCAGGCCTCACCCCCACAGTAGATTGCCAGCCTCCGGGGGCATCCCGGAATCCAGTGACCACCTCATCCAGGATCCAAACAGTACCATATTTGTGGGTGAGCTCGGGTAATGCTCGAACGAAGTCACCATCTATATGAACTCGCCCCGCTCCATAAGCACCACCCCCCTCGGTTAAGAGGGCAGCATATTCCTTCGTGGCCAGCTCCTTCTCCACCAGCTGAAGATCGTTAAAGGGTATAACTTTGACCTGATCCGCCACAATACCGGCTGAGCCCTCATGCACCAATTCATCAGCCCAGCCATGAAAATTCTCCCTGAACCTGAGGACCTTCTTCCTTTCGGTANNTGCCAGCTCGTCGGCCCAGCCATGAAAGTTATCCTCGAACTTGAGGACCTTTCTCCTGCCAGTAAAGACCCGGGCCAGCCTTATCGCCATCATATTGGCTTCCTGCCCGCAAGAGAAGAACTCCACCCTTTCTGCCCCTGGCATCATGCCCTTTATGAGCTCAGCCCACCGCACTTCCAGTTCGTGGCTTTCACCAAAGTGAACTCCTTTGGCCATCTGCTCCTGCACTGCCCGTACCACTGCGGGGTGACTGTGGCCCAGTATCAGGCCACCGTGTCCCATCACGTAATCTATGTATTCATGACCATCTACATCCCACTTCCGTGAACCCTTCGCATGGGTGAAATAAGGCCTAAAGGGATCAAGAACGCGCACCGTATGGGTAGCACCATTAGCAGCAAATATCTTCACCGCCCGTTCATGTAACCTCTGTGATCCCGGGTGAGTTCCCTTGTATTCCGCAACTAAGTTATCTCCGGTTACCATCTCTTCCTCCTTTATGCCCTTCCTCCTTCAGAAGCAAAGACCCCTTAACCGTGCGGGTCATCCAATGAAATACCGGCCAGGTATTTGACGAGGTCCACCTTTGGCCTGAGGTCATAGTCCCTCAGTAATCCGATGGTCTCCATTATGGGCGAACCGCCGCCGTGGTACTGACCGGCTAGCTCTACTCCGCTCCAGTGAGAGGCAAGCAGGTCGCTAATCAGCCGGAACAGGCGATGTTGATTTTCAGCGGAGATCCGAGGGTTCCTCATAATGTATTTCTCCAGGTATTTCGCCGTTTCCTCACTGTACCAGTCCTCCTCGAAGGGAAGAGTGGCGTACACTCCTCCGGCGACGTCGCACAGTATCTCCCACTCATGGAAGATGTTCTCCCCTGCCAGACGCCTTCCGACATTAACGAAGATGCTATTGGGTATGTACGCACCAGAAGGAGTTTTCGTGGAATGATAACCTGCAGCAATCCCGGCCGCATTCACCAATTCTGCAATACCAATCAGATGGGCCACCTTCATCCTGATGTGCTGGGCGTTTGGTACTCCGTTATACTCGGCGGCTAGGGCCGTGGCTCCCATGATCATATCCGTTATGGATGGCTTGCAGCCGGTATAGCTGTGGCGATGATATTCGGCAAACTGGAGGGCCAGCCTACCACCCATGTCTGTTTCACCGCACAGGAAGACCCTCTCCCAGGGAACAAACACGTTGTCAAATACCGTAAAAGACTCGGCATCCCCAAAGGAGGCTATGGGGGCCTTCAGGTGTTTTCTGGGGCGCATACTGGCCAGCCTGACAATTTGGTGAACGCCCTCCGCATCACCCGGAACAGCAAAGGCGACTGCCCAATCGGACTCCTCTTTCGTTAGGGAGCGCGTGGGCACAACGATTATCTCCTGGGCATAGGGTGCTATCGTATTATGCCATTTAGAGCCTCTCACCACTATGCCATCGCTCTTTCTCTCCACTATCCTGAGGTAAAGGTCAGGGTCAACCTGCTCGTGAGGCCGTTTGCTCCTGTCACCCTTAGCATCGGTCTGCGCACAGTTGGCCACTATGTCTTCCTTCTGGAAGTACTCCAGGAACTTGAGGAAGCGCTTATGATACTCAGTCCCATATTTCTGGTCCGTATCATAGGTGATCACATAGAGGGCATTCGTGGCATCAATACCCATACAGCGCTGAATGCATCCACCCACCCTGTGGCAAAGCACACGGGTCATACGCTGTTTTTGCAGCAGGTCCTCCATGCTGCAATGGACATTGCAAAACCGGTTTATCATCTCGCCGGAGAGGTGAGAGGTGGCTGTAGCAATCCCCTCGTATTCCGGCTCTTGCGCAGCATTGAATGTGCTTGCCACCACATTTATGGGTTGTTCCAGACGGGGGTCGTCCCTCCTCAAGCGCTCACCGCCGACATGGATATTTGCCCTCATAGCATATAGTTCCTTGCGATATTCTTCAGCAGTTTTCATTCTCTTCAGTACCTCCTTCTATCTTGTCATTAAAGATCCCCTGCGGATCACGGCAACCTCACCAGTTCCGGATTCCCTTACAGGCGACGGCAGTATAGGATGCACGCACTTGTGTGTCAATGCGAAAAGCACCGCAAGAGATGGAACCCTATGTGACCTGTTTGAGAAGGCCTTAGCGGCCGAACTGGACGGTTTCCCTCAGGACCTTTCTTGTTATCCGGCTCGCGGGGAGTTCCTCCAATTCTCGGGCAGTTACCCATTGGGCCTCGCATACATCACTTCTGGGAGTCGGGGTGCCGCTGACATAATCGGCAAGAAGATCTACAATCACATAGTGAAACCGAATGTGTCCCTCATCGTCGCGCTCAATCACATCAAAGATATATATGGGTTCTTTGGCTCGAATGATGACCCCGGTCTCCTCCCTGATCTCTCGTTCGGCCGCAGCTTGCAGTGTTTCCCCCAGTTCTATGCAACCACCGGGAATGGACCATAGTCCCTTACCTGGCGGGTTGTCGCGTTTAACCAGAAGGACTTCGTCATCTCTGATGACAATAGCTCCTACAGCGCTCTGGGGGCTTTCCGGATACTCGTGTATTGACATAGGCCTACACCTGCTCCTTATATACGTATAAGAGATTTTAAGGGGGGTCGATGGCCCCGTGAAATAAAAGGGGCAAGACCTATAACTTCATACCAGAACTGCCTTGGATTGTGAATACCTCAGCTTCGACTGGGATTGGGGCTTCGGCGAGGGTGGCTTACGCAAGATCGAGGTGATGCGAGACCATCGAGGCCTCCCGAAAACAGTACGAGATAGCACCTCAGTTCCTCGGAACGCGGCGGCAGGAGAGCAAATGGAGTTATCGGGAAGAGCTAACCAAATCCTGAAAGCACCGCGATCTCTTTCATCATATTATCGAGAAACGAGCTCGCAGATCCTGCTGAGTCCGCGTAAGAGGCATCTCCGAAATTGATCCGTACCAAAGTGCGAGCCCCCCTTCCCGAGTAATTAATCCCCACTGGAATGAAGGGAGGGGACAAATGGGAAAGGATATGCCTCACGATACCCACACGTCCAGGGCCCATTCTATGCCTGTAGTACGTGCCCTCAGGAAACACTACAACCCCTTCTCCCTTTCTCAAAAACTCAATCATGGCCTGCAGGGACCACCTGCTCTCCAGAGGACGTTGACGGTCTAACGGAATGCCGCCAAGGGAGCTCAAAAACCAGCTACTGAGGGGGTTCTCGAATAGATCATGTTTGGCAATGTAATAGAGGGGCCTGGGCGTGGCCAGGCCGAGCAGGGGAATGTCCTCCCAGCGCTGGTGTTTCGGCAGAAGAACAAAGGCACTCCTTTGGGGTACAGTTTCAACCCTCTGTGTCTCTAAGCGGAAGAATGGCAGGAGCACTATCCTCCCAGCAGTTTTCGTAGTCCAGAAGACCCAGTTCTTTCTTCCTTCCATAAACGCTAACCTAAGAGCGGTTCACCCTCTTGCTGGCTTCTCGCCCAGGGTCACGGTAACACGCAAGACCTTTCCGTTTCGTAGGACCTTCAGTTCTACCGCATCACCAGGTCGGCGATCTCGGACTATTCGTATCAGGTCATCTGAGGACATCACTCTTTCCTCATCCACTTCCACAATCACATCACCTCCAACCAATATCATGGAGTTTCCCACGAGGACCCGTCTGTGCCCACCTTTCAAACCGGCCCTGTCCATCGGTCCACCTTTCATAACTTCGTCGATCACTGCCCCTCGCTCAACTTCAAGACCCAAAAACCTTGCAAATTCTGGAATTAACGAATACACGGTAGCACCGATCCAGGGATAAGAGACATACCCCTTTTCGATCAGCTCAGGCAGGATTCGCTTGGCCGTGTTGACAGGTATTGCGAAACCGATCCCCACACTTGCCCCGGTTGGACTGATAATGGCTGAATTGATGCCGATGATCTTTCCCTTTGAATCAAGCAGGGGCCCACCGGAGTTTCCGGGATTTATAGCCGCATCCGTCTGAATAACATCCTGGATCAAGACCCCTCCCTCAGAACGGATGGACCTCCCGAGGGAACTGATGATTCCCGTTGTCAGGGTCTGTTGCAGTCCAAAGGGATTCCCAATGGCCAGTACCTTCTGGCCCACCTCGAGCTTAGACGAGTCCCCTGTGGCGACCACCTTCAGCCTTTCCCTTGGCGCATCGATCTTAATGACGGCCAGGTCATTGTCCGGGTCAGCGCCCACAAATCGCGCAGGCCACTTGCTGCCATCGCTCAACGTAACCTCCAGTCTCGTGGAATCCCGAACGACATGATGATTGGTCAATATGTGGCCATCTGTATCGATAATTGAGCCAGACCCTGCCCCTTCCCTTGGGACTGGATTAAAAAAGAAATCCCGCTCGATCACCACACTCGTGATATTGACCACCCCAGGGCCAACTCGACGATAAATGGAGATGTTATTCTCCTCGTCCTCAGTTTCGGCTACTCCAACTGAGTGTACCGAGACTACAAACAAGACCGCCAAGAGCAACAAAGCGCCTTTTTGTGCTTTAACTCCCCTCATTTCCAACTCCTTTCATTATTTCTTGCTCATGCCTCCGTGTTGCCATCCCCTCTTCAAATATGCACCGCATTGCCGTCGCGGGGCTGAAATGTAAGAAGTATGACGGCCTTCAAAAAGCAGTGAGATTCAAACACCCAGAGGGGTGGCCCATGAGGGAATTATAAGTGGGTATGGATCTTCATTCAAGGGATATTTACAGAAGCCTATTCCCTCTCGAACACGCCCAGATTTTCCGGAACACTTTATTGATTTTCTCCACAAAGGGAGGCTATAGTACCTTCTTGAAGAGAAGATGAGAGACCCCAAGATTTCCATACTACAGCAAAGACTTTCATCCCTTCCCATCTACTCTCAACAACTAGGCATAGATTTACAAATAGAAGACCACAGATTTAGGTGGCTTTTGGCATCCATATTATATTCAAAAAGGATCTCGTCAAAGATAGCGGAAAGGACATATAGGGAGTTTGAAAAGGAGAAGCTCCTAACCCCAGAGGCCATTATTAAAGCTGGATATGATAAGCTGGTTCAATTGCTGGATGCAGGTGGCTATGTCCGGTATGATTTCTCAACAGCCTCCAACCTACTAGGCATGGCAGAAACGTTAAAGGAGAAATACGGCTCCTTAGAGACACTCCATGCTCAAGCCAAGGACAGCAAGGATCTTGAGACGAGGCTTACCGAATTTAGAGGGGTGGGCCCAACAACAGTGAACATATTTCTGCGGGAGCTTAAATCGATCTGGAAAATGGCACATCCCCCAATCTCACCATTGGCTAGACAGGTCATGGCGAGGCTCCATCTAGGGGAGGAATCCTTAACTGAGCCCTGTCTAGAGTCCCGTTTGGTAAGGATAAATCTGGAATTCTGTAAAAAGAAGAGGTGCCCAGCTTGCCCTCTGAATGAACTGTGCACGAAGTGAAGGGGATTCCAGGCCTAATGCGCTATAGTCCTCTTAGGTATCGCTGCGTGTTATCTAAGAGCACTTCCTCGGTTAGCTTCCCGTCCGGGTGGTGGGCGATCAATCTCTCGGCCACCTCAGCTACCCATGCTGGGTAGGAGGGCTTCCCTTTAAATAGTACCGGCGTATCCGTTTCCACCAGAATGAGTCGGGTATCTATGGCAAAGGCGAGATTCAAGGCATCCTCCGAAAAGAGGATGGAGGGACCAACGGAGACAAAGATCCCCTCTTCATTGGTGCGTCTCAAGAGATTCCCTGAATGGGCAAACCAATGAAGCAGCGCTGGGAGCTCGGTATCTCTACGAAAGGCAATAGCTTCTTCCATAGTCTGCCTGAGAGCCCTTCTAGAGTGAAGGTTGATGGGTAGGTGATTTTCGGCTGCCACCTCTATCTGAGCGTGAAGGGTCCTGCGCTGCTTTTCTTTCTCCTCTTCCGTTCTGGCATGCTTGTAATCCAACCCGATCTCTCCAATGCATGCGGACTCACTTGCATGGGATTTCAAAAAAGAAAAGGTCTTTTCCCATTCATTTTCCGACAGAGAGAGGACATCAACGGGGTGAATACCCAAAGAAGGAAGGACGAAATCTGGGAAATCATCCCTGAGTCTTAGAGTCTGTTCCATTGTGTGCAGGTCGTCACTCACCGCAACGGCCTTTATAACGCCAGCATCACGGGCACGAGCCACCGCATCTCCCACGTTAGAAAGGGCGTACAGGTGGCAGTGAGAATCAATTAACATCACCGATATTCCCGCTGTGGAGCTCTCTGAGAGTCGTCGCTATCCCCCTTTTGAATGAACTTGCAGAAACCCCTCTGAGATCTTTTGGGCTATAATGGGGGCATTCCCTCCTGCGCGATTATTGATTACTACATTTATGTCCACTCCTTGATTGATCGCCGTTACCATCACCTCTAGGGTGTCATCGATCATCCTCGGGCTCATCATTCCAGCAATCATTTTATCAAATGGATACGCCTTTACGTACGCATCCTCGTAGCGCATTCCCAGGGGGGTCATCAGCCTGATAATGCATTGGTTGCTGGCGCTTAAAAACCTGCGGTGACTCAAATTAAACTGGTTCCAGAGAGGAGGTAGCCACGTCCAGTGTGAGAGAACCTGTCCAACGCCATGTCTCTCAAGCACCTTGAAATACGGGTCTGAAAGCAATGACTCGGTTCTGAGCTCTATATGGTATCGTTCATCGTGGGGAATCTCATCCAGGAATTCATCAAGGGCCGGCACAAACTCATCAGGAGTGCTTCTACCTCGCTTGGGCTGATATTCCTGCTCGAAAATGAATCCACGGATTAAGTCACCTAAAAGATCCGCGGCAGGCTCATAGAATTGACGGGTAAAGATTTCCGAGTTTAGATAATCAGGATTTTCAGTGAACTTGCCATCTCTCCACAGCCGTTGAGCAAAAACCACCTGGGGGACTTTTAGGAGCAAATGATCATCTTCGGCCATGTATTTCCGGTAGTTTCGTAGCACATGATAATTCTGGGTTGGTATCAACTCCTCATCCAGCAGCACTCTATAGAAGGTGAAATCCAGTTCAAGGACTGGAAAATGTTTGAAATACTCCTGAACACTTTCAACAGGCAATACCTCTTCTCTTAAGGATTCCCCGCCTACACTCTTGGCCCTGGTCGATATTCTGTTTCGGTACCGTTCTTCTGAGTAGATTTGCCCGATCCAACCTGCATATCTATCACTGGCAGTTCCAATGAAGACCTTCTGGTGAAGATCCCGGAATTGGAAGTTGTGCAGGCTTGAAATTGCCCCTTCGATCATGCTTCCCCGCTTATGTGGTGCCTTTTAGTGACTCCCTATGATGTCAGTAATGTACTTCAATCTGTTTGATGATCAGCCGCGACAGCGATTCATCACCGAATGTTCCAACGCGGATCCTTATCTCAGTAACGGCATCGGACTGTCTCTTCAGCGTAACTCTACTCTTCTTGCTACCCGCTTTCTCAGCGGTCAACTGATACTTGGCATGAGAGATGTCCTTTTCCTCGCTCGTTAAGGCATATCCCAAATCACTCAAGGCTTTTTGGGTGGCATCCCATGCCTCATTGAGGGAAAGCTCACCCGTGTATCCTACTTCTCCGCCCTTATAGGCAGCCGCTCCCACAAGGGCACCACATTCTGCACCGATCAAAAGGGCTTGACAACGGCTGTTAACAACTAAACTCAAACCAAGTATTAAGCCAAGAAGCAACCGCCTGTAATTCATAAATCTCTGTTCTCCGAGAACCCGCTCTTAATTGGCAGAAGTATAGATCAGCGTCGCCCTTGTATCAACCGNNGAGAACCCGCTCTTAATGGACAGAAGTATAGAGCAGCGTCGCCTTTGTATCAACCGAAAATGAGGAGACCCTGCCCTTTACATTCCCACCTTCATCAGTTACATTACAGCACTGTCCTGCCGTTAAGGTGACGTCAGGGAAGGTGGAGCAGTTTATATAATGATCATTTCGTAGCGGCCAAAAGCTGAACCCCTAATGTAAAAGGAGGATGTAAGCATGAGTGAGAACGGGACCATCAACGAGATCTTAGGTCAATTTTTGAATCAGGGCCTCTCCCGCCGAGATTTCATGAAGGCCCTGGGGGCGGTGGGCATATCCGCGGCCGGTATTTCCTCCCTGCTCAAAGTTGCGGAAGCTGTTGAGACGGGTGTAGCACCCATGAATGCCCGCTCGTTTACGGGAACCGGCGGCCACCTGATAGCGGAGCAGATGAAGGCCGCCGGCGTGAGATACCTCTTTACCAACCCTGGGTCGTTTGAGGCCGGTTTCTTCGATGCGTTTCTCGATCAGCCCATGCAGCTTATCCTCGGCCTACACGAGGGTGTCGTTATCTCATCGGCCGATGGGTATGCCAAGGCCTCCGGAGAGCCTGCCTTCGTAAACCTTCACGTCGTTGCCGGCACGGCCCAGGCGGCAGGTCAGATGTATAATGCCCATTGCGACCAGACGCCCCTAGTGATTACTGCTGGGATGCGGGAGAACGAATCATTCACCGACGATTTCATTCTCGCCGCTCGCCCGGGCTGGGATTTGAAGGATATTACCCGCCAGTTTACGAAGATCTCCTGGCAGTCACGTGACGCCAAGGCCCTCCCAACGCAGATTCGACGTGCCTTTAAGGTGGCCACGACCGAGCCCAGGGGACCTGTCTATCTCGCCTTCTCCGAAGCCGCCCAATCAGCAAAGAACGTCACCGCCCTGATCTACGATCGGGAGAACTTCTTGATTCCAAACGCCATTCCAGCCAACCCGGACCAGCTCAAGGAGGCAGCCGGGGCCCTGTTGGCAGCGAAGTCACCGGTAATGTGGCTCGGTGATCAGGTGGCAAAGGACGGCGGCCGCGCTGAGGCCCTTGAACTAGCCGAGCTTCTCTGTATCCCCGTCTGCGACGTGAACAGAGCATTTGTCAGCTTTCCCCGCAAGCACCCTCTTTACGCTGGCTGGTATAACGGCAAGGGTAAGGACCTCGTCCTCGCATTTGGCTCCAACTGGATAGGGCCCAACCGGTGGGGCATGGATGACGATACCCTTATGATCACGTGTTCCACCTATACGGACTCCATCGGTCGCGTCCACCCTTTCAATATTGCGATGGTAGCCAATACCAGGCTCGCGCTCCGTGGGTTGATTGACACGATCAAGGGCATGGCAACCGAAGCGCGTATCAAGAAGATCGCCACCAGCCGTAGGGGCCAGGAGCCCGATGCCGGCAACAAGGCAGCCAAGGTCAATAGGGAGAACATGGGCCGTTCACCCATCCATCCCGATGAACTAGGGTTGGCTATGGAGCAAGAGCTCGACAACAACTGCATCCTTGTCGAAGAGAATCTGCAGAGCTCGAAACAGTTTTACAGCCTTGGCCCTCGCGAGAACGAGAAGATGTGGGTCTCCACCAAGGGGGTCGTTTTGGGATGGGGCGTTGGTGCGGCGCTTGGCGTCAAGATAGCTGCACCCGATCGCCAGGTCGTATTGACTATTGGCGACGGTTCGTTGATGTATGCCGCCGCGGGCTTCTGGACCATGGCGCGCTACGAGATCCCGGTCCTCACCATCGTCTCGAACAATCACTGTTACGAGACCGTGCGCAAATCCTACGCACGCTACAACGGCAGGATGAAGGCAGCCAACAGGTTTACAGGCATCATGCTGGACAATCCCCTCGTCAATTTCGTGGGGCTCGCCAGGGCACAGGGCTGCGAAGGCATTCGCGTGGAAAGAGCTGCTGACCTGCGCCCGGCCTTGAAGCGGGGTATCGAAGCGACTCGTGCAGGCACGCCGTTCTTGATCGACGTCAACGTAGCACGTACTGGTGCCGGGGCTGACAGCACCTGGTTCCAAAAATTCAGCGTCGCCCAATCACGGACCAAGCAGGTATAAGCGTGTGGGAGAGGAAGTGCTCGATGAAAGAAACAGGACTTTGTGCGATAGCGGTGGCCATATCCTTCTCATGCAGCCTAACGCTTTACGCGGATTTGGCAGAGGCAAAGAAGAAACCAGAGTACAAGTGGCGATATGAATGATGTTAAGGTCCTCATGACCCATCCCGCGCACATGTTTATCTCCGATGGGCTGTGGATTGGCGGGGAAGGACACTTTGCCCGGAGAGCCAATAAGGATCAAAAAGTTGGATTAGAGGACGGAGGATTTCGCCGCATGTGATTGTTGTTGGGTTTGCGTGACTTTCTCCGCCTGATTGCCTACCTGGCAACTCCTTCTCAGTCAGGTAGAAATCCCCAATTTAGGCAAGACGTACGCCTGAAGCAACAACCATATCCCAATAATCAGGAGAACCCACCAGAAAATCATCTGCGTCTTTCTCTCCCCTTCTTTTCCATCCATATCAAAACCATTATTGGATCACAGCTCACGGCCGTGAAGATGAGGGTCACGTGAAACCGCCTGGAGATGAGGAGCAGCCTGATGGCAAACCGCTGCCCAAGCCCTCACTGGAACTGCTCGACCCACACGAAAACGAGGACATAAGCCGAGAGGTATCCCGTTCACCGCAGGAGGGGCACAGAATTTTGTCCTGCTCATCAGAGGGAAAAATCAATTGCTCAAACGTGTGTCCGCATCTGTTACATCTAAACTCATAAATAGGCATTTTATGTCTCCTGCTCTCTCCGTCGTCCTTATACCTCTATGACCTGTAGACTCAAAAAAGGATCGAGTTGGTTTGAATGATTCACTCCATATAATAAGCCTTTATGAAATATATTCAAGCCTTACGGATAGATTTCTTGCACGGACTTAGAGAGATACTATATTCATTTCGGGCCAAATCGGATTACAGCCCACCTGCCGGTCTTGGCCCCAAAACCGAGGGCCCTCAGATTGGTGACAACTGTGCTTACATTGCCCTTGGCTTCGATGCTAACCATCACCTCATCAACCATCAATTTCTCTTCACTCCATCTACTGGTGAGGGCGCTGAACCCTAGGACTCGGAACTTCGTGACCACGACTGCCACATGCCCACCATATTTGCTACCTAGAACCCGCTCGTTGGGGCGTAGATCTTGCGTCACCCACCGATCCCCCACAGCTGAGAATGCCAAAAGCTCCTTCTCCCTCACCAGGAGATAGACCTCCTCTATTACTTCTTCTGTAAAAGCAGTCGCCAGAGGAAACCAGAGTAATGCTATCAAAAAGTACAACCCGGCGGCGCCCTTTTTGTTCATTGCTCCCTTCTCCCTTCAAGATTGCATCATGACACGGGGCATTCGTATGTCATTCAGGGGCAACGGGTGGACCGCAAAAGCGAATTCCCGCTTCGCTGTACCAATGTCGTCCGAATATACGCCGGAGGTGGCCAGCGGGCTACCAGGAGCCTTCACTTCCAGCTCGCATATGCCTGCTCCATGAATCCTATAACCCTAACTCCTGGGCTATCTTCTCCCGGTGGAAGTCAGCTCCACCGAAAAGAAGCTCAGCTGCCTTGGCGCGGTTGAAGTAAAGGTGCATGTCGTGGTCTTCTGTGTAGCCTATGCCACCAATAACCTGGTGTCCGAGCGCCACCACCCGATGGTAGGCATCGCCGACCCCTGCCTTGGCAACGGCTACCTCCATTGAATGGGGTAGACCCTGGTCTGACTTCCACGCTGCCTCATAGGTGAGGTACCGAGAAATATCAATATCAGTGAGCATATTAGCGCAGTGGAACTGAATCGCCTGGAAGCTACCAATGGGATGGCCGAACTGCTGCCGTTCTTTAGCATAAGAAACTGCCATTTCTACCACTTGCTGCCCACCGCCCACCATCTCAGCGCACTTGCCTAGTGCTGCCCGCTCAAGGGTGCGCTCGATAGCCGGCCAGCCCCTATCCAGCTTACCGATAATGCTGTCCTGACTTACCTTCACCTTATTGAAGATGACCTCACACTGTTTGTCACCGCCGATAGTCTTCAGTAATGTTGCCGAAAGCCCCGCCGACCTCGCATCAACGAAAAAGAGGGTGATGCCGTCGGCTTTCACCCCCGCCTCCTTAGTCCTGGCAACACAGATCATGTAGTCAGCGATATGGGCATCGGTGACAAAGAGCTTGGTACCATTGAGGGCGTAATCGAGACCTTCCGGGGAAGCCTTAAGGGCAACCCCAGAGGCCTCATAACTGTTACTCGGTTCGGTAAGTGCCAGGGTACAAATCAGATCACCCGAGGCGATCTTGGGCAGTAGCTCCGCTTTCTGCTCCCTCGTTCCGGCGTCAAGGAGCAGTAACCCGGAAAGGACAACCGTAGAAAAAAACGGACCAGGAAAACAGGCGCGACCCATTTCCTCAAGCAGCACGGTGAGGTCGAGGAAAGAACCATTAGAACCACTGTATTCTTCCGGGAAGGGAAGCCCGAGCCAGCCAAGATCGGCTATCTTTTTCCAGAGCTGATGCGAATAGCCCTTCTCGTCCTCTTCCATTGCCCTCACATACGACGTGGGACATTCCTTCTCCAGAAATTCCCTGGCAGCCGCTTTCAGCCTTTCCTGTCCCTCACTCAAAGCTAAATCCATGGCCCTTCCTCCTCGGCTTCACGATTTGCCTTCTGTCATTCCCGTGGTAGCCCAAGCCCCCTGGCGGCAATAATGACCCGCATGATCTCGTTGGTTCCCCGATAGATTGACTCAATAACGGATCTCCGGTGCTGACGCTCAATGCGTCCATTTACAGGTGCCCACTTGGAGCTCGGCTGAAGCTGTCCAAAGAGCCCCATCATGTCGACCCAGGTATTGTAAATGCGCTGAATTAATTCCGCGGAATAGGCCTTAGACATCGCCGATTGATAATTGGGAACCGTACCGCTGTTGATCATCCAGGCCACCCTCCAGTCGAGCAGGCGCGCACTGCTAATCTCAATTGCCAGTTGAGCAAGCCGGTGGCGGACTATAGGGTCTCTGGCCAGGGGCTTACCATTAAATTCCGTCTCCTTAACATAGGTGAGCATCTTCTCGAAGAGATGATATAGTCCGCCAGAAGGGGTAACTCGTTCGTAATCCAGGGCAGTCATGATCTGGTAGAAACCCCGGTTCTTTTGGCCGATTAAGTTCTCCTTAGGCACCTTAACGTCTTCGTAGATAACCTCATTGGTCATGAGGTCGCTCATAGTTGGCATGGGGCGAATGGTAATGCCCGGGCTCCTCAGGTCAACCACAAATACGGAGATGCCCTGATGCTTTTTGGGATTCTCCCAGTCAGTCCTGGCCCCCAGCCAGTGGAACTGGGCGTAGTGGGCAGCAGTGTTAAAGATCTTCCGCCCGTTCATAAGGTAGTAGTCATCCCTCTCCTCAGCAAACACCTCACCAGCTGGCCCCGCTGCCCTTAGTTCCAAAGACGCGAGATCAGAACCGGCCTGGGACTCGGTATAACCGAGGGTATACTCTACCTCTCCTCTTGCGATCGGTGGCAGCAACCTCCTCCTTTGCTCATCGTTGCCATACTCGAGAATAGCCGGCCCGACCATACTGGCTCCTACCGTAAGCAGAATCCGCCATCCGCCCACCGCACGAGTAACCTCGTCCATAATAATGAATTTGTCCATATAGGGGCTTCCAAGCCCACCGTATTCTTCAGGCCAATCAGGTGTGAGCCACCCCCTAGCCCCCAGCTTACGAAAGAAATCCCAGACATAGGGTCCAAAGCCAGCCTCACGCTCGTCTTCTTCAATGAGCTGCGGCGTTACTTCTTTCTTACAGAATTCACGAACTTCCTGCCTGAGTCTTTCCTCTTCTTTGCTAAAGCCAAAATCCATGATCGACTCCTCCCAAGCGCCCTTAGTCTTCAACTGATCACAAGTGAACTGTTGTGGGAACCCCCTTTTTAAGAGGCGTAGTATAGGAGGAAAAGAAATTACGTGTCAAGGAAAAGGACCTCACCCACAGGGTAACGTCAAAGTCCAGGGTATGGGTATATTTTTTTCATTATGCCCTCACATGGTTCAGACTAATGGGTGTTTCAAAATGGTTTCTATAGATGGAGCCTATTATTATAAGGCTTATGGTGCACTAAACCATTTTGAAACGACCCAATAAA
>JABAOC010007640.1_pt1 | contig 27928 bp, 25 predicted proteins | sample 7062161 | NCBI WGS metagenome assembly JABAOC01 (sample SAMN14538625, study PRJNA623070) | marine sediment metagenome | biome: marine biome [ENVO:00000428]; feature: marine pelagic biome [ENVO:01000023]; material: deep marine sediment [ENVO:00002113] | place: India: Gulf of Khambhat ... | reverse complement strand
AGAGGATAAAGGAGGAGAGTTGGGTGTTATCGTGCGCAGTTCAGCGCCGCCGAGACGGGCGGTAAAGGAATGGCGTCAAAAATCTTCACTTGAGCAAAACCATTTCCAAAAGCCGATAGAAAGCTTTCAAGTATCACGGAATAGAGATGCTTTCTATAAGAAGGCAAAGAATATTTCGGTTGCGGAATCGCCGGAAGAGCGCTACAATCAGAGGTTAAAAAAATGTCAAAATCCTCGTCTCGGCTTATCGCTGCGGTCGTTCTTATGTTCGCTCTTTTTCCGGTGTCCTCCTGGGCACAGCTCACATTGGGACAGTATGAAGACGAAGCCCCTTTTCGCACCTGGAACACCCTCGGGATTCCCACAGCCCCTTCACTCGGGATGGGAGAAGCCCGATTTGCACTAGTCTATGATCCCTCTGCAGCCCTCGCCAATCCAGCCTTGTTGACCTCCCTCCCCCACTCTTCCATCACCATCAGCGGCTCTTACTCCAGGGCTTCTTTTGACAAGTATTCGGTCGTGAACACGGGGGTTCTTTTCACGGAAGGAAACAGCTCCATGGGCGTTTACACCCTGGACTTTGCAGGACTTTCTGCCACCTATAAAGGCTGGTCCTTTGGCTTGAGCGTAGGCCTTCTCGAACAGTACGATCGCCCTTCCCACAAACCAGGATACGAATATCAGGGTCAAATTGTCTATACGCTGGATTTCCAACAAGACGGCATTCTCCGAAATTACAACATCTCGCTTGCCCGGAAGCTTTTCGGCCGACTGGCTCTCGGCATCGGGATAAATTTCGTTTCTGGAGATATGGAAAAGAATATCGAAGAAAATTATTTGTATAAAGACGTTATCATAACCGATCACAAACAAAACCATTTCAAAGGATTCTATGTCAACGGCGGGATTGCGGTCGAGGTGACAGATAAGCTCACAGCAGCAGCCGTGTTCAGAACTCCGTATTCCAAAGAAACGGACAGCGAGAGTCTCATTCGTTATTACATCCCGGGAGGGAATACGGATATCAGAATCGAAGCCGCAGCCACAAACACCTACAAACAGCCTTTGGTGCTGGGATTGGGTTTCCACTACCGTTTGAGCGAAGCATTCCGCGTGGCCTCTGATGTGAGTTTCTTCAACTGGTCCTCCTACTCTGTGGATTATTATGATGAGGATCTCGACCGGCCGTTCAAGAATATCGTCAAAGCCGGAGGAGGGCTGGAATACCTCAGCTCTTTCACCATCTTCGGGCAGGATGTATTGGTCCCGTTGAGAGTAGGAATGGGTGTTGATCCGCAACCCATGAAAGAGCCGAGTTCCCATTATCTTTACTACACTGTGGGTATCGGATTCTATTGGCGGGGCCTTCGTCTGGATGCAGGAACATGCTTTGCAAATGAAAAAGGATCGGATCAGGATCTTTCTGCCAGGAGGTTTTCCGTTTCTCTGAGCTACAGCCTTTGAGTAGGCGGGCCGGTTTCTGGCAGCAGCGGGCCGGATCATTCGAGGAGTGACACATAAGTTTTTAAGGCAGGCATAAAATGAGAAAAACTCTCGTCCTCTCAACCATAATTTTCCTGTTTTTTCTTTCCCTTCAGGCTCAAACCTACCGGGACAGAGAAATTGTTTGTGTTGAAAAAGACCTGGAGACGATGAAGAAACTTGCCCGAATGAACCTCGATCTGCTGATGGAAAAGGACGGAAGGATATATATCGTTGCAGGGCCGGACGATCTGGCGAATCTGAATATGGAAAATATCCCCTATCGTATCGAATTGCAGGATTTTTATCCGTTGAGCCAGGAAAGCCTCTCTATCCAAAGCGGAGTCAACGGCGAATTTCATTCCTACGCTGAACTCGAACAGGAACTTTTGGAATTGGCAGACGCCTATCCAGATTTGGCGAAAGTGGAGGATATCGGCGATAGCCTCGAGCAAAGGAATATCTACGCACTCAAAATTAGCGACAATGTTTGGGCAGAAGAACAGGAAGCAGCCGTGATCTTCTTAGGGTGTCATCATGCCAGGGAGTGGATTTCGGTGGAAGTTCCCTTCCTCCTGGGGAGATATCTGGCCGAAAATTATGAAACGAACACGGAAGTGAGACGGCTCGTGAACAACTGCGAAATATGGATCGTCCCCCTTGTCAATCCGGACGGACTCGAATATTCGATCCATTTTTACCGTTACTGGAGGAAGAACCGGAGGGACAACGGAGATGGAACCTTCGGAGTGGATCTCAACAGGAACTACGGATACAAGTGGGGATATGATAACGAAGGATCGAGCTCCGATCCTTCTTCGGAGGTTTACAGAGGGCCTGACTCTTTTACAGAACCAGAAATTCTCGCTGTCCGCGACCTTTTCGCCCAAAAATCCTTCCAGGCCCTGATCTCTTACCACAGCTATTCCCAAGTTATTCTTTACCCATGGGGTTACACCCAGGCTGCCTCCGATCAAGATGATCTTCTTTCCGAGATCGCCCAAAAGATGGCGGCGTTGATGGAACCTGTCAATGGGAGGTATTATTACCCTGACCGTGCTGGTGCGTCGTTCTATCTCACCAATGGAGACACGACAGATTGGAGCTTCGGAGTCTACGGGATTCCTTCCTACACAATAGAACTCCCTCCTGACAGCACTCTGAACGGGGAATTTTTCAATCCAGAGTCAGATATCCTTCCCATATTCAACGAAAACCTGCCGGCCATGCTGTATCTCATCGATTGGTCCATTCAAAACCATGAGTTCCAGACCTTTCATCACATGAAGAGGGACAGACAGCGCGGCTCGATCGAGTCATCCCGATCGAACTGATGCGATTCAATTTTGGGGGAAAATTTACGGGCTGACGATCCAATATCCCGAGATAAGCTTCCTTATTTACGTATAAGTTTCTCTCAAAGTCAGGCAAGCTGGGTTGGAAGCCATCCGGAGGCGAGCGGGCAAGGTTCCTCGCAGAGGAGAGCGAGCCGAGGAATAAGTAAATTTTCCTCGCTGGGGAAAATTTACGGGCTGACAACCCAGCTTGCCTGACTTCCCCTATTGACAAAAAGAGAAGAAACATGAAAAATATTGGGACATCGTCGGTCAAATGAAAGGAATCCTCGCTCATCTCTCGTCCCAGCAGACTCCTCCTCCTGATCCGAGCCAGGGCCTTCCCTACTGGATCTTTTGGCTTCTTCTTTGCATCATTCTGCTTCTGGTCGCCTTTATATTTCTGAGAGACAAGGACCTGAGGCGCAGGCTGAACCTTTTCCTGTTCGGAGCCAAAAAAAAGCTCATCAAGATCCGCCTTCAGGCCCGGCTCAAAAGAGAACGTCGAAAAAAGAGCGAAATTTTGAAAGCACTGGGCATGAGAATCTGGGAGAACGACATAAAAATTCCGAAAGAAGTCAAGATAAGCCAGGAACTGAAAAAACTTCAACAGAATAAAGAAAGCCTCGAAAAAGAATCCGAGGATGCCCTGGTTAAAACAAAAGAACTCGAGGAAGATCTCGAGAAATTTATGAGGAAACACCAGGATCTTCTGGATGAACAGATGCTCGCCAAGAGGCCCTGCCAAGAGAAGCTCGAGAGTATCAGGAACGAGGAAAAGAGTCTTGAAATCGAGATCCTCCGGAAGCAAAAAGAAATGGAAGGTCAATCAAGAGGAATTCAAGCCGCAAGCAGAGAGGTCCACGATTTGAACGGACGCCCTGACATGGATGAAAAAAAGAAAAATGACAAGACCGATAAAATCAACGTAAGAATTCAGGAGCTGAGAAACAAGAAAGATAAGACAGATAACACCATCAAAGCGCTGGTCGAGAAAAGGCTGACCTTGGAAAAAGAGCGCAAAATCCTTCAAGAAAAATGTGAAGAGTTCGACAGAAAGTTCAAAAAGATCGAAGAAGGCGGCAGAAAAAGAATCAAGGAATTCCATAAAGAAATCAAAGAATGGCAAAGAGACAGAGAAAGACTCCAAGAAAAAATCGATGATGTCGAGAAAAAAAAGGAACCCCTCTTCGAGCGCCTGGGAAACAAGGCTGAGGAGACAAGAGTCAACCAGGAAGAACTGTCCTTATTCTACTCTCAAATCGATCACTCGAATGAGCGCATCGGAGAACTCGAAAAGCAGATCAAGGACCTCTAATTCTTTTTTTCGCACACCATCTCAAAATATCCTTATGCGCGCTGTTGTCATCGCGAGCCACATGATGTGTCATTACCTGGTCAGCTATTTATTATCCCGGGGAGCGAAACGATGTGCCGATCCCATCTTATGAGATTGCTTCGCCACCAGGGGTAATCCGCAATGACGAGGACACTATGCTTCGCTTGCGATGATACATCAAAGCAGCGGCCAAATGATCTGAATGAGAAAATTTACGGGCTGACAAACCAGCCTATCTGATATAAGCATTCATACCTTTATAAATCCATCTCAAAGTCAGGCAAGCTGGGTTGGAAGCCATCCGGAGGCGAGCGGGCAAGGTTCCTCGCAGAGGAGAGCGAGCCGAGGAATAAGTAAATTTTCCTCGCTGGGGAAAATTTACGGGCTGACAAACCAGCTTGCCTGACTCCTGCTGGAGCTGCTTCGGATCCGGAAAATGCCTCCTGCAGGGTTTACGGTTGGAGGCAGAGAGGATAGAATAGATACATGATAAAGCCGAAAATGCTGGTCCACATCTGCTGTGCGCCTGACGCGCTGTTCGTGATGGAACTTCTGCGCAGAAATTATGAAGCGGAGGGCTTCTTCTACAATCCCAACATCCATCCCGGCGAAGAATACCTCATGAGGCTCGAGGAAACGAGAAAAGTGGCGAAAATTCTCGACTTCAAACTTATTGAGGGCCCATACGATGACACCCGCTGGTTTGAAATAACGGAGAAATTCAAAGACGAGCCGGAAAAAGGCCGGAGGTGCGATGTGTGTTATGCCATGCGGCTGGAGAAAACCGCAGAAATAGCGGCTGAACTCGGGGGTGAGATTTTCACCACTGTCATGAGCCTGAGCCCCTGGAAGAAAGCAGCAGTCATGAACCGGATAGGCAGGATGTTCGCTCGCCGCTTCGAGATCGAATTCCTGGCGGCCGACTTCAAGAAAAAGGACGGATTTAAAAAGAGTACAGAGCTCAGCAGAAAGCACGGCCTCTACCGACAGGGCTACTGCGGCTGTCTCTATTCCAAAAGGTGACAGACGAATAGGCGGTAAAATGTGAAATCAAATGGCAGGAAAAAAAGGATCAGCAGTCGATATAGTGGCCTTCGGCGTGGTTCAGGGCGTTGGTTTTCGTCCGTTCATCTATCGTCTCGCCCATGATCTCGGTTACAAAGGGTGGGTCAAAAACATTGGATTCGGAGTAGAGATTCATCTCGAGGATCAAAAACGGACCGATTTTCAGGATTTTCTTCAAACACTCCGCAAAAAAAGCCCGCCTCTCGCTCAGATAGAGGAGACCACCGTGAATCCGTCTTCCTTTACGGGTGCGGAACATTTTGAGATAAAAAAATCAAGGCAGGAAGAAAGTTTCGTGTTCATCTCTCCGGATATCTCGGTGTGTAAAAATTGCACCGCAGAGATGATGAGGCACTCGGACAGGAGGTTTCACTATCCGTTCATCAACTGCACGGACTGCGGTCCCCGCTACACCATCGTCGAATCGCTCCCTTACGACCGGAAAAAAACCACCATGAAGAGCTTTCCTATGTGCCCCTTATGCAGGAAGGAATACACAGATCCTTTTGACAGAAGATACCATGCCCAGCCTATAGCCTGTCCTATCTGCGGACCCCAGGTCACACTTCTCGAATCAAAAACACGGAAGGAAATCGAAGGGGGAATACAGAAAGCCGCCGGACTTCTCAAGACTGGGAAAATCCTGGGAGTGAAGGGACTCGGGGGATTCCATCTTGTCTGCGATGCTTTAAACGCGAAGGCTGTACGGAAGCTGCGGAAGATCAAAGAAAGAAAAAGGAAACCCCTGGCTTTGATGGCCAAAGACCTCAAGATTATCCAAAAATTCGCCCATATCTCCCGTGAAGAAAGAGACCTGCTCCTCTCCCTTCGGCGGCCCATCGTCCTGCTCAAGAGAAAGAAAAAGATCGAGGGGATCGCTCCCCACCTGGATGAGATAGGTTTCATGCTCCCTTATACACCCCTTCATTATCTCCTGCTCGAGGATTTTGACTTGATCGTAGCGACGAGCTCCAACAAAAAAGATGCTCCGATAATGAAAGAAGAGGAAGAGGGGATCGACGAGCTCAGCGACGCTGTCCTCACTCATGACCGTCCTATCCACATGAGAGCCGACGATTCGGTGATAAAGGTGGCTGCTGGCCAGCCGCTTTTTTTGCGGCGTGCGCGCGGATATGTCCCTTATCCCCAGCCTGTTTTTGAAGCACTCCGGTCGGACCGACACATCCTGGCACTGGGAGGAGAGCTGAAGGACACCATCTCCCTTTATAAAAATGGCTATATCATAACCAGCCAATTTTTGGGAGACCTGGATGAATACCAAAATTATCAATATTTCGAGGAGACGATCCGCCATCTGACCAGGCTTTTTCAGATCAAACCCCAGATGGTGGTCTCAGATCTCCACCCTGATTTCCATACCACAAGATATGCCCGGAAACTCAAAATCCCCCATCTGAAGGTCCAGCACCATTTTGCCCATGTCTTGGCGCCGCTCATCGAACACAAGTACCCCATAGATAGAAAAGTTCTCGGCGTCTCCCTCGATGGTTACGGATACGGGGAAGACGGTACAGGCTGGGGGGGAGAATTCCTTTTAGCCGACTACGGTGGATGCGAGAGATTTGCCCATTTTGCCTCGGTGCCGCTCCCTGGCGGAGATGTGGCGGCCAAACAATCCTGGCGGATGGCTCTTGCCTATCTCATGGAGGCATACGGAGATGACATTCCAGCTTTGGAGGTTTTCGACAAGGTGAGTCCTGACAGGATCAAAGGCGTGAAGGAAATGATCAAGCGCAACGTCCAAACGCCTCTGGTTTCGAGCTGCGGCCGACTGTTCGATGCCGTCTCCTTTCTCACGGGACTTTCGCCTGTGGAGATGGAGTTCGAAGCAGAGGCCCCGATGCGCCTGGAAGCCGCAGCCGCCGATGGAATCAGAGGAAAATACGGATTTGAAATCGCTGACCGCCGGATATCGTTCAAGAGGACCATACGCTCTGTGGTGGGGGATCTTCAACGAGGCCTGCCTGTATCCCATATATCGGCAAAATTCCACAACACTCTTGTTTCCGTGATCGCTCGTGTGGCTCAAAAAGCCGAAGAAACTCACAGCATCGATACGGCGGTGCTGGTGGGAGGAGTCTTTTTGAATAAAAGGCTCCTGGAAGCGGCGAGTAATGCCTTAAAGAGAAGAGGATTCCATGTGCTGCGGCCGGTCGAATACTCCCCCAACGATGAGTCGCTATCGCTGGGACAAATCGCCTATGCCTTAAAGTTCCTACTCGATATGAAGTCTAATTCCCCCTATGAAGGAGAAGATCAGGTTAAAAAACAGAGCGCTTAAAAAACCTATCAGTCCTAAAGCGATGAATCCGAATATTCCGCCAAAAATTCCGTAAAATATCCCACCCATCAGGTTTCCATGAAGCTCTCTTAAAAATGGGGGGAGAACATTCCCCGCACCCAAAAGAAAATCTGTGGCTCCGGCGAATGCTCCTATTATGATACCGGCTACAACACCGACTGCACCCAAGAAAAAAACCATCGAGAGAGGATGTATGGACCGCAAGATCTGATCAGGCCTGTCCCCTTCATGCTCTGACTCTGATTCATATTTTTCCTCTTGTTCTTCTTCATCTTCGAATTCCATTTCGCCGGTCGGCTCCCAGACTTTCTCTTCTCGTTCTTCCGGGTCGCACTCAGGGCAGAAAAAAGAAAATTTATCGAGCTTTCGTCCGCATTTCGGACAGGTGAATTCCTCCTCCTTCAGACTCTCTCCACAATAAGAGCAGGCTTCGTTTTCGAGATCGTTCTCGAAGCCACAGCGGATGCAGATAGCCTTTTTATCCAGAAGAGATGGAGGATTCGACTCGATCCAGTCCATTCCGTCAAAATAATACCACTTTCCTGTCTGAGCACCGATGGTCCAGAACCGGCCATCCTGGTCCTTGAGACGGAGATCCTTCAGCCGCTTCTTGAATTCGATCTCAGAAATATTCTTCAGCCTGAATTCCCTTCTTAGCTGTTTGAATTCTTCCTCGACGTTCTTGAACTGATCTTCCATCGCTCTCATTATATGCAACTCCCCCTGATCAGGCAAGAAATCTTATGGCGTGCGTTCGTTCAGACCATAAAGTCAGGCCTTTTTGTAATTCATTTGTTTTCAATACTTTCTGTATTTGATTTATTTTCAATGACTTACAGTAGATGACCAGAATTTGTGCAAGTTGTCGTATGTACCAGAAATTTCTGAAATTTAGCTTGAATTTTTTCGATTTTTCAACAACTTTTCCACAGTTTTTGTGCAAAACTGCCCCCCTGAAACATTATTTTCTGGCTTTGTCCCAAAGCGACGGGAATGAAGTATCCATATAAGGTGCAGGGAAATGTACCTTTATAGAAAAGTCAACTGTTTCAATAGATCTAAAAGATTATACCCTTGGATGGGGTCCGGAATGAAGGACAATATAAAGACGACCAGCATCAGGTAGCCAATAGCCCTCCGTCCTTGAGAAAGCGGTTTGTCTTCATCGGCGATGCGAGGATGTTTCAATCCCAGAAAGTAGATGAGCAGAGCCCATACAAACCAGCCGATCCAGAAGACAACCCCCATGAACACAAAGACACCAAGAAAAAAAGGCGCGATCTTTCGTGATTTCTGACCTATCAGGGCATAGACAACGTGTCCTCCATCGAGCTGTCCGACAGGGAAAAGATTCAGCGATGTCACCAGCACCCCCACCCATCCTGCAAAGGCAACGGGATGGGGAACCACATCGAATCCCTCAGGAACACCTTTAAAGATGAAGCTTCCTACGATTTTGATGAGAAGAGGCTCACCGAAAAGTATGGCTTCTTCCTGGGGAAGAGAAGGGACAACTTTGGAAACAGAAAGGCCGTAGATGACAGCCGGGAGAGAAAGAACAAACCCTGTCAAGGGACCGGCGATTCCGATGTCGAAAAGCTGCTGCTTTTTTGTTATGGGAGATCTGATCTTGATGAATGCACCGAGTGTCCCTATCAAGGTGGGTGCTGGGATGAAATAAGGAAGAGTTGCGTCAATCTTGTAGTAACGGCAGGTGAGGAAATGACCCAGCTCGTGGCCGAGAAGGATGCCGATCAGCACGACCGCATAAACAAGGCTGAGCGTTATGATCTCCGGGTCCAGCATAACCGCAGGATCAGAAGCAAGATGAGGATTCCCGAATAGGGTGTCGGCATATTTATAACTGGCACTCCATGAAAATCCAACGATAAAGGTGGCCAGAACCGTGACCACAAAAAGCAGAATATTCAGCCAGACTCTGTTCTTGGCAAAAAATGTTGGAGACCCTCTCGGGGGGTCAGCGGTCCGGGGGCGGACTTCTTCTTCCATGTCTTTTCCAATAGGCGAAAAAAAGAGGAGTGATTAAAATCACTCCCATCTTATGAAATGAAAATGACTTTAAAACTTAACCGTGCAGTTTTCTATACTTGGCTTCCAGTTCCTCCCGCGTCTCCTTATGCTCCGGGTCAGGAACACAGCAGTCAACCGGACAAACAGCCGCACACTGTGACTCGTCAAAGGCTCCCACACATTCGGTGCACTTATCGGGTTCGATTTCATAAATTTCATCACCGGCATAAATTGCCTCGTTCGGGCATTCGGGCTCACAGGCGCCGCAGTTGATACATTCTTCAGTAATTTTATATGCCATTCTAGGGCCTCCTCAAAAAAATAACAGTCTATTATATAACTTTGGTTTTAATTTACAAGAGCAGGCGTTATTTTTCTGCCTCCAGTTCTTTGACTTTTTGGGTGGCATCGAATCCATACAAGGTCTGGGAAAACTCATCCTGGACTCTCTTATAAAGATTCAAAGCCACTTCTGTTTCTCCTTTCTTTTCATGGGCCTGGGCTCTATGGAAGAGGACTGGATCGAGAGTATACTTCTTGGGATTCTCTTCCTCGATTTGCTTGTATAAATCTATGGCTTTGTCGAATTCTCCGTTCTGAATATAGATCTGACCGAGTAAGTCACGACTCTGATAATAGATGAGATCCTTTCTATTCTCCGGGACTTCTTCGAGGTAAGACTTGGCCTTCTCGGCATCTCCCTGCTCTATCCAGTAAGCGGCGAGCTTGAGATAGGCAATCCGGGAGAATTTTCCGTTACCTGCAAGAGCTTCGAGCTCAGCGGTTTTCTCAGGATTCTCTCTGAGCTCGGAACTCAAGTCAAGGATTTGGGCGAGAAGCTGACTGTCTCTTTTGACTGCGTGAGCTTGAACGGCTCTCACTACTATGATTAAAACAATGATGCAGACGACTGCCGCTGCTGCAGCTATGAGCACTTTAGATCTTCTCTTCGCAAAATCGATAATCCTGTTTATGTAGCTGACAAACTCATCTTCTTTGAGTTGTTTTCTTTTTATTCTCTTCATCTTCGTCTTCTCCTGCCTTCATTCGTGCGAGATTTTTATTTACCATACTCATGAGGGGAGCGTCAAACCTAAAACCTTAGAGTGAACTCCGTACCCTCTTTTCTCCGGAGCTCGATCTGCCCCTGGAGCTGGGACACCAGATCAGCCACCAGTTGAAGTCCCAGGGTATTCGCCTCGCGAAAATTCAATTTCTCTGGAAATCCCACTCCGTTGTCTTTCACCACCAACGTGTACTTTCCCTTTTTATCTGGGGTCATCTTGATCAAAACCTCTGCGTCTCTTCTTCCAGGGAAAGCGTGTTTGAGTGCATTCGATATGAGTTCACTCAGGATCAACCCACAGGGAATGGCTTTGTTGATGTCCAAAAAAATTCTCTCCGTCTCCTGATTGATCCTCACCTGTCCTACTTCTTCTCTGTACAGAGAGAGCAAATGGGTCGCCATCCTGCTGATATACTCAGAAAAATCGATATTGGCCAGGTCATCGGATTTGTACAGCGCCTCGTGAATAAGCGCCATGGATCTTATCCTGTTTTGACTTTGATTGAACATCTCCCGGGTGTGCCGATCGGTGACCAATCTGGATTGGATGCGCAGGAGGCTCAAAATGATCTGCATGTTGTTCTTCACGCGGTGATGGATCTCCCGCAGCATCACTTCTTTCTCTTTCAAGGAGGCTCTGATCCGTTCTTCTGCCTGTCTGCTGTCCGTGATATCGATGGCAGCACCCTGTATGGCCGGTTTGCCTCGATAATCGATCAGACTGGAGATGATCTCTACCCAAACGACGCTCCCATCCTTTTTGACTGCTCTGCACTCATAGCGAGGCGGCACCCGTTTTCCTTCGAGGCGGTCTTTCATCCGTCCCCAGACCAGATCCTGATCTTCGGGGAGAACCAATGCTCTTATTCTCTCTGGAGGGAGGGACTGCAGCTCCTCTAATGTATATCCAATAATATGAGCGAGCGCTTCATTGGCATACACAATACGAAAATCTTGAATAGTAAAAATCCCCTGGATGGAGTGTTCCACCATGGACCTGTATTTCGTTTCGCTCTCCCTTAGCGCCTCTTCTGCCTGTTTTCTGGCGCTGATATCCCGCAGGACTCCTTCCACGCCTAGGGGGCGGCCTGATTCATCGAAAACGATGCGGGAACTCACCGAGACGTCGATCTCTCTTCCATCCTTTGCCAAAAGCTTAAGTTCATAATCGTTTATACTTCCGGTCTGTTTGAGCCTCCGGGTGAACAACATACCAGCGGATGGATCACTGTAGAAATCCATTACAGGATGTCCGATCACATCTTCAGGATCATAACCGGCTTGTCTGCGGACCGAAGGACTTATCTCGGTAATCAATCCCTCTTTATCCGTTCTGTAGTACACATCATGCAAGGACTCGAATATATCCCTGTATTTTTTATCGTTTTTGCTTTTTTTTTTCATTCCTCCCCTCCGAGAGAGCCCGCAGGTCCTTTTTATCGCTAGATTTCAAGCCCCTTTACCCAAATCCGAAACTGATTTATACCACCATCGAAATCATATGTCAAAACGAATATCACCCCTCTAATCATCCCAAAAGGCGATTGACCTTTTTGGCGGCGTAATCCAATTTATATACGGAATTCAGGAGAGTACCAGGAGAGTACTCGGAAGGAATACATAATAGAGATTAACATGCCTAAGATACTCGTGATCGAAGACAATCCTGTCGAGATCGAAACCATCAAAACCCGATTGAAGAAAAAAAATTACCAGGTATTGACCGCAAAAAATGGGGAGGAGGGCCTCAGGATTGCAGAGGAAGAGCAACCTGATTTGATCTTTATGGATATGATTCTACCTGGGATGCACGGACTGGAGGCCACCATAAAATTGAAACAGAATCCCCAGACAAGAGGCATCCCGATTGTGGCACTTACTGTCATGGATTCGAGCGAATTCGTTGCCACCTGCTTCAAGGAAGGCGTTTCGGCTTTTATCCGGAAACCTTACGACTTCAACGAAATTTTCGCTAAAACGGACAAAATTTTGGGCGTTGAAGAGCAGACATCGAAAAAAATCATGCTTATCGATCCCGAACCGTCCACTGCTACAATGATGACCATGAATCTGATGAGAAACGGGTATAAGGTGGTGTCTTCATCCAATGGAGAACCGGGAGTGATCGAGCTGGTAGAGGAAAGCCCGGATTTGATCCTTTTCGATGACACGGTGGCCAGGAACGGAGACTTCACAGCTTTCAAGGAATTGAAGGATTCCAATGTTCCGGTAAGCATTCCATTTATCCTGATTACCCAAGAATCAACACCCGAAAAAATCCAGGAAGAAATGGAAAGGGCTGGAGCCGACGATTACATCATCAAACCCTTCAGTGTCAGGGAACTTATCGAGAAAATTGAATCACATCTCCAAGACTAAAACTATCCTCTCCATCAAGGCACTCTTCCTCTGAAAAGAGAGTAGGTAAAAAAAGCATAGTAATCCGGCAGCTTCAGGATAAAATCCGGAGATTCAGGCTCAGAGAGGTGCCGATACTCAGCCCAAATATCAGGGGTGAGCTCTTCTTTCGCCCCTTCCCAGCGCATCTCCATAAGTGCGGAGAGGGCATGGAGTATTTTTTCGCTCAAAGGTGCATGAAAGCTTACAGCGAACGTCTGCACCGATGCCTCATTCAAACCCGCTTTCCTGAACCATCCCAAGGCACGCAGATAATGGTTTTGAGGGCTCATCCCTGAATGAAAAGGAGCCACACCTGCAGATGTTGCGTTCAGTCGGGCCTCCAGCACCGGATACCCGGGAAGCAGCATTTGAGAGGAATAGATCAAAAGGGCGATTTGCCCGCCAGGATTCACCACCCGTGCAAGCTCTTTTATCAGGGACAGCGGTTCTTCGGCAGGATAACCCGCAGCGTCTGCGCTCCAGAGCCAATCGAAGCTGTCATCCTCGAAAGGAAGTCCATTGATATCCCCATGCCTGAAGGATATCCGGTCGGATTGCCTGACCCTCTCAACCAGTTTCTCCGCCAGGCACAAAAACTCCCAGTTGATATCCATCCCGGTTACGTGCCCGCGAGGTCCCACTGCTTCAGCCAACGAGAGAGCCTGAAGACCGATTCCACACCCCGCATCCAATCCGCGGCTTCCCTGCGGAAGCTGGAGAGACCTGATAACCTCACGAACGACAGACTCCCTCAGGGGATGGGTGACGACCAGTCTTTGTAAGTAGCGACGCGTCTCAGGTTTGGATGTGTCGGTCAAATATTCATCGATCAAATCTCGAATGTGGTCAAACATAACGATAACTCCGTTTCTCTCCTTCATCATCCAGGCATACAGACTGGGAAAGAATCATTTTATTAAAATAAATCCAGATAATAAAGGGATGGACTTTGTTCGTAATGACACCTGGATTTATATGCTGCTGCTTCTCTCAGCAATTCCGATGAAAAGCTGGTTATTGACCCATAGGATTATTTAGGACTACAATATCCATGCCCGGAAAGGAAGCCAATGAGGCAACGAATGTCAAAGCGCCTGATATTTATGCCGCTCTTCGTTTTTATGACCATACTGCTTGCATGTAAAAGCAATTCCACCTCTCCAGAGCCGCCTGAAACCTCAGGCCCCCCTACAGTGTCTCTTTCGTGCAGTCCGACCTCAGGAGGAACGGCTACGGTTGTGAGTGTAACGGTCTCCATCGCAAATAACCAGAATGAGGTAAAGTCTTTTGGATTGGAAATCTCGTTCGACACCGATATGTTTAAGCTCCAAAGTGTGAGCGGAGAAAATCTAACGGAAGGCTGGGCAACAGTAGACGGAAACGAGATCGTCCCGGGAACAGTGAGAATCGGTGCTTTCGCTGGATCGGGGCCCTCGATTCAGGCAGAGAGTAACGGCAGTCTGGCAATAGTCAAGTTTGAAGTCACATGCCCGGGCTGCAGCAGTGGACAGCAAAGCCAGTTCTGTATCACAAAACTTTTCGACGACATAGAGGAAATGGAACAAAATCCTTCGTGCATCACTTTCACTTTCACGAAATGATGAAATCGACTCTCCTGAAGTATTCAAAACACGAACATTCCAAGACAGAAAAAAAGGACAGAGGCAGTGAACTCAGGCAAGAGGTTGGGCTGAAGGATCGATCGAGTCAGGTCGTGAGGCCAGTGGGAGCCCGGCATCATAGGCCGGGCCTCCCGATAGCAATGATACCGCTATTCCGAATTTGGCCTCATTTCCCCGAGATAATTGAGTCGGCAAAAATGCGGAGTCGTTGAAATTCTTTACCTTCTTATTTTTCCCTTTTTGGTTCTTTTCGGCTCTTGGCTTTCACTCCCTGCACAATCCAGATCCAACACCGAGCCATATTCATAAGCACCGATATCGTATCCATTTCCCGCTGGCCTTTTCATACATTCACAGTCCACCAGCGGTGCACTCTCCGAAGTGCCCGCGTCGACAGCAGGACTCTGGCCATCCAGATGGAGATCGACATCCGGCCAGCCACTGATGAAGACAGGGTCGGATGTGACATCCCCGTTGCCTTGTCCAGAAGCCGCAGTCCAGGTTCCATTTCCGATCTCTGTTCTGGAAAACTCTGGATCTCCCTGCACAAAGGCTGCTAGAATCTCAGCATCCTCTCGGCTCCAAAACAGATTGTTACTCTCGCTTGCCAGATTGACTCCCTCTCCTAAATAAATTCCGGTAGGAGAACCCACCTGCGGTCCGGTATTGAAGGCGAAGAGGTTGTTGGATAACAGGAGATCGATCTCAGCAGGTATTCCGTTTTCAGGGTAGCCAGCAACAAAGGAATAGTCTCGATCGCTGAAGCTCGGATCCCACATATTGAAAGCTATCGTGTTGTTCACAACTTCATAGGAACCAGGATAAATTCCTATTACAACTGGAGATATTCCTGTCCCCCACACCACATTATTTTCTACCCGTCCTCCTGACCAGAGTTTTATGCCGCTCCGATAGGTACGAATGATTTTGTTTCGCCGCACCACGATTCCAGAGATATAGCCTTCTGTATCCCTGGAATTCAAGTCGATGCCATCACCGCTCATGTCATGAATGTAACAGTTTTCGACAAGAATGTTTTCTCCCCGCTCGACAGCGATGCCGTCAGCTGCGTAAGAAGGCTCCTCCCCTGACGCGGCTCCCCTTATTTCAAGATTCCGAAAAGTCATTCGATATCCCGGGCCTGGAGTACAATCGACAGCGGTATATACCGGATTCTGGATAAGGCTGTCCTCGAGAACGATATCGGAGACAGGCCCATCTATGGGAGGCTGTCCGGAATCTCCCCAAGTGATGCGCACCCCTGTTTCTCCTCCTGCTATTGTCAATCCTTTCAGTCTTATGTGATGATTATCCCCTCTGAGCCAGACTTTCCAATCGGATTCTCCCTCTATTCTCAAATTAAACACTTCGACGTATGCACACCCTTTAGTAAACTCTACTCCCTCGAGAGTGGCTATCTCTTCCTGTGCTGCAGTGAACTGTATGGGCATATCTTCTGCGCCTGATATTTTGAAGACGACTTCTTCTTTATATGTGCCAGTATGAATGATGACCGTGTCGCCTGGACTCACCGAACCTGCCGCGTGCTGCACAGTGAGCCAAGGACTCGATAGAGTGCCTGGGTTTGAATCGTTACCTGAAGGAGAAACGTGATACTCCACTGACCAGGCCACGGATGTCAGGACACAGAAAATCAAAATAAATGGAAAATATCTCACTTTATCAATCCGTATGTCATCATACTCTCAGTCGTACACCAGTATCAAGATTTGGATTGCATTCATAAGAATCCTTTGATATAAATTTTTTAACATAAAATCTATGATGATGACTCCAGGCCCAACAAATCTGGATAATTCAGGTAAGGATAAAGCATGAAAAAAACATTGGTTTGTGGTGCAGGCGGATTCATCGGAAGCCATCTGGCCAAAAGGCTCAAAAAGGAGGGATACTGGGTCAGAGGCGTGGATTTGAAATATCCTGAGTTTTCCGAAACAGCGGCAGACGAATTCCTGATTCTCGATCTGAGAGATCAAAAGAACTGCGAAAGGCCGTGACGACACCTGAAGGTCGGCCCCTGGATGAAGTCTATCAACTGGCCGCTGATATGGGAGGGGTTGGATTTCTATAGGGAAATCTGCTGCGCCATGGGTAAGAGCGCCAGGTTTCCTGACTTTCTCGAAAACGTCCAAGAAAGTGGGTCGAAACTCTCTGAACCTTCGCTCAAATCTATTTTCCGGACCTTTTCCGCTGGCTCGCTCTTTCGACTACGATATAAGCCCCACCGGCCTCGAAGTCACGGTCTGCTGAATCTCATCAATCGGTGTGAAAGACCTCCTTCATAGGCATCCATTTCAGTCCTGTATCCACATTCAAGCCTTCGAGAAAATCTTCCATATCTTTATCGACCTTTTGACCCGCACATTCAAAATAGGCGAACAGCAATCCCTCCCTCAAAAAGATGGAGTAGTTGCGGATAATTCTACATTTTTCTTTATTTAATAACCGACAAAATACTTTCACCCAACATAAAAACCGGCTGAAATCAAGTCAATCTATGTGGGGAATTTCAGCTTTTTTCTGGAAATTGGGAACCAAAGACCGCATCAGCAGCGGAAGACGGTATCTCCAAAACAGTCTCATTGACGGCGAACCGTCATCTATTTACAATTCAGTAATCATTCATCCCATTTACCTTCAAGCGCCATTAAGCCAGAGCAGCGGATTTATGCGAAGGAGGTCGATCGATATGATTGACCTTGAATTGAGATTGCTATAGACTGAAAGCGCAATACAATGAGGCATAAGGGGAAAAGTGAGGATCATCGGCCAAACTAATGGGATGCATCCATATTTTGAAAGCGGGCCAATAACAGAACAGCCAAAACTCAGGCTGTTTGAGAATCGGTCATAAATAAGGAGGCCAAGATGGGAAACGATTATCGCATCATCGACAACCACGTGCATATCGCTGGGCGGGGCGATGTGTTTCGAGAAGACCTGTACTGGTCGAAAAAATTTGAAACAGGGATAGGATTCCAGGCTCTTAAAACACTGAAGGGGTGGACGTTCAAGCGGGTCGGTGATCAACGCATGGTCGATGAGCTGCTGAAACAGGCACGAAAACTGGAACAAGTCGACCATATCGTAGTCCTGGCATTCGACAATGTCTATGACGATGACGGGACTTACAGAGGACCGCACCAGGACAACATGGACCGGTCCCTCTCCACAATCTACGTCAGCAACAAATTCGTCAGCGGACTGTGCACAGAGAATCCCCAACTTCTTCTTGGAGTCTCTGTCCATCCTTTCCGCAACGATGCCGAAGCAGAGCTTGAACAGTATAAAGCGAATGCCGTGCTGTGCAAATGGATCGCTTCTTCCCAACTGATAGATATGTCTCCGGAGAACCGCCTCGCACAGGAAAAATTAACCAGGTTTTATAAAAAGCTCGTGGAGATCGATCTTCCCCTTCTCTTCCACACCGGAGTCGAAACCTCCATCCCTGCTCCGGCCAAGGGATATGAACAGTACAACTCCCCAAAATATATCGAATCCGCTCTGGATCTGGGAGCCACTGTCATACTCGCACACTGCGGATGTTCCTACCTCGACATCATCCAGGACAACGTCGTGAAGGAGGTCATCGATTTATTCCAAAAACAGAAGAATCAAGGTAAAGATTGGAAGCTCTATGCGGATATTTCCGCCCTGTTTTCCCCCTTCAGAAAATCGAAGATTCTCGATGAAATTTTCCAGAATATCCCGGCTTCAAAGCTGATATACGGCAGCGACTTCCCCAATCCGGCAAAAGGCCGGAAGGAATGTATTTTGAGACCTTTTCTGCGTTTTCGAAAAGCCAATCTGCTCAATCGGTACCATAGAATTGCATCGAAATGGCTGAAAAGATATTATTCTCATGAAGATTGTCAATTTATCCTGACCAACTTCCACCGGGTGCTGGATGGATTGGGGAGGGGACATCTCGTAAAAAAGATGGATGAAGATTAGATATGCAGCCGCCAGAGCCCTGACCAAGGAGGTTTGCTCAGATCTCGAGCCACCTTGGAGGAGGAAGCCGAGGGACATATCGACCGACCGTTGCCCTTTGGAGGAGTAATGAAATGACTAAACATGCAAAAATCTCCGGAACTGGCTCCTATTTACCAAAACAGCGGATTTCCAATGAACAGATGCAAAAAATGGTCCGCAATTTCGATCCAGAAAGAGCAGGAATGCCCTTTCCTTTGTGGGTCGAAAAGGTAACCGGAATAAAGACAAGGTGCCTGGTGAAAGATGAGGATGCCGAGATGATGGCCGCTCAAGCATCTCTTCAGGCTCTGGAAGCTGCAGAAATGAAAGCCAATGACATAGATTTTATTATCGCATCCAGCTTCACTCAGACAAGAGATATTCCCAACTTCGCCTGTTCGCTCGGGTATATGATCGGAGCCGATAAGGTGGGAGGTTTTCCTTTAAACACCGCTTGTGCGGGCTTTATCTATGGCCTCTCTCTTGGATATGCTCTGATCAAGTCCGAGATCTATACGAATGTCCTGGTGGCCTCCTCGGAAGCCCTTTCCAGAGTGGTCGATTATGGAGATCCCAGTACCGCAGTTCTTTTTGCTGACGGTGCTGGCGCTGCAGTGCTCCAGGCCTGCGAAGAAGGCGGAATTTGCAGTCCACCCTATTTGACTTCCGATTTTTCGGACCACATCTATCTCAATAATTCAGATGCCGTAAATCCTCAAGAGAGGATCGAAAACCAGGGTAAAGAATATTTGCCCCGCAGCATGCTCTATATGCCGGGCGGTCCTCACGTTCTCAAAAGGGCAGTAAACGGCATGGCTGAAGCTCTGCTCAAGGCTCTAGAGCAAAGCCCTTATGCACTCGAGGATTTGGAAGTGATCATTCCGCATCAAGCGAACCTGCGTATTACAGATGGTCTGATCATCAGACTAGGGGTTCCCAAAGAAAAAGTCTCCAGGATTATCCACTCGATCGGCAACACTTCCGGAGCCTCGGTGGCCATAAGTTTGGATCTGGCTTTCAGGGGTCAAGCAGATGATGTAAAAATAAACTCGGGTGATATCGTCGGCCTGACGGCGATCGCAGGCGGATACAGTGCTGGTGCGATTATCTTTAAACACGTGTAAGCTGGTACGCCCAAGCGGACAACTTTAGAACCTATTTTTCCTCAGATTTACTCCGGCAGAAGGTTCATGCTGTTAATGAAATAATAAGATTGACTTAAATTCAATTTGACTTAGTGGAGGAAGATATTATAGCTTTGTATCAATCAACAGAGGAAGTAAGGGATGAAAAAACTACTTTTGATTTTGCCTTTGGTCTTTCTGCTTTGTTTTACTTTTGGCTGCCAGAAGGCTGAAGATGTGGCTGAAGAGCCTGGAGTTGAACCTTTATCTGATGAGGACATAGCAGCTATTAAAGCAATTGGTCCTGCAATGGATAAAGCTGCTCTTGCTGGAGACTTTGATGCAGCACTGGCTGTGTTTACCGAGGATGTACTGGTGATGGGTCCAAATAGCCCAACATTCCAGGGACGCTCAACCTGGCTGGAAATAGTAAATTCCTTAGGTATGACAGTCACAGAACATGTGCTCGAATTTGTAGAAGTTGATGGCTACGGAGACATCGCTTATGCTAGGGGAGTTTGGAAAGAGGCATATAATATTGAAGGTGTTGAAGAGCCACATAAGGATGAGGGTAAAGCGCTTGGGATTCTTCGTAAACAGCCTGATGGTTCTTGGCTTATAGCAGTCTGGTGCTGGAACACAGACTTGCCTTTACCTGAGTAATTCATATCGCTTTTACAGATACGAAATAAGAGGAGGAAACATGAAAAACTTATGCATAATTCTACCTTTGGCTTTGATTTTATGCTTCATGGTCGGCTGCCAGGACAAGGGAGCAATGGCAGAGCTTGAAGAGTTCAGGGCACAGGCAGCACTTGAGGAGGAGAACATTGAGCTAATTAAAGGTTTGTTTGAGGAATTAAAAAAAGGCAATGCCGAGATTTGGAAGGAACTGTGTGCGCCCGAATTGGCATACTACTCTCCGTCCAATAGTCCTGAACCAATGTCCCTGGACGAAACAATTGAATGTTCTCAGATGGCTTTTGAGGGTTTTCCTGACATTAATTTGAAGATCCATGAACTCATTGCAAAGGGAGATAAAGTTATAGCCTGGTTCACTGAGACAGGCACTCACGAAGGAGAATATCACGGTATCCCTGCTACAGGGAATAAGATTGAACTTGGTATCATTACTATATTCTATATTAAAGAGGGGAAAATAGTTGAGGCGAGGGAAGAAGCAGATAGTCTGGGAATGATGCAACAACTCGGCATGGAGCTTAAGCCGAAGGAGGGGGAGGAATAAAAGAGAGCTATCAGGAAAATTAAACCCATCAACCTACTGATTACGAATCCCTTCTAATTCACCTTACGATTCACCCCAAAAGACTATTGACCTATTTCTAAAGGCGAAACAATATATTATCAAAAACTTTATAGAGAAGAGAGATACGCCTATGAATTCAAAACTGTTAATTATAATTCTTTTGATGGGAATCTTGGCTCTAACAGGATGCGGTTTGGTTGCTGTAGTTCCTGAGTCGCCGCCTCCACGCCCAGAGGCAAGACAACCATTTTTGATTCCTGAAGGGCAATTACCTCCCCCCGGAGAATGCCGAATCTGGTATCCCAAATTACCTCCAGGGCAACAACCTCCACCTGGAAACTGTGCTGAACTCGCTAGTAGAGTTCCTCATGGAGCATGGCTTATTACCCGTCCTGAAAACGACCGGGATAGACTGAAGGTATTTGTATATGACAAGAATAGGCCAGAGGTAGTGGTTGTGATTCGTTGGTATCATGCATTCACGGGGAAATTTATCTCCGAGGAAAAAAGGTAATGAAGAAACTATTATTTGTTTTGCTGATTCTATTTATGGCTATAAACGCCAACGGGATGGGCATAGGAGTGATTGTGGGTTCTCCAACAGCACTTTCGCTGAAATTGGCAAGAGTTCATTTGGAATTCGGTTATCAGGGAATCGAAGGCGGAAACACATCTCTCCATTTTTCATACGAAATTCCCTTCAAGATTGATTTTGGAAATCGAAATGCTATTCCCATGTATTTTGGTCTCGGTCTTTTTTCAGAGTTCGGTTCAGACACACATATGGGTGTAAGGTTTCCCATCGGAATAAATTTTTGGCTTGCGAAAAATATTGTTTTATTCGGTGAAATAGTTCCTGCATTTTCTGTTCTTGAAAAAACGGGATTCACACTTTTTGGAGGAGTAGGTCTGAGAATCCATTTCAATGTTAAATCATAATTCCTTGTTTTTAATTATTTCTGCATCCTAATCTTACAAAGCCCCTCAACATCGTCCATTAAGAATCAACTAGATATCTCTTTCCAGAACGAGAGGGCTTACTATATACGAGCAGTCACCTCCTCTTTCCATTGACATGAACAGCTGTAATAAATAAGCTTTGTGTCAACCAACAGAGGAGGTGAGGGATGAAAAAACTGTTTATGATTTTGCCGTTGGTTCTGATTCTATGCTTTATGGTCGGCTGCCAGGACAAGGAAGCTATGGCAGAGCTTGAAGAGTACAAAATCCAGGCTGACCTTGAAGAGCGGAATGAAGCTATGTACAGACGATTCATAGAAGAGTTGAATAAAGGAAATCTTGATATTTTTGAAGAGCTGCTGGCTCCAGGCTTTGTTTGCTACAGTCCTTCTGGAAAGAAACAACCATTATCCCGAGAAGAATGGATAGAGGGGATGAAGGATGTCCTTAAAGCACTCCCTGATTTGCAATATGATATCACGGCAATTTTTGCTGACAATGATATCGTGGTCGCCAGCACTCTTGGTTCTGCCACACACAACGGGGAATATATGGGGCTACCACCTTCAGGGAATAGGATATCTGACGTCAGCGCAATCGTTATTATCCAGTTCGAGGACGGCAAACTCATTAAGGAATGGGCTGTGGTTGATAATCTGAGCTTAATGCAGCAACTCGGCATGGAGCTTAAGCCGAAGGAGAAGAAATAAAAAGCTATAGAATTACAGTATGTATATATCGATAAAAGACTCTACCATATCCAGGGTCAAAGGGGGGCTCTGGGTGATAGGGTTTTTATGGGGAGAATAAGGATTGTTTTTTGTTTTCAAAGCATATGAGGATTGTCAAATGGGTCTAATGTGTTAGACGAGATAGGGAACTACGTCAAAATAGACTCATCCCCATGTGTCACATATGTGCCAAAAATTGTCTAAAATAGCTGAAACTACGGGTCTGTAGCATAAAAGACAAAACTAAGAAAAAGGCTGATTTTCAGGGGATACGGCTGGTACGGCTCTCTTGTGCCGGCTGGAGAGAGCTCCCACCTTTTTGGTTCCCATCATCAACCCCCCTTTTGCTGACAACAGCCGGCTTGTCAAATCAAGAGATTTGAGTATACAGGAATAATGTAGTAAATTAGTTGTATATGCAGAGGAGGGAGGGAAGATGAAAAAACTATTCTATCTGATAATAATCTTATCCTTATTTGTCTACTGTGTACCAAAACAAGATGAAGTGGAAAGGATTATGGAAGATGGAGTGGATGTGGTTATCAATCATTTAGAGCCTTACAAAATCATTGGAGAGCCTAGCAATCTTATCCTTGAGGAAGTATTTACAATTGATACAGAAAAAGCTGATGTAAAAAAAATAGGACTAACTAATATTTGGAATTTTGATGTTGATTCTGAAGAAAATATATATATGCTAAGTTATAAAAACTACGAAAGTAAAAATTGTATTTTTAAATTTGATAGAAATGGAAATTTTGTTACCTCTTTTGGACAAAGAAACCAAGAACTGAACGAAACAGGACGACTCTCAGTTCAAAGAATTAATAATTCGGATGAAATTGTAGTTCCTGATATAGTCAATTTCACGCTTGTAATCTTTAGCATAGATGGAAGTCTTTTGAGGGAAATTGCTATTCGTTTGGATATCGATGAATTTAAGGTGGATACTGTTTCAGATAGTTTTGCTATGGAAGTGAATCAGCTTGAAAGTGGGAATCATTTGATACAATGGCAGATTGACCATCGCAATTATAAATATGACCATCAACTTCCTTTAATCTTATACAGCTCTGGGTTTGACAGAATAAAAGAACTTGGCAGATACATAATTCTTGATTTTACTACAGCAGAAAAGTTAAGAGGCATATTCCCTGTCTTTACGTGGAGCATATCAGACGGAAAAATATTCTTAGGAACTGAAGAGAATGGCTATGAAATAAATGTATATGATTCAGAAGGAGATTTAGTAAGAAAAATCAAAAAGATGTATAAACCTGTAAAAGTTCCAGATGAATATAAAAAATACATTATGAAAATGGCAGAAACAGTGCCATGGGGAGATAAAATCTATTTTCCTGAGTTCATGCCTCCATTTCAATATATTTTTACTGATGATGAAAGGCATCTTTTTGTCATGACTTATGAGAAAGGGGAGAAGCAGAAGGAATATTTATATGATATTTTCAATCCTGATGGTATTTTTATCGGAAGAATTAGCTTAGGAAACTATGGCTTTTCAGGATATCTTGGAACTGATGGACCACTCGAAGTAAAAGCTAAAAACAATCGCATATACTGCCTTAGAGAAAATGAAAGTGGCTATCATGAACTTGTGGTTTATAAGATGAAGTGGGAATAAAAATGGATACGATTTGACGAGCTCAATATTCTTTTTAGAATCCCTCCCTTATCTGCTCCCAATTTTTAATTTTGTAGCGTTTGATTTTGGCGTAACCAGTGTCGCGGTTGAATTCTGCTGTGTAAATGTAGCCATGTTTTATTAACGGAAATCGGACTGGTATTTTTACTCTATATAGATAATATCCCTTTTTATTGAACATGTCATAATGACTCACTTTATTTTCATCAGGCGAGTATATAAATCTCTTAACATAAATTTGTCCTTTATCATCCCTTATTATGTCACTAAAGAGAGGCTTATATTTCGGAAAGTTCATTGCTTTTTTAGCTTCACCTCTTGAGAATTTTCGGTTCCAATTTCTAATCATGGGTCTTTCCATAAAACGGTTTAATACTCTTTCTTTATCATCATTGGTCAGAGGTTGAGGATTCTCATCCTTTTCGAATTTGTAAACAATATTCCCTGAGGAATTAATAACGAACAGCTTGTATTCTGAACTATAGCCATAGACACTCAATTCTTCATCTATTCCACAGATAAGTAATCGAGGCTCGTGAAAATTAGGGAGCTTATATTTCAAAGAAGAGTTTCTTCCTTCCCTGTTATAAGTTACAATCGTCTTAACAAACTTTCCTTCCGAATTGAAAAGGTCAATATTCGAAGAATAACCAGTCAACGTTTCACCTATGATATTTCCTTCTTTTGTAATCCTATATTGGTCTGAGATTTTGAGTCCAAACAGGTTGAATGTTTTTATTAATTCTCCGTTGCTTTTGAATTCGTGAATCCTTCTGTTATCCAGAACGTAAATGTTGTCGTGTGAGTCTAAGTATAAGAATGTGAAATAGTCCTCAAATTCGCCTGGACCTTGCCCTTGTCTCCCAATTGTCTGAAGATAGTTACCATTTCTATCATATTTTTGAATTCTGTAATTACCTTGGTCTAAAGCAAAAATATTTCCATCTTTATCTACTCCCATTTTTACTTCTTCATAAAACATATAATTCTCATCTTCCTCATTCCCTATACTCAAGTCTTCTTCTAAATCAAACGTGATTTCTCCATAAAGAGGCTCATTCGGATTTTTAATAATTTTGACTCCATCTTCCTCTTCAATCGTGCCTTTCCATTGAGAATTTTGATTTTTTATTGCATAGACTGAGAGGAAAATGAAGACAAGAGAAATGACAATTAAAAGCTTTATTCTGAGTTTCATGAGGACCACCCTTTTATCCTAATTCATTTTATCATAAATAAAATATTTAAAAAGAGAATAAGCTAGCTGGCAGATTCGTCCCTTGAGAGTGTTATCAAATAGCCTCTATAGCCAACCTCCAACCTTTCAACATAATAAGCGATTCAGTATCCTCATAAACTCTCTTCAAAGTTCCAAGCAAATCCCTCCGGGCGTGCCACTACATTCCAGGCTTTTGTATCAAAATCAACAATTTAGAGTTGAGTTTTGTATTTTCGGCCATTAAGTCAGATTATGTCATTTTAAGCCATTTTTAGTGACATTTTACTGACCGGATTACTGACCGGAAATAATGAGGGATAAGTCTATTATGGTGTGGAAAACACAAGGGACTTAAAATCCCTCGTAGGTTGTACCTACGTGCCGGTTCGAGTCCGGCCCTCGGCACTCTTCTTGCCTCTAACACCTTTGAACTGAGTAAGTTAACGTAATCAGGACAAACTAAACGAAAACAAACATAAACAGACAGTTTTCGTCTGTTTTGGCATGCTTATGTCCCCAATTTGTCCCCACAATTTAAAAGGCCAAGAAATTCAGACCTGTTCCTTCTGCAGTATGCAGGAAGCAGCGGAAAAACCGAAAGCGCAGAAAATGAGAATTTTTGCCTGGAAAATCCCCCTTTTCAAGGCCTCCAAGATTTCGATGGATTTAGATATTTCTGGGCACAGATTTTTTAATGAGTTACCTGCGATGCATTTGTGAACAAAATTTGACACGACCTTATTAAATTATTTCTTTTAATATTACTAATTTTATAATTCTGATATAATCAATTAGAAAAAATTTTGATTAGGGAGATAAGAATCTGATCCTCAGTGATCTAGAGCTCGGTTTTTACTCTAACAAATCGGATTACATGGGAGGGAATCATGGAAGTTTTTTACAATGTATTGATTTTTCTTCATGTGATGGGTTTTGTATTCATGTCGACACCTCTGTTCAATCTTATCGTCGTTAATGAACGGGTTCTACTGGGCTCCTCATTCAACTACTATGCAGATCGATACCAAGAGAATATCATCCGGCATGGTGCGACCAGATGTTATGTCTTCCAGTGCACTGTTTTGATTTCTGGTGTGCTACTCGTTATTTTTGGCCCATTGGGTATCAAGGCCCTCTGGACAAGCTGGATCGTACTTGTCAAAACCATCATACTGTTCACTATGATGGGATTGTTATCCTATGTCCATTTCAGGCTTCAGCCCAAAATTGAATCATACATGTCAACAATTGGCCCCGATGTTGATGTGCCAGATGGTTTTTCGGCCCAGATGAAACCTTACCGGGTGAGACGCAAGAAGTTGGCAACTTTTTGTCTTTTTTTAGTGATTACTGCAATTATATTCGGTCTTCAAGTTTATGGCGCATTCGATCCCATTTTAAACATTCTTCTGATCGGAATTGGAGCACTTTTCGCTTTGAAAGCGTACAAATCACTCTTACTATTTGGTTGGATTTGAAAGGATTGAATCATAGTATGATGAGGGGGGCAAAGGAATTGAAAGTTTTAATCATTATAAATGATGCACCTTATGGGTCGGAGAAAGCCTACAATGCAATGCGGCTGGCGATGATGATTCAAAAAGAACATGCTGGTGTGGAAGTCCGTATTTTCCTCATGGCAGATGCTGTAGCATGTGCAATTCCACATCAGTCAACTCCTAAGGGATACTACAATCTGGAAAGGATGTTCAGATCGGTCATAGGAAAAGGTGGATTAGTGAAAGCTTGTGGAACGTGTTCAGATGCCCGCGGAATCAGAGAAATAAATCTGATTAAAGACATTGAGATCAGTACTATGAGCCAATTAGCTCAATGGGTTATTGATTCTGACAAAATTGTTACATTCTGAAATCCCGGTAGCGATTTTCTATTGGCTGAAGATAAATCAACTGTTTCAAAAGTTTTAACATAATTTTATCGACAACTTAAAATCCCTCGTAGGTTGTACCTACGTGCCGGTTCGAGTCCGGTCCTCGGCACTCCCTATGCCTCTAACACCTTTGAACTGAATAAGTTAACGTAATCAGGACAAACTAAACGCAAACAAGCGTAGACAGACAGTTTTGGTCTGTTTGGCATGTTTTGGTCACTGGAGCATTCCCGCGTGATTGGAGCGGTTTTCAGCAGGATATCAAAAGAAACTATGATGAAATTTAAAAATGTATAATGGAGTTTTACTACTATTAGTGTGTGTTCAGAGCGATTTTATTAAGAAAATTTGACTTAGATCAATTATTTTATAATATAGTCTGATTAAAATATATATAGACTTCCTAACTGCCATT